>Ga0136604_1000006_pt1 | contig 130610 bp, 110 predicted proteins | sample AntRauFillE10628_FD_104928 | JGI IMG/M metagenome (GOLD analysis project Ga0136604, IMG submission 104928) | Saline lake microbial communities from Rauer Islands, Antarctica - Metagenome Filla E10 #628 | ecosystem: Environmental > Aquatic > Non-marine Saline and Alkaline > Saline | place...
TCATGGGAGCGTGGCCTTAATGAACACACGAATGGCATGATTTGCCAGTACTACCCCAAGAAAACAGATTTCACTAATCTTTCTGAGGAAAAAACACAATGGATAGAAAATAGACTTAACTACCGCCCAAGGAAGGTGCTAGACTACATGACACCAAGAGAAGTATTTATGGGCAAAAGTAAAACCACTCTTGTTGCACTTCGCACTTCGCACTTCGCACTTCGCACTTCGCACTTCGCACTTCGCACTTCGCACTTCGCACTTCGCACTTGAAAGGGACATTAAATAACTAAGAAAAGAATTAATAATAATTTTAATTAAAAAAAGATTGCGTGTAGTTCAAGGTATGGCCTATAAGACGCAAATGTTTATTGCATAGCTTTATGATATAAAATCATTAAATAATTTAAAATATCGCTATTTAAGTTAAGGGTTGAGTACTTGGGCCCTGAGCACCAGAATTAGAATTTATTATTTTTAAGATTTCGGTATTTTCATCACTTAAAGTAGCGTCTGAATTAAAATTTTCCTTTAAAGTAGAAATGGATGTTGGTGATAACTTAGATAGTATTTTTTTTAAAATTTCATCCCTTTTGGACTTATCTACCAAAGATTCATCACTTTTAGGGTTATCTACCAAAGATTCATCACTTGGTTGTTCTTTAAGAGGCATACGCCCAAATACAATAAATAAGTTTGTAAGATATAGTTGAGTTTCTAAAGAAGAACTGTCAACAAGATGGTCAAAGTTACTTGAAATTTTATCAAGTATAACAGCTAATTTTTTATTTTTATTACAATTAATAAATTTTATAAAAAAATCCCTATAGTGACCTACACTATACATAAAATCTTGCAGATAAGCTGGTTCTTTAAACATTGCATCTAATTTTCTATATATACATAACTGAGCAAAATCAAAGGCCAAAGGTGTATTTGGAGCCTTCTTTTGATTTAACATAAACTCAACTTGACTAAGATTATCTAGTATTTGCTCGAGCATTAGAGGCCTTGCTTTTAATATGGCGCGCGCAGCTTGGATATTAGCAAGAGTTTTTTCAATAATTTCTGCAGTAATATCATGTTGGTTTTGCAACATATAACGAACCTTTATTGCAAACATATAAAAAACATTTGCATTTTTCAAAAGCATTTCATTATCATTTAAAACTAAAATATTTAAATATTTAGCTAAGAATTCATTAAATGCTTTTAATCTAAAATCAAAGGTTAATTTTTTATACCAACGCATATACCCTACAAGGCTTGGGGGCTTGGGATTACCAGCCAATTTAGTTTGGATATTAGCTACAGATAAGCTTGGATCTTCTGAAAAAATATGAAAAGCTAACATGGTTGATTTTATGGTTGCTATTGTACAATTGCCTCTAGATTGTGGTTTTTGCGGCAAAGTATATATCGGAGTTTGACAAATTAACTTTTCTTCTTTTAGAGTGTCTAATAAGTCAAAGCATTCTTTTGAAAAAAGCATTGCGCCCTTTAATTTTTCTAATTTTTCTACTATCAAATCTGTGCACCCACCATTAATTTGATAAAATTTCAAACCTGAAACTTCATCTTCTCCAAAATTTAGCATACCTCTATTACAAAAACATAAAAGATCATTGTGTATTGCAAGACCACTAATATGATAATCTTCATTTTCAGGATTTCCAGAAACCAAAAAAATAATTTTAATTAAGGAGTCCTTACCTGCTGCATTTTTAGGACTTAAACTATACAAATCATTTTCTTTGATTACTTTTCTAAATGAATGCCCAGCTGGTAATAATTTTTTTAAAAAATCAATATTAGCAGCAGGAATTCCGCTTGTCTCGATATCACCCGAGAAACATAAATGATTAAATTCAGTTATTCTTTGTTTTAATACATCCTTTAGTAGTTGTTGTTTTATAGAACTAATATTTGCGTATATTCCATTATTTATAACTGAACATGCTAATTCTAAATCAATTCGAAGAAGAATATCTGCAGATAAAGGTAACTGCTCATCTAAAAAAACCTGTAAAATTATTTCTTTAATTGAGGATGCTTGCGGATTAATAAGGCGAACAGCAAGCATAATTAATTTTAATTTTAATTCATCACTCTCTATACGCTTTAATATTTTAAGGAAAATATTTGGCTGTGAAGTTGTAATAATATCTTCTATAATTTCATAAAAATCTTCGTCACATTCTTCATCTTCATCATCCTTTTTAAAAAAAGAAATTAAAGATTCAATATATCTGTCTTGGGCCACTGGGTTTTCTAAGGCTGTCAAAAATTTAACCAAAAATTGTGTTTGTGAGTTTTCAATAAGATATTGCATGATAGAATCAAATTTTTCTAAAAATTTGAGAGAGGTCGGAGGGCTTTCCCATGTTGCCAAACATGCAAATATTTCCTCATCATTTAAAGCGGCACTAACTAATCCTTGTTTTTTTTCTTGAAACTCTTCTTGTGAAAATTCATAAGTAGTAGCTAGGGCAATATATTCTAGTTGTTTAGCTGGGTTTTTTTCTAAAAACTTTAAAGCTTGAATAAATAAATCATCTCGAGAATGCTCAATAATAGACTGCATTATGGAAGAAACTTCTTCTGGCTCAGAACAAGCATTTAAACATGCTATTTCCTCTGTACTAAGTCCTTCACTTGATTCACGCTTTCTCTTGGGCATTTTTAATGTTCTTAAATATTAATAAATAGCAATATATATAATAAATTTTAATTATAATTTTAAGTTAACATCATAGCTTATTTAATTTAAAAGTTAACTTTTGCATAATTTGTATAAATTTTTAATTAGACCAACTATATTTTTGTATATTGGATATTATTGATTGCAGCCAATGCTTTATTATTTCATTTAACTATTTTAATAATTCAAATAAAAATTTGGCCACCTATAATAAAACATTTAATTGGTATCTAGTTAAATTTAGGTCTCAAAATATAAATGACGCCTGAAATTTATTACATTTTAGTAGTTAAATAAATAACTACCAAATTGCCACCTAAATCCAAAATTTTAGTTCACTTATATTAAGGTTAGACGCTTTATATAGAAAATTCTTTAATAAGCGTTACAATATATGTAATATTAGGGGTTTGACAATAGCTGCGACCAACTATTGACTTACTAGTAAGGTGTAAAACTAGAAATGACAAACCATATGAAAAATAACATAATCTTAAGCTTCATGCTAGGTCTTGTCGGCTGCGTGGGCACTCCTTTAAAGCACCATACCAAAAACAGCGTAGAAACTTTGACGTTAGAAAAAAAGCTAGTAGAAGCTGCTAATTCTATTGAGCGCTCCCTTGGCACCCTTGCTATGCTCCAAGAACATAAAGCGCCTCCACTGCTTAATACCGAACCTTTAATAACACCCGAAGGTGGTATGGGTGTTTGCGCTGATATTGACTGGACCGGACCTATAGAGCCTTTAATACGCAAACTAGCAGAGCTTACTAATTATCGCGTAAAAATCTTAGGTAACGAGCCGGCAATCCCCATAGTAGTGTCTATTTCTCAAGAAAAAGCTATTGTGGCTGATATATTGAAAAATGCTGGCCTTCAAGCTGGCAAGCGCGCTAACCTATTAGTATTCCCAGCTAACCGCATAATTGAGATTCGTTATGAAGCTATTGGCTAAAATATACATATTCCTATGTTTTATCTTAAATACTACTACCGCTAATGCCGCCTTTGGCGAGTCTAAAATTAATAAAAGAGAATATCTTGCCGCCCAACAAAAATCCGTAGCAAATAAATCTATCAATGAAATTCGCATCCGCGCCCTGCGCGAGACAGCTCTTAGTGTAGGCGCGCGTGGCGGCCTGGCAGAGAGGGCCCATGAAATAAATGCAATGCTCACGCACAATCAATGGGTATTGGCCCGTATTTTTAAGTTTTATGGACTAGTATTAGAGCAAAATGTACTACCCCCAGTATTATTAGATGCAAGCAATCCCTTAGTAATTGCTGCCAATGATGTTATTCGTGTTTCTGATAAAAATTATAAAATTGTTCAACAAGCAAAATTTATCTCGGCCCCACCAACTTGGCGCGATTATTTATGGCTATCTTATACTAAACCTGAAGTGCCTAATCGCTCCTTGCTTCCGCGCAATAAAATAGAGCGTCAATTATGGCGCCAAGATTTAGAAGAAGGCTGGCAAGCTGGGCGCCAACAAGCAGATACTATATATTCTGAAAACTTAAATCGTTTAGTGCGAGACTATTCAGGAATGATTTTATACCATAGCTTACTAGCCCAAAATGTAGTAACTGCTCCTTTTGTTTCTAGCTTAAATATGGGTATAACGGGTGATAAACACGATATTAATATTAATGACAGAATATTACGTATAACAGCTTTACCCGGCTTTAATCATGATGGCAATAACTGGAAAACGGAGATTTATTTGCATGAATGATTATATCTTACAAAATGAGCCCGTACGTTTTACTAAAGAAACTCTAGATGATGTCCTTATTCATGCAAGTAAAGCCCTAGCTTCTGATATTACCTTGCAAAGTGGCGCACCTATTTTAATTGAGGTTCATGGACAACTACATAGTATCACTCGTCGTAAATTATCTAACACTGAAGTTGGCGACATGTTAAATACTATTTATGGTGCCAATGGCACAACTCAAATTTTATCTGGAAAGGATGTGGATACGCATTATGAAATTCGCCCAGAGCGCGGCCACCGCTTTCGCTTTCGGGTAAATGGCACTGGTTGTCAGGTTGAAGGCAATGATGGCATTCAAATCACTTTAAGAACTATTCCTAGCGATCCCCCTGATTTAGATGAATTAGGTTTGGCGCCGGAAATTGTTGAAGCTATAGCGCCCACTCAAGGCACGGTAATTATTACAGGAGCTACAGGTTCTGGTAAAAGTACTTTACTAGCGGCAGTTATTAAAAAGCTCCTTCAAGACCCAGAGGGACATCGCAAGATGTTAACTTATGAGTCTCCTATTGAATTTGTATATGACGCGGTTGAGTCGCCTTCATCTATTATTAGCCAATCAGAAATACCAAGACACCTGCCTTCTTTTGCCGCAGGAGTGCGCAATGCTCTAAGACGCAAGCCACGATTAATTTTAGTAGGGGAAGCTCGGGATATCGAAACTATTGCAGCTGTAATTGAAGCGGCCCTAACTGGCCACCCCGTATATACTACTGTGCATTCTAATGGAGTGGCAGATGCGGTCAGGCGCATGATTTCTAGCTTTCCCGCCGATGAGCGCAATGGGCGTGCTTTAGATATTTTAGAGACTCTAAGGTTAATAGTGTGGCAACGTTTAGCTCTTGGGACTGACGGTAAACGGGTAGCTCTTCGCGAATTTTTAGTATTTAATGATCAAATACGCGATCAACTGTTGTCTGTGGAAGTTGATAAGGTCGCAGCTACTACCCGTAAATTGCTCAAAGAATATGGGCAACCCATGACTATAGATGCTAAAAATAAATTTGACCAAGGCTTATTAGATGAGCGTGAATATCGTTTAATTGAAAAACAAAGTAATATGTTAGATAAAGACTTAGGGTTGTAAAATGCAAAATGTAAATTCTCATTGGCGTGATTCAGCGCGTAACCCCCGCTTTTTTATGGTAGATGCCATGGCAGCACTGCCTTTGTTAATTTTTCTATTACATATTAGATATTGGACCTTTTTCTTAGCCATTGGCACTATGATTTTTTTTGGAATATTAGAAAAGTTTAAATTTAGGATGCCAGTTTTTTTACGTTTAATTCGCAGTTTTCTAGCAGGCAAACGTCGAGTGGCATACCCATGGTGGCGCGAATAATGGCAGAACTTGGTTTTGGTAAAAATTCTCTAGAATTAATTTATAGTTTTAGGCGCTTATTGTTTAGTGTTATTTTATTATTAATTTGTGATTATGCTTTAATGGGATTAATTTTTTATAATGCTTTAAATGTAACTGAGCCAAAAACCTTTGCCACCACCACAGATGGTAGAATTTTACCTATTAAACCAAACTTATAGTTAATTTTTGCATTGATTCGCTGACGCAAATGCGCCCTATTGCTTACATGAGTTTCAATTGTAACTTCCCAAGAATCAACATTTTTATTGTCTACTTTAGGCTTATTAACGCTTGCATTCAATCCATACTTGGCCTTTAAGTTTTTCAATTAAAATATTATCCTTTAATAAAATATAAATCCTCACTTAGCCTTAATACCTGCATAGCAAGTCTCAAAGCTGTGCCACCTATAAAAGTTAATTGATGTAAAAATTATTTTTAGCTAAAATCCTTAAAAAATCGTGATGTAGTAATTTTTTTAATTACAACTCTAAAAGTAGCTAAATCCGGCTGATTTTAATGCTTAGGTTAGCAAATTATCAAATAGGCTCATTAACCACATTCCAATTCATTAAATCACAATTTTGGTTTGTGCGTTGCATATCCTTTAGTGCTAAGGCTCCATTCACCCGCACTAGTACCTCACAAACCACAACTCGGCTAAGCAAAGGTTTTAAAGCCAAATAGGATAAATTAAGTACAGAGCCCATAAGTGGCATATAGTAAATAAATAATGTGCTTCGTTAAGATTTGCTCGTGCTAACAAAAATTACGAACATGATGATGAAGGGGGCTAGCTAAGTATCTTCTCTTATTATGTAGTAATGAGGAGGTTTTTCTTAAACATTTCAAGCTTGCGCAGTTTGAGGAAATTAACGATGAATTATACCTTGCTATTTCGAAATAGATAGCGCAAAACACATGGTATGTTAAAGTGATGGATTACACAAAAATTAAACAAAAATATCAGCCATAATCCGGCTTTTGCACTGCTTGGCGCACGTCAAGTAGAAAAAGCAACACTTGCCAAAATTGTAGCGAAGGACATGCCTTTCGTCTATGGGGTTTAATTGATCAAAACAGACAAGCAGGACGCAAGCCGGCTCAATTTTTAATATTAGGACTCGCCTCTATGGACTTACTCCGGCAATCATCCGAGAGCCTAGCTGGAAAAATCAGCTACATTGAAATGACAGGCCTTAACGTTTTGGAGATTGGCGCTTCCCAAAATGCCATCCAGAATCTGTGGTTACGTGGCGGCTCCCCAATCGCCTGCTTGGTATTACTGACCACTATACACTACTATCTAATACTATTCTCGGCAAAAGCTGGTAAGGCTTTGTTGTTGAAAACATTCATTCTGTCATGCCCCGTTTTGCAAAGACATATTTTTATCGCACCGCTGTAGGCGCAGAAGTTGATTTGGTGATCAAAATGCCAAACGGGGAAGTTTGGGCTGTAGAAATCAAATATGGTGTCGCCCCCAAACTCAGCAAGCATTACAGCCAGACCTGTGATGATGTTGGTGCCACGCATAAATTTGTGGTCGGAGGCGACGAAAAATTTCCAATTGGCAATAATGTGTGGATGATTTCTTTGCCCAAAATAATGGAAAAGATGGTTATTGCCAAGTCAAAATGTCTGTTCTGATAAGAGCGCAGAACTTTGACAATGCAATCACAACAATTTAATACTCTATTTACGCCATAGAGGCAGCCACAAGCAAGCTTGCATAGATTGTTTATCTTGAGATTATTTGAGATAAACTACTATGGAAGTCAAAATTGAAAATCTTTTTGTAAATAAATTAAATAATTACGCACTTCAACTAATTTAAAAAAAATTGCTATATAAACTATTTAAAATTGGAATCATTTTGAATTTTAACTAAAATTTCTTCAATTAACTCATCCACAATACTTGCAGTTTTATCTTTGCTAATTAAACCGCCATCTTTTTTTACAACATTTATTTTAGCTTCAATAGCTTTAGATGCGCTACCTGCAGGGTATAACATAGCTAAAGCTCGCCGTGCCTTAGCTGCGCCTATTTTTTCATATAAACTATTGCGAATACGCACATCATCCGCTGAAGTGTTAAATGCCCACAATTCAATGGGCCCAATAGTTGAAGTTATTAGCTGCGTGTTAGTACCAAATTTAGTCGAAAAAATTGCAAGCATAGTAGCTCCACTAGCCTTAGGGCCATGCACGCGAGTTTCTAAGGCAATCTTGGCCGTTTCCGATAAACCAAAAACTTCACTGGTACGCTCTACTGATTGCTTGGGTCCTGCATCTAAAATAAAGATAGATGTAGCAAACTCAATCATTACTTTGTCAAAGTCATCAATAGATTGTGATAATAAAGAAACATGTACTTTCCATTTTCTGCCTTCACGCATATCTACCACAACTTGATCACGCACCGCTTGGGCTCTGGAGGTACGATGAAATTCATCATAAACTATCTTTTTAGGATCTTCGCGAATTTCTTTAATGCGTTTTAAATGATATTCTTGATACCGTGGTGGCATAGACTCAACTATATCTTCTACTAAATAAAAATTTCTAGCTAAAATATAGCGGGCCAACATATACATAATAGCAGTTTGTCTATCTGCCATTTCGCCACCAGTTTTAGCAACCTCATCTAAATCAAGCGATACAACTCGCGCCTCACCTAAATCAAAAGTAGTAACTTGCGATAATATAGAGTATTCGCGCACGGCACTAGAAATCATGCGCGAGAAGGCATTAATTATAGATTCGCCAGTAGGGGCCACAATTGAGCCATATAAATCTTCTACCGCTTGGGTGCGGCAAATAGAAGCTGCATCGGCCAATAAAGGAGTGGCATAGCGTTGCGCTAAGGTTGCGCATCTTATTTCTTGTTTATTAAAAAGCTCATCTACCACTTCCCACCACGAAGTGTGCGAGTCTACTTCAATTTTATGCTCCAAAAGCTTAGCATCAACCTCGCTATCTAAACCATTAGCATATTGATTAGGATTAACATTGTCTGCTAAATTTTTATACATTTCATCTACGATTAAACCGGCCATATCAGTAATACCATCATACGGTTTACTCTCCCCAACAGGTGTTGCTAATAAGGTTAAAAAATTAACCAAAAAAGCTCTATCTTGCCCAGTAGGCGTGCGACAACCTAACTGCGTGTCAAAGGGATTGATTGCCATATCTGGGCTCATGCGTAAACGATGATAAGCCACTAAATGCCGTTTATTTTCTGGGAGCGCTTCTTTTAATAAAGAAATAAGGCCACTACTTGAAGGACCAATATCAATAATAGCAATGCGCGGTAAGCGTTTTAAACCTGCCATTAAGCACAAAGCTAGGTTCATTGAGTTAGATAATACTGACTTACCAGAACCTGGACGTGCATAAATTATATCTATCCAAGTAGTTTGCAAGCTAGAGCCTGGCTGATAAGGCCAGGGTTTACCATCGGTAGAACGAAATAATATGGCACCTAAATTCCAAGGTGAAGCTGGGCGTGTTAGCGGGAACATAAAAGTTACCTCAGACAACGGCGCAACTGAAGCTTTGGCTACGGTATTTAAATTTAAACTCAAAGCTGAAGACATAACGCCCTCATAAGAATCTCCACAAACCTCGGAGACCTCCATATATCCCCAACCTTGCATGGCCTTAGCAAGCTCAGATAAACGTGCCCTTAAAACCTTAGGCTCATCAGCTGGTGCCCAAGTAGCGGCGCTAACTCGCAACCGCACAATTGATTCATCCGTATTAGAGTCTAAATGATTTAAAATTTCAGCAGAACCGCCAAGCAATTTATTATCATTCGAGGCAAAACTTAAAAGAGAAGCCACCATAGGTTTAATACCTAATGTACGCAAACCATCACTTTCTACTGTAAATGAAATGCGCCATGGAATATGTATGGGTAAGACACGCTTAAAAAGTTGCATAAATGGTTGTATTTCTTGAGGAAATAAATCAATAAATACTGAAGAATAGATCTTGTCACCAATTTTGGCAGTGCGTAAGTCTAGATTTTCCCCATCTCTTGGAATTAACTGCTTTGCAAGGGGCGGCCACAATAAGTCTGAAATATCGCCAGCAAAAAATTTAGAAGAGCGCGCAGGAATTTTATCTCCCGGCAAGGATGCGCGCCAATTAACATCAGTAAAATCTTTATCGATACTAGAGCGAATGGCATGACAAGCTTGATGAATATTCAATAAAGACATCTGAAAACCAATGCCCTGCATATCTTCTAAAAAACCTTTAACATAAGCTTGATGCGCATCGCGCATTTGAGGTAGATGAGCCAGCAAGTTTTGGGCATTTTTAAAACCCGGAATTTTATGTTGTTTTTGCTGAGCTTGACGCTCTTTTTGAGCAATATCAAACCGAGTTTTATCTAAACAGCTAGGACGAGTCCAAAGTACATAATACGCAGACTCAAGCGCACAATATTCAGCTAAATTATTTATCCGCTCATCAAATAAATCATCTAAACTTAGCTCTAACTGCTCAGCTGTGATATTTGCTGGAGCTAATATTTGAGCCAAATCAGCTTTAATTGGGTCTTTATCATGACAAAAATACATTTGCAAGCCATAACCTGGACGACCAAGAGATGCTTGCAAAGCTTGGGTAACTTGGCGATGAATTTTTTCAAATTCTTCTTGACCCACTAAATGAGTTATACCATGGCATTTTATTACACTAATTAATGAACCATCTCGCGCGACCAAGGTATGATTGTTATTTGCAGATTCTACCATGCAATAACTTTCTGCAGCTTGCCCTAAAGAAGAGCCAAGCCAAAACAATAAAGCTTCAAAAATATCATTTACAGGTTTTAACAAAGAAGCTAGTGTCATAATGTCCTTATTATTTTAACTTGCTAAACTGGAATTTTATCAAATACTGTAGCTTGCCAATAATCAACCTCTTTTTTAAAAAATTTCTTATCCGGCAGTAACCGTAATTGCTGCAATAAAGGATGGCGTAGCTGTTTGGCTCCGACATTTGAATCAATAATACCTTGACCAAATGTATATGGTTCAAAACTGTCAGGCCCAAAAATATCTTCCACCACATGTTTTCTATCTTGCAAACTTAAATATGTAGTTTGTAATCGGCCCTTATAAGGCGAATCCCGTAACATACTTACAAACAATACCCGACAAAAATGATTTAAATCAGCTTGTGCAATTTCAGGTAAATAAATAATAGTGCCTCCACTATTAGCATCAGTACCAATACCATCTAGTAGCATACATTGCGCACATAGCTTGCAGGCCGTTACCATATTCGAGCTTTTATTATGCTTGGGACTGTAATTGTGATTACGATTAACTATTACCTGATATTTGTCAGCTTTAAAACCACAATACTGACAAGTATAATCATCTCGCGCAAATATCCGCTTTTCAGTGCTGGCAAAGTTTTTTCGACTTTGCCGTGCACTAAAACGCTGCCAATTACCGCGCTTGGCAATTAAAGGGATGGGTAATAGTTTCATAAAATTACCATAATTATTGTAAGCTACTTAATGCGCCCTCGCCTTGCCCGGCTGAACTTTGATCGCCACCAAATATAGTCTCACCAGCACTTTCAAGGATTGACGGCAAGAACAATAAGGCCGCACCCACGCCAATGTATACCATAGGTTTACTCAAAGGAACCTGAGCTGGATTATCTTTATGAGCTTTAAATTGCAACAAACCAGCCAAAGCAAAACCAATACCTGCAATATAGGAAACAACTACTAATAAAGATGCCAAAGACCTTACATTGCCCTCAACATTGCCTGCTATTTTAGTTAAATCCTGAGCTGCAAATACATGACTAACAGCGCCCAATAAACATGCCATTAATATATATTTGCCAAATTTTCTAAGTCTCATACCTACCTCCAATAAAAAATTAAGAACCTACTATAGTCGTTTGGATAGCATCTACTAACGGTAGGAAATTAATTGCTAAAATTCCACCTACCACATGCACAATTCCCCGAGTAATACTGCCAGGTTGCACCCCTGGTTGCCCTGATTGAGCAACTAATAACCAGCCTCTAACAAATGCTATAAAGCCAATAAATTGGACATAAAGTACTACGGTATCTAATAAATCCGCCCATTGATCTTCTAAAGCTATAGGCGCATAACCCATAATCTGAGCAGATGCTATATTTTTAGCATTTTGCTGAAAACCTGATTCACTATTACTAAATAAGCCGACGCCAGAATTGCCAAAAAAAGTAGCTGAAACTGCATCCGAAGCTGTAGGTATATAAATTAATATAGACCCTACAAATAAATAAACTAAAGTGCCAGCAATTTCCCCGGGTCTGGCCGCTTGGGTGAGCGGCATAGAAAAAGCTCGCATCATTAGTAATCCCCGCAATACCATTAAAATACCCAAAACAAAACTTATAACTAAAATTAAGTTAAGCATAGGATTAAGCAAAGAGCGCAAATTAGATAGCATATCTTGAATATCAACCATAGCTTGCGCCCCAGCCGGCGCAATGCTTAAGAAAACAACAATATATCTACTAAATCTAATCATCTAAAAGTGATCCCAGAGCTTGTACGTACGACATTATGTAATGAATCAATTACTGCAATTCTACCAAAATCTCCAACCGAATCACCTTCAGTTACGGTAATAATTTGTCCACCACTAGATTTTAACCAGGCACGTCCTGGGATTATGGCATGCACTACATATTCAGGACTAGAATAAACCACAGGCTGCTCTTTAGCATTTCTTTCACTAAAATTTGCAGTTTTACGGCTAGTTAAATCTAAGTCTTCATCATGCATAACTTTTTTCACATTAATAATTTCATTAGATAAATTATTAAGGCTATCATCAATTCCAGCCATGCGGCTATCTAGCTTATTTACTGTTTGAGAAACTCGATTTAAAGTATTTGTTATAGTATCAACAGCTATTTCTAGCTCTTTAATTTGATTAACATTTAATGTAACTTCTTCACCCAAACTCTCTACAGTTTTTTTAAACTCATCAGAAATAGCATGGACTCTAGCTACTTTTTCACTAGAGCTGGCAGCTTCTACTTGATTTTTAACTATATATAAGTCTTTATGCAAATCAGCCGAAACCTCGTCTTGAGAAAAATCATCTTTAACGATATTAATGTTTTCTATATTATTTAACGAATTTAATTTTTTAGCTTCTTGTTGTAACACTGTATCTAATTCTGGTTGCATCGCAGATTTAGTAACCTTTTGTTCTTGCTCATCTTCTTTATCTATTAAATTAGATTGTTCATGACTTGCCAAATCTTCATCTTGCTCAGTATTTACAGCAACTTCCTCAATTTCCTCTTCTATTAATAAATCATCTTTAATTTCTAAATCTGTTTCAGACAAAGTTTTACGTTTTGGGCGAAATGGAGCACTTGGAGCAACCTCATCCCCTAAATTTGTATCTTCGCTTAACAAAAAGTCCGCTTCTAAATTTTTAATTTGGAGATCTTGTTGTTTGCTAGCCACCAACTCACGAGCTTGTTCTCGTTTAGCAACTTGTTTTTGCCGATTATTTTTAAAAAAACCATAGGCAAAATAAACACCAACTATTAATGTAGCACCAAAAAATAATGCCAAAAAATTACTAGACTTAGTAGCTTTATCTTTTACTTGACCTTCAAATGGTTGGCTTGATCCTCCAAAAGTATTATCTTGAATATCATCAAATTCATCATCAAAGTCTTCATCAAAGTCTTCATTTCCCATTTTCATCTCCTGCATTGGCGCTGCCAGAACCTGCCACGAAAGAATTTAACGCAGCTAAAACATCGCCATTAGTAGCATCTTTTGGAAAGGCAAAATTCTCTGGGTTGATTATTTTCTCATTAATAGGATCAGAAGGGTCAGTATTTTTATTTCCAACCTCAGTGCCATATACTAAATCTGCAGTTAATAACAAGCCAACACTTGTGCCTTGATCTATAGTAATTGTGGCTTTTTTATCAAATTTTTCAGCAGCTACTTCACTAAACTTACTACCAATAGATGCCAATCCCTTAAATAAATTTTTACGTCCATCCTCAGCTGCTGAGGTGGAAACAGTTGTAGTGCCAGCAGCACCGCTAGTTGTCACACTGCTCTCCCCAGCTGTAGCTATAGAAGATGCATAAGCTTCCATAAAGGCTGAAGAAAATAAAGCACCCCAGCGCAACAAATAATGTCTATCAACTTCTGTAGCGAGTGCGGTACGAGCAGTATCTGGGTCTATAGCACTGGCACTTATGCCCATACTCTTAGCTTCATATGGAATATTAATGGTATCAAAGGTCATAGAAATTTGTCCCGACTCGTAATTTGGACGCATAGTGCCCATAAGTTTTGCGCCTTTAAGCGGCTCGCTTACTACTGTTGCAAGTATTGGGCCAGGTTCATCGCTATTAACAGCTGTATCTAATACCGCAAATAATAGTTTTCCAGCTTTTAAAATAACTTCTGGGCCAGCAGAAGCGTCCCCTGAGTTTAGTTCTCCATTGGCCCCTACCACACTTCTATTAGCTAACTGCTCACTAGCAAATTCAGGATCACTCCAATTACCTTGAACAAAGGTTTGAGTGGTAAAATTTTCCCAATCCTCAATCATAGTGCCAGCTTTATCTTGCATGGCTTGAGTTAATTGACCAACAGCATCTTTGCGCTGATTACCATAACGAGCCAATTGTTGCGCTTCTTCTAGGGCACGCTGCCTTCTAGCTAGTTCAGCTTCTCGAGCTTTACGTTCTTGTTCAGCTTTTAAGGCCGAAGCTAAACCTGAATCATCATCTAAGGATGTGGTGGCCGCAACTACTTCTACTGGGTCAAAACCTGCTTCATTTAATGCGGTGGCTATTTCGGCGCGTGAATAACCAGAATCTAACATAGCTTTAGCAATAGTTTTGGCATCCAGTCCTGCACTTTTTAATACGCTAGCTATTTCTTCAACACTAACGCCTGCAGCTTTTAAAGCTTTGGCAACCTCACTTGGGCTTATGCCACTGGCTAACATAGCCTTAGCAACATCCTCTACAGTAAAACCTGCTTTACGCATGGCTGAAATGATATCTTCTAGTTTATAACCTGCATCCTTTAAGGCTTTAAGGGTATCTTCTGGGCTGCACTGATTTTCTTTAAGCTTAATTGCAATAGCATCTAAATCCAAACCTTCTTTTTTTAATTTATTAACTGCAGTCACATCACAGCCACTGGGTGCACATTTTGACATCTCTCCTAAAGCTGCGGCTAATTCTTCAGCGCTAAAGAGTTTGGATAATTGCTCCGCACTACAGCCTTCATCTTTTAATTTTATTAAAATTTGCGCCACTGACATACCCTTAGCTTTTAATTCATCTACGTTATCAGGAGTACAAGCGCTGCTTAAATCTTCAAATTCATTAGCAAATTGCGAGGCAAAGTTATTATCAGCAAAATTGGAGTTATTACCAGAAATTGTTGGCACAAAAGCTCCGCCTTCGGTAGATGCTTTTTGCGCTCCAGCTTTATTTGAAGCTTCAAGTAATTTTCTATGCTTTTGTGAAATATTTGCTCCTGGGGTCGAGCGAACTTGGCGTGGAACCTCAGCTGAACGAGACTCGGCAACTTCTTCTTTACTTTCATCTTCACCACGAGTAAGAGCCACACCTACTCCTGCAACTAAAATAGTAGAAATAGCAACTATTAAAGTTCGGGTTTTAGTGTTTGTAAGTAAGGTCGCAAAGCTTGCCATAACTATAACCCCGACAACGTAATGTTTACGGCTTTACCATCTTTAGAAGCCACAAGTAATGGTGTTTGGACCAACTCATATACTCGAGTACCATCTGAGCTAGAAACTGTAGCTCCCCAAGCTGGTGATAATAAAGTAAGCTTAGTCCTAAAGAGTAGGCGCCCCTCATATATCCAGGCTCGTCCATGCTGATTGGCCACGCCAACTTCGACGCTACCAGCTGGTGGCACCCCATCTAATACATTAAGTAATACGCTGGAAGTAAAGCTACCAATGCTCTCAACTACTGGCGCCGTGGCAAAAGGCCCTCTACCGGGAATTTGAATATCTACCCGATAGTCAACTTCACGCTGTCCAGAAACAAATGACATCATTATCGGAGTATCTAATTCAGCTAATCGAATAGCTATATTACCTGTTACATTATCTTTTAAACTTTGTACAAACAAAGCATTAGTTTTGCTATCCCACTGAATATTAAAATATTCAGAGTTACCTAAACTATAATCTAGTACTGGCCATGGTTGTGCCGTAGAATCTAAAAACACCAAAGAACTAACAAAACCTGCTGCTAGGCGCACAATAGGCGGATGAGCACCTGGCGATAAGTCCACATGAATGGTAGAAGATATCGGCTGAGGGGGCACTAGAGGGTTTGCGTGGATTGCATCTTGAGTTACCTCATGCTCGAGTCTTAGAGTTTTAATTTGCTGCGCATCTAAAGGAAAAGTTTTATTTAAAACTTCTTTAAAAGCCTCATCCCGAATAGTGGTTTGGGGCGCAAACCCTGCGGCTCTAACTTGTCTGGCATTGTTTGGGGTAGCATCTGTGCTATTGGAATTTTTATTTTCTAATTCCTGAGCTTGGCGTGCATTCCTTTTTCTAGCAATTTCTTGAGGATTAATTGAAATCCCAGCTCTGGAAGACTCAAAATTTAAGCCAGAAGATCCACGCACTGCAGGCGTATCGGACGTGTCTTGCTCTTGGGCCGCAAAGACAGTTCCAACTATTAAGCATAAGCTCATTAAGATAGCTCTCATTTAAGCTCCCAAGCCTGCCAATGCAGCAACATCTAACACTTTATTCACTCCAATACCTTTAACGGCTTTATTTGTGGGCACTTCTTTAATAAACAAAGTAGAAGTTATATAGCTTATAGTATTACCTTCGCTCGCTCCTTGAAAAGTAAGTAGCAAAGGAACTTGCACTACCCATTCCCCTGGAGATTCGGCTAAGACCACTCCAGTATCTACTGCTACACAACTAACTATTATTTGTTTACCAATAATATCTTGACGTCTATTTGTTTGCTCAAAAGCTGCTAGTAATGATTTATAGCCGCTGGCAGTAAAATCTGCCTGTAAATCCGATAAAATTTTATCGTAATTAAAAAAATCTGTAGTGTGCATTTTAGTAGCCACTAAAGTTGCCCATTTAACTAAGCCGTCTGCACTAACATTAGGTTTACTCTCTGTTGTCACCAATAACTTATTATTATTCAAATCTTTAATGAAATAAGTTGGCTCTGGTCTAAAATAATGCATTATAAACATTAGAGCAACCAAAGCGAGAGCTACCAATAAAAAAAATTGCATCCCAATAAATGCTGTAGCATTAGAGCTTATTGCTATTGGCTGTGCTGGTGCAACCTTATTAGCACACATATTTAACCCTTTGTCAGTTAGGTAGATCTCAAACTACAAATAGTATAAGGTGAAATCAATTGTATATCAATTTTCTACAAGACCAAAATCTAACTATGCATAGATGAGACAGGGAATGCTATAATATCGGTGTGTAATAAGGCAGGTTAAAATTAAATAGTGAGCTTAAAACCCTACGAACTTATAAATGTACGCAATATACATTATCAAAAACAAATAAATCACTTAAATAGGGTTTTAAATTTATTGTTAATTGTAACTATAGCATTATTAAGTTTCACTGTGTATCAAAAACATACCCTAACTACTCGGCCATATTATATCCCAACAACCCCAGATGGACGCGTAGTATTAAGCCCGGCTTTAAATATAAATCATCTAGAATTATCTAAAGTAAAGTCACTGGTAGACCCTAAAACTGATTATATTCAAGATATGCCAGCCCCAGCTAAAAAATTTAGCGAAATTAGCGCTATGGGCGAGTCTGGGTTAATAAAATATTGGGTTGAACTTGCTATGCGCGCAATTTTTGAATATGACTATATTCATTATCGCAAGGCCATTCAAAAATCTCGCAGCTTTTTTTCAGAAAATGGCTATAGCAGTTTTATTATAGCGCTTAACAATTCTCGCAACTTAGAGACAGTAAAGGCTCGTCAAGCCATAGTTTATCCTAAAATAGGTGAAATAAAAATAAAGTCACAAACATTGCAGCAAGGTAGATTAACTTGGAAAATTAAAGTGCCTTTAGAAATTTATTATGAAAGCAAAAACCTAGAAGAGCCATTAGTGCAAAAACTTATAGGTGATATCTCAATAGCTCGAGTATCGACAGTTGAAAATCCTTTTTATGGGCTTACTATTTATAAAATAAATTTCATTGAGGTATTTTAATGAATACTAATGATAAGTTTATAATACAACGCCATCGAGAAACTTATAAAAAAGATAGTATTCTTTTAATTAATTTGACAGTTCTTGGCTGTGTGGGTCTGCTGGCTTTAATGCTGACTTTTATTTTAATCCAATTTAGCGTAAAGCCTGCAGCCAAAGGCTTTAGTTTAAATCAAAACCTCCAAATCATAGAGCCTCAACCTCTAGAGCGACCAGCTGTTGAGCAAGCTTTTTTAATTAACTGGGTCAGCGAAATGCTTCAAACAGCTTTTAGCTACAATTATACTTCTCAAGATCAAATTCCAGACAAATTAAAAGATTATATGGATGACAAAGGAATTGAAGCATTTAAAAAACTTTTACAAGAAGATATAAAACTTAGTAAAGTAAAAGAGCAAGAATATATAGTAGCACTAAGCATGCGCTCTGCGCCTAAAATTGATGGAGATGGCGTTATTAATGGACGTTATGCTTGGAAGCTTACACTAGAGGCTGATATTATTATGGCAAATGCGCAACAGCGCGATGCTAAACGCACGCAAATGGAAGTGCTAGTTTGGCGCGTACCAGAAACCGAAGCTCCATTAGGAATTAGAATTATTCGGTTTAATATTAATTAAATTTTAGCTAACATTGCATCAAAATATTCATCTACTATTAAATTTTGCTCAGGCCATAATAAACTTACTATAATTATGCTCGCAGAGCTTAAGAAAAAACCTGGCAACATCTCAAATCCTGGTAAAATATTAGGGTTATTAAAGAAAGTAGAAACAAATATATTAGCTAAAACCCCCCAAAAAATAACGACTAAAGTGCCAACAATTATTCCTACAATAGCTGCATACTTAGTCATTTTACGCCAATATAAAGCAAATAAAACCGTAGGACCAAAAGAAGCGCCCAATCCAGACCAAGCAAAACCTACAGATTGCAAAATTGTGCGCGAAGGATTTAATGCTAAAGCAATAGCCGCCGCTGACATTATTATTAAAAAAATTCGACCCGCCCACAGGTATTCTTGATCTGAGGCATTTTTGCGAAATATACCGTGATAAAAATCTTCAACTACGATACTGGCTGAAATTAAAATTTGTGCTGAGACTGTACTCATAATGGCAGAAAGTATTGCAGATAACATAATACCAGCTAACCAAGGATTAAATAGGTTTTTAGATAATTCAATAAATACAGTATCTGGATGAGTAAGCGGATGTTTAGCAAAAAAAACTGCACCTACTAAGCCTGTAACTACAGCTCCAATTAAAACCATAACCATCCACAGCATGCATATTCTTCTAGCAACAACTAATTGAGATACAGTTTTTACTGCCATAAAACGCGTTATAATGTGTGGCTGTCCAAAATAACCTAGCCCCCAAGATAACAAAGATACAACACTTAAAAATCTCAAATCAGCAAAAACCTTTAAGTGACCTGGAACATTTAACACTAGCTCATCGTAAGTATTAGCATAACCTCCCAAGAAATTAATAGTTATTATAGGCAGGACAGCTAATGATACTAAAATTAAGCCACCTTGAAAAAAATCTACCCAACTTACAGCTAAAAAGCCTCCTATAGCGGTATACCCTACAATTACTATGGCACTAATAAATAGCGCTATAGGATAGCTTATTTTAAAAACACTTACTAAAAGCAATGCTCCAGAAGTAAAACCGGCTACTAGATAAAAGGTAAAAAACACTAAAATAGACAGACCAGTAACAATGCGCAAATACTTAAATTCTTGAAATCTATTACAAAAAAAGGTCGGTATAGTTAAAGAATTATTTGCCACTTCAGTAAAAACTCTAAGGCGCTTACTAACAAGTAACCAATTAAAATAAGCCCCTAGAGAAATGGCAATTGCTATCAAGGAAGACTTCAAACCTCTAAGGTATATAACTCCGGGAAGGGCCATGAGTAGCCAACTACTCATATCAGAAGCTCCAGCCCCAATAGCTGTGATTTTACCACTTAAGCTTCTAGAGCCTAGCACATAATCAGATAAATTATGCGTTGATTTGTTAGCAAAGTAGGATATTATAAAGATGATTAAGGCATATATAATAAAAACTATTATAAGCAGACTCGTACTATATTCCATTGCAAATTACCAATTATTTTAATTTTAGCTAGCTTATAATAGCATAAGAGTTAATTACCCCAAAGATAATACCTGACCTCAAATCTGTTAGCGCTCTCACTATTAACTACTCACCATCTTAACTGGTAGCTTATGATTTAAAAATATTATGTAATATATTTAAATAAACCTTAGATAACGTTTCAATATGGGTTATCGGTATATTTTCATCTATAGCATGAATGGTGGAATCCAAAGGTCCAAGCTCTAAAATTTCAGGACACAAGTCCACTAAAAAGCGAGCATCACTGGTACCACCATCAGTAGCTAGTTTAGGCTTATAACTAAGCTCTTCCGTAATTGCGCGCTGCGTACACTCTAATAATTTACCTGAAGTGGTAGCTGAAGGGTAACCACTTACTCGCCAGTCAATTGCAAATTTGACTTTATACTGTTGCATAAAATCTGCAAATTTATCTTGTAATAACTGAGGGGTTACTAAATCATTAAAACGAAAATTAAAATGACAAGTAGCAGTTTGAGGTATTAAATTTTCAGCATCTAAAACCCCTGCTTCTAATCGATAGACCTGTAAAGACGATGGTGAGAAAGTAGCGCTACCTTTATCCCAATTAAGTCTAGTTAAATCATTTATAATGCTAGTAAGCTTATGGATAGGATTATCAAAGCGCTGGGGAAAAGCTATATGACCTTGTCTGCCAAATATAGTAAGCTTACCGTGCATAGAGCCTTTTCTGCCTATTTTAATGCTATCGCAAATTTTAGTTTTAGAAGAGGCCTCTCCAACTAAACAATAATCAATATCCCTTAAAATTTTTGAATCGTTGGCATTTAAAGCAACTAAATGTTTAATCCCATCTTCAGCTATGCCCTCTTCATCACTAGTTAAAATTATAGATATTTTGCCGGTAAACTTATTAGTTTGTTGAATAAATCTCTTGGCTGCATGGGCAAATGCTGCTATTCCACTTTTCATATCAGCAGCGCCACGCCCAAACAATATACCATCCCGCACAGTTGCTATAAATGGCGGGCTAGACCATAAAGATAATTCACCAGCTGGCACCACATCAGTATGGCCTAAAAACACAAAATGTGGCTGCCCTACTCCAATAGAATAAATTACATTAGAAACTAAATTTTGCTGATAATAAGTTGCGCTAAATCCACAGTCTACTAAATAGTCAGCAATAAGTTGCTGACAACCTGCATCATTAGGAGTAATTGATTCAATATTTATTAACGATATTAATAAATCTATTAATGATGTCATATATTCCTTAATAAAGTATTTATATCTGTTTTATTTTTAGTGGCTATATCAATTTTTTTTACAATTACCGCGCATTGCAACATGCATTTACCTGAGCTATCAGGTAATGCGCCCGGCACCACTACAGAGCCTGCTGGAATCTTACCAAAACTTATTGCATCGCGCTCGCGATCATAAATTTTAGTAGATTGAGTAATGTTTAACCCCGAAGCAATTACGGCCCCGGCCTCTACTACAACTCCTTCTAAAATCCAAGAACCTGCCCCAATAAAACAATTATCTTCCACTATAACCGGCGCGGCTTGCAATGGCTCTAACACCCCTCCAAGCCCAGCTCCAGCAGCTAAGTGCACATTTTTTCCAACTTGAGCGCAAGAGCCTACCAGGGAAAATGAATCCAACATACAACCAGTATCTACATAAGCGCCAATATTTACAAAGCTTGTCATAAGCACACAAGCATTAGCAATATAGCAACCATAACGCGCATATGATGGTGGGCTCACACGCACTCCAAGACTGGCAAACTCATCTAATGCCATACCACTAAATTTAGCCGGAACTTTATCTAAAAATTGAGTGTAGCCTGCATCCATTAAAGTTATTTTAGAACTAACCATATACAGTAAAATTGCCTGCTTGAGCCATGTATTAACTTGCCACACTCCATTAACTTTAGCGGCGACTCGAACTTTGCCATTATTTAATAAATCCAAAACAGTATCTAAGGCAGCTACTAATTCTGCAGGTGGTGAGGTATCTTTTAAGCTAGCTATATCTGCAAAAAAACTTGTTATTATTTGTTCTAATTTAATTAAATCTGTAGCTGTTGCCACCATAAAATATGCCTTTTAGCTTTTTAACCAGTTACATTATCACGAATATAACTTGGAATAAACTCGCAAGCAGAAACGGCCTGCGCCATATTTTGTAAGGCCAAAGCTAATAAATTTGGGGCATCAGGGTAGGGTAATTCTAAATAATGTAACTGGTTGCCAAATCTTTGTTTTAATTGTGCGCTATATTCAGTTAAAGCACTGCCCACTAGCAGACTATTAGCTAAATCTATATTGGGTAAATTAGCTACCGGCAATACAAACTCTGGAAATAATAGTTCTAGTTTATCATTAAAATAGCCCCCATAAACTTCAGATTTGCGCGCATCCAATAGTGCTAAGATATTTTTTGAGGTGGGCTTAGCTGCATAAGCTAAGGTCTGCAAACTTGAAAGTGGGATAATTTTTTTATCTAAAGCCAAAGCCAAGCCTTGCATTAAGCTAATGCCAATCCTGAGCCCAGTAAAACTTCCAGGGCCTTTAGATGTTACAAAATAATCTACTTCATTTAAATGTATATTAGCTTGTCCTAACAGCTCATCTATCATAGTTAAACAAACTTTAGTATGAGTATTGCGCTCTGCACTAACTAGTGAGTAAACTACATCATCAACTGCAAGCGCAACAGAGCACTGTGGGGTGGATGTTTCTATAGCTAATAGTTTCATATAGGGTAAGTTTAAATAAAGCCCAATCCTAGCATATTTTATTAATCTAAACGAGCAATTAGCAGCAACGCTATAGGCGGCAAGAATTTGCTTAAAAAGCTTGCGGTTACCCTCTAGTACAGCTCAGATTTTTTAGACTTATCTATTGCAATTAATATAAACAGATTTTTAAGACTCTGGCGCAAAATTTAATAAAATATAATATATAAGAGCCTACTTTATAATGCACAATTAGAAATCGCAGTTGTATGGACCATACACCACAATACAATAATTAACAATTGATTTTCTTGCAACACAAATCTCAAATAAATAACTAAAAATAAAAAACACAGGCATAAATAATGAAAGAATTCTATAAGGAAATATCAGGCAGATGCTTTAACTATTTTCTATTTTCAGGATAAACAAAGATGAAGCAAACGCAAATATACTGGTAACTTCACTAAATTCGTGCATTATAGATTCTGCTAAATTCCCCACTTAGTAGCAGGGAAATTCGCATATATTTGTCTAAAGCTATTGCTATCTAAAATTAACCCCTATTGGGTATAGCCTGGCACGGAGGCACGAGGTGACCTTTTTTCTGACAAACTATTTGGCTTCGCATTTTCTGGTGTTTTAGAAAAACTAAGGCTAGGTTGAGATGGTACCATGCCCAATTCCCCCAGCGCTTTAGCTTCTCTTTGCTCTTTATGCTTAGCTATAATATATTGTTCTAAATCATCTAAGGTCCTATCTAGCCTAATTGAAGTCGAGTCTGTAGAGGAGAATAATTGCGTTATTTGCTGTTGCATCCAGCCCATAAATCTCATTGGAGCTCGCACCAACAGTCGAGTAAAAATATTATAACTCCTTGAACCACTATAAAAATCTTTTATTTCATTTTCAGTTAATTTCCTGCCCTTACCTACGGATTCACGAATTTCTCTCTCTAACTCGTTAAGTTGTGGCTGATTCAAGCCAGTATTTAGACAATAAGACATAGCGAATTTAGGAACATCAATAATGTTATTGGGTGCTAAATGAAAGAGTTTAAGATGGTCTGCTATAATTCCTAAATCAGGATCTATAATTAGTTCTGAATCAAGTGCCAAAGGACCTGACCTTACCCAACTAATCACTAAAGGCCTCCCACTAAGATGCGCTAATAATATTGTCTCATTAACTAAAGAAACACTCAAAGCTCCGGCATGCATTGTCGGATTTGCTACTTGACTCTCGAGCCAGGATAGTTTTCTACCACCAGTGCTATCCCAGCCATCCCAACCACGACCAAAATAGCCTAACACTAACAAAATAACCCCTGAACTTTTATTAAGTTCAAGAGCCAATCTGTCTGAACCATTTAATTCAATTTTATTGATTTTAAGTGTACCGTGAAAACGTGATGGATGATTATTTAACCTTTCTTCTAATTCTTCTTGACTAAAATTCTTACTACCATCAATAATTGTTAGTGTATGTGTATATTTTGGTTGTGAGGATACTACCTTACCTTTACGTTCCAATTCATCTAATAATTCTTCATCTTGTTCTATACCCATAGAACGAAGGCCTTCAATTATAGCTTGAATTTTACCAAACTGCTCTTTAGATAGCTTGTCTTCCTTGGGGACAAGGCTCTTTAATTCAGATAGCAACTGATTTAAATTATTCTCACTTTCCACTTTAGGTTCATCTTTATACTTAGGAAAAATAAAGTTACGTATTTGTTTAAATTTTTCCACAAAGTAATATGCTATTTTTTTCAATATATCTGGCATTTAAAAACTCCTTAAAAACTTATATTAACATTATTCATTAAATTCACAAATCTCTTAGCTTTTGAGACAATTCTCTTGCACTTTTAGATGAAGGAATATGCTCAAAGCCATCATCTTTTGTGAGGGAAAAATTCATTCTAGCTCTAGGCTTAGCTAACGAATTTTTAGCTTTAGGAGTGTCTTTTGATTTTTCACCCACTTCACCCACTAAGTTCTCTTGATTATCTATAGCTTGACGTAATTTGTTTAATACCTCTGGATAAAGCGGTTTTCTAAGGGTAATATCTGGCGAAGGAGTCGCAGAATTATCAATATCTAAATTAAAAAATTCACCTAAAATTTTTAAAATTGATAAGCTTTTTTTATGGTTTACCAAATTTAAATATTTAGAAGCGCCAACCAAAAGATCATGTATTTTTTGTAAATTATCACTAGAGAGTATCAAATCCTCTTTTCCTTCGGCAGTTTCAAGTTCTGCTGCTTTTGCAATTTTAAGATCTTGTAATATCTTTGCTAAGCCTTCTATTTCTTTTTGTGCTTTTTCAATGTTACGCTTATAGTCTGCCCTTACCTGAGGGGGCTCATTATATTTAGCTTGGTTTAGCTGCGGCAATAATCCTAATTTTACCGCAATCCAGTTACTAGCTTTTTTAAATATTTTGGGCATCCAAGATGGCATTTGTATAACATCAAGCATTGGTGGATTCTCTGATAATTGAAAGATACTATTAATTAGTTCGTTTTTTTTACTTGAGACTTCACAACAAACAGCCTTTGCAAGGGCATCATCGGCCCTTATAATTAAATTATCAAACTTTGCATTTAATTTTATCGTGCCATCTTTAGTTTTTTGGTCCAAGGTTTCCAAAATAGCAGTTAAATTAAATGCAGTATCTTCGAGCAAATCTTTCGAAGTTTCATTATAAACTAAAGGATTCACAACTATTAAGTTTTGATTTGTAAAATCAATATCTTGGGTAAAATCTTGCTCAATACTACCACTAGTCACCCTAACTACTGTTTGCTTAGCAAGATTATTTTTAGCATTGGAGCTAAATATTTGAATAGGCACACAAGCTATCCCAGATTCAGGGTTATCTATAGAAATTTCACTTAAATATTTTAAATTTATTTTATTAATATTCAGGCCACTTACGGCCGGTATTAGTCTTGACTTAGATTTTGGCTCAATAAAGAATTTATAAAAAAGTTTACGCATAAAAGCTGAAGATTTAACTAATATTGATTTTACAGGGTTTAATATATATCTCTGCAGCCAAGATTGGTTCTTTTCTAACTCGGGCTGAAAAACATGGCTGCTAATTGTAAGATTAGGGTCAAGGGGGGTTATCTCCATTACCGTATCACTAAGATCATCTGGTAGATTCTTTGGATCATCTAAATCATTAATTTCAGATAAATTATAGGTTGTTGTATATTTAACTTCAGCAAGATCTTTATCTTCTAATTTTCTATTCTTTTCATCAAATTGACTAAGAGCCTGGGTAAATTCAAAAACTATTTTACCTTGTAGAAAATAATATTTAAAACTATTTTCATCTGTTTCCCAACGAACTTGGGTGTTGTCTATATTAAAGATGATGGGTTTACCATTGAATGCAAATTTAACTATATCTTCCTGTTTTAGATGAGAGCTAACTGTCGCCAAAGATTTTTGAGTTAAGTTATGCAAAATTGCATTAAATATTTTAAATTTAGCATCTTTATCTAATTTTGGACTAAATTGGTCTGCAAATGTATTTGTAAATATTTTGTTTATAAAATCTTCAAGATTTAATGTTTCTTCCCTGGTATTTAATGCATTTTTAAGTAATATTTGCCCCTTTCCTTCATCACTTATTACTTTAAAGTTATATTCTTCACCATCAATAACACAAGTACTCTGGTTATTATCAATTTTCCAATTGCGCTCTATTAAATCCTTCGTAAATTGAGATGTTCCTCCTTTTTCAGCAAAATTTTTATCAATCTCAGTAAATGTGGCATTTGAAGGTAACTGCGAGATATTAGCTAAATCTTTTAAAAAATTACGCTCGTTTTCAATTAGTTTAAAAGGATCGGCTACCTGTTCCAAGTTTTGGGCAAGTCCAAGGTTAGTGTGTAGCGTGTATTTACCCATAAAATTAATATCCAAAGCCTAATTACAATCTAGTAAACTGATTATGCTACAAAGTAAGCAAATTAACAAATTTTAACGGTATTAAAAAGAAGATAAAGGTTAGGGAATTAATGTTTTAGCAACATCAGCTGCTTCTGGCCAGCATTTTATGCCGATTGCCTTAAATTTAGCCACGGATATCAAGGATTTAGGATGAGATTTTTGCTCTTGTACCAGCGCAGATTTAGATAAAATATAAATTTCTTGAGGTGCATACTCACTATTATATATAACTAATAAAATATGCTCCCAATTTGCATTAATATTAATTTGCCCAACCATTGGTCTGGTTTTACTAGTTTCATTAATTAAGCGTGACTTAATTTGAATTTTTTGATCTAAAAGACTGCCTACCCCAATTAAATCAACTCCAACTTCTTTGGTTATTGGATTTTTAAAATTAAGCAGATGCATTATATCAAATTTAGCTAAATGCGTACTTATAGGTAGCACTTCACCGGTAGATTTCAGGTAATCCCGCGCTAGTTCGCGCGTCTTTTGCATTAAAATAGTTTGTGAATATATATCCATATTATAAACATAAATAAAAAGTACTATATCTGTCAAACGACATAGTACTTTCTATTTTGAACGACTCTGGAAGCTTTATGCTACTCTACTCCTTGACCTAACACGCCTAGGTGTTTTGATCGAGTTCTGCGCCGATTTTTTTTTTCATCTTTCTTATAGAAGATTTTACTTTTTTAGCTACTTTCTTTTTCGCTACTTTCTTTTTCGCTACTTTCTTTTTCGCTACTTTCTTTTTCGCTACTTTCTTTTTAGCTACTTTCTTTTTAGCTACTTTCTTTTTAGCTACTTTCTTTTTCGCTACTTTCTTTTTCGCTACTTTCTTTTTCGCTACAGCTTTCTTAGCTACTTTCTTTTTCGCTACAGCTTTCTTAGCAGCAGCTTTAACACTCTTTTTCTTCACTAACTTTTTTACAGCACTAGAAGCAGTAGCCGTCTTTTTGCTACGTCTTACTTTTTTTGCTCTTGCCATGATTAATCTCCCAAGGCGCCCAGAATTAAATCGTCAATATTAACATAGCACAAATATTATCTGTTTACATAAGTTTGTCATTTTTTTTTCAAGTAATAATAATATTTTTTTTAAATTTTATTATTATTAAGATAATGATAGACCTATGATGCAAAAATAGATAATATTTGCGCTTTAATTTCTTCAACTGGTTGCATCCCATTTATTTTAATTAGTTTATTAGAATTATTTTCAAAAAAATCTTGATACCAATCTAATAAAGGTTGAGTACTTTTATGGTATATTTGCAAACGATTGCGAATAGCTTGCTCTTGATCATCATCTCTTTGGACTAATTCATCCCCCGTGAGATCATCTCTACCCTCAATTTGAGGGGGATTATAATCTATGTGGTAAGTTCTGCCGGAGTCTAAATGAATGCGTCTACCAGATAATCTCTTTATTATCTCTATATCGTCCACCAATATATCTATAATAAAATCTACATTTATTCCTTGATCTACTAAATTTTTAGCCTGCTCTATATTACGTGGAAAACCATCAAACAAAAAACCTTGCTTGCAATCGTCTTGTTTTAATCTATCTTTAACAATTTCAATAATTATTTTGTCTTCAACTAAATCACCATTATCCATAATTTTTTTTAGCTTTTCAGCACGTTTTGAACCTGTAGCAATTTCTTGGCGCAAAATATCACCAGTAGAAATCTTTGGAATACTAAAATGTTCACAAATAAAATGAGCTTGGGTTCCTTTGCCTGCCCCTGGAGGCCCTAACAATATAACTCTCACTACTATTTCCTATAAATCACAAAAAGCAAAGTGTATCATAATTTATACGATAAATCTTATGCGACATAATAGCTTTTAGACTTTCTCACAGGATAATATATGCTTAAGAAAAAGGATTTAATTTATTAAGGAATATTCATGGATGAGTCGAAAGAAAACAAAAGACCTACATCGCCACAAATTAACGACTCATTACTCATACCAGAGTCATGGAAAATATTTCAAATTATGGCGGAATTTGTAGAGGGTTTCGAACGCTTATTTCATGTTAAACCAGCCGTTAGTGTTTATGGCTCTGCCAGAACCCAACCAGAACACCCATACTACATTTTAGCTGAACAAATTGGCAAAATATTATCTGATTCTGGGTTTTCCGTAATTACTGGAGGCGGTCCAGGAATTATGGAAGCTGGCAACAAAGGCGCATTTCAAGGAAAATCATACTCAGTTGGCTTGAATATATTGCTCCCTTTTGAAGTAAGTTATAATAAATATCAAGATATATCTTTGCGCTTTAGACATTTTTTTGCGCGCAAAGTAATGTTTGTAAAATATGCAGTAGCTTATGTCGTATGTCCAGGAGGATTTGGGACCTTAGATGAATTAGCTGAAATTTTAACCCTCGTACAAACCAAAAAAACACGTAAAATTCCAATTATTTTAGTTAATGCTAAATTTTGGGAACCCCTGCTTTCTTGGATAGAAAATACCTTAGTTGATGAAAAAATGATTAATAAAGAAGACTTGGCATTATATACTGTGGTCGAAAAAGCAGAAGAAGTCGTGGCAATAATACAAGAATTTTATAAAAATCGCGATACAGACCCAACTATAGAAGAAGAAAAAATAATGGATAAGCTATAGAACCTATCTATTGGCCTACCCTAAAAACTGCAAATACATTTTCGATTTGCTGAATTTTAGTAACCACAGAGCTTAATGCTTCTAGATTTGCAACATTAATAGTTAGCTTGATGCTTGTTTGTTCACCATTATTATGTGTTTCAACATCTTTTATATCAATATTGGCAGATGCTAAAAGGGCGCTAATATCGCGTAACAGGCCTTTTCTATCAAAAAATTTAACAACAATAGTCGCCAAATATAAATTGCTAGATTCACCACCCCATGCAACTTTAATTAATCTATCCTTACGCAGCTCACAAATATGTAAAATATTTAAACAATCACATCGATGAATAGAAATACCTTCTCCTGTACGAATATAACCTACAATATTATCCCCAGGTATAGGCGAGCAACATTTAGCCATAGTAGAAACTAACCCAGCCAAACCTTCCACAGCTATTTCAATATTATTAATAGTTGGTGGTGCTGACTTAAGTTGTGATTCACAAACTAAAGTTTCATACTTGGGCTGTACATTATTTATTCTAGTAATGGCTCCGGCCAACTGCGAAGTACGTATTTCGCCACAACCTAAGCCTGCATACAAATCCTCTTCATCATTACAGGCATTAATTGCTTTCACTAAGGCCTTAATACTTGTATTTTCACAGCGTAAGCGTCTTATTTCACGCTGTAATATCTCGCGCCCATCTTGAATATTTTGGGTGCGATTTTGTTGTTTAAACCATTGAGAAATTTTAGTTTTAGCTCTGGCAGTAGCAACATAACCTAAATCTGGGTTAAGCCAATCGCGACTAGGCCCACCTTCTTTGACTGTAAGAATTTCTATTTGAGTGCCACTAATTAAGGGCTGAGTTAGGGGGATAATTTTGCCATCAGCTTTAGCGCCTCGGGTTTTGTGGCCAATTGATGTATGGATATGATAGGCAAAATCAAGTGCAGTAGCACCTTGAGGCAAATCTTTAACATCACCAATTGGAGTAAATATATAAATCCTATCTCGAAAAAATTCAGTACGTAACCTTTCTACCATATCATTATCTAAAATTAGCTCTTCTTGCCAATTTAATAGTTGGCGTAGTTCATTTAATTTAGACTCATACATGGGCTCATAGGCTCCACCCTCTTTATAGCGCCAATGAGCGGCAACACCAATTTCAGCTTGATCATGCTGTTCTTGGGTCCGTATTTGAATTTCTACCATTTTTCCAGAACTTGCAAAGACCACAGTATGCAAAGATTTATAACCATTAGATTTAGGCTTAGCAATATAATCATTGAATTTATTAGGTACTTGTTTAAATTTAGAATGTATTAAGCTCAAAATAGAATAACAATTAGCCACAGTGTCAGTTACTATCCGCAATCCGAAAATATCATCTAATTGGTTATAGTTAATTGCTTTACTTTGCATTTTACGCCAAATACTATAAATATGTTTGGCCCTACCATAAACTACAGCTGAAATATTCTCATCTTGTAAAATTTTTTGTAGTTTTATAGTAAAATTATTAATAAATTGATCACGTTCTTCTAACTTCTCATCTAATAAAGTTGCTATAGATTTATATACTTCTGGTTGCAAATAACGCAAAGCAAAATCTTCTAGCTCCCACTTTATCTGGCCAACCCCTAGTCTATTGGCAATGGGGGCATATATTTCCTTGGCTTCTAATGCTAATTTTATTTGTAATTTAGCATCTTGATTACGCGCGAAACGCATATCTTTAATATGCTCAGCTAGTTTAATTAATACCACGCGCACATCATCAACTACCGCCAACAATAGTTTGCGTAAATTAAATAAGTTAGATTTTTTAGATTTTTTAAATATTCTAGTGTAATCAATCGGGTTGCTTTCATGAATTAAATTCATAGCATGTACCCCATTGATTAATTCAGCTATAGAATTACCTAAAACATTACTAATTACTTCTATAGTTAATATTTTATTAGCAAAAGCTGGGTAGACTATGCCGGCGGCTATAGAAATATAATCCATACCTAAAGAGACTAAGATTTCAGCTATAACTATGCCATGGGTCGCATACTCTAAGCTTTCTTCTTCTAGCAGTTTACAAGCTGCAATTAATTGATTTTTAGCCCAAGCTGGCTTATCAGGAAAAAGATTATCAATCCAAAAGGTAAAATCTGTTGCACCATCTTTAGATTGTAAAACCTTTTCTCTAAATTTCACAATTTATTCTCGCTCAAATAAAGCTATAGTTTCTATATGATCAGTCTGAGGGAACATATCCATAATGCCAGATTTAACTAAAGAATAATTATGCTCATGCACCAAGATACCAGCATCTCTAGCAAAAGTTGCCGGATTACAAGAAACGTATACAATTTTTTTAGGATTAAGTTTTGCTATTAGAGCTAAAATTTCTTTAGCACCATGGCGCGAAGGGTCAAGCAAAATACTATCAAATGTGTGCAGGCTCCAGCTGGCATCACTTTGCTCTTGGGTTAAATCTGCAGCAAAAAACTCTACATTTTGAATATCATTTAACTTAGCGTTTTCCAAAGCACGTGCTACCATCGCATCACTCACCTCAATGCCTGTAACATGCTTTGCAAACTTTGCCAGCACCAAAGTAAAATTACCAATACCGCAGAATAAATCTAAAATTTTATGTTCCGGTTTTATTTGTAACAACTCAATGGCTAAGTTTAACATTTTTTCATTAATTTGGGGATTTATCTGCGAAAATTCTAAAGGCTTTAATCCTATTTTTAAATTATATTCTTTTAAAAAATAATATACTCGCTGGGGTGTATTAGCTGGATAAATCTTCTCTAAATAATCTGGCTTACCAGGTTGCAAGTAAAGTTCAACCGCATGTAGTGCTGCAAATTCTTGCAAGCAAGACCTATCAGTATCACCTAGCTCTATTAAATTACGCAACACTAAAGCCACTTGCTCGCTACCAACTGCCACCTCTATTTGTGCAATTTTATCACGCGCCTTTAAATTCATTAAAATATTTTTAAGTGGCAAAATTAATTTAGCCACTAAAGGATTTAATACTTCACAAGTATCAATATCGGCTATAAAAGAATTTTTACGCTCACGAAAGCCCACTAACACTTTGTTTTTTTTATGAACATAACGCACACTCAAGCGTGCTTTATTCCGATAAGCATATATTGGACCTGTTATCGGAGCTAACCACTGTTGCGGGCTAACATTGCCAAAGTGCTGTAATTGTTCAACAAATGCTTGTTGCTTTAAACGTAATTGCTCAACATGCACTATATGTTGCACTGAACAGCCGCCACATGTTAAAAAATAAGCGCACTTAGGCTGCTCTCGCCAGTTGCTTGGCTTAATAACCTCAATAACTTTAGCATCTATAAAGCGCCGTCGTTGCGCCCGCACTTCACAGTTAACAATTTCACCAGCTAGAGCACCATCAATAAAAACTGTTTTACCAGTGGCATCAACCGCCACGCCTCTTGCTTCATGACTCATACGCTCTATAGTAAACTGCTTGATTTCCTTCATGTATTATCTACCTAACTATACGCTGCGATGATTCTAACATAGTTGCACAAAACTTGACAGATGTAGCCTTTGCTGAAAGAATCATCGAGAGACTTTAAAGCTAATATATTATAGGTTTCCTAAGAATGACGACGACTAAGTGGGGCATTAAGCAACGCGTGCTAGTGCTAGCTTTATCGCCAGCTATTGCGATTTCTTTATTACTTGGAGGATATTTTACTAGTATCCGTCTTGATGAAATTACTAAAGCATTGACTGATAAAGGCACGGCAATTACCACGCGCTTATCCTCTGCAGGTGAATATGGAGTTTTTGCGCGCGATACTGAAGCGCTGCGTCGTCTTGCAAGACATGCATTAACTGATGAGATAAGTAGTGTAGCTTTTTATAATAAAAAAGGTATAGAACTTGCCAGCGCTGGGGTACTTAACCCAAATATAGAGCCACCCGATGAAGTCCATCCAATTATTATAACTCCTAGCATCGAAAATGATGCTATTTCTTTTTTAGCTCCAGTGACTCTACCGGAGGTAGTAATAAGTTCAAAGCGAAGCTCTACTAAGGACTATTTTAATAAAGCAACTATTATAGGTTGGATTAAAATTGAATTAGAACGAAGCACCACAAGACGCAAAGAACTACAACTATTTTTACACTCTGGAATAATAGTATTACTAGGCCTTGCAACTAGTACTTTATTAGCTTTGCGCTTAGGTAGTAGTGTGGCTGATCCTATATTAGAATTAGCCGAAGCTGTAAAACGCATTAAAAATGGCGATCTAAATACTCGTAGCCGCATTAATCCTAAATGGGAATTGGGAATTTTAGAGTCTGGGATAAATACCATGGCCAGTTCCTTACAAGATGTACATAAAAAAATGCAAAGCAATATTAATCGTGCTACTGCTGATTTGCGTAAAACTTTAAAAACTATTGAGGTCCAAAATGTTGAGCTAGAAATCGCTCGTAAAGAAGCAGAGCACGCCACCAAAGTTAAATCAGAATTTCTAGCAAGTATGAGTCATGAGCTTCGCACACCATTAAATGGTATAGCCGGGTTTGTAAATTTGCTTTCTAAAACCAAGCTTAATAAGACCCAAGAAGATTATTTAAGTACTATTGAAAAATCATCTAATAATTTATTAGCCATAATTTCTGACATCTTAGATTTTTCAAAAATTGAAGCTGGCAAGCTCCACCTTGATTTAATTGATATGAATATTCATGAATGTATTGAAGATACGCTAACTTTATTAAGCCCAAGTGCGCATAAAAAGCACTTAGAAATAGTACCTATAATTTATAATGATGTTCCAGAAAATATTGTGGCAGATCCTTTAAGAATAAAACAGGTAATAACTAACTTATTAAGCAACTCTATAAAGTTTACTGATAACGGCAGCATTATTATCCGGGTGATGCTAGAAAATGACATTCATAGTAATGATATGGTTATAAAAATGTCAGTTACTGATACTGGCATTGGTTTATCTGAACAACAGCAACGCCAATTATTTAATTCTTTTAATCAAACAAATCCAAATATAACCAGGCGCTATGGCGGCACCGGTTTAGGATTAGTTATATCTAAAAATTTAGTTGAACAAATGGGGGGTAGCATTGATTTAGAAAGTAAGCCAGGGATAGGTTCAACTTTTTGGTTCACTTTCAATGCTAAATGCTCTAGTAAACCTAGCCTATCTCAAGAATATAAATTAGAAAAAAGGCGGGTTATTTTATATGAAAAACTAGAAATGAGTAGGATGTCTATTTTACAATTATTACAACAATGGGGCGCTGAAGTAGATATAGCTTTATCCTATAAAGAAATAATTTCCAAATGTTTAGATGCTTATCAACGTAATTATAATTATGATTTAATTTTAATTGGGGCCAACCAGATTCAAAGTGAAAAAGAGGCATTAAAATCTTTAATTAAAAAAATTAATTGGAAAATTAAAGTTCCTGTAGGCGTCCTAATTAACTCTACAGAATATAGTTTACATAATGAAATCCTAAATTATGGGGTAAATTTATGTTTGGCTAAACCAACTTCCCGTAAAAAATTATTTTCTGCAATTAATAATTTACTTGGGCAAGAAAGCCTAGACCAATATCAAGGCAAAGATCTTCCTACATATAATGTTTTAGCAATTGATGACAATCCATCTAACTTAAAATTAGTAACTGTATTTTTAGAAAATATAGGTGTACAAGTTACCCAAGCAACCAATGGAGAAGACTCGGTAAATTTAGCTAAAGAAAATTTATATAGTTTAATTTTGATGGATTTAAATATGCCGGGCATGGATGGTATTCAAGCCTCTAAAGAAATACGTAAACCTTCAAATTTAAATTCTCAAACTCCCATTGTAGTGCTAACTGCACATTTAGTATCTAGCAAACGAGATGAGCTGGCTGGGGCTGGAATAAACGATTATCTAAGTAAGCCTATAGATGAAAATAGCTTGCGGGCTTCTATTTATAAATGGACCCACAGTGGTACTCGTAATATTGAACCCATTGATAAGCCTATAAATTGGAGCATGAGTTTAAATCTTGCTGGGAACAAACAAGATTTAGCTATTGATATGTTAGATATGCTAATTGAGCATCTTGATATAGATAAAAAAAATATTCTAGATGCTTATAAACAGCGCAATTTTGAAGATTTATCTAGTCATGTACACAAACTACATGGTGCTTGTTGCTATGTGGGTGTGCCAAAACTTAAAAACCATGCTAGAGAATTAGAAGAAACTATAGCCAGGGCTAATGCTGAAAAAATATTTGGACATGTAAAAGCTTTAATTGCAGAGATGGGTCGAGTCAAAGAATTTTATAAATCTACTAAATTTAAAAGCTTAAAATTAGAAGCTGTTGATTAAAATATAATATATTAAACCTTCAGGTTGTAATTTAACCAAAAACATTTAACTGTTCAAAATTATATTTACTAAAATTTGAGTTGAGTTGAGTTGAGTTAAATTGAATTGAATTGAATTTAATTAAATGTTTTTTTCAATAACTACGAATGCTAAAGCATATTCTAGTTCATCACTTATACTAAGATGAAAAGTTAAATTCCCAAGTTGCTCTATGTAATCTTTAGTTTTTTTATGAAATTCTACCTGAGGTTTGCCAGCTGCATCGTTACCTATAGTAATATGTGTAAGATAAACTTGATGCTGAAAACCTGTACCTAAAGCTTTGACCACAGCTTCCTTAGCAGCAAAACGCTTGGCTAAATATGCACTGGGCTTTTTATGCTGAGCTAATACCGCAAGCTCATTTTGGCTTAGTATTCTTTTAGAAAATTTATCTGCATAGCGCTCCCACATTAATAAAATACGCGCGTGCTTAACTAAATCTGTACCTATTCCTATAATTTTGGTCAAATGCTTTTCTCCCTTAATGATTTAATTGTTTGGTTTTTATTAATTTTAAATCTACTATATTGCTAATGGCACTTTGCAATAATCGCTTTAACTCACTAAGCACTTGACGCTGCTCATCAGTAATTAAATCATCAAAATATTGCTCATCGGCAAATGCAAATAACGCGCTTGCACTTATAGTTTGTGCATGGGTATTTAAAGCCTTTTGCAATCCCATTTGCGGAATAAAACGATAATGCATCTGGGGGCTAATAGCTTCTTCGGTGTCAAAAGTGCGCGTCAAATCACAGGCATAACCTAGGGCATCTAATAAGTCATGCTCAAATTTACGCAACCTATAGGCATGATTTTGGGCAAAATCATGCAAAGTGTTTAAATACGCATCAAACAATTTAGGATAAGCTATTAATTTAGGTATAGTTCTATATAACAACTCATTAATGTATAGTCCAGAAAATAATAATTTAGATGATAATGTGATAGATTTTCTTAATTCAAAACTATTAAGTTTGGCTATCTCTTGATTCCCAAACCAAACAAAATCAATTAATGCATATTGTTGTAAGGCATTGCCAGTTTTAATATTTTTTCTAGCACCCCGGGCAATTAAACTTAGCCGGCCGTACTCACGCGTAAAAACATCAAGTAACACTGAAGTTTCTCGATAATTTCTTGAATGCAAGATAATGCCCTGCGCCTGATGTAGCATGTAACTCTTTAATTAATCTAAATCTAAATAACCTAAATTTCGTAAATCGCGCACGTTAGACGACCATGAATTTTTAACTTTAACATGTAATTGCAAATGCACTCGAGTCTTTAGCAAATTATTCATATCTAAACGGGCCTGGGTGCCTATTTCTTTTAAATTGCCACCTTGCTTGCCAATGACTATGCTTTTTTGAGAATCGCGCTCTACCCATATTATAGCATGAACCTTAATTTTTTCAGGGTTACTATTGTCAATATGCTCAATTTGCACCGTTATCGCATATGGAAGCTCGTCTGCTAAAATTCGAGTTAATTTTTCCCGCACTATTTCTGCTAACCTAAATTTTATATTTTTGTCGGTTTTACTAAGCTCATCAAAGAAAAAAACTGACTTTGGCAATAATTTTACTACCTCATGCTCCACTATCTCTACCTGATCACCAGTAAAAGCTGATATTGGTATAATTTGATGAAACGGATGTTTAGTGGCAATATTTTGCAAAAATGGCAATAATTTAGCCTTATTAGTAACAGTATCAACTTTGTTTACTACTAACAAACAAGGAATATTGGTCTTTTGGATTTTAGCTAAAACATTAGCATCTTCAGGTGTAAATTTTAAAGCTTCAATTACCAATAAAATGGCATCCACATCACTTAAGCTAGAAGATGCTTGTCGATTCATTTCTTTATTTAGGGCCTTTTGATAATTTAAATGCAGACCTGGAGTATCAATATAGACTATTTGCTTATCAGCTAAGGTTTTTATTCCAAAAATTTTATGACGTGTAGTTTGGGGTTTATTGGCAGTTATAGAAATTTTTTCACCTATAATACGATTAACCAAAGTAGACTTACCCACATTTGGTCTACCAACAATGGCAATGAAGCCACAATAAGTTATTAGATTGTCCTCAAAATCATGCATTTTTTTCAATTAACTCCAAAGCTTTCGCTGCAGCATCTTGTTCAGCCTTGCGCCGGCTGCTACCTTTGCCTATAGCATTTAAACTAAGCTTAAGGATGTTACAACTAACATAAAAAGTTTGCGCATGTTCTTTACCAGTGGTTTGCTGAATAGCATATTCAGGCAACTCTATATTATTGGCTTGCAAATATTCTTGTAATAAAGTTTTAGCGTCTTTAGCCGCTTTTTTTACTAAATCTGCAGAAATTAATGGAGTAAATATAGGTGAAAATACCTGCTTAACTTTCTCGATTGAATTACTATCAAAATATACCGCTGCCACTAAAGCTTCAAAGGCATCTGCCAAAGTAGAGCTACGTTGGTGCCCACCAGTATTGTTTTCACAACTACCTAGCATCAATACCGTATCTATATTTAAGGCCCGCGCATGCTCGGCCAAACTCTCACCACAAACTAAATGCGAACGCATGCGGGTTAATACCCCCTCATCAACCGAACTAAAGCTTAAAAAAAGCATTTCACCTACAATAAAATCTAAAATGGCGTCCCCAATAAATTCTAGACGCTCATTGTTAAGGGTATTATTTTTAGAGCGATGTGTAAGAGCTTGTAGCAATAACTCTTTATTTGCAAAGCTGTAGTTAAAGGTTTTTTCAATAAATTGTATTTTAGCGCTAGTTAACATATTAAACTATTTTTTTACCAATTCTATTAAAGCGAATAAAAAAATCAGAATCTTCAGTATCTATACTTAACCAAATAAATACAGCTCGCCCCATTAGCTCATCTTCATGCACAAATCCCCAAAACCTAGAATCTTCACTATTGTTGCGATTATCCCCCATAACAAAATAACATCCCTTAGGGACGGTTATATTATTAACAAATTTATACGGCCTAGGTGGGGTGTAATTACCAGGTGCGCGGTAAATGCGATGCTCAACTCCTGCAAGATTTTCTTTAAATTCTAGCATGGGCGATAAATCAATTACAGGCTGTTGCAATAAAGTTTGTGCAACTTGAACTCCATTTATATATAAACGCTCATCTTTATATTCAATTTTATCACCCGGCAAACCTACTAAGCGCTTGATAACGTATATACCAGATTTAGTATTTCTAAAAACCACCACATCGCCCACTTTAGGGTTTTGAAGTGGAATAATTTTTTTAGAACTAATTGGCAGTTTTATTCCATAAGCAAATTTATTTACTACAATTAAATCACCTTCTAGTAAAGTAGGTTTCATAGAACCTGAGGGAATTCTAAAGGGCTCAACAATAAAGGAGCGAATAATTAAAACTAGCATTAATACTGGCATTAAAGAATAAGCCAGCTCTATAATTTTTGGCTCTTTTTTTTTAAAAACTTTACGATTTTTGCGAAAGAACAGATAATCTATAGTGCAAATTGCCAGACTAAGCAAAGCCACCCAAGTTAGAATTTTTTCAAATAACATTATTAACCCTTTTTAATCTTTATCAATTTTTAAAACTGCCAAAAATGCTTCTTGAGGAATATCAACTTTACCTATAGATTTCATGCGTTTTTTACCTTTTTTCTGTTTATCTAGCAATTTACGTTTGCGTGAGACGTCCCCTCCATAACATTTAGCAGTTACATTTTTGCGCAAAGCTTTAACTGTGCTTCTAGCAATAATGTTAGAACCAATTGTTGCTTGAATTGCTACATCAAACATTTGCCGTGGGATTAGCTCTTTCATTGAATCAGCAATACTGCGGCCCTTGCGGAGCGCCGTTTCTTTATGCAAAATTAAAGTCAAAGCATCAACTTTATCCCCATTAATTAAAATATCTAATTTAACTAAATCTGCTGGTGAAAAATGAATAAATTGATAATCTAAAGAAGCATAGCCTCGGCTAACCGATTTTAGTCTATCAAAAAAATCCAATACTACTTCATTCATGGGTATATGGTATTCTAAAGATACTTGAGTTCCCAGATATTGCATTTGTTTTTGCACGCCTCTTTTATCCACGCACAAAGAAATAACACTACCTATATATTCTTGAGGCAATAAAATACTAGCTACCACAATAGGCTCTCGCATTTGCTCAATATTCGCAGCCTCAGGCAGAGCTGAAGGATTATCTATATAAATAATCTCCCCATTTTTTTTAACAATCTCATAAACTACCGTCGGCGCCGTAGTTATTAAATCTAAACCATATTCCCGCTCTAGGCGCTCTTGAATTATTTCCATGTGCAAAAGGCCAAGAAAGCCACAACGAAAACCAAAACCTAAAGCATCTGAATTTTCTGGCTCAAAAAACAAAGCAGCGTCATTTAGTCTTAATTTAGCAAGAGATTCTCTAAAATGTTCATAATCAACTGAGTCTACCGGAAACATCCCAGAATATACCTTAGGTTGCACTTGTTTAAAACCTGGCAACGGTTTAAGAGCTGGCCCTTTAACGCTAGTTACAGTATCTCCCACCGGAGCGCCAAAAATATCTTTAATCCCGGCTATTAAATAACCAACCTCGCCAGCTTTTAATATAGAGCGTTTTTGTTTTTTAGGGGCAAAAATCCCCACATCATCCGCATAATAGGCTTTGCCTGTCGACATTATGGTGATTTTAGCACCCTGCTCTAGCACACCATTAATTATCCGAACTAAAGAAACCACACCTAAATAAGTATCAAACCAAGAATCTATGATTAAAGCTTGCAAAGGCTCATCTATATTGCCTGTAGGCGCTGGCACTCTAGCTACTATACTTTCTAGAACTTCAACAATGCCTATACCACTTTTAGCACTTGCACAAATAGCATCCTTAGCTGCAATCCCAATAATTTCTTCTATTTCAGCAGTTACTCGCTCGGGCTCTGCTTGAACTAAATCAATTTTATTTAAAACAGGAATAACCTCTAAACCTTGCTCAATTGCGGTATAACAATTAGCCACAGTTTGCGCCTCTACCCCTTGAGCTGCATCAACTACTAATAATGCACCCTCACAAGCTGATAATGATCGAGAAACTTCATAACTAAAATCTACATGCCCAGGAGTGTCAATAAAATTCAATAAATATTGCTCGCCATCTAAGGCGGTATAATTTAAAGTTACACATTGCGCTTTAATAGTAATGCCCCGCTCGCGCTCAATATCCATTGAATCTAATACTTGAGCTTTCATCTCGCGCCCAGATAAACCTCCACATACTTGGATAAATCTATCTGACAAAGTAGACTTACCATGATCGATATGGGCTATAATGGAAAAATTACGAATATTTTGCATGTGCTAACTTATCAATCTTCTAAGATTTTTGCAATCAAAGCCTCGTGTTGCCCAATTTCTGCAGCGCTTGCACGGATTATAGGCAATTCGTCTATAATTTGCTGAGCCCCAGCCTTGGTAGCGTTGGTTATTTGTTGCATTACTGCGCTTTGCTCTTCTAGCTCTAATTTTATTTGCCCGGCTGTCATGGCCAAATAAACCCGAGCTAAAATTTTAGAGTCTATTAAAGCACCATGTACCTCACGCTTGGTATTATCAACTTTATAGCGCGAGCACAAAGCATCCAAACTATTGCGTTGGCCTGGATGCATTTCTCTTGCCATAATCAAGGTATCGATTATTTGGTTATTAACACTTACCAATCCCCAACGATGATTTATACTAGTTAATTCACTATCTAAAAAGCTCAAATCAAATGGCGCATTGTGTATTATTAACTCAGCATCCCCAATAAATTCTAAAAAATCATCAACTATGTGAGCAAAGCTTGGCTTGTCTTGTAAAAACTCGGCTGTTAAACCAGTTATTTCAGCAGCACGCGCATCAAGAGCCCGCTCAGGATTTAAATATGTTTGAAAACTATTTCCAGTAAATTTGCGATTAACCAATTCCACACAACCAATTTCAGTTAATTTGTGCCCATACTTTGGAGATAATCCGGTAGTTTCAGTATCTAATACAATTTGCCGCAAGCTAATTTCCTAATAACATCTCATCAATGGCCACATTGGCCAAAGAATCTACAATTTCATTTTCCACATGCCCATTATGACCACGCACCCATTGCCACTCTATTTCCCTGTGTTTAACTAATTCATGTAATTCTTGCCAAAGCTCTTGATTTTTCACAGGCTTTTTATTGGCAGTGCGCCAATTATTAGCCTGCCAGCCTACTATCCAATTAGTAATTCCATTTTTCACGTATTGGGAGTCAGTAACCAACATCACTTTAAATTGCGAGTTTACCGCTTTTAAGCCTTCAATTGCAGCCTTTAGCTCCATTTTATTATTAGTAGTATGGGCTTCACTGCCTTTTAAAAGTTTTTCTTGAGCACCGTAGCGAAGCAACACCCCCCAACCCCCAGGACCTGGATTACCACGACAAGCTCCATCTGTGTAAATCTCAACTTTACTCATGTACCCAAATTCCTAACTCCAAAACTGAATCGGACTCTAGTTTTTTGGCTGCCAAAACTTGTTGCTGAATTGGAGTTAAGGGTATAGTCTTTTTTTGTGCTACCAGCATAGTCATAGCACCACAAGGAAAATTTATTTTTTGTAATAACTTATCAAAAAATTGCTGCAAATTAATAAATAAGGGATCATTAATAGGTATAATATACCCTGCTGACTTAACCTCTATAACTTCAAAACCTAATAAATCTAAGCATTCTTTTATTCTAAGCTGAGAACTAAATCCAAGTTTCTCTTTAGAACTAAAAAATTTAGTAACTGCAAAAAAAACGCGCCACAGACTCCAACTATTTAAAAATGCTAAATGCAACTTACCATCCGCTTCTAACACCCGATGACATTCGCGCATAAAAGGAAATGGATCTGTTAAATATTCTATTACGTTTGGGCAAACTATTGTAGATACTGATTCACTTTTTAAAGGCAGGGCTTGTAAATCATAGCTTATATCTAAACTTGTATCATCGGTGCGCAAGAAAATAGGCTCAACAAATAGTACTTTCAATGCCTCGCGCCATACTGATGGCGCTATTATTACATCATTAGGCCCAGTTTTAAGTTGACTATGATTAAGCCACTCTTTTAGCAATGCTTGCACATATTTACCAAGTGGTTGTTGAAAAAATTTACTTAACATAGTTTTACTCGAAATTTTTTTTATACTAAAACTAATTTGGCTAACAAGCAACCGCTATTAATTTTACTTCTAGCCCCATCATAGTACAAAATTTGCTACCATTAATTAAATTCTACAAAAGCAAAGATATGTTAGAAATTCACCCCATTTTAGCGTTTAGCGATAATTATATTTGGTGTATAGTAAATAAAAACACGCGTAAATGTGTATTAGTCGACCCTGGATGCTACCTTGCTAGCCAAAAATATCTAACTGCAAACTCACTAGAGCTAACGGCTATTTTACTAACCCATAAACATCATGATCATATAGGTGGTGTAGAACAATTGTTAGATAATACCAAAGTTCCAGTTTATGGGCCGGCGCATGAGGATATTGCAAATGTAAGCCACCCTCTCCAAGATGGGCAAAGCCTGCACATTGGAGAGCTTAACTTACAGCTACAAGTTATGCACCTTCCAGGGCATACTTTAGGGCATATCGTCTATTATAATACTACTTACCTATTTGCTGGAGATGTATTATTTGCTGGGGGTTGCGGGCGTTTGTTTGAAGGCACATTTGCGCAAATGCTAAATTCATTGCAACGCCTTAAACAACTAAATAAGGAAACTTTAGTGTTTTGTGCGCATGAATACACCCAAACTAATTTAAGATTTTGCGCAACTATAGAGTCCAATAATCCAAATTTACAAGCAAGAGTGGCTAAAGTTAATGAACTAAGGTCCAACAATTTACCTTCAATACCCTTTAGCTTAGAGGAAGATTTGGCCACTAATGTTTTTTTGCGCACTGATAATGCTCAACTTCAGCAACTTATTTTACCTAATTTAATTGATGTAAATACAAAGGATTTAGAGTTGGCAATATTTAAATATTTACGTACATTACGCAATAATTTTAGCTAACAATAGAGCAACTTCAGCAAATACTTAGTTAAATAATTGACTTTCAAGGTAAGTTGCAATATCATAGCATGCACTGTATAAAGTAAAAACTAATACACATAAGCACTTTAATAACCTGGAGAAGATGCTGGTGCAACGCCTGGCGAAAAATATTTTAGCGCTATTTTTACCCATAGTGATTTTTTTTAGCTATATGCCAACAGCCGGCGCAAACATTAATAAAAAACCAAGGGCAAATATATCTAGCTACTCTATATGGGAGCGAATTGCCGCTGAGGCTGAACTTAATCATCTTCACAAACACCCCCATGTTAAGCATTATATTACTAAATACTCAAAAGATATTGTCCACATTAACTCAATAACCACCCACGCTGAACCTTATTTATATTACATAATAGAAGAGCTAGAAAAAAAAGGCATGCCTGTTGAGCTTGCACTCTTACCTATGGTCGAAAGTGCCTACAAACCTTTTGCCATATCAAACGCAGATGCTGCGGGAATTTGGCAAATACAAAGCTATACCGGTCAATTTTATGACTTATATCAAGACAAATGGTATGATGGGCGCAAAGATATAAAAAAAGCAACTAATGCCGCCCTTAAACATTTACAAGCTCTGCATAAACGCTTTGCTGGAGATTGGGCCTTGGCACTTGCCGGCTATAATGCCGGAGGTGGGCGCGTAAATCAATGCATTAATAAGAATATAAAAAAAGGCCATGCTACTGATTATTGGTCTTTAAGTTTACCTAAAGAAACTATGGACTTTGTCCCTAAATTTTTAGCTATTTCCCATATAATCCAACACCATGAAAGATATAATTTAAAGTTGCCCCAAATATCCAATAAACCTTATTTTGCTACACTTAATATTAACGAACAAATAGATTTGCATGCTGCAGCGAACCTTGCAGATATTACTTTTGAAGAAATTCGCCGCCTTAACCCAGCTTATAAAACCAATTATACCCGTCCACAAAAAATTGATACTATTTTATTGCCAATACAAAAAATTAATTCATTTAGACAAGCCTTAAATAATCCAGCTACATCTAAAATTAAACGCGTGAAATCCATCACCGAACATGAAAAATTTCATACAGTAAAAATTGGGGAAACTTTATGTATTATAGCTAAAAAATACAACACCACTATTGATGCCATAGTTACTAACAATCAACTAAAATCAGCCCACATAATTTTTGATGGCCAACGTATAAAAGTGAGTAATTAAAGTGTTAATTGTTCATTATCAGAAGCTTTACCAATATATTTGCCAGCATACCCGCCAGCTATAGCCCCCACGCTAGCACCTAGCAAATGCCCAGCACCTGAACCAAACATTAAGCCAGTCACCCCGCCAACTAATGCACCATTATATGTATATCGTTGCTCAGTTTCATCAACATAACCACTATGTACCGCACAACCTACAAAACTGCTCAGAACTAGCAAACAACAATATTGCTTAAACTTTTGCATGTAAATTTCCTAAAAGCACTTATTATATATAATATGATTAAAAATAAAGTATTGCCTATTTTATCCTTAGTACTCATTATTGGTCTTAACTGTGGTTACATCGGTGATTTAACTTACTGGCAACGTTATGGACCTGCAAAAATTATAAAACAACCAAAATCAAACCTAGAACAATCCTCTAAACCCCCAATTACTAGCTTTAAGCTTGCAACTATTGTGCATACAGATACCCAAGCTGCGCATATTAATGCTATAAAAAAAATCCTAGCTAAAAATCCTAAGTTTCAAAACACTACAGTAAATTTAATCTCTTGCGATTGCCCCTCAGAAATTGCAAAACAACCTTTAGGACTTAATAATTGTATGCTCGGCAATATTAATCGTATTAATAATGCCATAAGACAATTCTCCAAAGACTACCCCGAAAATTACCCTATATATTATATTGCTATTCAAGAATTTTTTACCGAAATGCAGGTAGAAGTTCCATGCGGCTATATTTTAATAACCCTAAAAACTCCAGAAAATAAATTTTTAAATTTTGTCTCTGATGGTATTGAAGTGCATCCAGAAATTTATGAAAATATGCTGGAATTAGAAGGCTTAGAAGAAGATGGTACCGGAGCTCGCATAACTTTTGGGCAAGCCCTAAGCGCTGAATTTGAATTAGATGACACTAATTGGCAAAATTATGTAACCCAACAAAAAATGAATAATGAAATGCAAATTTTATCTGCATTTCAAGCTGAAGAAAATTTCTAATGTGACAATTATTCTTGCGTGTAAGGAGTAATTAACATGATGCAACCTACTACTGGATGATCAAAGTAATAGCTTTCACGAGCCTTCATCCGTCCAGATTGAGCCACCCTAAATTCTTTAAGGCCTTCATTAGTTTGTTTTCTAAAAATTAAATCGACCTTAGTGTGAAATAAATTTCTAATAGGGCGCACCGCTACTAAGCCTTCTATTTCCCAACTTTCTCCAACTTTATAACGCCCACCAATAAAGTGCACCGGTGGATTTTGTTTATCATCTTCTAGGTATTGCGTCCAAGCAGAAGAATAAATAATTTCGTGCCCTGCACTTTGCGTAATTAGCTCTACAGATTTATTTAAGATTCTAGACTCTTCTAAAATCGTGCGCACATCTATAGAAGATTCATCTACAGCTAAAGCTTCTTTTTTATTAAGCTCTATAGCTTTTTGGGGCCACTGTTGCGCTCCTACATAACTAGGCTCAACATTTTCAAAAGCTATAATTTCTATTTGATAAACCCCATCTCCCATAGCCCAACAAGTAGATGAAATAATTAATATTATATAAGTAAATAAATTTAGCATAAAGCAAGTATACCTAAAAGTTAAACGCTAACAAAGAAAAAAATAAAACCATTATTTAACTTAATTAGTCAGTTGAATTTTCTCCTTTAACTTCTTGGGTTATGTTTTCATAATCGTGACTCATTAAGCCATCACGATTCCAGGGTAACTTTCGATAAGAAGATGCATTATCAAACTCAAGAAATGGATATTTAATTATTTCAAAATAAGGCGAATAATCAAAATCACGCGGCGTAAATAAACGTGGATTTCTATGGACTAATTCTATTTTACGATGCTTTGTACGTTGAATATATGGCAATATTGGAAAATCTACTGAACTAAAAGCTTCAGCTATAACAGTTGAGCACACCGTGCGAGTTGCCCGACCGGCAGTGCGCGAGAATATATAAGAACGCCAGCGCCTTGGCATAATTGACCAAGGGAAGAAAAATCGTAACAAATCTATAATTTGGCGGATATCATAGTCGGTACCTAGCTTTTTAACACTATAAGCTATAACTTCATGAGCATCTGTTGGAGTTAAACCTCGGGGTCGACAAATACGAATATGATCTTTTTTATAAGCATGCAATGGCGTCACTACCGTACCTTGACCTAACATGCCCTCAATTAATAAGTGATCTTTTTCTGGACCATTATAATGCGCTTTAGCAATTTCACGAATAGTTGGATCCTCAATATCATGTAATTTGCCAATATACAAAGCAGAATGCGTCCAAGCTGATTGAGTGATCATCCGAATAACATCACTAACTCTACTGCGCCCTTCAATCAAAATAACATCACAAGGGCGCAGCTCATAGCGAATTTTCTCAAAATCACACATAGGAAACTTTGAAGGTTTGCGATCTTTGGCAATCCAATTTACGAAAAAATTTGTTATTGTGCGAATACCCATTAAATAATTTTAGCCCTAGGTCAACTTAAAATAGACTGCTCTTTATAAATCTAGTTGATTAACTGTTAAGACTCAAGGGTTTCAGGAGAAATTTCTACTTGTTGAATTTGTTCAAAACGCGAGGTTATTTTATGAGCAGAAGTGTTAACTTTTTTTACATCTTCTTGCGCTTGATCAATGTGCCGCTCAAGCTTTGACATACGCTCAATAAACCGCATAAAATCAATATTTAAAGCCTGAATATTTTGTTTTATTAATTTAACATGTTCTTTGGTAGCATCATGCTTAAGTACAGAGCTTGCCGTAGTTAAAATTGCCATCATAGTGGTTGGGGATGCTAACCATACATGCTGTGTATGCGCAAAATCAACTACTTCTGGAAAACTTACATGCACTTCTGCAAAAATAGCTTCTGAGGGAATAAACATCATAGCGCCATCACTAGTTATCCCTGGAATTATATATTTACTAGCAATATCTTGAATGTGCTTTTTTAAATCTAATTTAAAAGCTGTTTTACCTTTTGCTCGCACTTCATCAGCTAGATTGAAATCTACAAATTTTTTATAATTTTCTAGCGGAAATTTAGCATCAATTATAAGATTACCAGTAGGCTCTGGTAGTTTAATAAAGCAATCACAACGCGTACCATTAGGTAATACATGTTGCATTAAATATTTAGTTTTTGGGATTAAATCACAAACTAAGTTTTCTAGCTGCAGCTCACCAAAAGCCCCACGAGCACGCTTATCTATTAAAATTTCTTGTAAACTTAAAACATCACCGGATAAATCAGTTAAACGTTTTTGGGCACTATCAATAACGGCTAATCTTTGACTGATATTAGTGAAAATTGTTTGTGATTTGGTTGATTCTTCATTAAGTTTTTTTTCTACATTTGTAGTGTTAGCTTGTAAATTCCTATCAATATTTTCAACAATAGACTCAAAATCACGCCGTAGGTTTTGGTTAATTTCATAATTGTTTTTCTGCATTTTATTAAGCATTAATAAATTACCAATCACTATACCCGTTAGCACTACAAAAGCTATTAGTATATTAATTAACAATATATAGTTCATGATTGCCCCTACCTGCTTTTTTAGCATTAGTTATTAGCTAGCATTTAACAATAAAGTAGTAAGGGTACTATAGTGTATATTAATATACTACCATCGTTAAGCTAATTTAATTTTTTTAATTATATTACTTAAAGAGTACACCCATACAAGGGGCTAAATCCTTTTCAATTGCTTGTTCAGATGCAGTATTTTCAGAAAAAATCACAGGGTTATATTCATTAGCCCAATCTTTAAAATAATTATACGAAGTATAAATCTTATCCTGTAGCGCGTAAGCATACTCATTGACTTTAAAAGATATAGCTGTATCGTAAGAATAATTATAAGCAGTTTCGACAAGCTCTTGCGCCCAGTCACAATAATTTTTAATTGATTTTACAGCTGAATCAACTACTTGGGCTAAATTCTTTTTAAAATTTAAATCATTATTATTTACAAGATTATTAGCTTCTTTTAATTTTTCTTCTAATTCTAAATCTGACATTTTTAAAATTTTATTGTGGTATTTTTGCTCTTGGAGCAACCTGTCAATTTTATTATAATATACAACTTCACCCGATAAATGCTCAGCATCTGGGCGTAGCTTATGATAAGTGTGTAAATGCTCAAGCCCACAAACGTGTGACTGAAAAAAAGTTAACTCACCTTCTAAGTTTCGATGATAAAGCTTAGAATCTTTCATATTTAATAATTCTGATTCTAGCTCTAAACGTTCATTCTCAGGTAAATCAAGCCGCTGCATTTCGGCTTTAATTAATTTTTTTCTAAAAGAATTTAATTCTTTATTTGAATAGTGCAAACTGGCTCCATGGCGGATAACACCATCATCTATAGTTACAATATGATCTTTAGCTTTACGAGGCAGTTTTTTATAAGCTTCTGTAGCATTTAGTTCGCCCAAGCTAAGATATATAGCACTTTGAGCTAAAGGATAAGTAAATCTAGAAACTAAATTATAATCCATAATGCCCGTAATTAAAGCTGAAAAACCACAACACATAGCTAAGGACGAAGGCAGAAAAAAACTCGATAGTCCACCTAAGGCTAAAGCCGAGAACCCAACAGATAACCACCTTGGAAATAAACCATGTAAAAGCTCATCTGTAATGCTTGACAGGGAGCGATTATTAATTAATTTCATACAAGGCACGCTATCTAGCGCATCTTTATATTGCTCTTTGCTACACTCACGCTCATATATTTGCGCAGCGCCCACGGTAGCTATAGCGCCACCTAAAGAATAACCATGAATTAAAATGTTATTTAATTGGATGCCTTGATCTAAATAATGTTCAATAACTGCAACAAAATCATCAACCCAAGATTGCGCACTGCTTACAGTGCCTTTGCTTAATTGGACATTTCTAAAATTAAAAGCCACGACAATAGTATTATGCGCATTGCTGTATAAAGGATGTTGCGGCTTATTATTTGTAAAAGTAAAAGAGCGTAAAATCTCATCACTATTTTCTTCAAAAGTTCCAGAATTACCAGCTACATAAACTATAACTTTGCGGTTTTTAATTGATTCAGGACTAACATCTAATTTGAGTTGTGGATTTGCAATTTCACAATAATGAATAGCAGCATCATGCTTAGACTTTAAATATTCATTTATTTGAATATCTAAATTAAGCCCTTTAGCTTTCATAACTAAATCTTTTCGGTATAAATCTTTGGAGCTAATTGGTAAGAATTGAGATGGCATCACAAGCTTAGATACATAGGGCGCCAAAAAAAATCTAATATAATCAATAAGCATGTTCTGCAATCCTCATATTCGCGCTAATACTAACATAAAACCTCCCATATGGTGCAAGCGCCAAATTAATCTTAACAACTAAGATTTAAAGATTAAATTAAATAACTCAATTTTAATATAGTATAGATTAATCTATACTATATTTTAGCAAATGTTGAGTGAGCTCTCAGGTGAAAACCAAGTTATATTTTCTTTGTCCCAATTTAACAATAACCATACAACTTGTTAAAGAGTTGCATGCCATTAAAATTACTGATGATAATATCCATATTGTGGGTAATGATCATGCCAAATTACAAAAAGCCCAACTTCATGAAGCCACTATTTGGCAAACTACAGATTTAATTCCCTCTTTAGGGCTTGGAGCAACAGTTGGGGCTATAGTTGGCTCAATTAGTGGCGCTTTACTGATGCATTATCCGCTACTTTGTTTAGATTTAGGTTACATGACTTTAATAGGAATGTTTTTTTTCGGCACAGCTTTTGGTGCTTGGATAAGTTCCATGGTCGGCATGTCACTGCCCGCACCTATAATCGAGCGCTTTCAAGAGTCACTCGATCAAGGTGAATATTTAATAATAATTGATATAAAATCTCAAGAAAAAGATAAACTCCTAGAAGATATAGCCCATAAATATCCACAAGTATTTGCCACCAAAGATTAGCTGAGCTATCAAGTTATGTAAATTAGGCATTTATAGAGGAGATTGTCTAGCTCCAACTTTTTGCCCTAATTTGCCCTCCATAGCAGCTTTATCAGCAAATGCTAAGCCTTGAGCTAATTCTTCCCATCTTATAAGGGCCACTTGCATTGCCCCTGGAATCATTTCACCTTCTTCATTAAAAAATTTAACGTCATCTAGCATATGTTCATCTAATAATTTTAGCATATCCCGTTTTGGAGCAGATATGCGTTGCAATGTATCGGGATCCCTAGCTGTGGCTTCTCTTAAAACACCACCGCCATCGTGCACGTGTGGAAGAATAAGCTGGTCTTTTAAATGTTTATATTGATTAATTTTATCCATTAACAATATAGCTATATTAAAAACTGGCTCCCCAGGGCGCTTAAAGGCTTCAAATAATTTTTGTTGCGCTACAGCTTGTTCAATTGCATAGACATCCCTACCTTTAGCTTTTTGAGATTTAAGGGCAGCCTCAATATTCTTTTGCGCCTCTGGACCAGTATTTACAAAAGCCGGATGAGGTGAGCCTTTTTCATCTTTTATAAAACCGGTATAAACAAAGACACCTTGCCGCGCTTGACTACTAGCAAAAAAATCTTCAGGAGTAGAATCTTGGTTTGCTTGCCAATTAAATGGTTTTTCAAACTTATTAACATCATCAGGTAACCTTGCTAAACAACCAAAAATAGCTCCTTGGTTTTTTGGATCCAAACACAAGATTTTTGGTACTAATCCTCCAGTAAGCACCTTGCCAGCAACCTCCTGTCTTTGCAAAGCATTAAGCTGTAACGTCGTGCTATTATTATTAAGGCAAGAATAAGCGCAATACCGCACTTCTTGACGTACTTTGTACCGCCCATTCGGGTCTGGTTCATTGTCTCGCCCATTGGGGTATTGTAAATAATCAAGCCATCTATTATATAGAATTAACTCATCAGCTGAGCGCAATTTACCACCTTTACCTTGGCCAGTTAGCATATTAACTAATAAGCTATGATTTTTCGCTATGTTTTGGCTAAGCTCATCTCCTGCACCATTAAATCTTGCAATGAAATTTTCTTTTGCTGTTGAATCTTGTAGGAAATTTTGCAAGGTTTGTGAAGGCTCCTCAGGAAACCACCAGGTTGGCTGCATTCTAGAGTTCATATTATGTCCTACCGGATCTGCAAACATTGTCTCTAAAAATATGCATTCAGCAGGAATGCCTTGTCTTACATAGGATTGGGCTTGCACAAAAAAACTAAGAATAGTGTCTTCAGCAATCCTAAGAAGTTCATCCTGAGATTTAGTAAACTTATCTTTCAAAGTAGAATGATTTTTAAAAAGTTCTTCTTTTTCCTCTTGTGTTATATTTTCAAATAAACCTTGTACTTGAGCAGCTAAATCGCTTTTATCTCTAGAATCTAACTTAGGTAGTAACAGTGCATGATAGTCTTTAATGAAGTTAAGTAACAATCTATTAAGCTCTTCATTAGCATAAAGCCCAGCTCTAGTTAAAAATCCTAAATGAGGTGGGTTTATTGTATAATGCAAAAATCCAGAAGAATCTTCTTTCTCCTTTTTCACCATATTTGGTGCTAAAACTTCACCACTGGCAAAGGCGGCCGTAATTTGTTCTAACCCTTTAGGAGAAGTTGCAAACGTTGGGCTGCCTGGGTAACAACTTACATAAAATGTTGAAATAGGTTTTCCATCGGGGCCTTTGGCAACCTCTAATGGATGATCTGGTAGTGCCACTACCGAGGCTTGTATGCCTACTTTTATGTGTTGCTGAGCAAATTGACTAAAATTCATAGTTACCGGATTACTTGAATCTTTATTGGCAATAGCTACCAATGTATCAAACATGCTTTGTGTTTGAGCAAGCCAATTCGCTACCATAGTAGAATTATCATTATCACCATTTTGTACTAATAATGTGTAAGGCACCCCTTCAGCTATAGATTTAAGAAATTCTAAAAAATCCGCAGAAAAGCGCGCATCCTCTAAAAGAGCCTTAAAATTAGCTATATGCTCTGCATCAATATCTTCAAGTTCCTCTAGCATAGCTTCTTCAAAACTCCCCGCTAATGCAAAAAATGTGTTAGGAGTTTTTGAATTTTCATTATATCTAAAAAAACTTGAAATTCTTTTTTTTGCATCCCTTGTTTTCTGATTTTTTTGGGCATCTACTTGTGTAACTTTATCACTTAATTTAGCAAGCAATGTTTTAGCTACACTTTGAATAGAGCCCTCAGAATTTACTTTACCAGAACACATAATTTCTCTCCCATACAGCTTTGTATACAAATTTTTTGGTGCAAATTTATTTTAAGGTATTATGTATTATTATAGGTTTTTTAAAGTAATTTATGCTGTTTGTTTAATATAATGTAGTTAAAAGCTGGGAAAATGTGGGGGTATTATTAATAATGCAGGATAATTAATCAGCTATGGACATAATCTCAGTGTCAATTGCTATATCTGTGGTGTAATCAATACCAGGTACATTAAAACCAAATAATTGATAAAATTCTTCCCTATAACCTGCTATATCAGATAATTTCTCTATGTTTTCTGATGAAATTTGTTGCCATATAGCTGCAACCTCTTGTTGCACTTTAGCATCTAGCTCCCAATCATCTAAGCGAATCCTATTTTGGGCATCAGTTACTATCTTATCTTGAGCATACAAACGCTCATTGAACAAACGCGTCATTTGTTCAATACAACCTTCATGCGAATTTTGTTGCTTCATAACTTTATATAAAATAGACATATATAAAGGTACAACTGGGATAGCTGAGCTTGCTTGAGTTACTAAACCTTTATTAACGGAAATATAAGCTTGACCGCCAACCTTAGCTTTAAACATAGCATCTAGCTTAATTGCAACTTGCTCCAAATCTTCCTTGGCCACTCCAATTGTGCCTGCTCTATAAATAGGATAAGTCATTTGGGGGCCAATATAAGAATACGCCACAGTTGTGGCATTTTCGCTAACAACTCCAGCCTCAAGTAGTTGTTCACACCAAAGATGCCAGTCTTCACCGCCCATAACTTTTATAGTACTCGCAATTTCCTCATCCGTTGCTGGGTCTAATTCTACTTGATTTACTTCACCTGTAAGTATATTAACGGTTTTGTCTTTATAACTAGTACCTATAGGCTTTAAGGTTGAAGAATATAAATTACCATTATAACTGCGCTTAGGCGATGCCAAAGAGTATATAATTAAATCTAATTTACCTTCAAAATCATTTTTTACAACATCAATTACTTGCTGCTTAATTTCATCACTAAAGGCATCACCATTAATACTTTTAGCATATAAACCTAGCTCGTTAGCAAACTTTTCAAAAGCTGCGCTATTGTACCACCCTGCAGAAGCTGGGCGATTATTAGAGGCAGGCCGCTCAAAGAACACGCCCAAAGTTTTTGCACCCGCGCCAAACGCTGCCATAATGCGTGAGGCCAAACCATAACCGGTAGATGCGCCAATTACTAATACATTTTGCGGGCGCTTAGCCATTTTAGTATTAGCTTTTACATATTCTATTTGCTTTGCAACTTGCGCTTCACAACCATCTGGATGAGCTGTAGTACAAATAAAACCTCTAACTTTTGGCTCTATTATCATTAAGAAGCCTCAGCATTGTCGTTTATAATTTCAACATTTAATATATCTAAAGCTGCATTTTGAAATAAACTAAATTCTATCATAGCGCGAGAATCAGCAAAAATTTTAGATACCCTTGATAAAGTATCGCTTTCTATTAATTTTTCACTTAAATTTTTTGGAACTTTAATATCAGAGATAGAAACCACATAAAAATTATCATCTATCAAATCAAAGGCCACCGGCACTGCTCCTTCATCTGGAGCTTCAAGACCAAAAGCTAAATCAAGTACACCTCTTTTAAAATACATATTATTACGCACTATATCGGTTTCTTGCTGCCACTCTAACCCATGATTTTTAGCAACCGCATTTGGGTTATTAGTAGCCTTAATTTCAGCAGATATTTTTTTTGCAAGCTCTCGCGCTTGCTCTACCGCCTGCTCATAACGAATTTCTTTTTCAATTTTATCTTCTACTTCGGCAAATTCTAAATTTCTAGCACTAATTAAAACTTTTAATTTACTTAGCGCATAATGGTCTAAATCTATTTTTAATAAACCACTATTAAAACCTTCGTTTAAAGTTTCATTAGAAAACAATATACCTCTAAATTGCTCGTTATTTACTAAAAAATGCTTATCCGAGTCATCATCGTCTGACTCCTCATCAATCAAAAACATTCCCGTGGCTTTAATTTCTAATCCCATCTCTGTTGCTATGTCAGTTAAATCTTGAGGGTTTTCTGCTGCCAGCTTGGATAATTTTTCTAATTGTGCATTAAATTCAGCTTCAGCAAGCTCTTTGCGTATAATTTTTTTAATTTTATTTTTGCTTTCAGCAAAACTTGGATTATATTCATCAGTGTAATTGTTTAATTTAAAAATATGATAACCAAAATCTGTAGCAACCACATCAGTTATAGCCCCAGGTTCAGTTAATTCATAAACTTCAAGCGGAAAGCCATCGGCCCTACGCACAGCCCCAATTTCACCTCTGTTTTCAGCGCTTGTAGGATCTTCTGATTTGTAACTTGCTAAAGACTCAAAGTCAGAGCCTAGCTTAAGCATAGATAATGCTTCTTCTGCTTTAGATAAGGCCGCCCCACTAGTGCGCGCCTCAGAATCTTGGGGTGCTACAAACATTATGTGACTAACATTCCAAGTTGCAGGTTGTTTTATTTTTTCAAAATTTTCATTAAAAAATTTCTTAGCATCATCTTCACTAACTTGTATTTTATCTTCCAAGTCTTTTAGCTTTAGCTCAATATAATCAAAATCAAATTGATTTTCTAAAATATAGTTAAGCTTAGATTCTTCATATCTTTTAATCTTATCTTCTTTGCTAACATGAATATCATTTTCGAAATCATTTATATTAATTTTCAAATAACCTAAATCCCGGCGTTGCTCATTTAAGCGCACAAATTTTTCAGCTTCACTTTTGTGAAAGAAACTGGTGCTAATTATACCTTTATTTAATTGCTCACTTAGCAAATAATCATGAAATTGTTTTAAAATTTCTTGCTCAGAAATACCTCTAGCATTTAAAAACTGAGTAAATTTTTCTTGTGAAAATTTCCCATTTTCATGAAAATTCTCAATTTGCGCCAATTGCATGGCTATGTGCTCACGTGAGATAGCAAAACCATTGGCATTAGCTAGTTTATTAAGAGTAAGATTATTAATATACTTATTTAATATAAGGTTTTTTAAATCTTCCTCTCCCATATATTTTACTAATTCTTCAGCATGAGACTTATTGTTTTGTAGCCATTGCTGAGTAAATTTATCTAAATCTTGTGGAAAAACCAACTCCCCACCAATTTTAGCTAAATAATTGTTTGAAGGAGTGCGTGTAGCACTAAAATAACCGCCTAGAGCCCATGAAATAGAAATAATTGCCAATAAAGCAAATACTATCCAAACTAAAATCCCTTTTGTTTTATTTCTAATTCCCTGCATCATAATATGCTCTCTTTGGCCTTGGTAAATGGCGGAGCGGACGGGACTCGAACCCGCGACCCCCGGCGTGACAGGCCGGTATTCTAACCAACTGAACTACCGCTCCAATTTAAAATGGTGGGTGCTGAGGGGATCGAACCCCCGACCCTCGCCTTGTAAGGGCGATGCTCTCCCAGCTGAGCTAAGCACCCGATTACTATTCCTTAATTTTAATTAACCGGTTCAGATTCGTTAACAGACTCTTTTAAAAGTTTGCCTGCTTTAAATACCGCATTAACAGTTTCAGGTATCTCAATAATTTCACCGGTTTTAGGATTGCGGCCTTTACGCGCAGCTCTAGTTTTAACTGAGAAGGTCCCAAAGCCTACCAATGAAACTGTGTCACCAGCAGATAAAGCTTTAGTAATGCTGCTCAATACTGCATCCAATGCATCGCCTGCAACAGATTTTGTAAGATCTGTAGATTCAGCTATAGAATCAACTAACTGCGCCTTGTTCACAAAAATTCCCCTTTAATAAACTCGTTTACTTTTCTAGAACTGAGTTTTTATACCAAGTCTTCAGCCTAGCGTCAAGCAACTAAAAAAAGTACCAAGTAACTCTAGCTACCAAGCTGCAAAAAGAATAACCACATGTACAAAGTATGTCAATAGATTTAAAATAGTTATAAAGCTTTTGCTTAAGTTGTGCTTTTTAATTAAAGCTTAACCGTTAAATTCACATTTAAATTATTATGAATTAAAACTTATTAAAAGCTACACACAGGGCTTGTGAATGCTATTTATAGTTAAAGTTGAAATATGGTATATCTTACAAAGCAAAATGCTGGTGGGCTTTATTTTAGCTTTAAATAACCAATATAAAGCCCAGCATTAAATTAATGTTGTCGAATAACATCAGTAGAGGATTGAGTTAGATTGTCAGTTTTACTTTCAGCATCAATAGCTTCAATTTCTGCTTGGGTAAATGGTTTGGGGGATGCTGTTAAAGCCAAAGCAATAACCTCTTCTATCCACTTAACTGGATGAATTTTTAAATCCTCTAAAATATTTGCCGAAATATCTTTTAAATCCCGTAAATTTTCTTCAGGTATTATTATATTATCTATTCCAGAGCGTTTAGCCGCTAGTAATTTTTCTTTTAACCCACCAATAGGTAGCACTTGGCCACGCAATGTTATCTCGCCAGTCATAGCAAAATTTCTTTTTACAGGAATACCTGTAAAAACAGATACTATAGCGGTACACATACCAATACCAGCACTAGGGCCGTCTTTAGGAGTAGCTCCTTCTGGCACGTGCACATGAATATCTATTCGAGCAAATTCTTTAGGATTAACCCCTAAGGCTAAGGCGCGCGAGCGCACCACAGTAAGCGCGGCTTGGATAGACTCTTGCATAACATCGCCTAGCTTGCCTGTACGCACGATATTGCCTTTACCTGGATATTTGGCAGCTTCTAAAAATAAAATATCCCCCCCAACTTGCGTCCAAGCTAAACCTGTAACTTGACCAATACGGTTAACTTCATCCATTACCCCAAACCGAAACTTATATACTCCCAAAAATTGTTCTAAATCTTCAGGTGTAATCTTGTACTGCTTAGATTCTGGCTCAACTTGGATTAATTTAACTATTTTACGACATAATTTAGAGATTTCTCGCTCTAAGCTTCGCACCCCTGCTTCTTTGGTGTAATTTCGAATAATAGTAAAAATAGCCGAATCAGTTATAGTTAGCTCTTTAGATGATAGGCCCGCATTTTTGCGCTGCTTAGGAATTAAATATTTATTGGCTATACTTAATTTTTCGTCTTCTGTATAACCTGCTATATTTAAAACTTCCATTCTATCTAACAATGGCTCTGGAATGTCATAAGAATTTGAAGTAGCTATAAACATTACTTCAGATAAATCATAATCAATTTCCAAGTAGTGATCACTGAAATTTTTATTTTGCTCTGGGTCTAAAACCTCAAGTAAAGCAGAAGATGGATCGCCCCGATAATCAGCTGAAATCTTATCAACTTCATCTAACAAAATTAATGGATTTTTAACCCCAGATTTAGCAATTTTTTGCAAAATTTTACCAGGCATAGCTCCTATATAGGTGCGACGATGTCCCCTAATTTCAGCTTCATCTTTCACCCCACCCAAAGAAATTCGAATAAACTTACGCCCAGTAGCGTCAGCTATTGATTTACCTAATGAAGTCTTACCCACGCCCGGGGGACCTACCAAACATAGTACCGGCCCTGTTACTTTTTTGACCCGCTTTTGTACTGCAAGGTATTCAACTATTCTTTCTTTGACTTTTTCTAAACCATAATGCTCTTCATCTAAAGAATCTTGAGCTTTAATCAAATTTAACGTAGCTTTAGAGCGTTTTTTCCAAGGTAAAGATACCATCCAATCAATGTAGTTGCGAGAAACAGTAGCCTCCGCAGACATAGGTGACATCATTTTAATTTTTTTAACTTCAGCTAAAGCTTTTTGTTTAACCTCAGCAGGCATTCCAGCTTTTTCAATTTTATTTTTTAAATCTTCTAACTCAGAATTACTATCTTCACCACCCAGCTCTAGCTGAATAGCCTTCATTTTTTCATTAAGATAATATTCCCGCTGACTCTTTTCCATTTGCATTTTTACATTATTACGGATGCGCTTTTCAATTTGGAGTAGCTCTATTTCAGACTCCATAATAGACATTAAGTGCTCTATCCGTAACTTTAATGAACGCTCTTCTAAAATAAATTGTTTGTCAGATATTTTTAATGACATATGGGCTGCAATAGTATCTACCAAGCGCACAGCATCATCTATACCAGCTAACGATGTCATAATTTCTGGAGGTACTTTTTTGTTTAATTTTATATATTGCTCAAACTGTGATAATAATGATCTTGATAAAATACCGCCTTCTCTTTCGGATAAATCATCTAACTCAATATCTTCAACTGTAGCTACAAAAAAATCTTCCTCAACTAAATCTTTGATACGGCCACGTTTAAAGCCTTCAACCAAGACTTTAACCGTGCCATCTGGTAATTTAAGCAATTGTAAAATATTAGAAATAGTACCTACTGCATAAATATCATCAACTGTCGGCTCTTCTTTATTGGCTTCTTTTTGTGTAGACAATAATACTCGTTTGTTACCAACAGTCGCAGCCTCTAGAGCTTTAATTGATTTTTCACGGCCCACAAACAAAGGTATTACCATATGTGGGTAGACCACAACATCTCTTAATGGCAATAATGGCATTACATTATCTTTTAGCTCTACAGACATAGGGTTATTCCTCAAAATAGCAGATACTAACTTTTAGCCGCTTTTTTATCTGGTTTATCATTAACATAAATAAGCAGCGGCTCACTCTCACCCTCTACTGTTTGACTATCTATCACAACTTTTGCAACATTTTTAGTAGAAGGTAATTCATACATGGTGTTAAGTAAGACATTTTCAAGTATTGAACGCAAACCTCTGGCACCTGTATTACGCTTCATAGCTTTTTCAGCAACCACATCTAATGCATCTTCGCGAAATTCAATATCACACCCTTCCATTTCAAATAATTTGTTATATTGCTTGGTAAGTGCATTTTTAGGTTCAGTTAAAATGCTTATTAAGGCTTGCTTATCTAATTGATCAAGCACAGCAATAATTGGAAGTCTGCCTATAAATTCTGGAATTAAGCCATATTTAACTAAATCTTCTGGCTCAACTTCTTTAATAGTTTCAGCCTCATTTTTAATGTCAGATTTTGGTTTAATTTCTGCTGAAAAACCAATACCGCCTTTGTCTGTACGTTTTTGAATTACTTTATCCAAGCCCGAAAAAGCGCCTCCACAAATAAACAAAATATTAGAAGTATTTACTTGTAAAAATTCTTGCTGGGGATGCTTACGCCCACCTTGAGGTGGCACTGAAGCTACGGTACCTTCAATTAATTTTAAAAGAGCTTGCTGGACGCCCTCGCCTGAAACATCACGTGTTATTGAAGGATTCTCTGCCTTTCGGCAAATTTTATCAATTTCATCAATATAAACTATACCAGTTTGAGCTTTTTCAACGTCATAGTCACATTTTTGCAAAAGTTTTTGCACTATATTTTCTACATCTTCCCCAACATAACCGGCTTCAGTTAAAGTAGTAGCATCAGCAATTGCAAAGGGAACGTTAAGTAATTTAGCTAAGGTTTCAGCTAATAAAGTTTTGCCACTACCAGTTGGTCCAATTAACATAATATTACTTTTGGACAACTCGACATCATTGCTTTTCGCGCTAGCAGTGCTACGTAATCGCTTATAATGATTATAAACTGCAACAGATAAAACTTTTTTGGCGTCTTCTTGACCTACCACATGCTGGTTGAGAGTTTCTAAAATATCTTTAGGTACTGGTAACTCAAAATCATTACTAACTAAAGTAGATTCTTCAACTTCTTCACGAATTATATCATTACATAAGTCCACGCATTCATCACAGATAAAAACTGAAGGACCTGCAATTAGCTTTCTTACTTCATGCTGACTTTTACCACAAAACGAGCAATAAAGAAGCTTGCCGTTACCATCTTTACTATCATCTCTTTTATCGACCATGAGACACCCCTTTATATTTAATAAGGTAATAATATATTTATTAACCTTAAACTTCTTCTATTAGATAGTATAGGCGCTAACAATGATTTGGTGTAAATACAACTATCTCTTCTCTATCACTGAGTCTATTAGTCCATACTTCACAGAATCTTCTGCGCTCATAAAGTTGTCTCTATCCGTATCACGCCGTATAGTTTCCATAGACTGCCCAGTATGCTTAACTAAAATAGCATTTAATTTTTCCCGCATAGTCAATATTTCTTTCGTATGAATTTCAATGTCACTAGCTTGTCCTTGATAACCGCCCAAAGGCTGATGAATCATAACCCTTGAGTGGGGCAACACATGCCGCTTACCTGAAGCTCCACCAGCTAATAACAACGCTCCCATACTACATGCTTGACCAATACATAAAGTACTAACATCGGGCTTTATAAACTGCATAGTATCATAAATTGCCATTCCAGCTGTAACTACCCCTCCCGGAGAATTAATGTATAAGGATATATCTTTATCAGGATTTTCTGATTCTAAAAATAATAATTGAGCCACTATCAAATTAGCCATATGATCTTCAACGCCACCCACTAAAAAGATAACTCTTTCTTTTAGTAAGCGTGAGTATATGTCATAAGCTCGCTCACCACGAGCAGATTGCTCAACCACCATAGGAACTAAATTATTATTTGTTATATCCATGCACGCCTCTCCTTTAACTCCATAGGGTTATTATGAACTAATTCCAGTCGACTTTTCAAATTCTGTGAAGCTAACTTCGTTATCTACTACATCAGCATTAGCTAAAACCAACTCAGTAATAGCCTCATCCATAACTAAGGTGCGAATTTGATTCATTAAAGATTCATTTTCTAAGTACATTTTAAAAATCAGCTCTTGATTACCAAACATATTAGCTACATCCATAATTTTTTCTTGAATCTTTTTAGGGTCAAGCTTTAAATCATAATCACTAGCTATTTTTTGTCTTAATAGATCAAGAATAGCAGTTCTGCGCGCTTTTTCCTGAGGAGATAATTCTACTTCAGAATTATTGGCCGGATTTTCTTGGCCCTCTTCAATGCTTTTCTCATAGTTAGCCAACATCCTCTCTGGTAGTTCCATAGGATGACTTGCAACTAGTTCATCTAATACTTTGCCGCGCATATTGTTTAAATTAACTTTAGCTACATGCTCTAGCATACCTTGCTCTATCTTTTCCCGAATTTTAGCTATATCACCATCTTCAATACCTAGCTTTTTGGCAAATTCAGCATCTACTGGCGCAGGCTGCACTCGCTTGACAAGTTTCACATCTACTTTAAATAGCACAGGTTTTCCAGCAAGCTCTTTAACATGGTATTCTTCAGGGAAGTTTAAAGCTAATTCTAAACTGTCATCTTGTTTGGCACCTATTAATCCAGCTTCAAACCCCTCAATCAAAGATTTAGAGCCTAAAACTAATTCAAAATCACTCGCAGACCCATTTTCAAAAGGCTCACCATCGATATAACCGGTAAAATCTATTACTAATGTATCTGTATCAATAGCTGAAGTACCCTCAGCTAAATCTTCTAATATGCCAAGCTCATGCTGCAATTTAGTTAATTGCGCAGTATATTCATCTTCGGTTATTTTAGCCAGGGTTCTATTTAGTTTAATATTTTTAAAATCTACCAATTCAACCTCTGGGGAAACCTCAAAAACACAAGAAAAAGTAACGCCCGTGGCGTCATCTTCTTGCATATTTTCTACTTGCGGCTGCTCTATGGGAGTTAAATTATTTTCTTTTAACACTCCGGCAAATTTGTCTTGCATAATATCATTAATAACTTCGCTACGGATTTGCTTACCATAACGTTTACGCACCAAAGACAAAGGCACCTTGCCCGCTCTAAAACCATCTACTTTTATTTTTTGTGTGTAATCTTGTAACTTAGAAGATTCAAAGACGCTAATCTCTGCTGCAGGAATTTCAATAATAACCTTACGTGAAAAAGTACCTGTCTTTTCAATTGATACCGACATAAAATTCATCCAATTTGTATATGATGGTGCGAGTGGAGAGACTCGAACTCTCACAGGTTGCCCCACTGGAACCTAAATCCAGCGCGTCTACCAATTCCGCCACACTCGCATTTGCGTTAATTATAGCCCCTATCCAGACTCTGGGGCGAATGATGGGACTCGAACCCACGACAACCGGAATCACAATCCGGGGCTCTACCAACTGAGCTACATCCGCCATAAACTGTACAAAAAATACATGGCGCGCCCGGCAGGACTCGAACCTGCAACCCTCGGCTTAGAAGGCCGATGCTCTGTCCTGTTGAGCTACAGGCGCACATTCTTCAAACTGGTCGGGGCAGAGGGATTTGAACCCCCGACCCTCTGCTCCCAAAGCAGATGCGCTACCAGGCTGCGCTATGCCCCGATTGAAAATGAATAATAGCGACTAATAGTGTTTAGGTCAATGTGTTTTTGACTTTAAACTAAAAAGTTGCCACTATTTATCAAGCATTAATACAGATGAATAAAGCATATGTCAGCAACAATACTTAATGGCAAAAACATAGCAAATAAAATTTTAATAGAAATAAAAAATCAAATTAATAAGCACCTAGCCGCAGGGGTACGCAATCCTGGACTTGCAGTTATTAAACTTGGACAAGTTGCAGCATCTAATCTATATGTTGCAAATAAAATAAAAGCATGTAACCAAGTTGGTATAATCTCCATAGTGCAAGAATATAATGAAAACTTAAAACAACAAGAACTATTAGAGCAAATTGATAAATTAAATAAAGACCAAACCATAGATGGCATTTTAGTCCAACTGCCATTGCCTGAACATATTTGTGCCAAACATGTTCAAAGAGCAATAGCCCCACACAAAGATGTTGATGGCTTTAATCCTGTAAACTTAGGCTCTTTGATTAATAATGCTAAAGGAATACATCCTTGCACCCCCAAAGGTATAATGACTTTATTAAATGCTACCGGTGAGAATTTAGTAGGTAAACATGCGGTAGTACTTGGAGTCTCAACAATAGTTGGACGCCCAATGCTATTAGAATTGTTAAATGCTAATGCTTTTGTTACCGCTTGCAACAGTAAAACTCCAAATATTGAGAAACATATTGCACAAGCTGATATACTAATAGTAGCAACAGGTAATTTAGAGCTAGTAAAGGGCAAATGGATTAAACCCGGAGCAATTGTTATTGATGTAGGCATTAATCGCGATAATTTTGGCAATATCAAAGGGGATGTTGAATTTGAAACCGCCAAAGAAGTCGCAGCTTGGATAACCCCAGTGCCAGGAGGCGTGGGACCTATGACAGTTGCCAGTTTAATTCAAAATACTTACGAGGCTTATTTAACAAATATTTAACATGGGGTCTTAATGTCTATTTGGTTTAATGGAGTAAAATATCTTTTCCAACCGACAAGGCACAGCAAGCTTGCTAATTTACAAAGCTTTAAAGATATTGGCTATACTTCGCGCAAATGGTGGGGCACTTATCAAGTAGAAGCTGGACAATCACGCTTTTGGCGTATCGGCAATGTAGTTGTTTGCGTCGACAGATTCATGAATGAGTGGCATGTTGCCGGCTGCCCAGTAGGCAAAATTAGTGGACTGCCCGAAGATGACGAGGAAGGTATCCCAGCATCTATCCCATTTGATGAACTAAATTTTAAAACCTTCACTTTTAGAACTCAAGCAGAAATATCATTAAAACCCGTACTGCCAGATAGATCGCTAGCCTCAAAGTTAGAGCAACCACTATACATTCCAGCTAATGAAGATATTTTGTTATATGTTAGCTCACCCGTGTGGGTGCGCATAGATACAGGCAAATCCAAAATTGTGCTAGACGAAATCCCAACTTTTGGTTTGTCAGACACATGGATAGGAAATAATACCTTAGAAGGCGAAATATGCTATTCAGGACATACTCATTGCTCCCCGCATTTAAAAGACGTGCCAAGCGGGCCAGATAGGATTATAAGTCCTATGCTAATTAAAAACCAAGCCACAACCCCATTATTATTAGAGCGGGTTAATGTTCCGCTACCTTATTTGTCAGTATATTCGGATGCGGAAAATTTTTTATGGACTGAGCAACTTTATGTATATCGAGACTCTGATGAAGGCCCAGAAGTTGAAATAGCTAAAGGCCCCCCTAAAGCTTTAGATGAAATATATAGGCTAACTCCTGCGCGCAAAGAATTAAATGTCCACAGTAGCATTCGGCGTTTATTTGTAACCAATTTTATATGGAATTAATATGGCAGCTTTAGAAGAAACTACTAAAAATAGCCTAAATCTTGAAGCTATAACCCAAGATGTTTTAGTAGCTTTAAGCCAAATAGAATGGAAAACTTGGGCTTATGTAGGCTTATATATCCTAATTGGAATAGTTAGCGCTAGTTTTTTAAGCTCAATTGTTGGCAGAATATTATCTAAATATACCTCCAAACATTACACCCTTTTAGTCAAACGCTTATTTTATTATGGGATAATTATACTTTTCACTTTCATTGCTTTAATAACTTTGCATTTAGATTCTAAGGTACTAGGTATTGCCACTGTGTTAACTATTGCTTTGGGTTTTGCCTCGCAAACAGCTGTGTCTAACACTATTAGTGGCCTATTTTTAGTTTTTGAAAAGCCTTTTCAGGTAGGCGATCATATTGAAATGGGCGATCTCATAGGGGAGCTATTATCCATAGATTTATTATCTATTAAAATACGTACCTTTCAAAACTCCCTAGTACGCGTGCCAAATGAATTACTGTTAAAGTCGCAATTTATAAATTTAACGCGCTTTCCTATCCGCCGCTTGGATATCCCTTTTAGAATTTCAGTAAAAGAAGATGTGCAACGAGTTAGAAAAATAATCAATGATACAGCAGCAAAAAATCTAAATGCTCTAGAGACTCCAGCGCCCATTTTATTTTTTGAGAAATTCGATGATTATGCTATAGAACTACGTTTTTCGGTGTGGGTACGCCGCGAATTATTTATGGAATTTAAAAATGGATTTAGCTTTGAAATACAACAAGCATTGAAAGATAATGATGTCCTAATGCCAGTGGCCCAAATGAACTTACTTCGTCACAATCATTAATTTATTTTTTGCGCCAACTGCTTGAGCCATTTTTATCTTCAGCTAATACTCCAAGTTCTGCCAATTGCTGCCGAATAAAATCAGATTGCTGCCAATCTTTTTGCGCACGCGCCTTAGTTCTTGCTAGCATTAAATTTTCAATTTTAGCAATATCAACATCAGCAGTAAAATACTGTTTAGCTGTTATATTCATTAAACCTAAAGAATGTGCAAGTTCTAGTAATAAAGCCCCAAATGAGCTTGCTTCTGGCAAATCAGATTCTTTTAAAGAATTAATGTGCTTTGCAATTTCAAATAACACGGCAATAGCTTTGGGAGTATTAAAGTCATCATGCATGGCTTGGATAAATTGAGATTGGTAGGCTTTAGCTGTATTACAAGTTGCAACTGGGGTATCAAGATTTAAATTTCTTAAGGCTTGATACAACCTATCCATAGAATTTTTGGCATTAGCTAACAAAGCATCACTATATTCTAATTGGCTACGATAATGTCCACTTAATAATAAAAAACGCAGAACCTGAGGATTAGTTTTGCTTAGTACTTGTTTAATAGTTATAAAGTTACCAATTGATTTGGCCATTTTTTCTTTATTAATATTTAAAAATCCACTGTGCATCCATAAGTTGGCCAAAGGCTTTTTACTAATAGCTTCGCTTTGAGCACACTCATTTTCATGATGTGGACAAATTAAATCAAAACCCCCACCATGAATATCAAATGTTTCACCTAAAATATCCCCAGCCATAGCAGAACATTCAATATGCCAACCTGGGCGCCCTGGCCCCCAAGGCGAGTCCCAACTAGGCTCATTTGGTTTGGCATGTTTCCATAAGACAAAATCCTCAGCTGCTTTTTTTACGCTAGAAACTTGGACTCGCTGACCGGCCATAAAATCTTGCAAGGATTGGTGCGTAAGTTGCCCATAGTTTGCAAAACTTGCAACACTATAATAAACATCATTATTTTGTGCCACATAAGCATGTTTACTGGCTATTAGCTTTTCTATAAGACTTATCATTTGGGGTACATAATCTGTAGCCAAGGGCTCATGAGTTGGCGCTTGCAAACCTAATAAAGCAAAGTCTTCTTGCATACTTTGAATATAGCGTTGAGTAATTTCAGTAAAATCCACGTTTTCTACAAGTGCTTGCTTGATTATTTTATCATCAATATCAGTAATATTACGTACATACTCAACTTCATAACCACTATATTCTAAAAAACGAATAATAGTATCAAAAGCTACGTATGTACGTGCATGTCCAATATGACAATCATTATAAACAGTTACCCCACACACATAAATTTTGATTTTTTTAGGAGTTAAACTGCACAATTTAACTTTTTTTTGCAATTTAGTATTATAAATTTTTTGCATTAAACTCTCAGATTTTTATTTATTTATTCAACTAATTTATATTAAAGCTATCTAGCAAGAAATAATATGGATAATATGATAGCATGGCAAGAAATATATTTAACTAGGATATTTAATATGACTGACGTGCTAATTCAGACCTCTAAAGGGGATATAAAATTACGCCTAAATCCTAAAGCTGCCCCCAAAACTGTACAAAATTTTATAGATTATGCAAATCAAGGTTTTTATGAAAATACTATTTTTCACCGAGTAATACCTGGTTTTATGATTCAAGGTGGCGGCATGGATTGTGAATTTAATGAAAAAATAACTAAAGACCCTGTAGATAATGAAGCATATCTTGATACTAAAATTGCCAACAAACGTGGCACAATTGCTATGGCCAGAACCATGATCCCCGATTCAGCTACTTCTCAATTTTTTATCAATTTAAAAGATAATGATTTTTTAAATTTTACTAGCAAAACCCCTCAAGGATATGGTTATTGCGCTTTTGGGGAAGTAATTGAAGGCTTGGATATTGTTGATACTATAGCTACAGCTACAACCGGCAATCATGGTATGCATCAAGATGTACCAGTAGAAAATATTGTTATCCACAATATATCAGTAATGGATTTAGATGAAGAAGCTGAAAATACAGTTAACCAAGAAAACCATTTACATCTATAAATAATGCATATATTCATCTCAGATATCCATATTAGTCCAACTGGAGCACTCTACCAAAATTTATTAAATTTTTTAGAAAATTTACCTCAGCAGTGCTCTAGACTATATATTTTAGGAGATTTATTTGCATCTTGGCTAGGCGATGATATAGAGCAAAGCAAATACCCTAAGCTGTGCACAACTTTACAAAAGTTAAGTGCTAGAATGGACATTTTTTTTCAACATGGAAATCGTGATTTTCTTGTAGGCCATCAGTTTTTAAAAAGTTGTAAAATGCAACTATTGCCACAAATACATGTAATTCAATACCCTTTTGGTAAGTGCTTAGTTAGTCATGGTGACTTACTGTGCACTAATGATAAAACCTACCAACGGTTACGTAAAATTCTACGAAATACTCTGGTGCAAAAAATATATTTTTACTTACCTAAATGGTTTCGCCATAAAATCGCCAACTTAATAAAGAACACCAGTAAGCGCCACAACTTAAGTAAAGTCAAAAAGTACTCTAAAATTTTAGATGCCAGCTCTTCGGCTATAGAACAATTACAAGCGCAATATAATTTTAAACTTTTAATCCACGGGCACACGCACCTGCCTAGTGCGCTCAACTTAATTAGTTCTAAAACTCATGAAAGCTTCACTAAAATAGTGTTAGGTGATTGGCACCACACTTTTGCTAATATACTAATATTGCCCCAAGAGATGATTCAAAACCCCGCGCTAGATAGCCTACAACAAAGTATCAACTTAACTAATGTAGATTTTAACCCAAGTTAAAATAAATTATTAAATTTGCCTTTTTCAACTAAATTAAGCAACTCACAAATAGCTATTCTTTTTTGCAGCATAGTATCTCTATCTCGAATGGTAACTGTTTCATTGTCACCTTCAAAGGTTTCAAAATCTACGGTAACACACAAAGGTGTGCCAATCTCATCATGGCGCCTATAGGACTTACCTACATTACCAGAATCTTCATATTTAATTCGACCTGTACCATATTCTCGTATAGTACTGGCAAGCTCTTGCGCTTTTTGGACAATTTTTTCATTATTACGTGCAAGCGGGATCACCGCTATTTTATAAGGAGCTAAATGCTCAGCTAATTTTAATACAGTCCTTTCTTTGCCATCACCAACGCTCTCTTTCGTATAAGCTTCAGTTAAAATAGCAAGTATGCCGCGATCAACCCCTGCTGATGGTTCAATAACATAGGGTGTTACTTCAGGAGAGTCATTATCTTTAAACACTAGGGCAGTATTGGAATCTTGATTATGTTGGACTGTAGCATCAATATTGAGTTGATTATTATTTTTTGAATGCGCAGCTAAGTCATAATCTGAACGATTGGCTATACCTTCTAGCTCATCAAACCCGTGCGGAAAATTATATAAAATATCTACTGTAGAAGATGAGTAATGCGCTAAATCTTCTATAGAAGCGTGCTGTAATTTTAAGTTTTCCTTTTTTAATCCTTGTTTTTGCCACCATGCTAAACGATTTTGAATCCATTGCTCATGCCAGCTTTGCGCTTGGTCTTTTTTTACAAAAAATTCTATTTCCATTTGTTCAAATTCACGCGTGCGAAAAATAAAATTTCTTGCAGTAATTTCATTTCTAAATGATTTACCAATTTGAGCAATGCCAAATGGTAATTTCCTAGCAGTAGTATTTAATACATTCTTAAAATTAATAAAAATGGATTGCGCGGTTTCGGGACGCAAATAAACAAAATCTTTATCTTGCTGAACTGGACCAAATGCACATTTAAACATTAAATTAAATTCTCTAGCTTGGGTTAGCTCCTTTGAACCACAGTTATTACAAGCATTGTCTTTCAACAAATCGGCTCTTAAGCGAGCTTTACATTTCTTACAGTCCACCATCGGGTCGGAAAAAGTATCCTCATGCCCGGAATACTTTAAAGTCATATGATGCGTCAATATTGAAGAATCTAGCCCTTCAATATCATCTCTTTTATGCACCATATCTTTCCACCAAGCATTTTTTAAATTATTTTTTAATTCAACGCCTAATGGACCGTAATCATATACTCCCTGCAGACCGCCATAAATTTCTGAGCTATGGAAAATAAATCCACGACGTTTACACAATTCAACAATTTCTTCCATAGAGGTAGTACTTGCTTGTATTTCATTTGGATTATTATTCATTTTAATTTAATTTTAATTTGTGGTTCTTGGTAAATTTTTAGTATTAACATAAGGCATTATAACTTAAAAAATATAGTTGCCATTATATAATTTTTATAAGCTTAGCATAATAAGGCTATACCCTAACCTAATACATGTAAAATTACAAGCGATTGATAAGTTGCTATATGCAACTTTTAACCATTTTATAAAAGCTACAATTTTAGCTTTAGACCTGCTTTTTGGTTAGTTAATATACTATTACTTTAGCTTACTCTAAGCCTTGCTGATGCGCCGAAGAATTGAAAAAAGGATTAATTTTCATTCTAAATTTATTTAAGCGTCTATCAAAATAATCTAAGTCTTTACCTTCTTCTTTCAACTCTTTAACAAAAACTGTAATTAATAATTTATGCAGTTGCAATGCCAAATTGAAGTTCACAATAGCTATATTAACGTAAACAGGGTTAAGGCGGGTATCTTTTCTAACTTCTAAAACACGCTCAGCAGCTAATATATGTAAATCAAACAATACATATATATGCTCATAATATAGCTCATCAAGTTGAGAAAATAAAATTAAAATAGATTGATGATAATCTAAAAATAAATCAATATTATTAAAAGATTTTAGTTTATTATACAAAAACTGAAACACATTTTTAAATTCATCACGACTTTTAGAGTAACCATATACTTCAACAAATCTTTTAAATAATAAATTAAAGATCTCCAAGTAATTTTGACGATAAATAGCTACCATTTTACAAATTTTAAAGCCACGTTGGGTACCACTTTTTATAGAACTAATAAAATTTTCTTTAAGCTCATTTACTAATAGTTTGGTTTCATCCCCTTGGGCTATACGCTGATTTTTTCCTGAGTTCTTATTATCCTCTTCAAGTTTGTTAACTTTAACTTCTTTTATATCAATTAATTTAATAAAATTTTCTTTAAAATTAACCACTTCAGTATTTTCAACCTCCACATCATTTAAAATATGGGCGAGCCCCACTAAAAAACCAATGGGAGAGGAATTATCTGAAATTTTTTGAAGCAACTGCGAATTAGTAAAATCTTCCACTAACATTAATGTGTGCAAAGCATAACCTGAATACTTAAGCTTTCTAAGGCTAGAATCAGATATATTGGAAACCTTCGTATTATCAGAAGCTAAATAAAAATTTAATACCATAAAATCGTGTAGATTTTCAGTATCGAAGCAACAATTATTCTCAAGTAAAACTTCAAAAAAATCTAACGGCAACATTTTATGAAAAATTACAGCATGAATTAAAAATACACTTCTCAAAGCTAAACTAACATTTTCATCTTTTAAAACTAAAGCAAAGCCACAAGGGTTAACCCCAAAGCTTATTAGTTTTTTAAAGGCCATAATATTATTATATTCACAACATATATATAAAGCTGAATAAGCAGCTATGCCACCAGTATCGCGCGTCACGCTATTTTTTTTATTAGCATCGTTATTGATGTTAATATTATGCTCAAGGTCAAGTGCCTCTAAAATAGAAAAATCCAAATCTTTAATATTATAATAGTTAAGGGTCCATATGCTTACACTAAAGGTTGGCACGTGATTATACAGTAAATCAATAAAGGGGATGAATTTTTCAAATGATAATAAAGGAAAATCTAACAACTTAACTAAATACATTCTTAAATAATTTAAACTAAAATCGAAAAATAAATATGCATTTTCTTGTACAATTTTAAAGCTATTAATATCATTTTTATACGTGGCGCCCAATAACAAAATTAAAATATCATGATTGAAATAAATTTTTTCTTCTAGTAATAGAATAGATTCTAACAAAATTGAAAGTTCATCATCTAAATATAGGTTGTGCTGAATAATCTCACAGGCTAAATTATTAATATTGTGCAAAATTTGAAAACGATGAACAAGGTCAGATATGGTCGCACATTTTATAGTCTCTAGACGCATTTGGGCTTTAGATAAATCAGAAGTTATACGCTGTAATACTACAGCTCTAGTTGATCCCGCCTGAAAACTAGGATCTTTTTCTGCTAGCGTTGCATTTATATTTTGGTATAATTCATTTAGTTTTTCTAAAAACTTTTGCATATCTTCTCTACGCGCGTCATAAACGCCAGAGTAACGGTAAAATGAATTTAAAATGTTAATATATTGTTTGACTGTAGATATTAATTTTACACAATCATTTTTAGACTTTACCCGTTTTAAATGCTTATAAATATCAAATTTCATATTAAAAGCTTGATCTTGTAATTGATCGCATGTAGTTAATTGCCAACCAACCACATACATCATATAATTTACTAAGCGGGCAGAATTATACTTTAAATCAACTTTATGGATGTGAGTTAGTTCTTTAATGATCTTAGATTTTAATTCAATATTTTTTAAAAACCCATTTCTATCAAAATGCGACAAAATAGAAATACTCTCTTTATTTTCAGTATGCTCGTATACTTCTATATACATCATATAAGTATCGTGCGTGTTGTGTACTTCATCTACTAAAAATAAAAAATGCTGGGATAAGACAAAGCCTTCGGCTTTAAATAAATTGATAGGAATATAGTCTTGATCATGAACTTCTATGGTTTTATTAGCTTTACCTGTGTCTACAAATTTGAGCAAAAAAGAATTATGAATAAATGGGCAATCATTTTTTGAATGATTTTCTAAGATATAATTGTATAGACAATTATATTTAATATCTTCTTGGTGTGACAGCATCTTATGATTCTTCTATCTGCATTAATTTATTCTCTAAATTATTAGAGAAATTATGACTCTCAGCAAACCAGGTGTGTATTAAGTCCAAACCTATATCATCCCAAAGCTCAAATGGCCCCTTTAGCCAGCCATAACCCCACTTTAAAGCTATATCTATATCGGCTGTATTAAAAGAAATTTTATTTTTATGGTAATCACAGTATTGTAGTAGGTCTAAAGTATTACGCCAAATCAACTGGTATTCAGGGTGCGACACATCCTTTAAAAATTTATAACGATTTGAAACTTCAGCTATTTCTAAGGTTTTCCTAAGTTGTCCGGATACTTTATTGGAGCACAATCTATAGTCTTGTAAGGCACTATCATATACTAATAATTTTTTTTGCGAGTAATCATAAATACCTTTTTTAGATTTAATCCCAAAGCGTCCTTTATAAGCTAAATCCATGATCCAATTGGGCACTTTAAACATCTTTTGCCATGGATCATCTTTCAATGATAACTGCATATTTTCTACTAATTTAATAAAATTATCTATCCCCAATAAATCTATAGTTTTATATACAGCCGTATTAGAACGCTGTAAGATTGAGCCTGTAAGAGAGTCTACAACATCTGGTGGGAGAGATAATATATTGGCATGATAAATTGCTGATAAAATATTAAAAATTCCTATTCTATGCGCAATAAAGTTTGGAGTATCTTTGGTCTTAATTAGAATTTTATTAAAATTAGTTTCCATATAATTAACTAAGCAATTAAATTTTTCCTCTTTAAAAGTAGAGCTTGGGGTTATTTCGATTAAGCGCATATGTTTTAACGGGCTAAAAAAACGTAGACCAACAAAATTAGAGGCCAACAAATCTGGCAACTGTTTAGATAAACTTTGCACACTAATACCAATGCTAGTAGTTACTAATATAGCTTGAGATGCAATATGTAGAGCTATTTTCGCATATAAATCTTGCTTCCATTCATAATTGTCACTTATAGCTTCAACAATTAAGTCACAAGACTCTAATTTAAATAGCTCATAAGTATAGTTACACGGCTCTATATAACTAGCTTTCTCTGGGCTTAATAAAACATCTGTTTTAAAATTTAATAAACTATTAATACTCTCTTGCGCTAGCAAGTTAGGGTTTTTTTCATCAATTAAAGAGTCAAACAATAAAGTAGGAACACAATTTTCTGCAAATAATGCAGCTATTTGTGCCCCAATAAAACTTGTGCCTAATACTGCTATTTTATTAATAACAAAATTTGTAGATTGTGCTTGTGGCATTAACCCCAGCCTTTATCAGCAATAAACCTATCACCATATTTAGCAGCTAAATCATCTAATTTGGTTTTAATTGTAGAGTTTCCCATGTGTTGAGCATATGCCATAGGACCTGCTCTAAATGGTGCAAAGCCTGCGCCAAAGATCATGCCTGCATCTAATAAATTTTCTTCACTAACTACACCTTGGCGCAAAGCTGCCATTGATTCATTTAATAACCGCATAATTAATCTGTCTTCTATATCAACAGGCACACTATTAGAATTAGTTTGACTTTTTGGTTTAATTGATTTTCCATTTTTCCACACATAAAACCCTTGGCCTGATTTTTTTCCTAATTTCCCAGATTTTATCATATCTTCCACAAAATTTGGTAAAGTAGCTCCAAGATTTTGGCCAGCAACTGCACAAACATCTAAGCCTACAACATCAGCTAGCTCAATTGGCCCCATTAACATTCCAAAATCTGTAGCTGCTTTATCAATCAAATCACCCGATATGCCCTCATTATATAACTCAATTGCTTCTGCTATATAAGGCACTAAAATCCTATTTACTAAAAATCCTGGACAACTTTGAACTGGCAAGGGCAATTTATTAATTTTACTGACAAAAGCCTCTGCTTGAGCTTGAACATTTTTGTCGGTTTTAGCATCTACAACTATCTCAACTAATTGCATTAAAGCCACTGGATTAAAAAAATGAATACCCACGACTCTATTTGGATTTTTCATTTTTTTGGCTATTTTAGCTAAAGTTATAGTAGAAGTATTGCTGGCTAAGATAGCCTGTGGCTTGGCTTTTTGCTCAAGCTCTTTAAATAAATCTTGTTTTATACTTTCATCTTCAACAATGGCCTCTATAATAACATCTGCTTGATAAATAGCTTGACCCTCCATATCAATCGAGAGCCTATCACGCGCAGAATTAATTAAATGGGTAAGCTTTAATTTTTTTTTAAATAACTTAAAACTACGCTGCACAGTTTTAGCTATTGCATCTTGGTTCATGTCTTGTAATGTCACATACATACCAGATAAAGCACACCAAGCAGCAATATCACCGCCCATAACTCCAGCCCCAATGACATGTACGCGTTTGGGATTAAATTCTACCCCTTTTGCCAATCCCTTTAATTTTTCACGCAAGAAAAATACTTTCACTAAATTACGTGCTGTATCTGAAATCATTAAATTTGCAATACCTTCTGCTTCTTTGTCTAAAGCTTTAGGATTATAAGGTGATATTGCAACCCAATTACTAACTACCCGATAAGGTGCAGGATAATGCTCTTTATTAACTTTTTTTGCAAGCTGCATCGCAAAAAATTTGCCAAGTAAAGGGCGCACAAAGTCACTATTTAACCAAACATGAAATTTTGTAGGCTTTTGCTTGGAGGGTTTATGTAAGCAATAATGCACTACAGCTGCATCTATATTACGCAGAGGCACGGCAGCATCTACTAAACCTGTCTTTTTAGCCCTTCGTACATCTAAGACTTTTCCAGATAAAATTAAATCCATAGCTTTTAATGGGCCTATTAGTTTAGGTAGCCTAACTGTACCGCCCCAACCAGGTAAAATACCTAACATAACCTCTGGCAAACCTAATTTAGTGTTAGGCTCATCTAATGCTACTCGATAATCACAAGCTAACGCTAATTCCATGCCGCCACCAAGACAAAATCCTGTAATTTTAGCTACCTTTGGAAAAGGTAATGCGGCAAATCTATCAAATAAGTTTTGCACTAATTTAATTTTACTATATGCTTCATCAAAATCATTAATATTTTTAAATTGTTTAATATCTGCCCCAGCAATAAATCCAGAATTTTTGCCTGAAGATAGCACCAAAGCGGGTGGAGTTATTTTTTCTAATTTTTCTATAAGCCACTCAAGCTCTGCTAAAACTTCGCTATCTAAAGTATTTACTGACTCGTTTTGCTTATCAAAAACTAAATTTAATATATTATTACTATCTTCTGTTAGCGCCCAATGTTTACAATTTAACTCTTCTAACATATTGCCCCACCTATACCCTATCTATTAATATTGCGCCACCTTGACCACCACCTATACATAAAGTAGCTATCCCTTTTTTAGCATCTGCACGTTCTAGTGTTCGAGCTAAATGCAAAGCAATCCTTGCCCCACTTGCACCTACTGGATGCCCAACTGCTATAGCGCCCCCATCCACATTGATTTTATCCATAGGCAACCCACCAACCTTAGATTTAAGGCCAAAATATTGCGTACTATATTCAGTGGAATCAAGGGCTTTAACACATCCTAGAACCTGGGCTGCAAAAGCTTCATTAATTTCCCAATAATCTATATTGTTAGCTTTTAATTTATGCTTAGTTAATAGGTTTGCTATGCAATAAGCTGGGCCTAGCCCCATTTCAGTAGGGTCTAGGCCTTGCCAAGAAAAATCTACTATACGCGCTAGAGGTTTTAGATTATATTTTTCAACAGCCGCTTCGCCTGCAAGCAATAAAAATGCAGCACCATCTGTTAACTGAGAGCTATTGCCTGCAGTTACATGACCAAAGGGTCGGTCAAAAACAGGTTTTAATTTACCCAAACGCTCCACGCTAGAATCAGCTCGTACACCATTGTCAGCTTCAATAGCTTGACCATGTGAATCAAATAATGGGCTTATTTCACCAGCAAAAAACTCGCGAGTTTGCGCCTCTAGCGCACGTAAATGGCTTTGCACGGCATATTCATCCATTTCTTGGCGCGAAATTTTAAAACGATGGGCAACTTTTTCTGCTGTTTGCCCCATAGATAAATTAACGACAGGATCAGCTAGGCCCTTTAATAGAGCAATCTCTGGTACAAAAAATTTAGGACGTAATTTTAATAAATGCTTAATTTTTTGCGTAACACTCTTAGCTTTGGCTAAATCCGCAAACCAATTAACGGCATTATCATTAAACAACAAAGGAGCCCGGCTCATAGCTTCAGTACCACCTGCTAACACCAAATCATGCCTACCCGTAATAATATCCTTATAGGCGGCATCTAGTGCTTGTAGCCCTGAAGCGCAATTGCGTTGTACCGTCCAAGCTGGAACTTTTACCCCACAACCTATGCGCAGCGCAATAATCCTTGCTATATTGGCCTCATCTGCAGCAGGCCCCACGCAACCGGCTATAACTTCACCTAAGTTCTCTGCGCTAAATGGTTGGCGAGCCATAAGAGGTTTAATTGCTTCAACGGCTAAATCAGCCGCAGTAAGTGGATTAGGTTTACCCATGGCTTTAATAAAAGGAGTCCGATTACCGTCCACGATGTACACATTTTTACGCATTTTGTTTGTCCTAAAATTTAGCATTTATGTTTATAGCTCTTTAAAATCATCAACATTAATAACAGCTAGTCTTAACTTTTCAAATAAAGCAAGTTCCCCAGCCTGGGCATCAGTTATTATATTGTTTGCCACGCAATCTTCTAATTTAGCTGCAGATAATGCCCCCGGAGCTATTTTACCTAGCTTTTGAGCTTTTTCTATTTGGCTAAGTAGAGGCTGTACTTCTAACATTTTAAGCATAGCAGCCTCTAAGATACCTATCGAATCCTTACCTAAATTAAAACTTGTTAAATTAGTAAGTCTGGTGCGCAAACTACTATTTGACATCATGTCTTTCGCTATAGAGCTAAATAAACTATCTTTGGGTTTGTGTTGCTTGCGCCCAAAAGGGAAAATTAAGAATTTTAAAATACAACCAATAAATTTTGGCTTAAAATTATATAAATAATCGGTAAAAGCTTCATAAATAGCATACATGCAATAATCTAGGGCCCATGTAGCATATGCAAGTTCTTGGGGCTCCTTCGAATTCTCCTGATAATATTTAATTATCCCAATAGCCATATATAAATTACTTAAAACATCTCCAAGCCTTGCGGATAAATATTCTTTACGCTTTAAATTGCCTCCCACAATTAACAGTGAGATATCAGTAACACAAGCTAGAGCTATGCTATAAAAAGATACTCGGCGACAATAAGTGCGTAACTTTTTATCTATGTTACTAGGAGTTGCGCAAAAACGCATACAGGTGAGACTGTGAAATTTTAATTTAGCAAAATTTGCAACCACATAACTTATGTGCTTAAACAAATGTTCATCAAAAGCATCTAAACCACGCTGCAAATCATCATCATATGCGGCGACCACTTCGCCACGCACATATGGATGGCAACGCATAACCCCTTGTCCAAAAATTATTAAAGAGCGTGTAAGAATATTTGCCCCTTCAACTGTTACACTAATAGGAATACCCTCATACGCCCGAGCTAAATAATTATTTGGACCTAGCATAATGGCTTTACCAGCATGTACGTCCATGGAATCATTAATAATTTGTCTTGCCATATTGGTCATGCTAGCTTTAGCAATTGCTGTAACTACTCCTGGCTTCAAACCTGCATCTAAACCTGTTAAAGTGAGCATTCGCGAGGATTCTAAAATATAATTCAAGCCGCCAATGCGCCCCAAAGCCTCGCTAACCCCTTCAAATTTACCAATTGACATATTAAATTGTTTGCGCACCAAAGCATAAGCTCCACTAGTGCGGTGGCAAGTTTGACCAACAGCTGCAGCTAAAGCCGGTAAAGATATACCTCTACCTGCAGCTAAACACTCAACTAGCATACGCCAGCCCTTGCCAATCATTTGCTCACCGCCAATGATATAATCCATAGGAACAAACACATTAGAACCACTAGTTGGGCCATTCATAAAGGCTTGGTTTAAAGGAAAGTGTCTGCGCCCTATTTGCACGCCTTTAGTATCCCTTGGCAATAAAAATAAAGTAATCCCAAGCTGAGTGTCAGAGCCTAATAACTTATTTGGATCTTCTAATTTAACAGCTAAACCAATTAAACTTGCAATTGGCGCTAAAGTTATATAGCGTTTGTTCCAGCTAAGGCTTACCCCTAATGTCTCCCTACCCTTAATGCGCTTAGTGGTCACAATGCCTATATCCGGCATAGCTCCAGCATCACTACCTACCTCAATTCCAGTTAAGCCAAAACATGGAATTTCTCTGCCATCAGCTAAACGTGGTAACCAATGATTTTTTTGCGCATCTGTTCCATATTTAATTAATAATTCACCAGGACCTAAGGAATTAGGCACCATAACTGTAACTGCCGCGCTTAAACTTTTACTGCAAATTTTCATTACTATGCAAGAATTAGCAAAAGCACTAAAATCTAAGCCTCCGTAATCTTTAGGAATTTGCAAAGAAAAAAACTTCTCTTTTTTTAGATAATCCCACACAGCTTTTGGCAAGTCTTTATCTATGTGAGTTATTTGCCAATCATCAAGCATAGCGCATAAGGTGTTTACTTGATTATCCATAAAATCTTGTTCATTTTTGGTTAATTTACAAGTTTTAGTTGCTAAAAAATCATCCCAATTTAAGCGCGCACTAAATAAATCCGCATCAACCCAAGTATCTCCAGCCTCAATAGCTTCAACTTCAGTGGCACTCATTGGAGGCATAAGTTTTTTAAACCAATTATAAATAGGTTTGACTAAAAGTTTTTTTCTAATGAAACCACTTAAAGCTAAAGTGCTAAAAATAATAACCACACTCCAAGCTGCAATCATGCAATATATTGTAACTTTAGTGATAAACAAATATTGACTTGAAATAACTGCTGAAAATAAAAATCCAACCCAAACTTTATTATTAACTTGATATACAGCTAATACCCAAAAGATGGCTAAAGCTACAATTAAAAAAACTATACTAGGGTATGTCATAAAAAATTGGGTAAACATTTGTCATTATCCACAGTTAGCTAAATCATGACTAAGTGTAGTGCATACCAAGCATAATTTTTAAATTATATTTAAATCATTAAAAATGATTAATAGGTCATTAAATTTTGTTTCTATTACACGCTTAAGACATCAAATAATTTAAGATTAATTTGATATTTAACAACATTTTTAAATACAGATAATCTAACTTTAAATTATCGCCTAACGTCTAGCTAATTTAGCTAAAGAGCGTATAGGCGGCGGATGTAGGATTAATAAATATGTCAAAGTTAACTAAACGCCAAGAAGAAATATATAACTTAATTTCAGAACAAATTAAAGCCACTGGCGCCCCGCCTACCCGTGCAGAAATAGCCGGTAAAATGGGTTTTAAATCGCCTAATGCGGCTGAAGATCACTTACGAGCCTTAGCAAGGAAAGGCGTGTTAAAGTTAATACCGGGCACTTCTAGAGGGATCAGATTAGTTAATGCTTCAATAGGTATTCCAGTTATTACTAATACTAAGACTAACTTGCCAATTCTACATAGCCAAAACATCAATAGGTATATAAATATTGACCCCCAAACTTTTAACCCCACTGCTGAATATGTGGTTCAAATTTCTGATAACTCATTATCTAAGATAGGAATTTTACCCAATGACTTATTGCTAATTCATGCAACCCATGAAATTTATTGTGGGCAATTAGTAGTAGCTAAAGTGAATGATATTCCATATATAAGAAGGTTCTATAGTAAGGGCGATTTAATTTATTTAAATACAGAAAGTGAAGAATTTGAAAGTAAAAAATGTGATATCAATAAGGATAAAATAAGCATTGAAGGGATAGTAGTCGGCAGTTTACGCGAACAAATTACTAAATTAGTTCAAGGGCCACCCAATAAATCCTATGAATATTAAGAAAAAAAATAACAAACAAGACTCTAAAGAAATATTGGGTAGATGCATAAATACAATAGAAATAGAAATAGAAAGCAAAGTTTTCTCTTTTAATGTTGATTATGCTGATGCCCAGCTTATTATAAACAAAACTGAAAGATGTTTTAATAAAGTTGAAAGTTTTCTAGAGCAAATACACCCAGATTTTTTAAAAGAGCACTCTAAAAAATTAACTAATTTTTTGCATTTTTGTTTTAAACATTATTCTACTAATAAAAAAATATTTGCAAATAATATTGCAAGTGAATTTAAAAAATTAATTTTAACAGAATTAGAGCTACAAAAAATTTATGATTTAATTAAGCTTATAGAAGAAAAATTAACTAACTTAGAAATTATTATTATAGAACAATTAAATCTTGTACAAGCTAAAACCAAAAAATTACCCGAAGAATTAATTGCAGCTAAAAAACACATATTAATTCTTACTGACATGTTTCACCATGTTTATAACCTTTTCACAAATTTAAGTAAGTTTAATGAGGAAAACCTTGAATTTAATCATATAATGCTTGAAATAACTAACTATCAATACCTCATAGCTAATTTAACTTATGATAATCCTATGCATAACACTCTAGAAATGCGTAAGTTGACTTTATTTTTATTAACAGAAGCACAAATTAATATGCAGCTATGTTTAAAGTTGTTGCCTGATTTTTCTACAGAATATAAGCTAATCAGCCAAAAACATGATAAAATTAAAACTAAATTTTTAACTACTAAAAAGAATTTAAGTCCAATAAAGCCAAAGCCCTTAAAGCAAGCCCTATCTTGGTTATTTAAGGACTAACATCCTTTATAAACTAGGCCTTTCAGCTTGTTAGTTACTTTAATATATATATCATTTCTTGCTTGTATTCTTCCAAAAAAGCTAATATATTCTAAAATCTTGTGATTTGGGAATTAATATGAGCGGCCTAACAGTAAATCAAGAAAAAATTGCTGAAAAAATTAATTTTAACTGGAAATCTTCTGAGTTAAAAGCAGGTGTAATTGTGCTTGCGGTGTTTTTTCTTCTTTGGCTATTGCCAACCCCTGCAGGCTTAAATGACAATGCTTGGAAATTATTTGCTATATTTGCTGCAACTATTTTAGGAGTAATTTTAAAGCCATTACCCATGGGCAGTATTGCTATTATAGCCACAGCTACTTGCACTATTACTAATACTTTAACTTTAAATCAAGCATTAGAAAGCTTTAGCTCTGGGATCATTTGGCTAATTTTAATTTCTTTCTTATTGGCCCGGGGTTTTGTAAAAACTGGATTAGGCTCACGCATAGCTTATCATTTTGTATATTTTTTTGGTAAAACTACCCTTGGCTTGGCCTATGGCTTGGTTATAACTGAAACTATGTTAGCTCCTTTTACTCCATCTAGCACAGCTCGCGGAGCTGGCATTATCTTCCCAATAGCATCAGCCCTAAGTAATGAATTTAATAGCAATCCAAATGATGGTACCCAAAATGTTATGGGAGCCTATCTAATGAAGGTTTGCTATCATACTAATATTATAACTAGTGCTTTATTTTTAACTTCAATGGCTGCCAATCCAATAATAGCTATTTTAGCTGGCGATTTAGGCTTACAATTAAGCTGGGTTAACTGGGCTATGGCAACTTTCGTGCCAGGAATAATTAGCTTAATAGTTACTCCATTAATCATCTATTTTCTCTATCCTCCAGAAGTTAAGCATACCGCCTCAGCCAAAGAATTTGCCACGCAGAAATTGGCAGAAATGGGCAGCTTGAAAGTCTCAGAAATCACGATGATAATCACTTTTGGCTTATTGTTGGTCTTATGGGTTATGGGTGGAATTTTAGGTGTGCATCCAACTTCAGCAGCTCTAGTAGGCTTGTCTATTTTATTGTTTACTCGAGTTCTAGAATGGGATGATATTTTAAATGAAAAAGCAGGTTGGAATACTTTTATCTGGCTGTCAACTTTGCTTAATATGACTAATTTTTTAGCAAAATTTGGTTTAATGCTATGGGTTAGCAATAAAATGCAACTATTAGTTGCGGGTATGAGCTGGATTACTTCGCTACCTTTACTAGCCTTAATTTATTTTTATAGCCATTATGCTTTTGCCAGCCTTACAGCACATATTACTTCTATGTACAGTGCATTTGCTATGGTGGCCATCAATACCGGAGCCCCAATCGGCTTAACTATAATGCTATTAGCTGTATTTTCTAATCTATGCGCTTGTCTTACCCATTATGGTTCTGGTACTGCACCCATATATTTTGGTACTAATTATGTAAGTTTTAAAGCTTGGTGGCGCACTGGCGCCCTAATTAGCCTTAGCCATTTACTCATTTGGGGTGGGCTTGGCAGTATTTGGTGGAAAATTTTAGGTTTATGGTAGAATATCTTAATAATCTAAACAACTAATTTTATTTTTGCTTATACTATTGCTATAGCAATAATTAGTATATCAGGGAGATTAGTAATGAGCTTATTTAGGGTAATGAGTAATAGCGTAATCTTAGCTTTGGGAATTTTAGTCGCTGGCAGCTTAGCTGGTATTATTCTGCCTGAAAAAGGGGTTAAAACTTTTAATAACTTAGATGGGTATGCTGCCAAATACCTTGATAAAAAACAAGTTCTAAAAATTAATGAAGAATTGATTGCATTTTATGATTTAAGCTTTTTCATGAACGCCCGTAATTCATTGATTTTAACTAAAGATAGAATAATCCATCATTATAATAAAAAATTTCATGCACTAAATTTATATGATATTGAAGAAGTTTACTTCTTACCTAAAAAAAAGCACGAGCATAATACTTTAATAATTAAAGACAAAAAAGGCAGCTTTATGAGTCTTGCCTTGTATTCTAAACATCAGCTATTTTATAAATTTTTAGAAGATGCTATTCAAAAAGCTAAAATTGGCGATGAACAAATTGTCAGCTAGCATATCTGGGCTTACAAGGCTGAGGTGGCAAAGCGCTACTTTCATCCAAATCCACCATTAGATGGTGGATTTGGATGAAATGATAGAAAGACATGTAAGCAAAATTTTAAAAGAACGCTATCAGTATGCGCGTTCAATTTATATATTTGGCCCCAGAGAATCTGGTAAAACAACTCTAGCCAAAGAGATTTTCCCAAAGCTAAAATACGTAAGTCTTGAAGATCTTGATATACTTGAATTCTCCCAAACTGATCCTAGAGGCTTTTTTGCCCAATTTGATGAGCAAGGGGGAGGAATTATTGATGAGCCACAACGTAATCCAAAACTTTTTTCTTATTTACAAGGACAAATTGATAATGAAAATAAAAAATTTGTCCTAACTAGTTCGCAAAATTTTCTAATGATGGAATCAGTTTCCCAATCATTAGCAGGACGCATTAGTATTGTAAATTTATTACCTCTTACTAAAGCTGAAATAGATAATAAACTATTAATAAGCGTGGATAATTTATTTCAACTGAAAAAACAAAATCAAGACCTCCCCAATATAGAGAGCCTTTGGCCCTACATCTTACGAGGAGGGTATCCAGAGGTTATTACTACACCACCAATATCCCCTCAATGGTATAGTGATTATATTACAACTTATATTGAGCGTGATGTTAGAAATATAATAAATATTCAAAACTTAACATTATTTCAAAGATTTATAAAATTATGCGCGGGGCGTACTGGCAATATCCTTAATAAATCTTCGTTAGCCGCGGATTGCGGCATAAGTGAATCTAATTGTAGCCGCTGGCTAAGCTTGCTAGAACAAAGTGATATAATAATTTTATTAAAACCTTATTATATTAATTTTGGTAAACGTCAAGTAAAATCACCTAAATTACACTTTTTAGATTCTGGCTTGTGTTGCCATTTACTATCGATTAAAACTACCGAACATTTAAAAACGCATCCACTTCTAGGTGCTATTTTAGAGTCCTATGTAGTATCTGAAGTATATAAGACCTATTGCAACAATGGCATAAATCCAGCGCTTTATTATGCACGCGACAAAAATGGTTTAGAAATAAATTTAATTATAGAATTAGCTAATGGCCATGTGCTGCCAATTGAAATTAAAGCCAGCCAAACCGTAACTAAATATGCCCTTAGGCCACTTATAAAATGGATGGAGCTAGCTCACGCGAAACAAGGCGTATTATTATATGGCGGTAGTACTTATCAAGACAGGACAAACATACAGGTTGTGCCCATTACTACTTTTTAATATTAATTAATAATAAATAACGCGTGTATTAAAGGCTATTTTACCCATAAGACTTTCTACATAATTAGCAAAAGCGCTCCAAGCTAGCGGATGACTTATATGCGTGAGTAACATACAAATAAACACATATCTTGCCGTGCCTGCCATAGAAAAAAAGAATAAAGACAACAAGTAGATTATCACTGTGACATTACTTAAAAGTAAAATTCCACTTAATCTATAACTAGATAAAGTTTTAATAGCTAAATATAGATATAAAAAATTTAGTGGTAATAACCAAATATATTGCATTGCAGATTTTAATAAGTTAAATATATAATTTAAACCAGCAAAAATTTTAGGTTTTGCTATTAAATGCTCAAATTTCGTATTATTAAAGTAGCTTAAAGGTGAGCTATATTGCGCCGCTGAAGTAGTTAAATTATATGAAAAGACTTGCGCTCTGTGATGTAAGTAAGGCATTGGATACTGTAAAATTGTGGACCACCACAAGCTATATAGACTCGACAATTCTTGTGCATTATGGGTAGTAACTAATATTGGCGCCTGGCCAAAAACTAAACTATTTACTTCCCTTGGGTCAAATTTTTGCTTTAACTGCGCGAAGCTATAATTTGGATGATGCTTGATATATTCTGGCAATATTTCATTATCAACAGCCAAACTTATTGCAGCTAAATCATACAGCTTAACTAATTGCCAACTATGATTTTTATTTTGCTCTAAAACAAGCCAATTATTTAATAAAAATATACTAAATAATATTAAACCACTAGCCACCAATGACTTTAGTAGTATAACTTTATTAAATTTAGCATAATAAATATACAATAAGTAACTAGTATATAAGGGCAAAATAAATTTTGCCTGATATTTAACAGCAGTTCCATAAAATAGTAATATACCACAACATAACAACAATAAGTTTTTAAACTTAGTCTTAGGATTAAGCTGCAACCAAGCAAAAATTGCCAGCACTAACAAATAGCTGTAAGCAAAACCTGCATCTTTTACAACCATTAAAGTATAAGCTGCCACTTGCGGTAAAAATGGTAGTAATAAAAACCAAAATCTAACCCATGAATGATAAAAACATCGATAAAATAAGAACATAGAGCTAAATAATAATAAAACATGAGTTAACCACATTAAACCCGGCCCTGGAATTATTTTATTTAGGTAATGCCAATACAAGCTCATCAATGGGGGATGATGATCTGAATATATATTAGTAATTGCTTCGGTATACTGCACGGCTGAGTCTTTAGCTAAAACTCCAGGCCAAAATAAATATAAACCTGAAAATGCAATTAGAATTAAAAGATAAGTGTAGAAAATTTCAGTCTTAGAGCGATTCATTGGTTCACCTAGAACATTAATTAATTTTAAAAAAATTCTTGATAAAATGCTAATTCTTGGGCAATACTACTAGCTATAATCTTAGCCGAACGAAACCCATGCCCTTCATTAGGATAAATCACCAGCTCACTGCGAATTTTCTTAGTTTGCAATACATCATATAGCTTTTTTGCCTGAGCTGGTGAGACTATTTTATCCTGACCACCTTGAAAGAAAATAATAGGAGTTACCAGCTTATCTTTATGTAAAATAGGTGAGCGCTGTTTATAGGTTTTTTCTTTTGCAGGAAAAGGGGCCACTAGATTTTCTAAATATTTAGCTTCAAATTTATGAGTTGTTTCAACTAAGTCAATTAAACTAGAAATTCCATAATAACTAGCACCGGCTTTAAATTCATTACTAAATGTGAGCGCACATAATGAAGTGTAACCACCAGCACTGCCCCCGCGAATAAAAACTAGTTGTGGGTCTATTTGCCTTTTAGCTTTTAGGTATTTAACAACACTTACCACATCCTGCCAATCATATATCCCAAAATGCTGGTTTAAGCTTTTTCTATATTTGCGCCCAAAGCCTGTGCTACCGGCATAATTAACATCAACTACTGCAAAACCACGACTAGTCCAAAACTGAATGCGCCAAGATAAATTAGTCTTAGCCCGAGCAGTTGGCCCACCATGACACATAACCAATAATGGCGGCTTTTCATTTGCTGCTAACTTATAGTGTTTATTAGTTGGAGCATACAACAAAGCATAACTTTTAGGATTAGCCAATGAGGGAAAAGAAATAACCTGAGGCGCACTTAAATATTCATCAGTTATAGCTCCATCGGGAGCTGTAGCTAATTCTTCCATTAACAATTTATTGCAATCTAGAGCCACCAATTTATCTGGGACAGTAAAACTTCCCACTAACATTATTAATTTTTTTAATTTAGCGCAATAAGATACATAATTAAAATCGGTAAAATTGTTTTTTAAAGTAAAAAAAGTCTTAGAACTTAAATCTATAGTAGCAAGGTAGCCTATGCCTTCTTTTATATATGCCGCAAAAATTTTATCTTCACAAATTGCATAATTAGATAAACCAAAAACCCATGGTGGCGTGGTAAATTCACCAGCGCGAGCACACACAGCTGTTATAGACTTATCTACTAGGCTTAAGGTGTATATGTTCCACCAATCTGTTCTATCTGACACAAAATATAAATTATCTTTATTATCAAATTTGGGCTCTAATACAGATTCTCCAGCATTATCAATAAGTTTCGTTAAACCCACGAAATTCCCATTAAATTTAGCGTACCATAATTGAGTGTCATCCCAAGGCATAGATGGATTATTCCAACTAATAAAAGCTACAAGATTTAAGTCACTGTTAATAGTTAATGCTCCATAAAAATCTGCGCCCTCTAATAAAATGCTGCAACTGCCAGAGTTATAGTCTATAAGAGCAATATAATTTTTTATAAAAACATCACTATGTTCTTCTGCTACACAAATTATGCCATGCTTGCTGGCAACCAAGTTTGCATACCTTATGCCCGGTTTAGTTAGAACCTGAGGCTGGCCTCCTATAGTTTGCACATAAATACATTGATCATCATTATTAACAAAATAAATTTTTTCTTGAAATACACAAAATGGCGCCCCGCCATATTCATGGACTTTAGAATTTACATTGTAAAATATTGAATTATCTATAGAAGGCGTTATATCTTGTTTTATAGAATTTTTATAACTAACTATTACTTTTCTACCACGCTCTTGCGAACGCTGTTCCAGCCAATATATAGTATCATCCACAATTAAAATATCACTAAAACTTAAAGCGCCAGCCGCAACTATTTCCGCAGAAATAGGGCTTTCCCAAAAACCCGCTTGATAGCTATGCATAGTCAGTCTCTAATGTATACAAATTAAAAATTATAACGCGCTGAAACTAAAAAATTATTGGCATCAAAGTTTGTTTGTAACACATAATCATAGATAAATTCCAGAGAAAAAGAATCTCCTATATAAAATTTAAACCCAAAACCTATATCCCAGTAATCTTTAGGATAACTTATACTGCCAGCATAGCTTGGACCTAATTCAAAAGTTGCAACGTATTTTTGCTTTGAACCTGCCAAATCATAATTATAATAAGCATATGCCATAGGTTCAGTGTAAGTTTGACCCACAACCCAGGGCAAAGAAAGCTCAAAACCTAATCCCAAAGTAACTATATTTTGTGAGCTAGGCTTTATTTGTTGCGGCAAATCATCTAAATAGTCATTATTATAACTATACCTTGCAGCATAGCTATATTGCAATGAAAGCTCAGGTACTAAGCGCAGCGCATTAAAATAATATTTTTCCCTAGATAGTGAATTTTTAAAACTAAAAGATACATCATTACGTTCATATTCATAAAGCTGATTGCTAAAATTTTTGGCAAAATAAACATAATAATTTAAAGTTATCGCTCCTATCCAATTATAATTTAAGCCGTCTATTAGCTCTAATTCGTGAGTACCATAAGGGGCGATTTGAAAGCTACTAATATCCACTTTATTAGTAGCAATAATTTCTTCTTGGAGTTTGTTATACATAAATCCAAGAGCTATCCCAACTTTATTTGCTGAAATTAAATCGTTTTCCACCCCAAAAGTAAGACTGTAGCCACTAATATTATGGGCGGCTATTTGAAAATCCTCACTTTGATGCGCACGACGACGCCAATAACGTACCCAAAAATTTGAGTCTTCAATGCTTGCTGCTTGATATGCCGTGTTACTAAGTAAAGAAAGTCTTTGCTTAATTGGCCGTGCCAATGCCCGCTCAGCGCGAATGCTTAGCATACTAGCTTCTATATCTGGACTATTATCTAGCAATTTGGTATTTAGCTCCTCGGCCGTGGTAGATTCTTCTAAAAAATCAAAAAATTCTTTTTGGGACGCACTTAAAGTATTAGCCGAGCCTAATTGCTCAAGTGCCCGACCAAAGGACTTGGCAGCTTTATCTATAGCAACCTCATCATAGCCATTTCTTACAATGGCTACATATACCCCATCATTATCATTAGTAACCTCGACTGAATCAAAAAAAATGCTAGAGGATATTAGGGGGGTAACAGTATTGCTTGGATTAAATAATATATTATCTGCATAAACTACCTGAGCTCGAAAGGCTGGAACGTAACCATTATTATCGCCACTATAGGTGACTGAAAAATTGCCTCCGGTAAATATAAAATCTAAATTATCTAAAGTAATGCTTCCGTAAGTATTTTGATTAGTAATATCTATAATAAAATTGGCATCGCTCAGATTTAAACTACTAACACTCATGTTTATTTTTTCGGCTATAGTTATACTAGAGCCTGCCAAGCTAGTAAAAGACCCAGCTAACTCATAGTCTCCACCCAAAGTCATATCACCTGTATTTACAGTATTAGTGGTGCCCGAAGTTTGAATAATGTCACTAGAGCTAACAAAAGTGCCAGCATTAGTGAAAATGCTGCTATTTGCATTAAAACTTAAATCGCCAGATATAGTTAAAGTGGAATTATTGGAATTTGTTACATTTGCCATATTCTGCATGTCACCTGCTACAGTTAAGCTAGATGTATTGTCTATTACTAAACTATGCGAACTCGCACTATTAACACTATAATTGTTCACGCTAACAGTTGACGCCGAATCTATGGTGAAAATCCCATCTGCGCTAAAACTTAAATCACCAGCTATGGTTAAGGTAGAGTTAGTGGAATTTATATCTGTCATACCCTGCATATTACCTGCTAAAGTTAAGCTAGAATCATCTATATCTAAGCTATGGTTATTAACGTTACTTGCGCTATAACTATTCATGCTAACATTTGAGCCGGAATCTATAGTAACACTTGCGGATGTAGTAACAGTATCTAAGGTAAAATCATTAATAGTCGACTCACCACCACCATCAATTGTAACTGTAACCGTAGGCGTTGCAGATATATTTATATCTGAAGTTATAATATTGCTAACAGCCATGGTATAAGAGTCAGTAGAATAATTAATAATATTTCCAATATTAGAAGTACCAGTACCAGTTAAAGATGAGCCACGCCCTGTAAAATTTAAAAAACTTAAAGTGCCGCTTACAGTGCCGTTATTATTGGTAAAGAGTTTATCACGATTATTTTCATTTTGATGAGTAACATTTCCGGTAATTGTGCCATTATTAATAATGTCAAATGACTCAGTATCACTTAGCAAACAATCACCATTTATATCACCATCATTAATTATATTAGTAAAATAACTAAGACCACTACTGTTAAAAGAATAAAAATTCAGAGCATAATTTGAAGTGCCAGCATTAATGGTGCCGTAATTTATCATGTGAGTTATGGCAGTATAGGAACTAATACTATATGCCAAAATAGTGCCACCGCTGGCATCAGAACCTTGAAAATCTATAATGGCCCCAGGCTGTATAGTAAAAAAATCTCCTACAACCAAAAGTGTATAATTTTCAGTACTACTAATATCATTATTAGTATAAGTATTACCTGAAATAAAAGTGCTTGTATCATTAGTGGATATAGGGCCAACAAAAGTGGCAGCGTATACAGTTAAATAATTACTTAAAATTAACATAAAAACAATAATTCTATACATGAATAATTGTCCTTGGATATCTTAACCAATTATTATAGTAATAATATGAACTTATAATGTTAATTATAGACAAACTAGCATGAGTCTTTAATTTAATTTTTAATAAATAGGTATACATCACTTTGCTACCAGCCAATTTCTATGGCGTTGATGCGCATAACCTAATTCTTCCCAGTCTAAACTAGTAAAATACGTGGGCTGCATATAATAAACTGCATCTGGCACAGTAATTGATAATAAATCATTATGAGGGTCTGATAATAATATATTAAGATTATCGACAGTTGGCGCCAAATTTAATGGTATCTGTCCCATATCAGTTAAATCTTTAAAAATATCCATATAAACACATGCACCAAAATTTCGGACAATAAAGCCTTCCATTGAAGCGCGTAATCTTTTACTAAATAACACGGTATGATTTTGCTTATCATCTGCAAAGCCTGATAATTTAAATGGCAAAATAGGCTCAACTTTATCTTGCTCTATATGCTTATATTGATTATCAAAATGTTTAGCTAGTGCCTCTAAAAATAACATATTGCCAGATTTAGCAGCTATAATACAATTATCCCTTACCTTATTATCTCGACCATAACCTACAAATAATTTACCTGCCAAAAATTCATTTAAGGGTTTAGCATTACTAGCACATGTTACATCACAATCACTGTAAACCCCACCATATAAGTACAAAATTGCTAAACGTAAAATATCGGCCGCTATTGAATACAATGGCGCCTGCTCATTAAACCAAACCTTAAAAAAATTAGAGGAAGTAAGAGTCTGCAAGTCTTTTTCTGCATAAATATATTTTAGCTCTATACCATTTTGCGCAACTAAATCTTTAGAAATAGATGAATTAGGTGAATAATGCCTATCTACCCATAAAAATGGCTTAAATTCAGGATTTATTTGGGACCAGTTTACAATGTTAGTTAAATACTCTTGAGGTATTACACTTCCTAACCAAATAAAATGAATATTTTTTTCTATTTCCACCGCTAACCTTTAAAAACTATATTTGAATTTGAACATGAAATTATTTGATCTAAATTTTGTCTGAAAGCTATAATCATAAGCACATTCTAGCTCAAAAATATCTGCAATCATTACTGATAAGCTAAAACCCAATTCAATATATTCTTTAGGGTGGCGTATTATCCCACTATAGCTAGAGCCTAGACTAAAATTACTCACAAAAATTTGCTTGCCCCCTGCAACATCATATAAATAATAGGCATACATCTTAGGCGTTATATATTGCTGACTAAGCACCCATGGCAAATAGCAGTCGGCCCCTAAGCCCACAGTTAAAATGCTTTCATTGCCAGGTTTTACTTGTTGGGTTAATCCAGGTAAATATGCATATTCATATTTTAAACTTGCAGCATATGTATATTGGGCAATTAATTGGGGCTGCATATGGATATTTGAAAACTCAAAGTCAAAATTTGCCCAAAGCTTATAACTTAATAGTAAGTCACTTCTATCAAATTGATATTCTTTTGCAGTAAAATCACTAACTTTGTATTTGTAAGTCCCAATAGTTATGCCTGCCATCCAATTATAAGTTAAATTTTCATAAGATTTAGATGACCAAGAACCATAAGGAGCAACTTGATAGCTAGATATATCAACTTCATTAGTGTTAATTACTTTCTCATTTAATTTAGTGGTAGCAAAACCTAAAGCTATACCTTTTGGGTTGGTATTCAATAGCTCATCTTCAAAAGCTAAAATAAAATCCATACTATTAGCATCATAGCCACGAGCATTTTTATAGGGCTCTTGATTTATTTTGCGGCGAATAACTTTAAACCAAGTGGCACGGTTATCTTGCGGACCACCACCTGCTATATAATAATCACCTTGGCCTAATTGCGATAAGCGTTGATGTACTATATTATTTAAAACCCTACTAGCTTTTAAAACTTCAGTGGCACCAGTATTTATTGGCGTTAACTGCTCTAAGCGGCTCGTAAGCTCATTTACATTATCTGAGCTATCTAAATAATTAAATACATAAAATTGATTCTCGGTTAACTCTGTACTGCGCCCAATACGCTCTAATGCAGCGCCAATTTCCACAGCCAAGTCACTTTGAGCTAATTCATCATAATTGTTTCGGTCTAATTTAATAAATACATCTTTATATCCTACAATAACCTCCCAGCCAGCAAGAAACATATTGGTGCCGGCAGGTAAATCATATGTAACTCCAGATAAAACTGCTGTACCCGCTGAGGATATAATTAAATGTTCTTTTTCAGGTAAATATCTTGCTCCAGCAGGTATGTAATTTACACTAAAATTACCATTAGTCATACTAAAGGCAGCATTTTCTAAAGTTAAAATAGTATAATCATCATCCTCCCCACCAATAGTTGTCACATAATTTGTGTCACTTAAACTAAAGGTGGAAGTAGAAACGGTGGCTGTATTTGCAACCTCTATAGTACCTGCAGTAGAAGTAAAAGCGCCAATTAAACCATAATCACCATTTATAGTAATATCTCCAGTATTTACCGTATTAGTGGTGCCAGCAGTTTGCGTAGTTCTTGCAGCGCTATAGGTGCCAGCATTGGTAAATGTGCCGCCCACATTAAAACCTACATCACCAGTTACAATTAAACTCGAATTATTGGAATTTGTTATATTTCGCATGCCTTGCATGTCACCTGCAACTGCTAAGCTAGAGCTATTGCTTATAAATAAACTATGATTATTAACGCTACTTGCACTATAAGTATTCATGCTAACAGTCGAGCCTGAATTTAGCGTAACTGTAGCGGCGGAGGCTATAGTTGTTAGTGTAAAATCATTAATAGTAGAAACGCCACCGCCATCTATAGTAAAACTTACGCTACTTACTGAATTTATATTTATGTCATTAGATTCTAAAACATCTAAATTAGCAGTAAAGGTTGAACCAGAGCTTACATTAATATCATTAACAGTTGAGGTGGCTGTACCAGTTAAAGTTATAATTTCTCCATAAAAGTTATTAAAAATTAAATCACCAACAATGGTACCACCATTAGATAAAACCGTTATATCTCTATAAAGCTGAACAATGCTTACATTACCATTTATTGTTCCAGAATTAATTATATTCATGCTAGAATTAGTCAATAAAACGTCACCATTAATAATGGCATTAACATTGTTATTGAAATTTAAACTATATACACCACTTTCTATAAAATTATTAAAATTTATTGCATAATTAGAGTTTCCAGCAGAAATAACTCCGGAGTTACTAACACTTAGATCATCATACCAAACGAAAAACCAATCACTTAAAATCACACCACCGCCATTTGAAAATAAAGTGCCGCCACTGCTATCACTGCCTAAATAACTAAGCTCAGCATTAGCTTGTACATTAAGATCAGATGAATTAGCATTTGAATTAACTTCAAATAAAACTGTATAATTTTCAACCCCAGTATTGGTGCGGGTATCATTACTAGAGACTAAAAGGGGGCCATCATCAGGAAATGTATGAGGACTATCTGTTGTTGCAGCATGTAAATTTTCAGCCCAAACAAAGACCAGCATAATGAGGCTTAACTTAATAAGATTGTTAATTAACATGATGTTGTAACCAATTAAAATATGATTTACTCTGTGAAGGTTTATGCTTATTTTTTTTCCAAGTAAAATTAATGTTAGCCATAGCAAATATATAATTAATTGTAGATAATTTTAAATACAAGCAAACTAAAATTAAAAAGATTTTATACATAACTAGGAAGCTTTGATTGTTTTAGCCATTTTCTATCTCTTCCATGAACATAACCATACTCATCTGGCATAAATGTGTCCCATATACTAGTGCTAATTATAGATGGCTCTAAAGGTTCTAAATGGTTTTTTTCAGCCGAAAAGATATTAGCTATCTCTAATATATGCGGCTGTAAATTAAAATTAAATTCTTCTAACAGTATGCGGCTATTAACATCATTACAAAACAATTTTGCCCCAAAGGTTGAATATATATAAAATTCCATATGAGGACGTAACTTAGAACTCCATAGCATTGCTGCATTTTGTTGCTCTTTACTGAATCCTAAAATATCAAAGGATAATATTTGCTCAGGAATTTCTTGCTCCACATATCTACATTGATTAGCCACATGCTTAGCGATAATATTTAAAAACACTCTATTTCCAGGAGCACTAGCAAAAAAACAATTATCACTTGCGTACCTTTGACCATGGGCAAAAAAAGGTGCTTTTTTCGCTAATATATTATCTAAAGACTTAGCCTCTGATGTACACCACACATCACAGTCTGCATATATGCCACCATATAGATAAATTATGCTATAACGTAATAAATTGGCAGCAACTGAATATAATGGCATCGCAGTATCACACCATCTTCTAAAATAAACTGAATCATTAATAGTTTTCAGCTGTGGATCTTGATGAATTCTTTCAACTTGCAAGTCATGTGCCGCAAATTGCGAAAGACGCTCTTTAGATTCTTCATGGTCCACCCATAATAAAATTTTATACTCTGGATTAACTTGACGCCATTGTTTTAGATTATCCAAGTATTTTTCTGGCAAGACACTTCCTAGCCAAATAAAATGTATTATTTTGGGAATTTCTAATGGCACATCTTCATGTTTCATCATCTGCGCTTAACTGAGAAAACTTTGTGGCAATTAAATTTAAGCTTTCTTTAATTTCTTGAAGTTCGGCAAAATTTTTATCTAATTTTTCATTAATTAATGGTAATAATTGAGCGCAATAAGCATATGGATCATCCATATTTTCAGACTCTAAGTTATTAGATTTAATTGAAGAATTTTTTACTGTACTTGATGCTTCTTTTACTGATTGGGCCGCAGTGCTGGCCATAGATTGCGCTTTTTTGGACAATCCATCAAAATCTACATCTTTAGCTAATCCTTGAGCTTTATTTTTGGCTTTATCTATCCAATCCTTCACTGTCATCTCCTTGATTAATTAAAAATTCAGATGGTGCCTGCTTTAACAGGCTATATTCTGTAGGATTTATGCTAAAGTAAAAACTATTTTTAGCAAAGTTAAATTCTTTCACCCTACTTACTAACGCATTGTCTTGATAATATTCATCTTGAAATTCAGGAGCTAAGCCACTATTTACTTTGGCAATATATTTACCATCTACCTCAGCCACTGCTAAATAGTATTGTAGATTATCAAATGATGTCAGCTTAACATAAAGTGCTGTATTCCAATCTATATTAGTTGCAAACTCAGCAGTAACATTGGAAGATGCCTTGGGTACAATAAATCGATTGGCGGTCTCTAGTGGCCTTACAAAGACATCACTAAACTCCATAACTAAAAGATTATTTAAAAAGTTATTTATATTAGTATTATCGGTGGCATGCTTGAGGCCAACACAATCATCACAAACAAATTCTGCATTTTTATCTTCTCGGCTAAATTTTAAATTATTTATTTCTAAAGTTTTAATATTATTAGCTGCAATAAAATCCATAAGGGAAGAGTCCACCCAAGCTTTTATATCGGGAGTTAAATTAAGGTTACCTTTGACCAACATGGCATTTTTCATTGATGGCTGGCGCACATAGATATTTTGCAGGTCTTTGTCAGCAGCATTATTGCCTATTAAAGCTTGAGAGTTTCCCACAATTAAATTCACCAACTCATAATCTTTAGCATTGCTATGCAAAATTATTTGTTGCGGATTAGAATTGGCATGATTTTTGGCATCCTCAAGGCTATTTACATTAATTAATGGAAATTTAGCTGCGTCAGCAGTCTTTAACTCAATTAGGGATAAGTTATTTAAATTAAAAATCAAATCTTGTACTTTGGATTTAGCTATAGGAAAGTGATTTTCAAGCATCCAGCTATCTTGGTTGCGCACTATTTTTAAAGTTTCATCTTTATTTTTAATAATAATAGTGTCTAAATCAGGCAATTGTTGCGCTAATTTTGGAAATAAAAGTTCGGATTTTTTAGATAACGGCCCATTGCTAGAATATATAGCATACCAACCCAACACTGCTAAAGTTATAAATAAAATAGCAACTAGTTTATATAACATAGATGTACGCATGTAATAATCCTTATTTACATTTACGTGGGGTTTTAAAAATCCACAAACTAAGACCTATTAAAGATATCAATAAGGGCATTAATCCAATAACTAAAAATTTAATCCAAGACTCCATGCGTTGAATATCTGCATTTAATTTATGCCGCACATCACGTAATTGCTTGCGTAATCCTAAAATCTCGTTTTTAAAATTTTCACGTTCTTGACGCGAGCTTATATCCAACAAAGATGTGCTGGCATCTTGCTCTTGATTTAAGCCTTTAAGTTTTTCCTTTGCATGCTCTATCTTATTAACTAGCTCTATTTCTAAATCCCTAAACTTATTGTTAGACGCTAACTCAATTTCATTTATTTTACTAAAAGGTCGTGAAAAATTACTGCGATTTCTAATGGAAATTAAATCATTACTGCCTGACAAATTATCTAGAGCACTTAGTACTAAGTTAGCATTGCCAGCAATTGGAACTCCCATAGTTTGCCCATATATTTTTTGAACACTTAGCCAAAAATGATCATATAACATATCTGCATCAGAAATTACTACAATATTTGAGTCTTCTACGCTGCGCTCGCTAAAGAGACTATGTATTGGACCACTTAAACGCGCAGCTACAGTATAGCTCCCGCTTGGAGTATAATCTAATAATAATTGCCGGGGATTTTTTTGGTATTTTTCAACCTGCTCTAAATCAACAAGCATCGCATCTTTTGAGGTCCAAATTAATGGCTGAAAGTTGGTAGAGGCACCAGAGCTTGCACGCAAAGCCCCAGGGGTTGCTAGAGTTATTTTCTCAAGACCATTCATTAATACATCATTAGCATTAAAATTTTGTGCATCAAAGTCCATCCAAAAAGCATAGCGCAGGGTTTGTTCTTTATTATCAACTACTGCACGCACCATTTTGGCATTTTCTCTATAGGCTACAACTTTGTTGGGAATAAGTTCGATACCCCATTTGTTCAACAATTGATTAAAATCAGCATACTCAGTTTTATTTTCTGTATAAATTAATTTTGTATTAGCGTCCATAATCTCCGAAAATGGGTCTACAAATAAAATAATGTGCCCGCCTCGCATAACAAAATCATCAACTGCTTGTAATGCATTTTCAGTTAACATAATAGGGTTTACAATTAATAAAGTATTAATTTTTTTGGCAATAGAGTCAGTATCTGCATCCAATATTTCTACTTCAAAAGCTTGATGTAACTGTTCATAAATGGCCCAAGGCACAGCATTAGAACGCGGGTCTTGCAACCTATGCAAGTCCATTTGCCCCTCAAGCGCCAAAGAACTCAATATACCAACAAAGTTATTTTCAATATTAATTAAATTATAAATTAATTGACTTATATCGTATTCAAGGTTGGCTTCACGCTCGGGTGAAATTAAGGGTAGAACTTCTATTGAATCTATAGAGTTTGTACCCACTAAGCCAATGTAAAGTTCATTTCCTTCATTATCAACAGGGATCCCTTGCAAACCTGCGTTTACCGCCTCATCTTCAATTTCAGTAAAAGGCTCTGGCTCTAAAATTTGTACATTAATTTTGCCTTTAGCCTGGCGTTGATATTGGGTTAGCAAATCCTGCACTCTTTTCCCAAAACTTAAAAGATAAGGAGTATTTTTTGCTAAATTTTTAGAAAAATAAAATTTTAAAGTTATGGGCTCTTCTATTTTATCTAAGATGTTTTTGCTGCCTTTAGATAAAGTGAAAATTTTATTTTCAGTTAAGTCAAAGCTTATAGGAGCGAAAAAATTAATAGAGATTATGTTAGCTACAATAAATATTAGGAAAGCTATAATTAACAAACTTGTTGAAATTAATTTATTTGCATTATTTTTAAGCATTTAATCTGCTTTCCTTTGCTCGATTATCACAACATTAGCAAATAATGCTAGGACTATCAAAGATAAAAAGAAAAACAATACGCGCATATCCAAAATTCCTTTAGAAATCACTTCAAAATTAGTTAAAAAACTAAAGCCAGTTATTGTATCAATAACCAATTGTGGCAACCAAGCGCGCATTGAGTCCATAATCATAGGAAACCCACAAAGATTTGCCACTAAACATAATAAATTAGTAAGCACAAAAGCTATAACTTGATTTTTAGTACTAGCAGATACTGCAGCACCTATCGCTAAAAAAGCTCCAGCCATTAACCAGCTGCCAATATAACTGGCCAAAATTACGCCATTATCAGGCGAGCCTAAATAATTAACCACTAGCCATATTGGAAATGTTAGTAACAATGCAATTAAGCTAAATAGCCACGCAGCTAAAAACTTACCTAATACTATTTCTAAAGTAGTAATGGGCAAGGTAAATAATAGTTCTATTGTGCCACTTTTGCGCTCTTCGGCCCACAAGCGCATACTAATCGCTGGAATAAAAATCATATAAATCCAAGGATGAAAGCTAAAGAAAGATTGCAAGTCAGCTTGGCCTCTAGCAAAAAAATTGCCAAAATAAAATGTGCTTAATCCATTTAACAATAAAAAAATTATTAAAAAAACATAAGCTATAGGCGTAGAGAAGTACATATATAATTCTCTTTTAGCAATCAATCCAAGCTTTAGCATTTATAGCCTCGTATTATACTTTATGGTTAGTGGTTATCTCGCGAAAAACTTCATCTAAGTGGCCCCGGCGCATTGAAATATCTCTTAGCTCCCATCCTTCTTGCATAACTACTGCAGTTAAATCTTCAATAACAGGGACAAATCCGGGTTTTGGATATATTCTAACATTAATGGTCGATTTATCCTTAGAACCAATGGCTTCTAGCGCTTTAATTTCATCTAATTTTAATAAACTATTACGGAGTTGTTCGTGGGAGGCATTTCTAACTGTCATAATTACGGTGTTGTGTAAAGGTGAGCGCTGCACTAGCTCTTCAGGAGTGCTATCTTCAACAATCCTACCATTGGCAACCACTATAGCTCTATCACATAAAGCTTCAACTTCTTCAAGAATATGAGTGGACAAAATTATAACTTTTTCGTTTGCCATTTGGGTTATTAAATTACGCACTTCATATTTTTGATTTGGATCTAGGCCATCGGTTGGCTCATCTAAAATTAATACTTTAGGATCATGAATTAATGCTTGCGCTAAGCCAACACGGCGCCTAAAGCCTTTAGATAAAGTTTCTATCCTTTGATAAGCAACTTGATTTAAAGATAGTTGTTCTAATGCAGCGCCAACTTTGCGTTTTAATTGCTTACCCGTAAATCCTCTAATACTAGCTACAAAACTTAGAAAATTAATAACACTCATTTCAGGATAAACCGGCGCCCCTTCTGGTAGGTAACCAAAGCTTGCTTTAGCTAATAAAGGCTCTTCTTGGATATCGTAACCACAAACATAGGCGCCACCCTTATCTGGTGTTAAAAATCCAGTTATAATTTTCATAGTAGTAGATTTGCCAGCGCCATTTGGTCCTAAAAATCCAAGAACCCCGGCTGTGAGCGAGAAAGAAATATTATCTACAGCACATATATTGCCAAAAAATTTTGTCAAACCACTGACATTTATAGATGCATTCATCCTAACCCTCCGTTACCAAGATTTTAGCACCCTTCAGCAACAGCAACAAGACGGCTACCTTCAATTATCTTGCATACCTATAAGTTGCAAAAATTCAGCTTCGGTTAAAATTTTAACTCCTAACTCCTGTGCTTTGGAAAATTTGGAGCCTGGATTTTTCCCAGCAACAACATAGTTTGTTTTAGCAGAAACACTAGAGCTAACTTTTGCACCTTTTTCTTCTAGCAATTCTGTTGCTTGCTCACGGGTAAATTTTTCTAAAACCCCAGTTAATATAAAAGTTTTACCTTGTAAGCTAGTATCTACTGAGGTGTAACTGGGCCAATGAATGCCTTGTTCTAATAACTTATTAATTGTTTCTAAGTTTTTACTCGAATGAAAAAAAGCATAAATATGCTTGGCAACTACTGGGCCTATATCTGGTAAAAGCTTTAGCTGCTCTTCTTTAAACTTAGTTAATTCATCTATAGTATTAACCTTGCTACTTAAAGTTTTAGCAGTTTCACGCCCGACCTCTTTAATGCCTAAAGCATAAATAAATCTAGCAAAAGTAGTATTTTTACTGCGTTCTATAGCTTGTAAAATATTATTAGTAGATTTTTCAGCCATTCTAGGTAGACTTACTAACTGCTCAAAAGTTAAAGAGTAAATGTCTGCAACTGTTGTTAACATTTGTTTATCTACTAAGGTTTCTATTAGCTTATCACCTAAACCATCAATATCTAGCGCCGCTTTAGAACAAAAATGAATAATGCTGGCGCTTAATTGCGCGGGGCATTCCATTGCGGCAATACAGCGAATGCTAGCTTCATTTTCATGGACCACATTGCCACCACAAACCGGACAAGTAATAGGCGGCGCAATATCTATAACTTTGTTTCTTTTTTCTAAATTAGGCCGAATAACCTCTGGGATTACATCTCCTGCACGGCGTACAAATACATAATCATTAATGTGTATATCTTTGCGTTTAATTTCTTGCATATTATGTAAGGTAGCATTGGAAACATTAACTCCACCAACGTTTACCGTTTTTAATTTGGCAACAGGAGTTAAAATTCCGGTGCGCCCTACTTGAAACTCTACCCCCAACAATTGCGTAAGTTTTTCTTGTGCTGGAAATTTACGCGCAATAGCCCACCTTGGGGCACGTGCGACAAATCCTAGTTTTTCTTGCAAAGAAAAATCATCAACTTTATATACTAAACCGTCAATTTCATAATCAAGTTCAGCGCGAACCTTTAATAAAGTATTATAATATTCATCAACTTCATTAATAGACTTTATAATTTTATTATGTTTGGGAATTTTAAAACCTAGTTTTTTTAAAGCCTCCATACTTTGAGATTGCGATTTAGTCCCAGATAAAAACAAACTATAAGCAAAAAAAGATAATTTACGCTCTTTGGTAATGGCTGGATTTAATTGGCGTAAACTACCAGCTGCCGCATTGCGCGGATTAGCAAAGGGTTTTTCATTATTATCTAGGAGTGCCTTATTTAGCTCAATAAAGCGCGATAAGGTTATATAAGCCTCGCCTCTAACTTCAATTTCGCCATGAAAACCTGCAGGTAAATGCTGGGGAATATCTTGGACAGTTAAAATGTTTTGCGTAATGTTTTCACCACTAGACCCATCGCCTCGAGTTGCGGCATAATCTAATTTAGCATTTTTGTAAACTATGCTAATAGCTAACCCATCTATTTTAGGCTCACCAGTAAGTTGTGGAATTTTGGAATAATTTAATTTTTCCATAATTTTTTTTACAAAAGCTTGCGCTTCTGCATTGGAAAAAGCATTATCCAAAGATAGCATTGGGCGTGTATGTTCAATACGCGCAAATGCTGTTTGTTTGGTACTAACACCCACTTGTTGAGTAGGAGAGTCTGGTGTTACCAGTTCAGGATGCTCAGCTTCTAATTGCTTAAGCTCTGCAAATAATCTATCGTATTCGGCATCATAAATTAATGAGTTATTATTAACATAATATTCATAATTATACTTTTTAATTAATTCTTGCAATTTTTCTATGTGCTTTTTGGTATTATTTACTGCTACATCTGGCACAGCCTTTTTCCTTATGCAGGATCAAACAACTCTTGTTTATATTGTTCGATAGTATTTAAGGTCAAAGGTTTATAATTTTTGTCCAAAAGCTCACCGTTCAGAACAAATGATAATTGCTTGCTGGTTTTAATTAATGAATCATAACTAAAGGCACGATTATTTAATCGGCTAGTTAACATAAATAAAGTTATTGCACGTACCTGTATTGAGCTCAAATCAGAACTTGCAAAGATACCTGGCTCTTCTGCATTGTATAGTTGAATAATACTTAAGCCACTAGTATTAGCTTTTTCAAATTTTTCAAAAAGCTTATCTTGGGGATTATAGATAAATTGAGCTTTGTTTAAAGCATCCTCTAATTTAGGCCCTAAAAACCCGGTTGCAGATCTGGCTTTAATAGTGATTGCAATATAGTTTTTTATAGGTTTACGTTCTTTAGCTTTAGCCGACTTAACAGTTGCTTTTTCTTGTGGCTTATCAATTACTTCTTTTATCCAATTGGATTCTTGCTTGGAAGCTGTAATTGGTGGCGGCGCACTTGCAGGCAGATTGGCATTATCTGCATTTGATTCTTTAGTTGTTTGACTTATCTGGATATTTTCTAAACTTTGGTGAATCTGGGATTGGGTAAGAGCGTCTACTTCAGGTTTTTTAAAAAATCCAGGGTCTATTTTGTCTAGAGCAAAGTAATTTGGCTCTAAACTGGCATTTAATAAGTCATTTCTATAAAGAGAGCTATTTTTAGTGCGCTCACGTACAGGTTTATGCTTGAAAAGACTTCTTAACTTTGACAGCATATGCCCCCCTTTGTTTTCGTAATTAATTACTCAACTGTCATTTCTATAGCTTCATTGATGTCCACACTCACAAGTCGTGAAGCCCCCGGCTCTTTCATTGTAACCCCAACTAGCTGCTTAGATATTTCCATGGTAATTTTATTATGAGTAATTATAATAAATTGTACAGACTCTGCCATATCTTGCAATAAATTACACAGTCTTACAACATTAGAATCATCTAAAGGTGCATCAACCTCATCTAACATACAAAATGGTGAAGGATTTAACTGGAAAATAGAAAAAACTAGCGCAATAGCTGTTAAAGCCTTCTCACCTCCTGATAATAAATGAATACTTGAATTCTTCTTTCCAGGCGGCATGGCCATTATTGCAACTCCACTAGATAGCAAGTCATCCCCCAAGTGCTCCAAATAAGCTTTGCCGCCCCCAAACAACTTGGGAAATAAGTTAGCCAAATTAGCATTAACTATATCAAACGTTGCTTTAAATTTTTGTCGAGTTTCTCGGTCAATTTTTTTAATAGCACTCTCTAGAGTTTCTAGGGCTTCGGTTAAATCACTAAATTGAGCATCTAAATGCACTTTACGTTCAAGCTCAAGATCATATTCTTCTATAGCGGCAAGATTTATAGCTCCCAGACGCTCTATTTTAGTTGTTAGCTCTAAAACTTTGGCTGTACATTGCTCTTCATCAATTTCGCCCGATAGCTTGTTTAATTCTAGCTGGATGTCTATTTTTAGTTCTTGCAACTGCTCGGCTAACCCTTCTAATCTAACTTTAATAGTTTGCCATTCAAGTCGAGCACCATCTAATTCATCCCGAATTTTAATAATTTCCAGTTCAACTTGTTGTTTGTTATTTTCTTGGGATTTTATGGTTTGATCAACCGCTTCTAATTCAATACGCGCAGCATTTAATTGTTGCTCGATAGTCTGGCGAGCAGCTAAAGCTTGCTCTAATTGCGATTGCACTTCGCCATCAGGCCCGCTAGCTGCGCTTAAACTATTTTCAAGCGAGTGCTTGCGCTCTTGTAAAGTATTTAATTGAGTATCTACGCGCATGATGGCGTTAACTACGGCATCTATCTGGGTAGTTAGAGTTTTATATTCTAAGCTTAAAGAATGGTGCTCATCTTGAGCTTTTTGGTATTGTTCTTTATTAGCATCAACTTTTAACTGCAATTGGTGTTTATTTTCAAGTTTAGTGGCTTTTTCTGCCTCAACATTAGCCATATCTTCTATAGCTTGCTCAAGCTCTGTACGCATTTTATGCGAAGCTTGCCCTTTTGCAGTTAAAGATTGTTGAATTTCTTCACTCTCAAGCTGGATTCTATTTTTACGCGCATTAATTTGTTCTACATTAGCTTTAGCTGCGCTTAATTTGCTACTAGCTTCGCGCAGCTCACTGGCTATGCTATCATCTTGTTGAGCTAAACTATGTAAAGAGCTTTCTAGTTCTTGACAAGAATTTTCATACTCTTCTAATTGAGCCCCTAATAAGCTTTCTTGGTAATTAAGCTCATTAATAGTACTAGCCAATTGTTGCAGCTGATTTTCGCGCTCTAGCGCCCCATGATTTTCTTGTTGGCGTTTGACTAAAACCCAGTTTAAGCCTAACCATATTCCATTAGTAGTTATAACAGATTGCTCAGGCAATAACTTATCTCGTAAATTAAGAGCTTGAGTTATAGTGTCAACTACAAAAATATTTTGTAAATATTCGCTAATAACTTTATTTGTTTTAACCTTGCTCGCAAGGGTTGGGGTTTGGGTTATTTTAGAATCTATTTGGTTTTTGTAAGTCTCAGGCAAAAGCATAGCAAAATCAAAATCTTGAATTGATGTAAGATTTTCAATAACTTTAGAATCATCTTCACCAACTACTGCTGCTAAAAAATCTGTCAATACTGTTTCTAGTGCTAATTGATAATCAGCTTCAACCTCTAAAGTGCTAGCTAGAGTTTGAGTATTTTCTAAACCTATAGCACTTAGCCATTGGTTTTTGTGTTCATTATCTTGCCCTAGAGCTGCTTGTTGTAATACTTTAAGAGATGCCTCGCGTCCCCTGGCTTGCTGCAACTTATCACGTAAGGTAGCCAAAGATTTGTAAGTCTCGGCTGTATTTTGGCGCTTAGCTTTAATTTGAAGGGAAATTTCTTGCAATGCAGCTTTGCTTTGCTGAGCTCTTTCTTCCAAAAATTTAACTTCTAATGCAAATTTATCTAATTTGTTGTGGACTCCCAGATTATCAAGATTAGCTTCTTCTTGTTGTAATTTAGTTATGCGCGAATTATTTTCGGTGATCTCTTTGTCTAATTGCTCTAATTTTAATTTATGCGTATTAGCAATATTAACTATATTTTGAGCTTTTTGATTAAATTGCTCCCAATCATCTCTGGATTCACTAAAATTTTCCAATGCTTGTTCATATAGTTCTTGCGCTTTTGTTAGCAATTCTTGGGCATCAATATATTTGGGTTCTAAAACTTGCTTTTTTGCTTTTAATTCTTGTAATAAGTCAGAGTCGGCAAGCTTTTGAGTTGAAATTTCCACTATAGAATGGCTAATTTCTTCTAAATCTGTTTTCAATTGTGCATTACGCTCTTGCTGATTTTGAATATTTTGCTCAAGCCTTGCAATTTGGGTGCCATATTCATAATAACTAGCTTGAACCAAATTAAAACTATCAAAATTATCTTGATAATTTATTCTTAATTTTTCTAAATCTGTTTCAATATTAGTTTTTTGGGCAGTTTTTTCTTCTAATTGAAGATCGAAAGCTTGCATTTGGCTAGCATATAATTTTATTTGATCATTATATTTTTGCCAGCGGGCAATTAATAAATGTGCCTCTATTTGGGTACGCTCTGCATTATATTCATTATATTTACGCGCCGCCTCGGATTGGCGTTTTAATTTATCTAATAAATTTGTTTGTTCTTGCCGTAAGTCTTCTAACCTTACTAGGTTTTCATTAGTGTGCCGCATGCGCAGTTCAGTTTCATGCCTTCTTTTTTTATATATAGAAATACCGGCCGCCTCTTCTATAAAGCTGCGCATTTCCTCAGGCTTAGATTCAATAATACGCGAAACGGTACCTTGCTGAATTATTGAATAACTACGTGGTCCAAGACCTGTGCCTAAAAAGACATCGATAATATCTTTACGCCGACAACGCGTACCATTTAAATAATAATTTGAGGTGCCATCACGGGTCGCCTCGCGTCTTATGGCTATTTCTGCATAAGAAGCATATTCGCCGCCTAGGGTGCCATCAGAATTATCAAAAACTAAGTCCACCGAAGCTTGGCCTACTGGTTTTCGATTAGCCGAGCCATTAAAAATAACATCGGCCATTGATTCACCGCGTAAATTTTTAGCAGAGCTCTCGCCCATAACCCAGCGGACAGCATCAATGGTATTGGACTTTCCGCAACCATTAGGCCCAACTACGCTAACTAACTCGCTTTTTAATTCAAGTACGGTGGGATCAACAAAGGATTTAAATCCTGCCATTTTGATAGACTTTAAATGCATCTTGTTACCTAGTGCCGGAAAACTTATTTAGCATACAATATTTTATATTATTAGGCGAATGACTTTTTATGACAAGTTATAGTAATCCTAACTCTAACCTAGCAACTTCTGTCATCATATTTTGATTCCAAGGAGGGTCAAAGACTAATTCTACGCGCACACTACGAACATTAGGGGCTTGAGAGACCGCACTTTCAACGTCACTCATTAAAACTGGACCCATGCTACATCCTGGAGCCGTGAGTGTCATAAAAATAATCACATCATTTTCATCTTGGATATCTACTGAGTAAATTAAGCCTAAATCATAGACATTTACTGGAATTTCTGGGTCAAAACATTGCTTTAATTGATAGTTTATTTCATCTAAATTAGCGGGAGCTGTTATTTCTTTAACTTCTTTTTTTGCAAAATTGTTAGCAAAATCTGCAGGGTCTAACCCTAAAGCCCCAACCTTGCTGCCTTCTATGCGAGCAAGCTGCCCTCCTACAAAAACTGTAATGGAGTTACCTTTAGTTTGAGTAAGTTGCACTTGAGTGCCACTTGGAATGGTTATGGGTATGGCCGTTGGCACGACCAAAGCTTCACAATCACTTATCAATACTGCAATTTGTGCTTGTTTGAACATATACTTTGACTCATTTTTGCTTCAAGCTATCAAGATTAATCCGATATTGCAATCTTAAGCAAAAAAATAGGAAGCTTCAAGCTTCCTATTTATCTAAAATTTAGTTAGCTAATAATAAGTAAAGCTTGCCTCAAAAATTATACTGCTTGTTTATTTGATGCGTTACAAATACCCGGCAAAGGGTTACTAATCCACTTGTTTTGCTGATTATCAGAATCAGGCATGGATTTAGAAAACTGCTCAATCATATGCTCTAAGTCTGACTCTAGCTCACAGATTAATTTGTCTTGTACTAAAATTTGCTGATTGGCCCGCTCTAATTGATTGCGCAGCTGATGACGTTGTTTTTCTTGAGCATGCAACTGTAGCATCATTGAAGCAAAGACGTGATTATTAGTTACTTTAGATAATTTGTTAGCCACTTTCTATTTCCTTACAATTAATTTTTATGTATTCAATTGTGCCAAGCCCCTAAGATCTGCACAACCGAAAAAGTCCAACTACTAAGTAAGTTATAAGCTTTTTATAAGGTAAGACTTTAACTAACGTTCACAAATCAAGAGTATTTAAATAGAACGACATAAAGTATCTATTAGCAATAGCTATTGAGCCATTTTGTAATATCTCAAAGACAAAAGCAACGAATTGCACAGCATTTGAACTACCGACAAACTGGTTAATATCAGGCGCTCAAGGAGCCCTTATCTATACCTAATTTTTTCATTTTTTCAACCAAAGTAGTACGCCGTATGCCTAAAATTTGGGCAGCATGTGAGACAATGCCGTTAGATAAATCTAAGGCTTTATGAATAAAGCGTAACTCAGTATTTACTAAGTGCTCTTTTAAATCAAAATTATCTGGAATAAACTCATCACTAACATAATTTAGTTCATGGTTATTATTATTAATAATAACTTCACTAAAATTTGTAGAAGATGTGGCAATTTCTTTAGCATCGCCATTAAATGAGCTAATCATTTTTGCAGGCAAGCTCTCAAAACTTACAGGCTCATTGGGATGCATAATACACAAACGCTCTAAAATATTACACAGCTCTCGAACATTTCCTGGCCACGAATAATTGACAAAAGCATCTAACGCTTTGGCAGATAAACTACATACTGGCATATTCTTAATTAAACTATCTAGGGTGTAATTAATAATTAAGGGTATGTCTTCAGGGCGCTCTCTGAGAGATGGAATTTTAATGGGGAAAACATTAAGTCGGTAATACAAGTCCTCTCTAAAACTATCGTTGCTAATTAGCTCCTCTAGATTTTTATTTGTGGCCGCAATTATTCTAACATCTACCTTAATTGATTTAACCCCGCCTATACGCTCCACAATTCGCTCTTGCAATACTCGCAATAATTTTACTTGCATAACTAAAGGCATATCACCAATTTCATCTAAAAACATCGAGCCATTATTAGCATACTCAAACCTTCCAGCTTTAGCGCTAAGAGCCCCTGTAAACGCGCCTTTTTCAAAGCCAAACAATTCACTTTCTAGTAGCTCAGCTGGAATAGCCCCACAATTTATAGGGACAAAATTATGTTGCATTCTTGCTGACTCTAAGTGAATCGTGCGTGCCACTAATTCTTTTCCGGTACCAGATTCGCCAAAAATTAAAACATTAGACGCAGTCTTTGCAACTTTAGTAATTAATTCACGAGTAGCTAATATTGCCCTACTTTGACCTATTATTTTCATTTAGCAATATCCATTGTTTGTGGGTCACCTTACTTTATTGTTTATATTTATATTTAGATGCATTAATATCAATTCGTCAAATTTTTGTTACTTTCAAGTGTCAGGTTTATACTATAGGCATGAACAAAATTTCTCGAAAAATAGTTACTCAGCATGCAAGAACTCTTGGAGTGCATGTTTGTTGCTCAATAGATGAGCTAAAGATGGCACGCAATAGGCTAGCAAAAGTTTATCATCCAGATAAAAATTCTAAATTAGATTTGGCCACTTTAAAAATTTTAGAAGCCAGGTTTAACAAAATTCAAGATAGTTATGAATATTTACGTGATAACCACACTCTTATACAATTAGAATTTAAGCATCTTGAAAAATTTTTATTTACCCATAAAGGCAACCGAGCTAATGCTTCGCATTGGATTTATTCTGAGGTGGAAAGCTACTCACAAGCCAAATAATAATTAGTATGTTGGCTCAATAAATGTAAAGATGCTTTTCAATTATTTTATACAAGGTAAGAGCTTATGAAAACATGGTGGCTTGGTATTATATTAATAAGCATTAGCACAATCTTAAATGCTAATTGTCCTTGTGAGCACAATACCAAAGCAAACTATAATTTTGAGTTTATAGATAATAACCAGCACACTATTTTAATAAACTTTGCACCTAATTCATTAGATGAAGCTGAAGAAGTGTTTATCCAAGCCTTAACTGAAAATCTTGCGTTGCAAGATGACAATAGCTTAACTTTTGAGGAAAATCTAAAAGAAATATTTTCCCAAGAAAGAGTGCGCTTTGCCATGCGCCATATAAAAAATCAAGCCTCAAAAGCGGATAAGCTAGATTTTTTTATAGTAGCAGAAGATTTAAGCGCCCAAGACAGGCCGGTAGTTGCTTATATGAGCTTCTCTGTCTCCGGCCAGCAAGCTAAAATACAGCAGTTTGCAATTAGCCCAAGCCATCAAGACTGTGGTATTGCTAAAAAATTGGTTTTCTCTATTGAAAAAGTGTTAAAAGAGCCCGGCAAGCTAACAGATATTGATATATTGTTGCCTAAAACTAATATTAATCAAATTAAAATTTTTGAAAAATTAGGTTTTAATATAATTCATTCAAATCCAGACTCGCAAGCTAGCTCTCCTGATTTTCTACAAATGCATTATTCTTACTAAGTCTTACTAAAAGCAATATTTTTACTTAGTTAAATAATTAATTAAAGTTTTTAATGATATAATTTTTATGTTACACTTCGACCAATAACTAACATTAAACAACCTGATTTTTTAAAGATATGAAACAAAATAACTTAAAAATTTGCGATGCCTCTGTCAATCCTGGGGAGTTTGTAAATTTTGCACTGCCCTTGCCTGATATTCATGCTTGTGCACCTATGTATATGCCAATAAAAATATTTCATGGTAACCAAAAAGGCCCTGTAGTATTAGTATTCTCAACTTTAAATGGTAATGAGCTAAATGGCATAGAGGTAGTTAACCGCCTATCAGATTCTATAATTATAGAGCGTCTCAAAGGTACATTAATTTTAATTCCCGTATTAAATGTATACGGGCTTTTAAATTTTCCAACGACTCTACCTACAGGCGGCAAACTATCAAGTTGTTTTCCAGGTAAAGAAAATGGCACTTTCGGCGAGCGCCTAGCTAACGTATTTACAGCTGAACTTTTAAAAAAAGTTGATTACTGTATTGAGCTACAAACTGGCGATATTAATCATAATTTATTACCCCAAATTTATTGTAGTTTTGAAGATGCCACCGCCCGCAATATTGCCAAAGCTTTTGGGCCGCCAGTTATTTCTAATTATGTTAAAAAAACCAATAATTTACATAAAACTTTAGAAGAACTTCATATACCTTTGCTAATTTATCGCGCAGGGGAAGCGCTGCGTTTCGATGAAAATGCCATTTCCTTAGGAATGAGTGGCATTTCTAAAGTATTACAGCATTTGGGTATGATAGAAAAACATGAACTAGATAATAATAGCATCAAACCCTTGTTCTCACGCTCTGAAAAATGGCTATTAGCACCTAAGGGCGGAATATTAAATACTGATGCAACTTTAGGACAGCTTATTAAAGCTGGAGAGTTAATTGGCAGAATTAGCGATCCCTTTGGAGCTGATACAACTTTGAAAGTATATGCCGAACAAGAAGGTATTGTCGTAGGTATAAATAGTACCCCTTTAATCCATGAAGGTTTGGCTATCTTTAAAATAGCAACCTTTATTGATTATGACAAAGCTGAAAATACCATTGAAAAATGGGATAGCAGCCAACCTGATAGCTTTCTTGAGTAAAGTATGCATAAAAATCAGCAGATAATTGGAATTAAAGTATGGCTTACATGCGCTTTGTTTTTTACTTATGAATTTTTATTGCGTACAGTCATTGGCACCTTGCAACCTGGATTAATGCAAGACTTGCAACTATCTTCTTTTTCTTTTGCAATTCTTAGTACGACAGCTTATCTTGTAATTTATGGTGCCATGCAAATTCCTGTGGGTGTTATTGTTGACAACTTTGGACTAAAAAAATCCTTAAGTCTTGGTTGCAGTGCTTGTATTATATCTTGCTTATGGTTTGCTCTAGCCCAAAGCTACATGTCGGCATTGTTTGCCAGGACATTGATGGGTTTTGGTTCAGCATTTGGTTTTATTTGCCTATTAGTTGCAGTATACGAATGGCTTCCTAATAAGAATATAGCTTTATTTATAGGTTTATCGCAATTTATTGGCACCTTAGGCCCCATGATCGCTGCAGGACCTATTGCCACCTTAGCCCATAGCGGCGAAGTGAGTTGGAGAACCATATTCCTCTATCTATCCTTAGCTGGTTGTTTTTTATTAGGCTTAATCATTTTATTTGTAAAAAATAATACCAGTACTAAAGGAAAGTATTTAATCCTTGTACGCCCAGAAGCAATACTTCAACGCTTATCTAGGTTATTTTTGCGTGCCCAACCTTGGTTAATTGCAACCTTTTCAGGATTAGTTTATTTCACTGTGGAATATTTATCAGAAAATGAAGGTAAGATTTTTCTAGCATTAAAAGGCTTAACCCACGTAACTAGTTCTTATATGATCACCTGCTCGTGGATTGGTTATGCCTGTGGTTGTCCATTAATGGGTTTTTTATCGGATAAATACCAAAGGCGTAAACCGTTTTTAGTAATAAGCAGTGTATTTAATTTACTTGGCATTATAGTTGTTACTTTTAGCAAACAAACCAACATTTTATTTTTTGGATTTATGTTGTTAGGATTAGGCGCTAGCGGCCAAAGTATTGCCTTTGCAACTATTGTTGAGCACTTTAAACAAAGCAATAGGGCTGTAGCTTTGGGCTTAAATAATGCTATTACTACAACCTTAGCTGGGCTTAATGCTCCCCTTTTAGGTCTAGCTATTGATGGCTTTGTACATTCAGGATTTAGCCAATACTTTAGTTATATGTATACTTTTTGCTTCATTATAGCCTTTGCTATAATTGCTCTAATAATAAGCTCTTGCTTTATCAAAGAAAGCTTTGCCAAATCTAAAGTAGATTTTACCTATCTTAATTATTAGTCAATCAATGCCAATGGAGCTAATCGTTGGCGGCAAATTATCTTGAATAATCCTCGCAAATGTTCCAGAATTTTTTAAAGAATTTAATCCTTGATTAAAAGCATCAATTATTTCTTGAGCATTATCTAGTGATTTAGCTACGGCTAAATATTGAGGAATTTTAGCCATTGGTGGACCAAAAAACCTCAAAGCATCTTTATGCTCCATAAAATGCTTGTGAATAAGATAATTAGCAACATCTTCATCTATGACCACCAAATCTACTCTATTAGATAACAAGACTCTAATTGCAGTTTCATCATCAATAGTACTAATAAAATTCAATTTTTCATTTTCTAAACTTTCTGGTAATTTATATTCTTTATTATTAGCCAGAACTAAAGGCAGCAAGCTATCAATATTAACATACTTAGATGGCAGGGCTGAATTGGATTTTTTAGTTAAAAGCCTTATATTAATATCTATAATTGGCTCAGAAAATAAAAAGATTTCCTCGCGCTCAGAGGATTTACTAATAGTAAAAATTCCCTGAGTTACCCCAAACTTGGCTAATTCAAAACTGCGCTTCCATGGATAATAATTAACTTTACTTTCAATATCTGCCAGGGCAAATGCTTGGCTAATAATTTCATCAACAAAACCTTGATTGGTTAAATCTGCAAAATAATATGGTGCATAATTAGTTGCAACTAAAGATACTACTTGTGTTTTTGCTTGAGCCAAACAACAAGCCCCAAGCCATAAAAAAATTAATAATTTTTTCTTAATCATATCTGCAATTTTAATCTAGACTAATCTTTTGGCAAGTATAAAACTTTATTTAATATGATAACTTAAAAAAGCTTTAATGTTACCTACGAGCAAACATTATATTTTTTTTTTGCATTAGTAGTTAAGCTTAAAGGGTTAATTAATAATTAATATCTTAGGAAAATTTGAAAATTTCAATAAATTGCAAGGAGCTTATATGTCAGGTTCACAAACACAACCTACAACACGTCCAAACTGTTGTGAAAAAACTCAATTATTTTTCACTCAAACTATTCCAGATTGGTTTAAAAAAACTGCTGATGTAAATCAAGATGGCGTGGTAAACTTTGCTGATGCTCAAGGCCTATACTACAAATCCCGCGCTTTAAGTGCCAACTTTTTAAGATTTATCGTAGATAATCAAGATTTTTTAATGCCTCTGGTAGGAGAGCAAGGGAGTACAGTTGTTGCTCTAATTTCTGGTTTAGAGTTAGTAGATGAGTTTTTTTTCAAAGCAGATAATGTAATTCATCAAATAGGAATAACTCAAGCTACATTTAATGAGTTAAATAGCGGGATTGAGGATATTAATGCTGATGGTGAAATATCTATACTTGAGCGCTTTGAGGGATTTGCCAAACGCGAAGAACTAATTAAGCAGGTATTAGAAGAGCTGGTGCAAGCTGCAAACACAGCAAATTTAAATGATCAACTAAACATACCTGTAGAAGATATAAATCAAAAAATTGCTGATTTTAGTCAAGCCTTAAATGTTATTAAAAATCTACGGGCCGCAGTCACTGAGCCTGAAAGTGATGAGCCTAGATTTAATGCCACCGTGTTAATGCCAAACTAACTTGCTTTTTGCGGGGCTAGGCCCCGCTTACTTAAATATAATAATAAATAACGGCTAAAGCCGCATACCATTCATTAATATCTTAATTTATATAAAAAGCTAATTTACATTTATGGCTAAAGCAAATTTAAGTCAATTCTAAATATGCTTAGCATAAAGCTATAGGTTGTATAGTGGTGCCCGGGGCCGGACTCGAACCGGCACGGATGTTAAGTCCGAGGGATTTTAAGTCCCTTGCGTCTACCAATTTCGCCACCCGGGCATTTTTCTACACATAACTGTGGAGGCTGAGGCCGGAATCGAACCGACGTACACGGATTTGCAGTCCGGTGCATAGCCACTCTGCCACCCAGCCATAACCTTGTACCTTAGGCACGCAGCTATATAACTTGGAGCGGGAAACGAGATTCGAACTCGCGACCCCAACCTTGGCAAGGTTGTGCTCTACCACTGAGCTATTCCCGCAATGTTGGTTGTATTCTACATATTATTTGCTATTAGTCAATAGCATTTAATTAGCCTAAATCTAGGCTAAAGCACTATTTTAAAATACTATTCTTAGCTGCAGCTAAATAATTACCCATAGACCATAATGCTAAAATTACTGAAATATACAAACAAGCAAAGCCTAAAATTATAATTTTATTTAGCTGAGACGGGTCTTGCGATAATAAAATAGTTATAGCAAGCATTTGCATAAAAGTTTTAATTTTACCAATATTTGAAACAGAAACAGTAGCTCGCTTACCTAACTCAGCCATTAGTTCTCGTAACGCTGAAATAATTAACTCACGCGAAATCAATATGCCTGCAGCTAATGTCATCCAAGAAAAATTGTAACTTTGCACTAGCATAATTAATGCCACAACTACCAAAAGCTTATCAGCTACTGGGTCTAAAAAAGCTCCCATAGTTGACTCTTGTTGTAAGCTGCGAGCCAAGTACCCATCTAACCAATCAGTAAAAGATGCGGCAAAAAACACAAACGCACTAAGCAAGTAGGCATGTGTTAAGCTGGAATGATAAGTTAATACTAAAATAGGAATAAGTGTCATACGAATGACAGTTAAAATATTGGGTATGCTCATCATTTTAAAAACTTATTGGAGAAATTGTTAGACATCACGTATCGCGTTGTAAATCCTTGTTGCTAACTCTATGCTTATCCCTGGAACTTTCGCCAAGGACTCTATGCTAGCATTTTTTACCTCATTAAGGCCACCAAAACGTTGCAATAATTTTGTGCGCTTATTTGGGCCTATTCCTGGAATTTGTTCAAGCTTAGAAGCAATTGCTTTGCCTCTGCGGCTTTTATGCCCTGTAAGGGCAAATCTATGCGACTCATCCCGCACAGCTTGCAGTAAATGCAGTGCTGAGTCTGATGGCTCTAATTCTAAAGTCCTCCCCTTGGAAGTTAAGAATAAAGTTTCAAGACCAGGCTTGCGGCTACTACCTTTAGCCATGGATAATAATTTTAAGCTTATGCCCAAATTTGCGCATACTTGTTCGGCGCGCTTTAATTGCCCCTTACCTCCGTCTATGATTAATAAATCTGGTAAGGTGTTTTTTAATAAAGCTTGCTGCAAATGTCGAGTAATAGCTTCTTCTAACGCCAAATAATCATCACCCCCAGTTAAGTTACGTATATTAAATTTACGATAATTTGCCTTATTTGGACCTTTTTTAGTAAATTCAACACAAGCGCCTACTGTATAGTCCCCCATAGTATGGGATATATCAAAACCTTGAATGGTTTGTAATTTTTCTATATCTAAAGCTTTGGCCAATTTATCGAATTGAGACTTTAATATAAAATCCTTATCTAATTTAGCAAGCAAAGTACTTTCAATACTTTGCTGTGACATTTGCAACCATTTTATTTTATCAGCCCTAGCTTGAGCTAACTGTATTATATTAATTTTTTTATTTAAACTTTTTTGTAAAGCTTGGGTTAGTTGAGATATATCATGAAAATTAAGATTAACTACAATTTCATCAGGTACTGCAAAACTAAGACCCCGATGATTAAAATAATGATCAAAAATAAAACGCGTTAGTACTTGCTCTTTATTTTCAACTAAAGCATTTGGCCTTTGGTTAATAAATGATTTACTGCCAAGCATTCTACCTTTGCGAATAGTTAGCATTTGAATACCAAAAATATGCTCAACCTGAGCTATAGCCAGCACATCAATATTTTTATCAGAACCAATAATAACTTGACTGTCTATAACATTATTTAAAATTCTTATTTGATCTCGAACCTGAGCTGCTTGTTCATAGTTTTCCTTGGCAGCTAAATCATGCATTTTTTGAGAAAGCTCATCTAATAAGGAGTTTGTGCTTCCAGCTAAAAATTGACAAGCGCGCTTAGTATCTTGAGCATAATCTTCAACACTTATTAATTTAGTACAAGGAGCGCTACACCTTTTTATTTGATGTTGCAAGCAAGGCCTGGAGCGGTTATTAAAAAAAGCGTTCTCACAATTGCGTAAGCGAAACATTTTTTGTAATAAAACCAGAGAGTCTCGCACTGCTTGAGAATTTGGATATGGACCAAAATACTCGTCTTTCGGGTTTTTTTTAGTGCCACGATAATATTGTAAACTAGGATATTTATCTGATTTAGTAACAACTAAATATGGATAAGACTTACTATCTTTAAAAATAATATTATATTTAGGTTTATATTGCTGAATAAGTTCGCATTCTAAAATTAATGCTTCAACTTCAGATAAAGTAATAGTGAACTCTATATCTTTAACTGCAAGAACTAATGCGGTGGTTTTAGCATCTTTAGAGCCGCTAAAATAACTTGAAACCCGGTTTTTTAAATTTTTAGCTTTACCAACATAAATAACTTCACCGCTGGCATTATACATTAAGTATACGCCTGGCTTTTTGGGAAGTTTTTTAAGAAAAAGATTTAAATCATTCAAGCTGTCTCTGTATCTAGCAAACCATGACGGATAGCTAACAAAGTTAATTCAACATCACTTGAAACGCCAAGCTTATCAAATAAACGATAGCGGTAGCTATTTACTGTTTTAGGACTTAAAAATAATTTGTCAGAAATATCTTGTACTTTCAAACCCTGAGTTATCATTAACATAACTTGCAGCTCTCTTTCTGACAATTGATCAATTTGCGAGCCATCTACATCAGTCAAGTTTTTTAAAGCAAGTTGTTGGGCAATCTCGGGGCCAATATAATGCTTTCCAGAAACCACTAGCCGAATCGCGGTAATCATTTCTTTAATGCTTGAACCTTTAGTTAAATAACCAGAAGCACCAGCTTGCAACAATCTGCTAGGAAAAGGCTCTTCACCATATACTGTTAAGGCAATAATTCTAACTTGGGGTTGGTGAGAAACCATTTTTCGCGTAGCTTCAAGACCACCAATACCTGGCATTTTCACATCCATGATAACTACATCTGGTTCTAGCTCTTTTGCCATGCGAATCGCATCTTCACCATTATTAGCTTCACCGATTACCTTGATATCATCTTCATCTGCCAACAACCTACGTATGCCAGCACAAACAATATCATGATCATCTACAACCATTACCTTTATCAAGCAAGAAACCTTAAAATCTTCACCAATGCGAGTCTATCAATTGTTATCTAACTCTGTCAATAAATTTAAATGTAACCTAGAGCCTGCGGCAGCTAGCCCCAAGCTTTATTGGTTTCATAACGAACTAAATAACTTGCAAACTAGCCTCCAAGTTTGCAAGTGAACATAAATTATGGTGCTGTCACAAATCTGCATATAATTTTTGTTAATAAAAATTATAAAATGCTTTTAAATAATTAAGACCCTGTGCAATATGGCGTCCTAACTAAAATCTGCTAAAACATTTTAAAGTATAAGCATGGTAAATAATCCTAAACATCCCAATAAGGTCCCTATCTTACATCATGACAAGAAGCCAAAAACCTTTAGTTTTATGACTTAAACATTAAGTTTAATATCAATAGGTATAGCCTCTACAAAAGTTAAGATTTATCTATTTAATCTATCTTTAACATTCCTTTTTAAGAGGCTAAACTAAGGCTTATTCAATCAAATTTCTAAGCTTTTGCTCTTTTAGCAGCACCAGCAGCAGGTTGAGGCTTATTATCTTGAATATATTGTTGAGCCAATTCAAGAGCCTCAACCGGGTTTTTGCCGGCCTCGCGACTTGCGCGCTTGAGATCTATTGCACCTTTAAATACTTCAAGTTGCTCACTAAGTGCAGGGCTCATTTCTAGCTGGCCAGATGCTAGCTGCCTAGATACTGCTTGTAATATAAAGCTTGCGTGATCAGAAAAACCATTGCCCGCAAATTCTTCAATATCTCGCAAGCATGGACCTCCAAGATCGTCCCCAGCTTTCATTGCTAAACCAGCGTTTACTGCTACTGTAGCAAGCTCATCACTCGTAAACAATCCTTCTAAAGGCGTTGTACGCATAATAGCTAACATACTAGCACGGGGATCAGATTGATTGGTTACTTCCTCCTGCGCCTCTAATTTTCTATCTATAAAATCTTTAAAAGCTCTATGTTGATCGGGCAGAATTTTGGCAAACAACTCACATTTTAGTCGAATCATAATATGATCAACCTGTGCTTGTTTTAAGTCTGTTCTTTTATCTAATAATCTTTTAATGTCATTTAAAATAGCATATATTGGTTTAGTGCAAGCTTCAAAAAAAGCAAATTTTGGCTTAGAAGATTCAAATTTTTCCTGAATCATAGACCTTAATTCTGGATCTATTTTTAAATCATTTATGGCATTTGCAACTCTTAAAGCAAATTCATATCGATGGTTTTTTTTAAATTTTTCTGCTTCTGAGTTATTTGCTGAAGCGCCATCAAATAAACTACCACCATAAACTTCTTCAAGTATTTCATCAAAACAAGTTTGGCGTACATTCCCTTCTTTCATGCCTCCTGGCAATGCAAATTCCCCTGTGGGCCTCTTTCCAGATAAGACTTTAATTCTGCCATCCTCGCCTTGAATAAGTAAAATAGGATCTACAGCTTGGTTTACGCCATTAGCACCAAGTGTTTTAAGCTTAGGTGGCTCGTAATCTGGAAATTCTTGATGTGAGGTAGGATAATATATTTTTCTTTCTAAAGTCTTGGCTTTTTCAGGATCTTGGTGCCACTCATGTGCTTTTAATAATTTCTTTAATAAGCTATGTATTTCAGCAATATCCGCTTCAGTATGTTTATTATATAATTTAATTACCCCACCAGCTTTCAATGGAATTAAACACCAATTTCTTTGTGATTCATCTCTAAGACTTAAACCTTCTTCCCTAAAAAAATTATAAGTAATGCCTTTCAAATCTGTCATAAAAGTAGAATAGCCATTTTTGATTCTATCACAAATCAACCAATACAGTTGATTATGTTGCTCTTGCACAGCATATTCATCCTTTAATGATTGAGCCATTTTTTCTTCTCTAGTTAATTCTTTAGTTAATTTTCCGCTCATATATTACCTCGATTTATTTAGAGTAAGTTTTATATTTAACAGCTTTTATATAATAAAATAAATAAAGCTCTTTAACCTGAAATGACTCATTTAGCCTACAAATCACATTTTATATTAAATTAAAAAATGCTGATAGTAAAATAATTGATTTATTATATCTCAAACATTATTTCATTTCGGCGTAAAAATGGTAAAGTCCATGGTGGATTGTAAAATGCATAAATAGGCGGTGAGGTAGCTTTTAGATTATTTTGCGCTAAATATGCTAATAGCTTTTTTTCATGAATTGCTATATTTTCATTAGAAGCTAATCCAGAAAATTTAATTGTAGCAAAAGTTTTTGCAGGAATTTGGGTTAATATTACTTTAGAATTAGTGCTTGTGGGAAGCATCTCTAATGAGTATTCATAAGGCATAATAAAACTAATTACCCAAGCCTTGTTTTTGGCTTGTTGCATTATAGGAGCAGTCATGGCAATTTTTTTACTTTGCTGCTCAATTACAGGGGCTGTCATCGCAATATTGTTGCCTGAAATATAATCATACAATAATCTAAAGCCTTCTCTCATAGCCTCCTTGCGATTTTCTTGAATTGTAACTTGAGCTACAACCATTAACTTATATTCTCGAATTTCTATATTATCGTGCACTGCAAGCACTTGATATTTTGGATGTTCTACGCTTTTCAAAATACTCCTTTGTGAAAATAACACCATAAATACCAGTGAAATTAATATAATTGCGATTATGCTTAATTGAATTTTACTCATATTCTACCTTGTTAAGGTTATTGATGTAACTGCCCTATTACAAACTTTTCAAAAGAATTTACCGCTAAATTCATATTATCATGTTTAAGCAAAGAAACATGCGTATCATCCAAGCTTGGCATATCTTTATTGTCCCTAATAATTACTAAATCATTAGGGATCATATTACGCGGTAGTACAGTGACTCCCATACCGGCTTTAACAGCCGCAATGGTTCCAGCATAACTATGACTAGAAAAAACAATACGCCATTTTTTTTCGGATTTTTCTAAAGATTTGATAGCGCGCGCCCGATAAACACATGGTTGAGGTGCTAGCACCAAAGAAATAGGTTGTTCTAAAGGTCGCTTAGTAAATTTTTCGCTACCAACCCATTCTAGGGTTTCTGACCATACATTAATGCCATTAGGGAAGTCTTCTGGCTTATTCATTTTAACTAGCACCAAATCAAATTCTTTATTTTTAAAGCGCTCAAATAAATTTAAAGTTAAATCACATTCTACATTTAATAGTATACGTGGATATAATAAGGCAAATTCCGCTAAAACTTCAGCTAAAAACACACTAGCAAAATCTTCTGGTAATCCAAATCTAATCTCACCTTGGACATCTGTTTTTTTAAAACGCTCCATAGCTTGCTGATTAAGCTTTACGATTTGCTTAGCATAAACAAGCAAAATTTCGCCATTTGGGGTAAGGGTAAGATTTTTACCTCTAATAAAGAGACTTTGCCCAATTTGTGATTCTAGTTTGGCGATTTGCTGACTAACTGCTGATTGCGTGCGCCCAACTTTAGCTGCAGCGCGAGTAAAGCTGCAAGTGTTAGTAACCGCCAAAAAGCACTCCAGCGATAAAGCATCAAAGCTCATAATTAGAAAGTCTTATGTTGATTATTAGAATTAATTGTTTCACTTATATTAGATTATCTAATATTCTTTGGCAAAAGAAAATAGGTTCCCAAAGGTTGTATATGCCCAGTTTAAGTAAATTTTTTCATGTTGATAGCTTAACTATAATAATGTGGTCCTTAGTAAGCATTATCGGTCTTTGCGTCGCATCTTTTTCTTCGCGCTATCTAAAAGGTGATAGAAAGCAAAAATCATTTTATTTTAATATGCTGGGGCTGAGCTTGGCACTTTTTATTATGACTAGCGCCGATAATATTTGGTTTTTATTTACCGCATGGGGCAGCGCTAATTTATTCTTAACCCGCTTGATGCTGCACAAGCATGAATGGCAAGCAGCAGTTGGGTCCGCGCAACTTGCTTTTAAAAATTTTGCGCTTGGATTGTTATTTATAGGTATAGCTTTTTTAAGCCTTTATCATGCAAGTGGCCAAACCTCAATTCAAAAAATATTAAATAGCAACATTAATCAATTTTGGTTAGCCTTTAGTGGCAGCTTTATTTTGTTAGGGGCAATGACCCAATCGGCTTTATGGCCTTTTCATCGCTGGCTCATAAGCTCTCTTAATTCCCCCACCCCAGTTTCAGCCATTATGCATTCAGGCCTTATTAATGGTGGCGGCTTTCTTTTAGCCAGGTTTGCACCTATTTTTCTGCAACAGGCCCATTTTTTAAATATAATTTTTATAATAGGCATTGTGACTGCAGTACTTGGGACGCTTTGGAAACTTATGCAAAATGATATTAAGCGCATGCTAGCTTGCTCAACTATGGGGCAAATGGGGTTTATGTTAGCTCAATGTGGCCTAGGTCTTTTCCCGGCAGCCATAGCGCACCTATGCTGGCACGGTTTTTTTAAAGCATACCTATTTTTATCTTCAAGCATGGCAGCTCAAGAAAGACGCCTGGACTTTGAATATCCACCCCAAATTAAGCATTTTTTATTAGCCCTAATTTATGGTGGAATTGGTGCTGCAGTTTTTGCAATAGTGAGCAATAAAAGTATTCTAATAGCAGACACTAACTTATTTTTAACTGTGCTAGCAATGCTTGCGAGCACGCAGCTCTCCCTTTCCATAATAAGAAATGGTAATACTATTAATTTATTGCTAACTTTAATTGGTGTAATTATTATAAATGCAATCTATGGTTTTAATGTTTATTTTATTGAGCTAGCTTTAGCACCACTAAATATTGACAAGCCTCAAGCTTTTAATTTAATTCATGGAGGGGGGCTTATAATATTAATTGCTACATGGCTTGCAATGCTATTTGGTCGCCATACTTTAGAAAAAGCCAATTACCCACAGTGGGCTCTTAAATTATACGTAAGGATGCTAAATTATAGCCAACCCCACCCCAAAACCGTTACCGCCTATCGCAAGCAATATAAATTTTAGCGGAATTATTATGAACACAACAACTAAACCTTCAAACCAAACCAAACCAAACACGCAACTTTTGGATGAGATAAACTTGCTTAAAATTGCAATTCAAAATAGTTGGAGCAAAATTGCGCCATCTTGGCCATTAAAAAATTTAATTGCAGTAAACCCTATTGCAGGCTTTGAGGACTTAAATTTTGAGGATGGCCTAACCCAAGCACATGCCTATTTTCAACAATCTAATATGCCAGAACCAATGCAACATATTAACCGGCAAAGCATCAAATGGTTACAAGCTTTTTTTGATGAAGGTCAAGCGACTATAAATATGCCTATGCGCCATAGGGGTTTACTTAAAAGTACAATGGCACTTTTAAAATTTGATAATAAGCTAGGCGCTAATGCTACACAAATCCTGCAATTGTTTGAAAAAAACCAACAAAACCCACAAATGCTTATTGCACAATGCTTATTATATCTTGAAATTAATACCCAAGATCATGAGCGCTTTTTAACTCTTATGTTAACTACGTTGCCTGGCTGGGCCGCTTACGTACAATACCGCACAAATTGGGCTGATGCCCAGGATTTAAAGCATCCACATCCTGTTACCCATGAAGATTACTTAGGTTTGAGGCTTATTTTAACCTGTCTTTTGTGGCAAGAGGCTAAATCTTTATTAACATGGCATACTGATGCACTGCTTCAAACCAATACAACCAAATTCTACGCTAATTTAACTGCAAAAGAAAATACATATATAAATAAACTTGCGGACAAGCTAAAAAGCCCAAAAAGTTTCCAGCAAAAAACTCAAGTCCAAGCGCAACTTGTGTTTTGTATAGATGTACGCTCTGAGCCTTTTCGACGTAATTTAGAAAGCCAAGGACATTATGCAACTTATGGTTTTGCAGGCTTTTTTGGTGTGCCAGTTACAATTGAAAATGCAGTTACTAAAAATTATTATGCCTCTTGCCCAGTTTTATTAAAACCTGCGCATAAAATAGTTGAGCATCCAATATGTTCTTATAAAAAAAGCGCAGCAAACCATCAAAGAACTCAAAGGCTCAAAAAGCTCTACCAGTCTGTTAAATATACTTTTACTATACCTTTTAGTCTTGCAGAAGCTATAGGTCTTGCAAGCGGCATCTGGATGGCGCTTAAAAGCTTCTCGCCCAAATTAACAGCTAGATTTTACCATAAACTCCAAAATCTTATAAACCCAGCCTATGCAGTCAAACCTTCAATTGAGGCAATCCCATTTGAGGCCCAGGTTGATTATGCTTTAAATGCATTAACAATGCTGGGACTAACGCATAACTTTGCTCCCTTAGTAGTTTTTTGTGGCCATGGAAGTAGTACGCAAAATAATGCTTATGCAACTGCTTTAGATTGTGGGGCTTGTGGCGGTCAACATGGAGGCTCCAATGCACGCATACTAGCAGATATATTAAATATGCCAAAGGTTCGCCAAGAACTTACTAAGCATTCTATTATTATCTCTTCAAAAACGCATTTTATTGCAGCAGAACATAATACCACCACGGATGATGTTAAAATATACGATAGTTATTTGCCGCAGCATCTAACACCACAACTTAAAGATTTAAAAAAAGACCTAAAGCTTGCCCAAATTAAAAATACATTAGAACGTAGTATTAATTTAGATGAATCTGTTAAAAATAATAAAAGCGTAGCTCATGCAATTAAGCGCTCTCAAGACTGGGCTCAGGTGCGTCCCGAATGGGGTTTAGCCACAAATGCGGCCTTTATTATAGGGCCAAGGCAGCTAACCCAAGATATAAATCTTAAAGGCCAAGTCTTTTTGCATTCCTATGACTGGGAGCAAGATGCAGATTTGTCTTCTCTTACCAAAATTTTGACTGCACCTATGGTTGTAGCCCAATGGATTAATGCCCAATATTTTTTTTCAGCTTTAGATAATGTAGCCTTTGGTGGTGGTAGCAAAGTCACCAAAAATATAACTGGCAAGATAGGAATAATGCAAGGTAATGCCAGTGATTTAATGACCGGCCTACCTTTACAATCTATTAATAAAACTGATACTCAACAATATCATGAGCCTATGCGTTTGACCGTGTTCGTGTGCGCACCTCAATCATACATTAATCCAATAATCACTAATTATCCTATATTAAAAAAGCTATTAGGCAATGGCTGGGTTCATTTAGTTTGTATGGAGTTAAATACTCAACAAAATTATAGGCTGCAAAGAGATTTTACATGGATGAAAATAAATTAAAGGCAATAGCTAACTCGCCCTATACTGGATGTGAGATTATATTGACCACCAAGCATCAAAAATCAAAGGCGCTTAGTTTGCCTTTTGCAAACATTTTAGGTGCAAACATTTTAGAATATACTGCCGACACCGACAATCTTGGAACTTTTTCGGGTGAAATACAACGCCAAGGCACAGCTTTGGAGACGGCCAAACAAAAATGTGAATGGGGTTTACATGCAAATCAAGCTCAATACGCACTGGCAAGTGAAGGAAATTTTGGGCCACACCCTATTATCCCATTTATGCCATTTAGTAAAGAGCTTTTATATTTTATTGATAAAAAAAATGCATTACATTTATGTATTACAGAAGTTTATACAAAAACCAATTATCAAATGCAAGAAATATCTTCTTATGTGCAACTAACTGAATTTGCAGCCAAGGCATTATTTCCCTCCCATGCCCTAATTATACGGCCCTTTCCCCAGCAAACGCTCCAGCCTATATTTAAAGGTATTAAAACCAAAGAAAAATTAGAAGAAGCATTTGTTGAAGCATGTAAACTATCGCCTAAGCATACGGCTTGGGTTGAAACTGACATGCGAGCGCACTTTAATCCTACTCGGATGCAAATGATTAATAATTTAGGCGAAAAATTAGCCTATAGACTATGTTGTTTATGTCCTAAGTGTGCAACTCCTGGATGGGGGAAGGTTAATGTTACAGCAGGTCTTGCTTGTGGCTGGTGTAAAATGCCTACTCAAGAAATTAAAGCTGAAATTTTTGGATGCGCAAAGTGCAATTATCAAGCGCCAATGGCACCAGCCCATGGCAAAGATAAAGCCGACCCTACGCATTGCCCTAACTGTAATCCATAAAGACTTAATTATAGTTTAAGCTTATTGTAAATTTAATAAAAAATTTATCAAACTTTACCTTTATAGATCACCAAAACATTGGTTTAATAAATTAAAGATTAACAAGAGCATTAGCATCTAATAGCAACCAAGAGTTTCCTATTACCAAAACATATAATATAATACATTGCACTAATATTTAGTTTATTTAAGCCATAAAAAGATAATTAAAAGCAGTATAATTTCATAGTAATCAATTAAATAAAGATGTTTATATACTGAATAGATTATGTATAAAAAATACCAGTTATCAAATTCTTAGATTATATCTTTAGCTCAAGCATAAAACTATCCATATTAAAATTTATTTGTAAGAAAAAAACACAACAAAGTCAATTAGATGGTTTTTTAGCTAAAGAATATTTGCCAACCACTGGTGAAACATCATTACTAGATTCTTTTAGAGGTTTAGAAAAACTTAATTCTGTAGCACGTTTCAATTTCACCATATCTTTTTTGTGCTTTAATGGACCACTATTAAAAAAATAATCTTGTTCTATTTCTTTTTGAAGCGCCTCATTTAATATTGGCTCCATCATTGACCTAAGCTCAGCTTTAGTTATGCTTGGTTTTTTGTTAATGGGTAAATAATGTTGAGAAAGCTCTGCTTCAGTTATCACTGGGTTTTGTGAAATTGATAAATAATGTCGAGAAAGCTCTGCTTCAGTTATCACTGGGTTTTGTGAAATTAATAAATAATATTGATCAATCTCATCTTTAGTTATGCTTGGACTTTGTGCAATTGATAAATAATGTTGAGCAAGATCATTTTCAGTTAAACTTGGATTTTCTGCAATTGATAAATAATGTTGGGCAAGCTCTTTTATGAAATTATATTCATCTGGTAATAACAATTGGTTTTGTTCAATCCTTGAGGTAATAAGCTTAGTTATAATAGTATAAATAAACTCAAAAGCTTTATCCTTATGATTTGCCAAAAATGGTTTTTTGGCAGACTCGGAAGAATTATATACTGTACACATCAGCTCAACAGCATCCTCATCAATTTCACCTGCTGTGGCAAATCTGCATAGCACTTCTGTTAATATATCTTGAAAATGATGCAGCTCTAGTAATGGATCTTTGAAACTATCCGGTTCTTTTAACGTCTCTTCTGATTTCTTAGACGCGCCCTTAGAAATCCCTGACAATTTTGAATTTATTCCTATCAAAAAATAAGATGAAATTGCCATATAAGTAGCCAACGCACTATCTTCTTCATTATTTAAGGCTTCAATAAAGTTTAAATTATCACCACTATTTTTTAAGATATCATAAATTCTCACAAGATCTCTATTGTTAGAACTTTCTAATAAGCTTAGCTTCTTCTTCGCAATTAAGCTTTTTGCTATTATATTTAAAATAAAAAAATTAGCTTCTTTAGGATCGCAAAGCCTAGACTTACATAACAATGAAAATGAAGTATCTCCTCTATCATTCTTAGATGTTAAATCACCACCTTGTATAACTAAATACTTAACTACCTCTAAATGACCATTAAATGCTGCCAAATGTAATGAGGTGTCCCCTAGAGGCCTTTTAGTTATTAAATCACCACCTTGTATAACTAAATACTTAACTACCTCCAAATGACCATTAAATGCCGCCAAATGTAATGGGGTATCCCCGCTATTATTCTTAGCTGTTAAATCGCCACCTTGTATAACTAAATACTTAACTACCTTTAGATGACCATTTTTTGCGGCTTCGTGTAAGGGAGTACTCCCTAGCGGCTTCTTAACTGTTAAATTATCATTTTGTGCAGTTAAATATTTAACAACCTCCAAGTGACCATTTCTTGCGGCTTCGTGTAAGGGAGTATCACCCAGCGGCTTCTTAACTGTTAAATTACCACCTTCACCTTGTGCAGTTAAATATTTAACAACCTTCAATTGACCATTTTTTGCGGCTTCGTGTAAGGGAGTACTTCTACTGATAACTCGATCCAGGGTCTTTGCATTAAATACTTTTTTTTCAACTAAATATTGAACCACATTCAAATGGCCGTTTAATGCTGCCGTAGTGGGGTACCTCCATTAATAGCTCGAGATAGATTCTCTGCATTGAATACCTTTGTTTCAATTAAATATTGAACAACGTTCAAATGACCTTTCAATGCTGCCAAATGTAATGGGGTTATTTTAACCTTATCTTTAATACTTGCCTTGCACCCTTTTGTTTCAACTAAAAATTGAACTACATTTAGGTGGCCATTGAATGCTGCATAATGTAATGGAGTACTTCCACCACTATCTTTAACCCCTGACGTGTATCCTTTTTTTTCAATTAAATATTGAACCACATCTAAATGACCATTTAATGCTGCTTGATGTAATAGATTACTTCCAAAAGAACATGGGATATTTGCATTAATTTTTTTTTCTTCTATTAAAAATATAACTATCGCCAAACACCCTTTATTTACTGCAGAATTCAATAAAGATATTAAAAAAAAAGACTCTTCTTCAGGTGTTTGAGTATTTTCTAACAAATATGTTTCAAGTTTAAGTTTAATTTCTTCGGCAATTAAATAAGCTGAAGGATTTTGAACATATCCTAGCAATTTCCAAGCTAACATTACTGCATAATTTAATAAGGAGATTAAAAAAGAAATATTTTTTTCAGATTTTTTAATTTTTTCTTTAATTTCTTCTGCAATGGAATCAGTTAAAAGATTTTGAGAGTCTCCTAACAAATTCCATGCTAAAATTTTTTGCTCTTCTAGAATTGGCATGACAATTCCAAATAGATTTATACTCGAAAATAATTATACCAACTGCAAAGTTAGAATTCAATCTAAATCATTATCTATAGCAATGAAATCCAACTTTTTAAGATTAAAAAATTAGCCAGATACTAAGAATTAAATGCATGCCAACCAATAATACAGGTTTAGCTGCGAATTTAAGTGCAATATTGCATTGCACTCATTTTGACTAAATTGTCAGCTATTTAGCACTATTTATAATTTTGTGCTGACTAACTATAATACATTTGAGAAAAAACTATTATCCTTTATTAATCATTTTTATTCCCCCAAAAAATTTAGTTAATAAAAACAAAATTAGTAATAGCATTTATATCTAATAGTAACCAAAAATTTCCTACTACCAAAACAGAAGATATAATACCCACATTAATATTTATTTATTAAAGGCCCTTTCAAGCGCGAAGGGCAACAAGAGTGGTTTTACTTTTGCCCATAAATACTTCTCTTGGTGTCATGTAGTCTAGCACCTTCCTTGGGCAGTAGTTAAGTCTATTTTCTATCCATTGTGTTTTTTCCTCAGAAAGATTAGTGAAATCTGTTTTCTTGGGGTAGTACTGGCAAATCATGCCATTCGTGTGTTCATTAAGGCCACGCTCCCATGA
>Ga0136604_1000008_pt1 | contig 127287 bp, 114 predicted proteins | sample AntRauFillE10628_FD_104928 | JGI IMG/M metagenome (GOLD analysis project Ga0136604, IMG submission 104928) | Saline lake microbial communities from Rauer Islands, Antarctica - Metagenome Filla E10 #628 | ecosystem: Environmental > Aquatic > Non-marine Saline and Alkaline > Saline | place...
CTGGTGGCGGAATTCGGGGGGTGGCGCATATTGGCTTTCTCAAACTCCTTGAGGAGGAGGGAATTCAGCCCACGTTTTTTGCAGGGGCGAGTGCGGGTAGTATTGTAGGTGCTCTTGCTGCCGCCGGGTATAGCCCCAGTGAGATTTTGGACATCGCTAAAAAACACCAACTTTTTTCCATGATTAAACCTCGATGGCCTTCTTTAGGATTGACAGCGCTAGATAAGTTGCCAGAGTTACTCAAGGAATATATAAAAGTCGAACGATTCGAGGGCTTGAAATATCCGCTTGCTATTTCTGCTTCTTGTATCACAAGTGGTCAATCAAAAATATTTACGTCTGGCGATTTATTTCCGGCCATTCAAGCTTCCTGCTCTATTCCTGTTATATTTCGCCCAGTAGAAATTGATGGCGAATTATATGTAGATGGAGGATTGCTCAATAATATTCCATCTCAAGGGATAAGAGATTCCGTAGATGTTCTTCTTGGTTTTAACCTCGTGCCTGGAGAACCCGTACCTAAAGAAAAAATATCTTCCATCTTTAAACTGGCGATTCGTACCTTTGAACTGGCTATTAGCAGCAGCGCTCAGCAAGGGGCGGATTTATGCGATTTATTAATCACTGCTGATACCAAAGAGGAACAACCCGTATTCTTTTCTAATAATGTCCAAGAATTATTTGAAAGTGGATATCATTCAGCGAAAAACCGAAAGGAAGAAATACTAAAACTAGTCAGTGAAACAAAAATCAGTTCTCAAGCTTAAACCTGGAAAGGAGGTAATTATTCAGCGAAAAAATCCATGGATTTTTTCAGGCGCTATTCTTCCATCTGATCATGATATCTCTAACGGAGATGTCATCGAAATACATAATCACAAAGGAGAATTTTTGGCCATAGGTCATTATCAGAATTCCAGTATAATGGTGCGTATATTGGCGTATGTTTCTCGTGAAATTAACAGCGATTATTATAAGGAGCGACTAATTTCAGCTCTTCAAATCCGACGGACACTTCACTTGCCCCGCGAGGGCACAACTGCTTACCGGTGGGTTCATGGCGAAGGCGATGTATTGCCGGGGCTTATTATTGATAGATACTCGAATGCCGTAGTTATAGAGGCGCATTCAGCCGGGATGTGGAAGGACCGAGAGTCCATAGCAAAGGCCCTCTTAGAGATTGATGCAAACATCGAAACCATCTATTGCAAACGTCCAAATATAATGCAAGCAAAGGACTCGACGGCAACCCCTGATGAGTTCCTTTATGGCAATGTAGAGGAGGGAATCATTGATGAAAATAGCCATCGTTTCAAAGTAAATTGGGCAACGGGCCAAAAAACTGGCTTTTTCCTCGATCAAAGAGATAGCAGGAGTCTGCTGGGTACCTTAGTAAAGGATAAAAGTGTGACTAATCTCTACTCTTATTCTGGAGGCTTTAGTATTTATGCGATCAATCATGGAGCAGCCGATGTGACGAGTGTCGATAGCTCAGCTACGGCTTGTGAATTACTCAAGGAGAATCTAGAGTTGAATGTATCAAAAGGAGCCAATCATCAAACCTTCTGCGAAGATGTGAAGGAGTATCTCAAACGGGATTTTACAACGGATGTGATGATTGTTGATCCTCCCGCATTTGCGAAAAATCGCAAAAAGCGCCATAAAGCTGTAAATGCATATAAAGTACTAAACACAAAAGCCTTATCAAAAATTAAGCCCGGTGGCTGGTTGATGACCTTCTCGTGTTCAAAGGTCGTATCTCCTCATCTATTTGAAAATACCATTGCTTCTGCCTTTATTGCCTCTGGTAGACGGGGTCAAATTACTCATCGTCTTTCGCAGGGGGCTGATCATCCAGTGCTAACAACACATCCTGAAGACCATTACTTAAAAGGGTTATTGATTCGAATCACCTAGGGAATTGTTTGTTTTTGGACCTGTGTACTTCCGAAATTGACTTATTAATCATCCATGAAAAACAGAGAGAAGTCTGTAATGATAGCGTTTTTAATCCCTCTATTGAGATTGGAAACCTATTGTGTCTCATTATAACACTCAATTTTGACTCCATATTGCCACATTCGCGTCAGCGATGGGGAAGGTGCCGCCTCCGGCGGCAGTCCAATCCCCAACTTGTTGGGGAGCAGGACCGATAGCCTGGACCGTAGCGCCTACTCTCTCGGCGAGAGAGTAGGGACGCCCAAAACAAGAAAAATATGAGAATGGTGAATGGATAATAATAAGCAACGATAGAATTACACCTTGAATTCCTTTCATAAAATGCAATCAAAGACGGTGGTAAAAACGCATGTTCGCAGGAATCATCGAATTAAGCAAAGGCTGGACTGTTCGGCCGCGCTCAGATTGCCAATGGAGGAAATATCTAAATCACACTATAGCAAGTGCGCTGAATATTGTCCTTCGTTGAATTGCACATCAATATGCTCTTTTAGTGTTGTTGCTAATGACATTCCGACATAGTCAACCTTCACGGGGAAAGCCTTGTGTTTTCTATCGACTAAAACTGCAGCCTCTAAAGAGTTCGGAAGATATTGCAAAAAAGGGTGGCAAGCATAAAATAGCGTTCGCCCTGTATTTGCAACATCATCGACGATTATAATGTGGCTATTGTGAGGTACTAAATCTCGATCAATACTTATATTATTTGGGTCGGGCTGCGCAGGGTTGAGGTGGATTCGCAGGTAATCGATGTTTTTACCACCGATTTTATCTAGTGCGTCCAGTAATAATTGCGCAAAAAAGTGTCCATTGTTATTGATTCCCGCTAAGATAAGACGAGGTCTGTTGTGGTGCTGCTCCAGGATTTGATAGGCCATCCGAGTGACTTTCTGGGTAATCTTGTGGTGTGTCATTATTTCCATAAGGTAAAAATAATTATTCTTCATGGACTACGCAGGCTATATTTGGAAAATTCACCAAATGCACCTATATTGAAGCAACAAATATAGAATATGATTCAGCAAATTATTTTTGTTTTAGTGTTGCTGGGGGTTGGGGTCTTTGCTTTTCGTAAATATGCTCGGCTGTTTAGTAACATAAATTTAGGAAAAGATGAGTCGGTTTCCGGTCCTAAAGGGCAGCGATGGCGCAATGTCTTATTAGTAGCCTTTGGTCAGAAGAAAATGTTTAAAAATTGGATTCCTGCTGTTTTTCATCTCTTTATCTATGTTGCCTTTCTTTTCACTCAAATCGAGCTCATAGAAATCGTGATTGACGGAGTGACGGGCATTCATCGATTTTTTGCCGATAAGCTAAGTATTCTCTATCCCATCATTATAAATTCGATTGAAATATTGTCTCTATTGGCTTTTATAGCCACATTCATATTTTTAATTCGACGGAATTTATTATACATACCACGCTTTCGAAAGCCTGAGATGAAAGGTTGGTCTCACCTGGACGCCAACCTTATTTTATTGGGCGAGCTTCTTCTCATTATTGGGATTTTTACCATGAATGGTGCTGACGTCATTTTACAAGACTTAGACCCAGATCACTATCCGTCAGCCGGGCCTTTTTTGATTTCTCAGAATTTAGGTCCGTTGATTTTTGGGGGGATGGATGTGGAGACCCTTATTATTTTAGAGCGATCGGGATGGTGGCTGCATTTTTTGATGGTAATGGCATTTTTACTTTACTTGCCTTACTCCAAGCACTTGCATATATTATTAGCTTTTCCAAATACTTATTTTGCCAGACAAGACTCAAGAGGACACATGACAAATATGCCAGAAATCACTTCTGAGATTAAATCCATGCTAGGGCTTTCCAACGAAGAGCCTGCTATGGATGAAGATATCCCTGAATTCGGTGCAAAGGATGTAACTGATTTGAGTTGGAGAAGTATTTTAGGAGCCTATGCCTGCACAGAGTGCGGTCGATGTACTGAACAATGTCCGGCGAATATCACTGGCAAAAAACTATCCCCTCGCAAAATAGTTATGAATGTACGGGATAGGGCAGAGGAGGTAGGAGCGAAAATAAGATCAGGAAATCCAGACTATATTTCATCTGATTTAAAAGCTGAAGGCACTGCGTTGACAAAAGATAATTTTGATGATGGCAAATCTTTGTTTGATTGGATTAGTTCTGAAGAGCTTGCTGCCTGCACGACCTGTAATGCATGTGTTGAAGCTTGCCCAGTGTTAATAAATCCCCTGGAACCCATTTTGGAAATGAGGAGATACGAAATACTGACACAGGCAGCAGGACCAAAAGATTGGGCTCCGATGTTTACAAGTATGGAAAACTCTGGATCTGTTTGGCAAATGCCGAATGATAGAGATGAATGGGCAAAGGAAGTTTAAAAAAATAGAACGTATATGAATGTACCTATAATGTCCGAATTACAAGCTGAAGGTAAAGCACCCGAAATTCTTTTTTGGGTTGGTTGTGCTGGTAGTTTTGACGATAGAGCAAAAAAGGTTACCAAGGCTTTTGTGACCATTCTCAATGAAGTGGGAATCGATTATGCCATTTTGGGTAAAGAGGAAAATTGCACTGGAGATCCAGCGCGAAGAGCCGGGAATGAATTTTTGTTTCAAATGATGGCGATCCAAAATGTGGAGACGCTCAACATGTACAATGTTAAATCTATTGTAACGACTTGTCCACATTGTTTCAACACATTGAAAAACGAATACCCTGATTTCGGTGGAGAGTATGAAGTCATTCATCACTCTCAGCTTTTACAGCAACTGATTAATGAGGGCAAGATTACGATGAAGGAGGGAGGCACTTTTAAGGGAAAGAAAATAACCTATCACGATAGTTGCTATCTGGGACGAGCTAACGGCATATACGAAGCGCCGCGATCTGTGCTCCAGGAATTAGACGCTGACTTTGTAGAAATGAAGCGTTGCAAATCGAAGGGATTATGCTGTGGTGCTGGAGGCGCTCAGATGTTCAAAGAAGATGAATCCGGTGACAGAAGAATTAATATGGAGCGTGCGGACGAAGCTCTGGACACAGGAGCCCAGATTATTGCTGCTAATTGTCCTTTTTGCCTTACGATGATGCAGGATGGAGTCAGTGGGAGAGAAAAAGAAAACGATGTAATGGTGTATGATTTGAGTGAGCTGATTGTCAATAATAATGAATGGTCCTAAATAACAGAGGATATGGTTGCTTCTATCGATGATTTATCTGCAACATCAAGAGTTTGGGTGTACAATATTGATCGTTTGTTATCTGAAAGCGAGATACAGTCATTGAATCATGATTTGAATCGCTTTTTAAAAGATTGGACAGCGCACAGTGATAAATTAAAGGCAGCCTGTAAAATTAGATTCCTTCGACATATTGTCATAATGGTAGATGAGAACATAGCTTCTGCCTCAGGGTGTTCTATTGATGCCAGTGTTCGGTTTATCAATAAATTGGGACAACACTACTCTTTTGATGCTTTTGATCGATTGAATTACACCTATTTATCCGGTGGCGACCCAATAATTATTTCACATTATGATTTACAAGAGGCATATGACAATCAAGTGATTGCTGACGACACCCAATTTGTTAACCCATTGGTAAAATCTAAAGCGGAATACCAAAATGACTTCCTCGTTCCTTTAAAGAATAGTTTTCTCAATCGATTCATTGATAATTTAGCTCCAAAAAAGTGATTCGAAATATAAAAAATTGGTTGGGAATTGAAGGTGTTAAAATAGGGGTGGAGTTACCGTCGGAGATCGATTTTGGACAAAATTCCTTGAAGGGTGTCCTAGTATTATCCTCCCTATCCCATCAAAAAATACTATCGACTAAAATTCAAGTGAAGGAGAGTTATACCCGTGGTTCAGGAGGGCGAAGGCGAACTACGGATTATTTTCTTGGAAGTTGGTCAAACTCTCAATCAGTAAAATTATCTCCTGATGATTCGTATTACCGCCCTTTCAGTCTGGATCTCAGCTGGCCCGAATCTCAAGTTGACAATTGGCAAAAGCAAAACAGACTGAATAACTATTTGGGTAAGCTTGCGAAACGATGGCAAGGTGTTGAATCAAGGTTTCTTCTTGAAGTCAACCTCGAAGTAAGTAAAACCAAATTGCAACCCTACTTAGTCACTGAGTTGCAAGTGAATCTGAATCCTCTTTCATACTCTTGAGTCTTTCTAGAAGTTCCTCCTCCGACTCACTAACATTATCTCTAAGTATTCTAACCTGTGAGGCTAGTTGGTGATCTGGGTATTCCTGAAGAAAACGATTGTAGGTTATTGTTGCATTCTCAGTAAAACCGCTTTGATCCAGCATAAATCCTTTCTCAAAAAGAGATTTTGCCGCTATTGCATTCTCAGGATTTTCTAGTATAACCCAGTCATACAACACCTCAGCCATATTAATATCTCCATAACCTCGAGATAATGCAGCTGCTTTGTTGAGGTAGGTATATGCTTGAATATTATCTGTAAAAATGGTCAATAATTGAGCTACTGAGATATAGTCCTTGATTAAAATTGGACTAAGTTCATTATTTTCACTCAACCGTTTTACTATAATTTCATCCAAATCTTCCATTTGGTTTTGCAATGAACTCATGTCTTCGGGCAGATTGTCTTTTGCTTTTGTTACAAAGTCTGATGAAGGGTAGTAATCCACTATGACTTTATAATATGTTTTAGAGATGGCTTTTCTTTTGGCATTGATGTGCAGGGTTTCAGCAATATTTTCAATCTGTTGGTCGATATCGGTATAATCTTTCTGCCATCTGAGCGCTTGCAGCAGCGATTTTTCAGCTTCTTCCGGCATTTTATTTGTTAAATAACCCTGAGTTAGCGCAAGCCAATATTTCGTTTTTTGGCTAGGCTTTTTGTACATCGAATCAACCTCATTGATTTTCTGATAAAACAACTGATGCCATGAGCCATTTTCTTCACTTTCTTCGATTTGGGTATTGAGTTTTTCAGATAGACCGTTCTCCCCTCGGTCATTTTCATCCTGACACCCCAATAGGCCTATTGCTAATGTGCATAGAAAAAGGAAAATTGAAAATCTAACCATTATTATATTTTTTTCAACTACTAACAAAATTATACGTTTCAATAGAAATACGATAATTATGTCTGGCAAAGTTAACTTTTTCTGGTTTCGCAGAGATTTGAGGTTTCACGATAATAAAGGATTGTATCACGCACTAAAGGAAGGGACCCCAGTAGTTCCCGTTTTTATTTTTGATACAGAAATACTGAATGACTTAGATGATAGGAGGGATGCGCGGGTTGATTTTTTGCACTCTGAAGTATCAAAAATGAAAGATAACCTCAAGGAACGGGGCAGTGATATGGTTGTGAAATATGGGGATCCCACGGAGGTATGGGCTGATTTATTAGAGGAATATTCCGCCGGGAGCATCTATTATAATCGCGATTACGAAACCTATGCCAAGGAGAGAGATCGGCGCGTTCGCGAAATAGCATCGCAATATGAAGTAGAGGTTAGAGATTACAAGGATCACGTTATTTTCGAGAAGGAAGAGGTTCAAAAGAATGCAGGAGGAACATATACTGTTTTCACTCCTTTCAAAAATAAATGGTATTCTACGCACCAAGATGCATTAAAAGAAGGGGGAAAGGATATCAGTTCGTCAAAGTATTTCAAGCCTTTTCCCTCAAGCGACTACCAGGAGAACTTTCTCGAATTTTCAGCACCTGCAATGATTAGTTTAGAAAATATGGGATTTGAAAAATCCAATATAGAGATTCCGTCTCGTGAAGTTTCTCAGAAGGTAATAAAGCAATATGGTGAGAAGAGAAATTTTCCAGCACAAGATGGGACGAGTCGTTTAGGGATTCACTATCGTTTTGGTACTATAAGTATTCGAGATAAGGCAAAGAAGGCATTTGCGCTCAACAAGACCTACCTAAATGAGCTTATTTGGAGAGATTTTTATAGTCAAATTTTAGACGAGTTTCCTCATGTAGTTGATGGACCTTTCCGAGAAAAGTATTCTATGATTCCATGGAGAAACGATGAAGAAGAGTTTCAAAGGTGGTGTGAAGGAAAAACCGGATACCCTATTGTCGATGCGGGAATGAGGGAGTTAAACACCACGGGGTATATGCACAATCGGGTCCGTATGATAACGGCTAGTTTCCTTACCAAACACCTTTTAATTGACTGGAGGTGGGGAGAGTCATATTTTGCTAAGAAGTTATTAGACTATGAGCTAGCTAGTAATAATGGTGGATGGCAATGGGCCGCTGGAACAGGCACAGATGCTGCTCCATATTTTCGAATATTCAACCCCTATACTCAAGTGAAGAAATTTGATAAAGACGAAAAATATCTCGATGAATGGGTTCCCGAAAGAAATAGCGATGATTACCCTGAACCCATAGTAGACCATAAAGCCGCTAGGGAAAGGTGTTTAAATGCCTACAAGAATGGCATCGAAGCTTTTGAAGAGTGAGCTTACAGTTTGAGTTGCTTTATCTTTTCTATGAGCCATGATCTGTCAGCAATTCTAGCTTGTTGCTCAATTTCTGTTTCTAATTTCTCTATTGTTTCTGCATCCCCGGGGACTATATTAGATAGCTTTCGCACGTATTTCACCAGGTTTAAATAATTTTGTCTCCTGCTTTCGGGCAAAGACTTTTTGTGTCTATTCAAGTACACCTGAAAGGAATCTAGAAAAGAATGTAGAACTTCTATTTCCCCTAATTCATAATAGGTGGCGAGCAATAGAGCTTTGGCGCCCAAGCTATAGGAGAAGTCTGTAAATTCCACTTCATTTAAGAGCGGAATCACCTTTTGATACTCCTCCCTGTAATGGTGTAACCTGGCCATGTTGAATACTACAGCATTATCTCTAAAACTTGGATTGAGTCGATTGGAGTAGTCTTTAATGAAGGACTCTACCCATTGGTCTTCACCTGCCCGTAGACCTGTTAGAACAATGTTTTTAAATGACCAGGGGGATAACTCACCGTCGATAAAAAGGGCTTCTGCCTGCAGTGCTTGTTTATACATCTCAAAAAGCTCAACTAAAAACTTTGTATCGCCTTTATTTGCCTTAGCAATACAGAAGTTTATTGCTGCCAGATAAATATCTCGAAGATCATCGGAGTTGAAAATTCGATGATGCTCCTGGATTAAGTTTTTTAGATCGTAATAATTCGGTGTATTATTGGTGCTTTCATACAGTTTGAAAACGTGAAAGTAGATCATGATTTGCGGGCGATTGCTGTAATCCTCCTTTTCAATGTGACTTAATATTTCTTCAATGAAAAGGATATTATACTCATGCTTCTGAATTTTTCTTCTAGACAAAAGAGTGCAATAATACCTAAGTTTCTCGGCTAGATAAAAGTAGTCAAGATTTTGTATCAATGCATCTATATTCGAACGCTCCGTACGGTGTATTTCAGCCTGGGAAATCTCGTAAAAACTTTTCTCAATTTTGTATTGGTAATAATAGTAATTAGAGGAACGGTCAGGTTGCCTTTTTGCCAACCTCCTTGCAGATTTAATAGTTTTATTATACAGAGGATCTAGTTTTTTCTTCTGAATAGATTGAAGAAGGTGATTTGCTTCATGAATGGGGTTGCTTTTGAATTGTTCTACAGCTAAGAAAGTTTCAGTCAATGAAAGTAAGTCGGAAGTATATTTTCTAAATCTTCTGTCATCGTAGGGTGATTGGTCTTCCATAACCGACCAAAGATGTTTTTTATCGATTAGTTTTCGATCCATTGATTCAGATTTCAAAAACCTCCATAAAAGATCATAAAATACTTGTAGTTTATCCGAAGAGTTAAAATAAGGGGAGTGCATGAACTTCCTCAATCTGTTCAACTCATAAACATCAAAGGTGGACAAAACTTGAAATAGCTTGGTTGATCTCATATTTATTGAAGAGGATTCATTATATTACTAAAGAAGGAACGGTATAGTTCGACCAACTGTTCTTTCCCTTTTGGAATCAAACATAAACATAACATAAAATAAATATATATCAAGCTTTATATTTGAGTGTTTGAAAATAATTGCGTATATTTGTACTTGAATAAGACCATAAACCACCTTTATGCTACACGCCGTTCTTAGGTTCCTAAGTACAATAGTGATAACAATCACATTCTTAGGCGTTGCTATGTCACAATCTCCGTTTCATAGCGTTGAGATGAAATCCAATACTTCATTCACTTCAGAAACAATCAATGGGGTGGCTCAAATAGTGATTGACTATCCATCTAATGGTTCCTATTCTTTTCAAAGTGTTTCTGGCGGTTTTGTCCTTAATTATGCACCTGACAGCGGGTATGTCGGTAGAGACACCATGATCATTGAATACATGGGTTCAGGCAACAGTTCAGGGATAGAGTATGATGTTTTCTTTTTTGATATTCAACCTACTCTTATATACTTATCCAATGATTACTTTAGCTTTGAGAAAAATTCAGATTATCAATTTCTAGACGTTCTAAGTAATGACGAAGGAACAGATGAGCCATTTAGTTTAGATCAAACCCTGCAAGTATCAAATGGTTATTCCTACATAACGGGTGATTCTCTCTTTTTTAAACCAAATTTAGGATTTGAAGGTGTGGCTTCTGTTTCATATCGAGCTTGTGATTCTCTGGGTTATTGTGATAATGCGCAAGCTAAGATCTATGTTGTAGACTCAAATAACATTGCTGACCAAGATACTCTTGAACTATTTACACCAGAAAATACTAATTTGTTTTTCGTTTTACCAGACACAGCATTTGAAAGTACTAATGGCCCCGATTTAGGTGTAATTTCTGATGAATTGAATGGTCGCGTTTTTTCATACTCTCCATTTCAAAATACAAATGGCGATGAGGAAATTCTGATGGATAACGGTGAAATCACCCGATTGGTCATTATTCACATTATTGATGTTCCAACTGTAAATCAAAGAGTAGTAGATGATTATGTCTATACACATGTTGGTCAGGAAATTGAATTTAATGTTCTTTCCAATGACTTTATCAGCACTGGATATGTAAACTCCTATACTCAAACTTCAGGGGGGACAGTTGAAAAGTTAAACGGTGGCAATTTTAAATTTACTCCTGATCCTGGCTTTGAAGGCCTTGCACAATTCTCTTATACTACCTGTATATTCGGTTCGAATTGTGAGACGGGAAGAGTCAAAATTTTTGTTGGCAACTTAAATCCCAATAACAAATCGAATTACGAACTTATAACTCCCAAGAATAGGGATCTGGTGATCAATTACGAGGTTCCAATCTCCAATTTTATGTTTGAAGTGATCCAAGATTGCTCGAATGGCGAATTGACAGTTTATCCGGGTTTTGATACTTTATCTATAGGTTGTGAAGAGGTATCCGGGCATAATTTAGTCGTGTATTCTCCTGATTCCGGATTTGTAGGAGAAGATGAATTTGATTTAGAATACTGTGTGAATGGAGGATCTGATTGTGAGATTGTAAAGGTTAAAGTTGATGTTTTAGACAAGGAGTTAGACTCAGTTTGTGTATGCGCGGATGATTGTGTCTGGCCTGGTGATATCAACCATGATGGGAAAGTAGATATGGTTGACTTGTTATCTTTAGGTTGGCATGTAGGCGTGGAAGGAGAGGAGCGACCTTTTGCGGAGCCAGAAGAATGGTACGGTCAATATGCTCCTAATTGGGATGGTCAGGAGCAAAGTTCTTATAATCTTAAACACGCAGATGTCGATGGTGATGGTTTTGTAGGTGTATCTGATATTTTTGGTGTAGATTATTTTTATAATAAAATTCACTCCATTCTATCTGATCCGATCAAGGAGCCGCGAGAGTATCCTATTATTCTGGAAATTGAAGGACCTAATGATCCTGAAGCTGGCGATTATGTATTACTTAACGTATACGCAGGTACTGAAGACAACCCAGCCTATGATTTACACGGATTGAATCTGCATTTTGATTTTCATCCGGACATTGTCGATACTTCTTCGATTGAAATGTTCTTTAATCAATCCTCCTGGTTGGCCTCCAATGACGCAGGTATTGATCTCGTGAAGCATCAGGGGAGATCTATTGATGGGGCTTTATCTAGAATTGATCAAAGAGGCAGAGCCGGATATGGAATTGTTGCTCAAGTAGGTTTTATCGTTGAGGATGATTTAGATGGCATACGTGCAAGAGATAATATACTCACCTACAGCGTTGGCCTAACAGAGTCTTCTATTATGCTTGGTGACGGATCCTTGGTACAGATTGAAGATGTCTTTGTCCCTTTGCGACTAAGATTAGAAGGAAAGAAAACGGAGAACCTGAATGCGGATGATGTTTTGATATATCCCAATCCGTCGAATGACTTTATTAATGTCCGTTCAAATACTTTACCTCTAGAGCATTTTACAGCATATGATATGACGGGGAAAGTTGTTTATGATTTCACGTCTGATGCTCCCAATCAGCACAGTAGGATCAATGTATCTCAGTGGGTGCCGGGGCTTTACATTCTTCAAATGCGCTCAGAAAAGGGGGATGTAGTTACTAAGAAAATCCAGGTTCTAGATTAAGGAACATTATTTATTTTGAGGATCTAATTTGAATGTTGATTCAAAACATGCACATAAGAGCATTCAGGTTCTTTTTTATTAAGAGAGTTGAGGACTTCCCTAAAAAACTAAGCATCAATCTTTCCAAAGGTATTAGACCGACCTCAGTTAACCTAAGACTCCGCTGCCTATGCACTTACTGTTTACAACGACAGTGCTATCTCTCGCAGAATACATTCTTACAGTCTGTTTCTATTTACAACATCTAAAATCTCATCTCGGTAATTTTTGCCTATGGGAATTAGCTTTTTTGATTTCCCGTCAATAATTTCTACGGAATTCCCTACAATTGCCTCAATTTTGTCCAGTGCAATAATATATGATCTGTGTACGCGTCGAAAAAGATGAGTGGGCAATTTCTTTTCTAAGCCTTTCATGGTTTGAAGAGTTACAATTCGATCTGTTTTTCTTTTGATAATAACATAGTCCTTGAGGCCTTCGATAAATAGGATATCTTCAAACTTGACCTTTGATAACTTTTTGTCGGCCTTCACATAGAAAAATGATTCCTGTGCGGGCTCATGTGGTGAAGGTTGTGTCAACTCCTTTGCGGCAGTCTCATTTAATCTCTTCTGTGCTTTCTGAATAGCTGAGAAAAATCGATCAAATGTGAAGGGTTTTACTAAATAGTCAATAGCATTCACTTCAAATCCCTCGACAGCATAATCGGAATAAGCGGTAGTGAAAATTACCAATGGCGGATTATTGAGGCTCTTTATAAAGTCAACCCCAGTCATTTGTGGCATTTTTATATCCAGTATAAGAAGGTCAATATTTTCATTTTGAATCCACTGATTCGCATCCATGGCTGATTTACATTGACCCACTAGCTCCAAATCAGGTAATTTTTTGCAATAGTTTTCAATTATATCTAACGCTAAGGGTTCATCATCAATGGCTAATGCTCGAATCGTTTTCATACTTTTAAAGTTTTATTGATAGATAGATTTCAAATTGATCATCGCCTTTGCTTATCTCGAGTTCATAATGGTTTGAATATAGTAATTCCAACCGTCTTTTTACATTTTCAAGGCCGATACCACTGGAATTTAGTATTTCCTTTTCATTTGACTGTTCTGAGTAATTATTCAAGGATACAGTTTTTGGGATACTATTTCGAATGGTTAGTTTGACTTGGTCTCCACCGGCATAAAACTGAATAACTATCCAATCTTTTCCTGTCCTATTACTTAAGCCGTGTTTGAAACTATTTTCAAAAAATGGGATGAATAATAGTGGCGCGATTTTTTGATCTTCGACTTCTCCTTCTATGCAAAAGTCGATATTGACGTCATCTCCATATCTAAGTTTTTCGAGTTCAACATAGTTTTTCATAAACTTAATTTCTCTTTCTAGAGGAACTAGTTTTTCGTTACACTCATAGAGCATGTATCGCATGATTTCGGACAAGCGAATGACAATTTCAGGGGCTAAGTCTGATTTACTCAAGGTAAGGGAGTAGAGACTATTCAGGGTATTGAAGAGGAAATGTGGATTAATTTGAGAGCGTAAGAACTTTAATTCAGACTGCAAATTTTCCTTTTCGAGCTCTTTCATTTTCCGTTGCCCGCTTATCCAATGGGAAACTATTTGAATAATAGTTGAGAAAACGCCAATGATCATGAATGATGTAAAGGTGAAAATTTGTGAATTTAGCACTTCGAATTGCATCTCAGCGTCACCCATGAACCTAAAATAAAATACGACACTTCTTAGCGGGGTGAGAACTAAGGCTGCTGTTACAAACAAAAGTAGATAGGTAAGTAAGTTGTTTCGATTGAGAAAAGCAGGGACTAAATAATAGATGTTGAAATACACAAAACTTATATCGAAAAACAAAGTAATGCTTACGTTGATAATATTATACCAGGTAAATGGATCACCATTGCTCAGATACAACAAGAAAAGCCCAAAGAGTATCCAGAGGAGGGTATGAATGAGAATCCTTGAAGAGCGTCTACTAATAATTTTTTCTCATTTTCTTAATTGATGTTTTTTTTACACTACTAAAGTAAGATAAACTTCTTACATTTTATTGATGCGAATGTGCGTTTGCAGATTCGTTGCTGTCTTGGATAAGTGTATATTTGCAGCGCAAAATTGTATGCCATGGTTGAAATCACCCGAGTTGAAAAATTCAATGCAGCTCATAAGTTGTGGGTTAAACATTGGAGTGATGATAAGAACAAGCAAGTATTTGGAAAGTGTGCTAATAAGAACTGGCATGGGCACAATTACTTTCTTCACGTCACCCTAAAGGGAACACCGGATAAAGAAACCGGTTTCGTTGTAGATGTTAAGCTACTTTCAAAAATAATAAAGGAGAGAGTAGTGGATTTTCTTGATCATTCAAACTTGAACCTTGATGTTCCCTTTATTCCAGATGGAATGCAGCCAACAACTGAAAACTTGATTATACAAATATGGGAGCAATTATCACCCCACATTCCCGGGAATGCTCGTTTGTATAAATTGAAGTTGTATGAAACAGATACGATTTATGCTGAATATTATGGGGAATAAAAATCTCAAATGGGAAACGAAAAAGATAAAATATCAAATAATCAATTGGGTCAACTAAGAGATCTGTACGCAGGGATTATCAGCTCGATTGGAGAGGATGTTGAGCGTGGAGGACTTATTAAAACACCGGAGAGAGCTGCGAAAGCCTTCCAGTTTTTGACACATGGATATGATCAGAATGCAACGAATATTTTAGAAGGTGCCTTATTTGAGGAGGATTACAATGAAATGGTTATTGTCAAAGACATTGAGCTTTACTCCCTCTGCGAGCATCATCTTTTGCCATTTTTTGGAAAGGCCCATATTGCTTACATCCCTAATGGTAAGATTGTGGGACTAAGCAAACTTGCTCGTATTGTCGATGTGTTTGCCAGACGATTACAGGTGCAGGAGCGCATGACATTCCAAATTCTCAACTCTATTGATCAAACCTTACAACCTCAAGGTGTAGCTGTGGTGATTGAAGCTCATCACATGTGTATGATGATGCGAGGAGTTCAGAAGCAAAACTCAGTAACGACAACATCTGCATTTACCGGAGCTTTTAGTGAGGTGCAAACGCGTAACGAATTTTTGAACCTTATTTCTTCTAAACTCTCTTAATCGATTACATATGAAAGCTTATGTATTTCCCGGACAGGCGAGTCAATTTAAAGGTATGGGTAAAGATCTTTTTAGAGATTTTCCCCAAAGTCGAGATTATTTTGATCTAGCTAACCAAGTCATGGGTTTTGATTTAAAGAATATTATGTTTGAAGGATCAGATGAGGAATTAAAAGAAACCCTCGTTACCCAACCTTCAGTGTTTTTGTATTCTTATCTGTCATATATTGTGAAGGATGATCTTCCCAAAGCCGGCTGTATGGCAGGTCATTCACTTGGTGAAATCACAGCATTGGTCGCTAGTGAAGCCTTATCCTTCTCAGACGGTATTCGATTGGTTAAAGCAAGGGCTGAAGCAATGCAGAAAGCATGTGAATTGCAGAAAGGTACGATGGCTGCTATTGTAGGATTAGACAATGAGGTAGTTAACGAAATTTGTGAAAGTATAAATGATATTGTTGTGGCGGCCAATTTCAATTGTCCAGGGCAGGTCGTTATATCGGGCTCTGATCCTGGAATCAATGCTGCTATTATCCACTTAAAGGAGGCAGGCGCAAAACGAGCGATTCCTCTTGCGGTTGGAGGAGCTTTTCATTCAGAACTTATGAAGCCAGCAGAAGATGAACTCGCTAAGGTTATAAGAGAAATTAACTTCTCTTCTCCGAAATGTCCAATCTACCAAAATGTAGATGCTAAGCCACATAATCGTCCTGAAGAAATTCAATCGAATTTAGTTGCACAGCTTACTTCTCCAGTATTGTGGACTCAAACAATGAATCAAATGATGGAAGATGGAGTTGATGAATTTATTGAATGCGGGGGAAAGGTACTGTCCGGGTTTGTAAAAAGAGTGAACAGAAGGTTCCCTACCCGACAAATATAAGAACAAACTATAATGCACTTTGAGCAAGTAAAAAAGGCTAGTCTATTAGTTTCTGATCCATATTTATACGATCAGAATTTTCGACGTTCTGTTGTTCTACTAACTGAGCATTCAGTTAGTGAGGGGTCAATTGGGTTTATATTGAACAAACCTTTAAAGATTCCTGTGGACACTCTACTTTCTGATTTTCCTGACTTCTCTGCGCAAATTTATTATGGTGGCCCGGTAGATACCGAGCGGATTCATTTTATTCATACCGCCGGGGATATATTAGATGGTAGTATTCCCATTGGCGATAGTTTGTATTGGGGAGGAGACTACGATAAACTCAAGTTTCTCATTCAATCCCAGCTTATAACTGCGAACAACATTAAGTTTTTTGTTGGTTATTCTGGTTGGGATTACCAACAATTAGCTGAAGAAATGAGAAGTGGCTCGTGGTTAGTAGCTGATAATGACTTGAATTACCTATTTAATATTACTCCCAAGGATCTCTGGAAGGAGGTGTTGCAAAATATGGGCGGCCACTTTGGCGTCATTGCACAAATGCCGGATCAATTGGTTTTGAACTAAGAATATTATGCTAGATTTAATAGACATCAGTCTTCACTTTGGAGATCGTGCCATTGCACGCTCTATTTCGTTTTCTGTTCGACGCAAAGAAAGGGTAGGGCTTGTAGGTAAAAATGGAGCGGGGAAGTCCACTCTACTGAAACTCATTAATAGAGATATTGTACCTGATGGTGGTCAAATATCAATAGAAAAGGGAGCTACTCTTGGGTATTTGCATCAAGATTTAGACTCACTTACTAATCTGTCCATTCGGAATGAGATAAAGTCTGCTCTTTCAGTGATTGAGGAACTTAAAATTGAGTACGAAGAGATTCAACAACAAATGGCTACGCGCACTGATTATGAAAGTGACAGCTATATGGAACTTCTTAATCGATTCGATGAGGTACAAACAAAGTATCATTATTTTAATCCAGATCAAATTGAAAAGGATATTGAGCTGATTGCAATGGGACTGGGCTTTCCAAGAGAACATTTGGATCACTCGGTTACTACCTTAAGTGGAGGTTGGAAAATGCGAGTCGAGCTCGCTAAATTATTGATTCAAAAACCAGATTTACTCTTACTTGATGAGCCGACCAATCACTTAGACATCGAATCCATTTTGTGGATGGAGCAATGGCTCAATAATTATGAGGGGGCCTCAATTATTATTTCTCACGACATTGAATTTTTAGATAATACTACCACTCGGACGATTGAGATAGTGAATGGGAAGGTTCGTGACTATCCGTTTCCATACACAAAGTACAAGGGTGTCAGAGCTGAGGAAATGGAGCAGCTGCAAAGTGCCTATGACAACCAGCAGCGACTAATTAGTCAAAAAGAGCGTACAATTGAACGATTTAAGGCAAAAGCAACGAAGGCGAAAATGGCTCAGAGTATGGTAAAGGAACTAGAGCGAATGGAGCGCTTAGATCCACCTGATTCAGATTCGAACACCATTAATATTCGTTTTCCGGAAGCTCCGAGATCTGGGGCTGTAGTCTATGAAGCGAATAAATTAGGCCATGCCTATGGAAAAAATTTAGTTTTTTCAGGCTTAGACTTGAAAATTGAAAGAGGTGATAGGATCGCCATGGTTGGTCAAAATGGACAGGGAAAATCTACCCTAGCAAAAATCATATCGGGTGAACTTTCACCATCCATTGGGAATTTAGTAGAAGGCCACAACGTTAATTTGGGGTATTTCGCTCAAAACCAAGCGGAGAAGATGAATTCCAATTTGACTGTTCAGCAGGTCGCCGAGGCTGCCGCACGTCCTGAAACTCTTTCAAAAGTTCGTTCTATTTTAGGAGCTTTTCTCTTTCCCGGCGAAGAGGTTGAGAAAAAGGTAAAAGTACTTTCAGGTGGAGAAAGATCCCGACTGGCTATTTCACTCTTGCTCCATAATAATTATAATGTTTTATTATTGGATGAGCCGACAAATCATTTGGACATCTATTCTAAAGAGGTGTTAAAGCAGGCACTGAAAGAATACGATGGAACATTGCTGATTATTTCCCATGATAGAGAGTTTTTAAAGGGACTAGCTCAGAAAACACTTTCTTTCCGAGATGGTGAAATCAAATTGCATTTAGAAGATGTTGAGACATATCTCAAAAACCAAAGTATTGGTGATATGCGCGCTTTAGAAATGCAGAAGGAGCAGTCGAAAGATGGAAGTAACGGCACATCTGTTACAAGTTCTAACTTGAGTGATAATCAGAAGAAGCAAATTGAGAGAAAAGTCAAGGAAATCGAACGGGAAATTGATAAATTGACAAAACAGCTTCAAAAAATAGAGGTTAAGATGGCGGCTGAAGAGTTTTATGCTTCTGCAGAAGCTGTGGAAGAAACTAAAAAGCACGCTGATTTAGCTGAACGCGTAGCTGCTAAGGAAGCGGAGTGGGAAGAAATGGTGGGTCGCTTGGAGATGTAGAAGTATTTATTGTTACTGATTTGCGATAGAGGACCATTTGTCTAGCTGCTTTTCTAGCGCTTTTAAGTCTTTTGGATACTCGGCGATGAAACTGACTGCTCGTTTGGAGTTTGGATGTGTAAAACCCAATTCCCTTGCGTGGAGAGGTGTTCTGGTTACTAATGGACGCTCTATTCCATTTCTATTCAGCTTGTAATTTTTCTTTATTTCTGATAAATAAAATTCTGATTTGTTTCCATACACTGGGTCTACCAAGAGTGGACATCCAATATGTGCTGCATGCACCCTAGCCTGATGTGTTCTTCCTGTGAGTAAGTCAAATTGAAGTTTCGAGTGGTACTTATACCTCTTTAAAACCTTGTATTCTGATATAGATACTTTTCCCCTTTTGTGAATTTGTACGCGATTATCCTGACCTTTTAAGATTGGAGCAGTTATGGTTCCTTCATTATCCTGAGGTTGACCACTCACGAATAGATGGTAGGTCTTTGACACCTTTCGCTCTTGAAATTGAAGATTCAATGCTTGATGGGTTTCTTCGTTTTTTGCGAAACAAATAGCTCCGGAAGTGAACTTGTCTATTCTGTGAACAACAAAAATATCACCAAATTTTTCTTCTAAGGCATTTTTAAGATTATAAAGTGATGCCTGATATCGATCGGGAATTGAAAGGGTGCCCGGTTGTTTGTTAATGACGATTAGATCATCATCTTCAAATATTATTTCAAGTTGATTCATGTATTCTGAAGTTGTCGAAAAGTTTTTTTGTTTCTGATAAAGTATTGAAATACAATGCTTTTATTAAATCGAGAGTAACCAACTCGGGACTTATTATTTTTTGAGGACCTAATTTTCCTCACCCGAGCAGCACTTAGCTTTCTTTTTGCTAATATGTGACTCATATTTACAATAATAAATCCATAAGCTCTAAAGACAGATTTTGCCGCCTGCGTATTCTTGTCAAAAAGAAATTTCAAGGCAGCAATGGTGTCCAGAAAAAACCTCAAAGGTAAGAGCCAAAAGCATTTTGCCGATGGTTCATTTTTAATGAGGGTTGTTAAATTGTTTCTAAAATTCAAGTACACTTTATGTGGAGCATTATACGATAAAGTTCCGCCTCCAAGATGGAAAACTTCAGACTTCGGTTCGTAAAACACACGATATCCTGCTCTTAAAAGTCTCCAGGATAAATCAATTTCCTCCTGATGTGCGAAAAAAGAAGGATCAAAACCTCCTGCTCTTAAAAATAGATCTGACTTAATAATCATAGCAGCTCCACTGCTCCAAAAGATAGGTTCAGGTTCTTCATATTGGCCTTCATCTACTTCAATGGTATCGAAGATGCGTCCCCGACAAAAGGGATATCCCCATTTATCTATTTCTCCACCTGCTGCTCCTGCATATTCAAATTTATCCGGGCTTCTTTCCGATTTTATTTTTGGTTGAACTGAAGCGATATCGGGATGTGATTCTAGTCTTTGAATCAAAGGAGGAAGCCAATTCTTCGTGACTCTGACATCATTATTGAGAATTACAAAGTAGTCTGCGTCTATTTTTTCTAAGGCCCGATTATATCCTCCGGCATATCCATAGTTCTCCTTCAACTCCATGGTGAAAATTTCTGGATAAGTTTCCTGAATCCAATCGATAGAAAGATCTGTCGAATTGTTGTCTACAATCCAAATCTGAGTACCAGCTTTAGGTGTGTATTGAACTAAATCTGGTAAATAATTTTCCAAATGAGCCAGCCCGTTATAATTTAAGAGGATTATAGCAGTTGTTTTACTGCTTGAGTCGTAGAGTATCTTTTTTTCTTTTAATGACTTTTTGGCTTCCACCTGATCCAATCTTAATTGATGCCTAAGATCATTCAGGTTCTCAAAGGTTTCATCATCTCTCAGGAAAGAAATATAACGGACAATGAGCTCTTCTCCATAAATGTTTTCATTAAAATCGAAAATATGAACTTCTAAAACTGGAGTTTTATCGCCCTGAATACTCGGTTTACTTCCATAATACATCATAGCACCATAAGATTGATCTCCATATTCAACCTGGGCAGCATAAATACCTTGTGGTGGCAGTAATTTGTTGGACTTAGGTATTTTTATGTTAGCCGTTGGAAAACCGAGCTGCTTACCTATTTGGTTTCCGTGTTCTACGGTTCCAATGATAGCATAAGCATGACCCAAAAGTTCATTGGCGGATTCTATCTCACCGTTTTGCAGTGCAGTCCTAATTTTTGTAGAACTTATGGAGATCTCCTTAACACTTTGCTTTTCGATTTCCTCAACAATAAAGTTGTACCTTTTACTATAGTTTCTCAAAAGATTGACATCGCCTTCTCTGTTGCGACCAAATCTGTGATCGTAACCGATTACGATACACTTGGGTCGAAACTTTTCATAGATAAAATTTTCGACGTATTCCTCAGCCAGTAATTGTGAAAATTCTACAGTAAAGGGCACTATGACGAGATGGTCAATATCGAGTTTTGATAGCTCCTCTTTCTTTTCGTGATTTAGAGTAAGGAGTTGCAAGGAGTCATCAGAAGGGAATATTACGGATCGGGGATGAGGATTAAAAGTTATAACCACACTTTCCCCATTGAATTTATTGGCTATTTTTTTTACTCGTTGAAATATAGCTTTATGTCCTTTATGTACACCATCAAACGAACCAATGGTTATCACCGCGTTGGTAAAGTTTGGTAAATTTTCTATTCCGTTATGTATCTCCATAAAGCAAAAATAATGAATTCATTATGGATAATGTATCTTAATATACATATACTATCTCGAATTATTGAGATTAATAAAAAACGGACTTTACTAAGGAATTGCACATAAAACTATTTACTAAAACTATGACTTTCTATATTTGTTGCAATCTCAAATTAAGCAAATGGAAAAGCAGGAAGTATTCAAGATTTTACAAGGTGTAAAAGTTCCTAATATTGGTCAAAATATTATGTCATTGAAATGGCTAAAGGATCTCAGGGTTGAAGGTGATAATGTGTATTGTGATTTGACGATTCCCATGGATCAGGCGCAGGTAAAAACTGAATTAAACTTCAGTATTATTTCTGCTATTCAAGAGAAGTATCCAAGTGCGGAAGTTCACATTCACTTTACGACGACGATGATGGATGATGCGCCACAGCCGTTGTCAGGTGGATTGGGGCATATTAAAAATATTATAGCCGTGGGTTCAGGAAAAGGAGGTGTCGGTAAATCTACTGTTGCTATGAATCTGGCATTAGGCCTAAAGGAATTGGGAGCTAAGGTAGGAATTTTAGATGCGGATTTATACGGGCCTTCCATCCCCACTATGATGGGCATTGTAGGTCAGCGGCCAAAAGTTAAGGTTGTAGATGGTAAAAACATGATCGTTCCGATAGAAAAACATGGGATTCATGGGATGTCCATCGGTTTAGTGGTAGATCCCGAACAGGCAGTTGTATTGCGCGGTCCCCGGCTGGCAGGTATTATCAAACAATTCTTTAATGAATGCGCATGGCCTGAATTGGATTATTTGGTAGTAGATTTACCGCCGGGTACTGGTGATATTCAGTTGACTATGGTTCAAACTGTTCCCGTTACTGGAGCTATAATGGTTACTACACCTCAGGAAGTTGCATATGCAGATGCACTAAAAGCCATGAATATGTTTAAGTTAGACCAAATTCAGGTGCCCGTAATCGGAGTTGTTGAAAATATGTCTTGGTTTACTCCTTTAGATATGCCTGATAAGAAATATTTTATTTTTGGAGAAGGAGCGGGCAAACGATTGGCCAAAGTAGGCAATACAGTTATGTTGGGACAAGTTCCTTTAGTACAGGGAATACGGGAAAGTAGTGATGAAGGACGCCCGATAATGTCATTAAAGGAGCATCCTTCAAAGGCTCACTTTATTGAATTAGCAAAAAATGTAGCACGCCAGGTCGCAATTCGAAACGATAGCATAGATCCGACCAAAGTCGTAAATATTAGTTAAATTTGATGTAAACAACTATCATAATGAAGAGATATACTAAAGAGGAGTGGATGAAGAAAATCGATGAGGCTTTAGAAGAGGTTCGCCCTCACTTAGCAGTGGATGGTGGTGGCATTGAAGTGGTGGATGTGACGCAAGATGGGGAAGTAAAAATTAAATGGCTTGGCACCTGCGAAAACTGTTCTATGAGTGCGATGACGATGAAAGCAGGAGTGGAGGAAACGATAAAATCCAAATTTCCTAGTATTTCTCAAGTAACGGCTGTGAATGGAGCCTTTTTGGCTACTGAATAGGAAGGCATGACCTATCAACAATTATCCAATCTTATTCTCAGTAAAAAATCCTGCCTCTGCGTAGGTCTTGACTCCGACTTTAGTAAATTGCCTGAAGGTATTCCCGCAACTCCTGCGGGCGTCCTTACATTTAATCGAAATATAATTCAGGCAACGAGAGAATACTGCGTAGCTTATAAACTAAATTCTGCCTTTTATGAGTGTATGGGAGCAGAAGGTTGGGATGTTATGGAATCAACCATTGAATTTATAGGGAAGGAACATTTAGTCATCGCGGATGCCAAACGAGGAGATATTGGCAATACGGCGATGATGTATGCCAGGGCTTTTTTCAACAGACTCAAGGCTGATGCGATTACTCTCAATCCCTATATGGGTAGTGATACGATCAAACCATTTTTAGAATATCCCGAGAAATGGGGCATCGTATTAGCTTTGACCTCTAATGCGACGGGGAAACAATTGCAACAACTCAAATCAAATGGGAAATCGGTGTTTCAATATGTCGTAGATATTTCTTTGGAGGTAGGACATCCGGGAAATGTGATGTTTGTTGTTGGCGGTACCCGTCCGGAAGATCTTCGTGAAATGCGAGAGTACTGTCCAGATTGTTTTTTTCTCGTTCCCGGTGTTGGTAAACAAGGAGGCTCTGTAGATGAAGTGATGAAGGCAGGTCAACAAGAGGGTGGCACCGGTTTGTTGATAAATTCTTCTCGAGGCATTATATTTTCTTCCCCGGAACCGGATTATGCTGAATCAGCAGCTCGAGAAGCAAAAAATATGCAAAATCAAATGAGGCAATTTATAGGGGGATGATATTATATCTTTTTCTATGCGTGATGAGTTCTCTAAACAATATTCTGTTGCTATAATATCCCCCTTGAAAACGTATCAAATGGTCGTCCAGTTCGTGATTAGATGATAACTGAGTACATTCATCAACTGAACCATAACCCACGCACTGTCCCTTTTCAATTTTAATAAATCCAATTTGATTATCCTCCGGTACAGATTCCCAAATGATTTGATCTTTTTTGAAATACTGACCAATATGACTTTCTATCAAATCCAATTGGTCACCACTGAGCTGTTGTTGCGCACAATTTCCGGTTTGGCTTTGCCAACAAGATTCAGTGGGTTGATTGATCAATTGGCAGAAACACAAATTCAGTTCCTGACTCGCTTTTTCCAGCTGGCTTAACGCGTGTTTTTTATTTCCGAATTCAGCGATTGATTCCCATTTGTTTTTATTTGCTGTGGTAGATTTTGTTACTTGAAAATAGCCAAATTCCCCCCCCTTTTGTTTCACGATGACGTAAGGAAAATGATTCCTCTTTTGTGCTTTATTGATTGGGGGATGATGTTTTTTGATGTACTCGTCCTCTTTAATGAGGGCGATTAAAGAGCCAGGGGTGATTTCATAGCTGATGTCCGCAACCTCTCTCAACATTCTTTCTGACTTTTTACTCAAAGAAGCAAAATGCTCAAAAACCCTTCTTTTAATATTATTACTTTTTCCAATGTATAGGTATCGGCCTTCAGTATCCAACAGAAAGTAAACGCCAGATTTTTCTGGTAGGATATGTAAATTGTCCATCTGGATTTGATTGGGGAGTTTGGACCGCATAAGACCCCAATTCACCAATGTATCGATATCTTCTTCGCGGACCTTTTCGCGCAGGACCATTTGTAAAAATTCTGCGGTGGCTTCGGCATCTCCCAGAGCTCGGTGCCTGTTGCTCATGTTTAAGTCATAACGTTGCACCAGTTTACTTAGGCCGTGGGATTTGTGTTCCGGATATACTTTCCTGGAGAGTTGCAGGGTACATAACCGTTTGGAATTGAAAGAGTACCCCAATTGACTAAATTCATGCCGGAGGAAGTTATAGTCAAAATTCACATTATGGGCAACGAAAATATGGCTCTTTAGCTTTAACACAATGTCTTTTGCTATTTCAAAGAACTTGGGGGCACGGCTGACCATTTCATTGGTGATTCCTGTCATTCCTGAAATGAATGGCGGAATGGATCGCTCTGGATTAACGAGAGAGGAATAGGTATCTATAATTTGGCCATTTTGCATAATGACAATGCCTATCTCAATAATCCTATCACGAGAGGATTGTCCACCAGTAGTTTCTAAATCAACAACTGCAAATTTCATTATTCTACGGTCTATTCTTAATCAGTATGCAACACATTTGTAATATATGAGATTCTTTACCTTTTTAGAAATATGGTTCTCAAAAATGAGCATGATTTGACAAATTCTGTAATAGTGGATCTCTAATTCTTGCGATAGGGATGGTAAGGGACGAGCCGCCGCGAGGCGGTGAAGTGTCCCCCCAACTTGTTGCGGGGGACGGAACTCCTGAACAGCCCGACCCCGCTTTGCGGGGAATCGCCCAAAACATTAATCGTACATCCTACCCAAGTGTAAAATCCGACCTCCGGAAATATTTACTGGCGAATTACTCTTGCCGATAACAATGCCATCTTCAGGCGCCGTGTAGCGCTTTACAATTTCTCCGAAAATGTCCTTGACAATAGCGACGACTTCACCTTTTTGAATATGTTGAGCGAGAGAGGGGAGCACCTGGAGTACGCCGCCTTCTTGCGTATATAACCAATAGGAATCCTTGCAGAGAATAGCCTGATCCTGTGGGGCGTCAATTTGGTCCGGGTAGATGTCGAACTCGTGTAAGACATTAAATATGCCGGTCAGCCCGGATCGGATGATTCCTTTCTGGAAAGTGTTGGGATTACCTACTTCAAGAGTAATCGCATGGATTTTTTCGTGGCTGGCCGCTCCTCGCAAAGTACTGTCATTGGGAGGATTATGCACTATGATTTGAGCATTTTGAAGGAGAGCCATTTTTTTCGTGGTGGGGTCTGAAAGATCGGCACGGATGTAATAACTATTCGTGCGACCAAAACTAGCGGTGTGCAAATCAATGAGAAAATCAAAATATTTGATGCAGCGCTGAAATAGTTGATAGGCGTAAGTTTCGCTATTATGACCGTTCGGATTGCCTGGAAAATGATGATTCAGGTCGCGACCATCGACAAATCGCCTTTTTTTCCTTTCAAAGGATGGAATATTGGCTACGGGGATGCCAACGATAGCACCTTTCACATTTTCAAAATTGAGATTGGCAAATACTTTCTGAATGATGGGAATCCCGTTGACCTCATTGCCATGGATGGCTGCGGTCAAACCGATAGTTTTTCCAGCTGAGGACCCTTTGGCAATCATTACAGGGATTTTGATGGCTTGGGAAAGTGGATCACTGATGATTTCGCACCAAAATCTGTGGAGACCGGGTTCGAGGTTTTCAATGATGTCGAGTGATGTTATTGTAGGGTTCATATTTTGTGCTGTGGGAACATTGGTAACTATAATGTAGAGATATAGTTTAAAATTTGTTGAGTAATCTGATTGGAAATGGGCAAACCCGATGCTTGTTCGGCCGGCCAGATTCCGCCAATGCTTTGGACGTTTATTTCGCTGAGTTTTCTAATGCCTTTTTCATCTTCCAGAGTGTCAAACCCAAAGAGAATGACACCTTCCCGTTCTAGGCGCTGGCTGAGAATGTTAGCCATGTGAATTTCCTCGGTGGTTGGCGAAGACAAGGCCGAAGTGCCCCCTTGGGATACATTGCATATCCACGAATCCGGCGGCGGGTAACGAACGGTACTGAATTGGATTTTGCCATGGGCCACTACGGTTCGTTTGTCTCCATTTTTCAGATCAGGTAAATACTTCATGGCTAACATGCTACCGGAAGCATCCCAGAAATTTGGAAGTTCTTCGATTTTTTGCATTTCGTTGCCGCGGTATAATCGCTTATTTTGTATTTTCAACAATCCTTTTCCACCGTAATTTTGAAGAGGTTTTAATACAATATCCATGGTGGAGGCCAATTCAATTGCTTCCTTTGGGCTCTTCAGTAGTTGGAGTGGAGGACACAATTCTGCTACTTCTGTAAGGAATGCTTTTGAGCCCGTTGTTAAGATTCCAGAAGGCCGATTAATAATTCTCTCGGGTGGGAATTGCTTTTCCAACCCACGGAAAAAGTGATCGGGGACAGGAGAGGGGACCCGAAGTAGGATGATATCAAAGTCACTAAGTGCCCCCTTTTTCATATGCGATTCATCCTCCCACGGCCAGGCAGAATAGGTGAATGGGGGCTGAGGAGACTGGACAAAAAGTGGCGAATGAAAATCACCACTAAAAAAAGAAGCATTGGGTTGATATCCACGAGAGGCGGCTGCAATGTGGTGAATATTGGGATGGTTTTGAAATGCTTCATACAGACAATAAAAACTATTGTGTTGACTATGCGTGTTGTGATCAGTGAGAAATAAAATAGAAATAGGGTCCATAATTAAAGCATCAGTTCATTGATTAGAGAATTATCATCATTGAGTGATTGGAAGAGTCTCTTCCGGAATTTTCCTTTTGAATTGTATAGTGTCTGACACATTTCATCAATACTCAATGTAGAAAGGACGGTCTGAATATAAGCTTCGATAAGATCATCGAGTGAAAGTCCCAATTTATTAAAATCCCTGCGATCTGTAAGCATCAATCGGGAGGTGTCACTGCCCCATTCATTTTCTCCTTTTTTAACGGATAAGTTGGTGCCCAACATTGACCATGAATCCGCTCCATCTGTTATCGTATCTTCCAATGGTTTCGCCGCTTTCCGCGCGTAAACGCAGATGGGACGGATGCCCGAAGGGGTAGAGGAGACCATCATTCTAAGATCTGCTACATAAGTGTGTCCCTTAGCATCAGGAATCATCCCGACGTGATAAAATTTACCTTCACTGCTCTGTGAACTCCAGTTGTAATTGCCTATCAGGCTCTGAACGATATAGCGTTCGTAATTAAAATTTTCTGATAATTTCATGAAGTCTTGTAATTCCCGGTCGCTTACAATTGTAAACACTCCCTGTCCAGCATTGCTATAGGGTATTTTTATCACCGCCTGACCTCCCATTCTGTTGACGATCAGTGGGATCTCCCGGACGTGCACGTCCCAAACAGTCTCCGGAGTGGTGATTCGTAGATTGGTGCCCTCCAATCGACCATTATAATAGTCGTACGCTTTTGCCGCAATCATTTTATTTCTTCCTCCGGCGATACATGCAATGGTGGGGTTGAAAATATAGGTTTTACTGTTCAGTGGTAATCTATTCCAGGGCTTTTGAGTAACGTATCTAAAACATGCGCGAATCGGGATCCATTCATCATTGGAAAACAACTGCATTACCCCATCTTTGTATTGAATGTGAGTGAGGTCTAAATGGTCGTAATAATTGGCATAATACACAGGTTCTTGAGTCAATTCAGATAGAACATGGGCATAGGCTTTGGCTTCCATCGGATTTTTATCGTAAAGAACAGCGAGATGTCCTTTGGGGAGCCTTCGTTTTCTACTTTTCAATTCTGGGATGAAGGTTCTCTCCATCAGAAGTTTGTAGCCTCCCATCTCTTGATGATCATCAATGAGGGGCATAGACTTTTGGCCCGATGGGCAGGAATTGTTTTCGATGACGACCATTTGGCGTTTACCATCTGCGGTCGTTACATTGATGAGATCGGCTCCAGACCATTTGAAATATTCACTAGTGGTCGATAATACTTTTTCCAGTACTTCATACTTGACTTGAGGATTGAGATGACAGTAGCGCTGGATAATTCTTTTTTGACTCAAATTCAGAAAGAAGTTGACCATGGGATGAATCGTCGCATTCAGTGCCTTATCATACCAGTGATTATCGGGAGTAAAGTGACCAGGAGTGATGATTGATACTTCGTTTGTCATAGTTATCTTGTGAATGGGTAGATTTATTAGTGGATTCTATCTCCTCGCGTCTCTAGCTTTTGCATAATGGTCTTCTCGAAGTCGAGATATTCCTTCCATCGACTATCGACGGAGTCTTTATCGCCATAATGGTGCGCCAAATCTAAAAATAGTCTGTAGTGTCCGGCTTCCGCGACCATAAATTTATGATAAAATTCTCGCAAACTAGAATCTTTCATTTCTAGCGATAACAATCTAAATCGCTCGCAGGATCTCGCTTCAATCAGTGCGCAGATTAAAAGCTTCTCTATACAACGCTCATCCCGGTCTCCGCCCTTGACCTGAAAGTCCATGAGTGCGTTCACATAAGCATCTTTTCTTTGATAACCGAGAGATAGGCCCCTGCGTTTGAGTTCGAGAAGAACTTGCCGAAAATGTCCCCATTCTTCTGTTACAATTGGTGCCAACTTTTCCACCAACAAGTGTTTATCGGGGAATAATTGAATCAAAGTGATACAGGCAGTGGCAGCCTTTTGTTCGCAATAGGCATGGTCGGAAAGAATTTCTTCCAGCGACTTTTCTGCTAAATTGACCCACCGAGGATCCGTAGGTAGTTGTAATCCTAACATCTAATTTATATTTGTCGTAATACAGCGAATCTGATTTTTCAGGAAGTTTACTTTGTAAATGTCATAATCCTCATAGCCTGATGACCAAACAATGCGCAACTTATTAATTCCCTCTGATTTTAAAATATTCAAATTACTTGGTGATAGTGAATAGACAACGGAATATCTCGTGGCATTTGAGCCGGAATCCACTTGTCCTATTGATTCTTCCGTCGCCTCTAATTCCACAGTGTTTCCCCGCATGGTCAATAACAAGAGGGGGCTGCCCTTATCTATCCAACCATACTCTTTTGAGGCCTTAGTAGAATTCATTTTTATCTGTAATTGGATATAGTACTGCTTGCCGTCAAACAAAATGGAGGCACGACATTGTAGAAATCCGTTGTCGGGATATTTATGGGCCAACAATGGTGGCGTATAAACAAACCATTCCCGAACTTCAGTAGCTATTCTTTCAGCGCCACTGCCGGAAATTCTTGAGGAAGTGGTATTGCAAGGGGTTGGATTGGCAGTCATGTAATATGGAATATAATACTGAGATCTCTTTTCCTCGCTATTCTTTTTCTGTTTCGAGGGAGGTGGGGGCAGATTTGAAGAAGTGGACATAGAGGAGAGTTGCAAAATCATTTGATCGAGTTCAGATTCAATATTCTGAATGAGATCTCTATATTTTTCTTCTTCCCGACTTAAACTATCAATGGATTCCCTAAAAAGTGGACGATTGTATTTATTGCCATCCAAACTCTGTTCCAGTACTAAGAGACGTTCGGTGATTGAGGCCAGTTGATCACGCAGCTCTTCCAGGTGTCCCTCAGACTGATTTATCTTTCTTTGTAAAACAACTTCCTCTGAAGGGGAAACCAGTACTGAGTCGCCCGGCTCATAATACCGCCAACTTCCATCGTCAAAACGTACGATTCTCTCCCCCTGATCATTTTGCTCTACGGTTTGTCCTTCTAATAGACAGAATGTAAAACCAAGATGGCAAATCACCAAAATTATTCTCAGTGTAAATAGCCCAAATGAGCTATTTCCCATTACCATTGTTCTCAAAAATGAAAATATCAAAACTTGCTTTATTCAAAATTTGAATTCAACATATCCTAGAACCATCCGGCATTTAAGTCCATGCCCGGCCAGGGAATTCGAGAGAGAATCAGCACCAGGGCGATGAAGTAATACCAAAATAACTTTTGATAAGGATTCAAGGCTTCAGAAGCTGATTTGAAAACTCTGTAAGCCAGGGTAATCAGCACGATAGCTAAAATCATTATACTCGTATGTTCTACAGCATAGAACCTCAAAAATGAGTCTTCCATAGTGTTTTCATTAAAAACCACTTTTGGACTTACAAAATATAAATAGAGCCCAAGAACTAATTGTAGGTGACTCAGGATCAAGGTGATTAAATACCATTTTTTATCGGAGGGGACATGCTTGCTTCGATTACGCCATCTGGAAAACGAAAGTACAACGGCATAAACTAATAGCATAAGGAGGAGCCAACGAAGACCGGAATGCGCGTGGACAGCGATACTATACAATGTGGACATAATTCTGATTTTGTGGGTGAAAGATAAGGATATTTACCTACTTTTTTTTTCTAAAGAAACAATTCCTTCTCTGGATTTCATTCTCTACTTTTAAAATTGCGCCTTATGCATCCTCCCATTTCTAAGTACAGTTTTATCAATAGTGATTTGGGCGTGACCCCTTATCCGCGTGGCGGATAGGGGTCGGGCTATTCGCTTGTAGTGCCGAACCGCCCGGTCGGCATCCATTGGGCTGCGTAGGGTTTCCTATGGGTCACCTCCTCGCTCCACGGCTGCAGCGTCCGCCCGGTCCGGCACTATCGCTACTATCCCTCACGCATGCGATAAAAAGCTGTAATGGCTTAATAATCTATTAGATCAAGGAATAACTTGGGATTTGCGGTATATCTTAAAAACTGCGCTGGTGATGGACCAGCGGTATGGAAAAAGAGCAAGCTAATATATCAGCTGCTTCCATTTAAATATTTTCATCATTACTCTTACACTAGAACGATGACTAGGCGATTGCTCACCCCTTATAATCAGTTCTGAAAATTGCACTAACTGATACTATGCATAATATGATTTTTGGAAATGGACTCTTGGGTACCTCCGGAAACTGTTTTTTGATGTGAAAATAATAAAATATGTGCGTAAGCAAGGCAGGATGAGAGAGCCTGGCAAGAGCTAAGAGACCGAAGAATAACGATGCTTACGTACATATTTTACATTTAGACTATTTCATTAGAAATGGTTGTTCACGCAAAAGGATAGTTTTCGGAAGTACCCTCTTGTTATTTTTAGTGAAATATCGATTAAAACCAACTAAAAATCCTAATTTTACGTTATACGAATATGACGATGAAACAGCAATTATCTCAAATAAATATTTTTCCTAATATTACGACTAATCTTGGAAGAAATGTAAAGGAAATATCTTTTTCACAACCCGTGATGTTATTATTTCTGAGGAACTTCGGTTGTACCTTTTGCCGACAAACCTTGTCTGATATTTCTAAGCAGCGGACTGAAATTGCAGATTCTGGAGTTCTTCCAATTTTGATTCATTTAAATTCCGAAGATATTGCGATAGACTATTTAGAAAGATACGGATTATCAGACATAGAAAGAGTTGAGGACACGGAGATGAGACTATATGCAGATTTTGGCCTGACCAAAGGAAATTTCAATCAACTTTTTGGACTTCAAAATTGGATTAGCGGCTTTAATTCTGCTGTACTAAAAGGACATGGGATACGTCCACCTATTGGAGATGGGTTACAGATGCCTGGGGTGTTTTTTGTCAAGGAAGGGGAGATTATTGAAAAATTCATTCATGAGTCCGCTTCAGATCGCCCAAATTACGCAGAACTTGCAAAATCTGTTATGGTTCAATAATTTGCTAGTCCTCAAAACGTTATATCCCTATACCATTCAATAATCCGTATAACTTTGCTCAGAAACACACTTGCACTCACTTATATCTTATTCATTATTATTCTCGTTGCGTCTCGACTTGAGGCACAGTACGATATTAACTTTTATGCAGATGTTATGATTTCTGCACAAGATGTGGATCATAAGCATCTGGCAGAAAGGGCCTTTACTGAATTATTAGTAGAAGAGTTAAAAAGTGACACTGCCTTTCAACGAGAATGGAATTGGGCGGCTATTCCCGTTGTGTATAGCCCCGATTCGAGTTTTCGATTCATCAGCTGGTGGGTAGAGTCTGAGAATCCCAGTGAAAATCGCGTGACGGGATTACTCCAATATCGTGGGGATACTACATTGACCTCATTTACTAATCGAGCGCTCTATGAAGCCCGGAATGAATCCACTTCTTTATCTCCCAGGCGCTGGATAGGAGCTGTTTATTCTCAAATATATTCTGTCCCGGAGCTCGATTCGGTCTACATGCTATACGGTAGAAATATAGTGGATGAATACCAGGTCTTACACGTTTTAGAAATTTTTGATTTTAGAAATAATTCGCTTAGCCTGGGATTACCGCTTTGGGAGAATGAAGATGGTTCGAAATCCTATCGCAAGACATGGGTAGTAGCTCGAGGTGCACAGTTTCCTGTAACTATTAGTTCTGATGCGAGTCGGATAGTCGTTGATCACTTGAGACCTGTTCCTTATAACCAGGATAAAAGGGTCATGGTGAATGTCCCCGATGGTACGTATGTGTTTTACGAGTGGAAAAAAGACCGCTGGGAATATAATGATCGATTGTTTGACGATGATCAGGATCGAGTTATTAGAAATCCCGAAAAGAGAAAAGAAGCTGCCGGCCGAGATCTATTTGGTAACCCCCGAAACTGATTCTATCCCTCAAAATAGCCTATGCACTTTGAACTTGAAAAATTCTCATGCCCTCGGACCGTGCATATTGGGCATGTGGGAGTTCCCATGGACAAAGCCCAATTTATCTGGATCGTTTTTCATGGCTACGCACAATCTATAGAAGGAGTGATGTCTTCATTTTTACATTTATCAGATCGGGACCACATTATTGTTCCTGAGGCAATGTCAAAATTCTATCGAAAAGGTTTTAATGGAGATGTCGTTGCCTCATGGATGACCTCTAGATTTCGAGAGGACGAAATTCAGGATCAGGCCATGTATTTAGATCAAGTGTATCAAAGTGTTCCCTTTGATTTGCGTGAGAAAATAATTTTCCTCGGTTTTAGTCAGGGGGTGGCCACCTTACTTCGATGGGAAGCAAAAGAGAGGCATATAGCAAAAGCCTTTGCCCTGTACGCTGGCACTCCGCCTAATGATGTAAGCTATTCCCAAAGAGAGAACTACTTTTATCTATTGGGAAAGCGGGATGCATTTATTGCAGAAGGCGATATTCAAAAGCTTCGGTCGCATCCGTTCTGGAAAAATTGTGCACCAGAGTTCATACGATTTGATGGGGGACATGAATTACGAGAGGAAGTCCTTGATGTGCTCAGGGCTAGGATTGAAAGGCTCTAATGGCTGATATTGAATTCGTATGCAACTTTCGTTAGGATCGGAAAGAAAGGCTTGAGCACTCAACCTTACTCCAATGACCCATAGAATTTCACCGTCAGCAGTGAGACACCACACGTCCTCCTTTTCCAGGGGGGACAATTTGGCTTCATTTAGGACATCAGACACCTTTTTACTCTGACCTGAGTGGATGGAAATGCGATCGCCTGCTCTCCATTGTCTCATATTGAATTCACTAGATAGGAGTTGAGCTGGAATATATTCAATATTCGGATCATCTGTATACTCAGCACGCATCGACAGCTGCAGGATGAGTTTTCCCGCAGATAAATCAAACTCACCCTCGGAAATATGCTGATGATCGTGAAACTCCACATCCATATCAGATTTTCTCATGTGGATGTCTCCTCCAAATTTAGCCATTTTGAAGTCGTTGAGTGTAATAACCTTAGAGTGATCGGAAGCAGTCAACTGCTGTACTTGGTTGGCATTCAGTTGAAAAGCATATTGGAGTAGCGATGGAACAGGAACGGTACTCTTCAAGATGCTTGTGTGAAAAACAAGAGTTCTTCCGTCGAATGTAGAATGCTGGGCAATCAGTTGTGGGACAAAAAATGAAAGTAGATTTTGCTCTTGTCTAATATTGTATGCAGTGGTAAGCATCCGTTGACTTAAATGTGGAATTTCATCTTTTAGCGGAGGGAGCACCTCATTTCTAAAAAAATTTCTCAGATACTTGGATTTTAAGTTAGAGGCATCAGTTCTAAATGGAATGTTTTGCTCTTTGGCATAGCTTATGATTTCGGTTTTAGTGAGACATAAGAGCGGTCTAACTCGATTTCCACTTATTGGGGCAATGCCCAGAAGGCCCTTTCCTCGAGTCCCGGCGAAAAACCTCATAGACATCGTTTCCATCTGATCATCGATATGGTGCGCAGTTAATATATACTGGAGATCCAATTCTTTAGCTAGCTCTTCGAACCATCGGTATCTAATATCCCGGGCCTGTTCCTGAATATTCCCCCCTAAGTCTTCTGGAATAACCTTGTAACTATAAAAAGGCAGTCCGAGTTCTTTTGCCCAGTCTGAAGCTACCGACTCATCTCGGTCGGAATCTTTTCCTCTAAGTCCATAATTCACATGTGCTGCGATTACCTTTTGAGGCTTTAATCTCGTGATTAGGTGCAATAATACTTGTGAGTCTACACCTCCACTCAGGGCTACCAAATAGCTTCCCTTACCTCTGAGAATATCTTTTACATCCTCAAAACCCACCATCTTTTGATATACATCACTCATTGAACTTATCTAGATATTGGTGATACCTCCTGGCATTATTCACATGTGTCCGGTAAGATTTAGAAAAAACATGTGTTCCCGGTTCATCGGGGTTCGCACAGAAGTAGAGGTAGTTGTGGTCTTCTAAGTTGAGAACAGCTTGAATCGAAGTCATGTTGGCAAGGCCAATAGGGCCCGGGGGTAGACCTTTGTTTTTATAGGTATTATAAGGAGATTCTATTTCCAGGTCTTTATAAAGTACCCGGTGAGTCTTAGAATCCTTTAGTAAATATCTGATGGTTGGATCTGCTTGGAGAGGCATTCCTATTTTCAGTCGATTGTAATACACACCGGCGATCCGATCCATTTCTTCTACGTGATTAGTCTCTTTCGACACTATGGAGGCCAGAATATATGTTTCTTCTGCAGTCATATTGATACGGTGGAGACTTTCAATGGTAGATTCTCGCCTCCAAAATTTCAGACCTTCCTCCTGTAAGCGCTCTAAATAATGATCCACAGAAATATTCCAATACATTTCATATGAATTGGGAATAATAAAATGAGGGGTAATGCTAGTGTTTGAAGGCTCATTAAAATAGGGAAGAAGGTCGGTAGAGTCAATCTGCAAATAACTAGTAGCCCGAATGAGAGCTTCGCGTGGAGAATGAGTCTCCGGGAGAATAACAGTAACAGGTTCTTGCAGGCCATTTCTAAATTTGCGAATAAGATCGATGAGTGAGATAGACTTCTGAACTGTGTATTTTCCTGAATGAATATTTTTGGACAAATTCATACGTTTCCCCAGTCGATTGAAGAGCCATTCAGGTACTTCGGGGCAATTGTCAAGTATTTTCATTTTTAAAGAGTCAATATTGTCCTCATCAGTTACATATATAATTTTTGTCTGTTTCTCACCCATCCACAGGGATCGCTCCATATTTATTGCGTAGTAAAAATATACACTGACAGCTATTGCACTACATAGTAGCACTATAGCAGCAATCCAAATTCTCATATTACTAGATTTAATATTGTTCCTTATCATTCGGAAAGGTACCAGCTTTCACATCGCTAATATACTGTTCCACTGCGTCATTAATCTGAGAATAGAGGTCGAGATATCTGCGCAAAAACCTGGGGTGAAAATCCTTAGTGATTCCCATCATGTCCTGACCAACGAGAACCTGACCGCTCACCCCAGCGCCTGCGCCAATGCCAATGGTAGGGATGCTCAATGAATCCGTAACTTCTTTCGCCAATTGGGCAGGAATTTTTTCAAATACGATGGAAAAACAACCAACATCTTGCAAGAGTTGGGCGTCCGACCGCAGTCGATCGGCTTCTTCCTCCTCTTTCGCTCTTACCGAGTACGTTCCGAATTTGTAGATAGATTGAGGTGTGAGACCTAAGTGCCCCATCACCGGAATACCCGCGGATATTATGCGTGAGACCGATTCCTTAACTTCAGAGCCACCCTCTAATTTCACTCCGTGAGCTCCCGATTCTTTCATTATGCGAATGGCCGAGTGCAGTGCTTCTCTCGAGTTTCCCTGATAGGTTCCAAACGGCAAATCTACAACGACAAAAGCCCTCTCCACAGCTCGCACCACAGAGGAGGCGTGATAAATCATTTGATCTAAAGTAATGGGTAAGGTCGTTTCATGACCAGCCATGACGTTTGATGCTGAATCGCCAACCAATAATACATCGATTCCCGCACCGTCCAAAATGCGAGCAAGAGAATAATCGTAGGCAGTCAACATACTTATTTTTTCATCCTCAGCTTTCATTTGTTGGAGAATGTGTGTAGTGACTCGTTTAATTGGTTTTTTCATGTTAAACTGGTTTACTTTTATCATAAAAGTACTACATTAGCTGTATATAACCGAACAACACTTTATATGTATCCCAAATTAGCCTTGCTTTTACTTTCCACTTTACTTTTTAGCTGCTCGACAGACTTTGATCTTACCACAGGTGGTGAGGAAAAGACAGTAATGTATGGCCTCTTAAACGAGACAGATGTTGAGCATTATATCCGAGTGGAAAAAATGTTTGTCGATGAAGATATCCCACCCAGAGAACTAGCAAAAGAAGAATCCGAGGTGTATCACAATAATATAACTGTTACACTTACTAAAAACAACAATCAGACATTTACTTTGAATCGAATCGATGCTACTGATCGCGGATTACCTCGCGACTCAGGTCTTTTGTTATCAGATCCCAACTACGTATATCAGATATTTCAGGATGATGTCAATTTAACCTCAGGCGATAGTGTTCTCGTACGCGTTTTGAATGAAGAAACGGTTTTAGCTCAAGCCGGGGCATCTATGGTGGGACCAGTTGATATTACGCGCCCTCGATCTGATTTGCCCATCAGTATCCTTCCCGGCCGGTCTTTTGCAATCAATTGGTCTGACGGAGATAATGCGAGTTTTTATGACGTTTTGATCCGCTTTTTTATAAATGAAAGAAAGGATGGAGAAGAGAATACTATAGTTTTGGACTGGGTGGCTGCCACTGGTTTGGATGATAGCTTTTATGACTTGAACGGTGACCGTATGTATAATTTCTTCGCTGCAGAATTAGAGCCTGACTTTACAACGGTTCGCCGTGTAGAGCGAGTTGATATCCAAATAAATAGTGGGGGAGAGGCACTCAAGACTTTCCTCGACATCCAAAATTTAAATACCGGCATTACCAGCAGTCAGGTGCAACCGGATTTTTCAAATGTTGAAAATGGATTAGGCGTTCTTTCTAGTCGGCGAATAAGTCTAATGCCCAACTATTTCTTTTCTCAAATTACCATTGATTCCCTACAATCCAACCGTAATACTGAAGCGCTGAATTTTAGATAATGACGACATTTTGTCAGACCACCCTCCGGTGCGACTGACACTTTTATTACAATTATTGTATTGGTCTGCCCAATAGTCAGATTTTTTGCATTGGCATATGTCTTGTTCTTATAGAGTCAAATTGTTAATGTAAAAGCACTTATACATGAGTAAAATAATTGGAATTGACTTGGGTACTACCAACTCTTGCGTATCTGTAATGGAAGGCAATGAAGCTGTAGTCATACCCAATGATGAAGGAAAAAGAACAACACCTTCTATAGTAGCCTTCATGGATAATGGAGATCGTAAAATTGGAGATTCTGCAAAGCGTCAGGCGATTACCAATCCCGGTAGAACCATATCTAGTATTAAAAGATTTATGGGGTCTCGCTATAATGAGGTTAAAGATGAGATAGAAAATGCGTCTTATAAAATAGTTAAGGGAGAAAATGACACCGTTCGGGTAGATATCGATGGACGGCACTATACTCCACAAGAAATTTCAGCCATGGTTCTTCAGAAGATGAAGAAAGTAGCAGAGGATTACTTGGGGTCAGAAGTGACAGAAGCAGTCGTTACTGTTCCTGCATATTTTAATGATTCACAGCGACAAGCTACAAAGGAAGCTGGTGAAATCGCAGGCTTAAAGGTCAGTCGTATTATTAATGAGCCCACCGCGGCATCATTGGCTTACGGATTAGACAAAAAGACAGAAGATTCTACTATTGCAGTGTATGACCTAGGTGGAGGTACTTTTGATATTTCTATCCTTGACCTGGGTGATGGTGTTTTTGAAGTGAAATCCACAAATGGCGATACCCGATTGGGTGGAGATGATTTCGATAGAGTGATCATTAACTGGATGGCCGATGAATTTAAAGGTCAAGAAAATGTAGATCTCAGAAAAGATCCCATGGCGATGCAGCGATTGAAAGATGCTGCTGAGAAAGCAAAGATTGAATTGAGTGCTTCAACGGAAGCTGAAATTAACCTGCCTTATATAACGGCAATTGACGGTGTGCCAAAGCATCTGGTACTGAAATTGACTCGATCTAAGTTTGAGCAATTGTCAGATGACCTGATCAGCAGAACCTTGGAACCATGTAAATTAGCATTGAAAGATGCTGGTCTGTCAACCTCTGATATTGATGAGGTCATATTGGTGGGTGGCTCAACTCGTATTCCACGAGTTCAGCAATCCGTTGAGAAGTTTTTCGGAAAGAAACCCAATAAGAGTGTAAACCCCGATGAAGTTGTAGCCATAGGAGCTGCGATTCAAGGAGGTGTATTGAGTGGTGATGTACAAGATGTTTTACTTCTCGATGTAACTCCTCTATCCCTGGGTATTGAAACAATGGGTGGTATCTACGATACGATTATTGAATCAAACTCTACTGTGCCAACGAAAAAGTCAAAAGTGTATTCCACAGCGGCTGATAACCAACCTTCTGTTGAAATTCACGTGCTCCAGGGCGAACGCAAAATGGCAAAGGATAACAGGACAGTGGGACGGTTTATCTTAGACGGTATTCCTCCGGCTCCGCGCGGAGTTCCTCAGATTGAAGTCGCTTTTGATATCGATGCCAACGGTATGATCAATGTATCTGCCAAGGATAAAGGAACAGGTAAAGAACAGAGCATTCGAATTGAAGCTTCCACAGGCTTATCAGAAGAAGAGATCGCTCAGATGAAAGCTGATGCGGAAAAGAATGCCGAGGCAGATGCCAAAGCAAAAGAACGCGTCGAAAAGATCAATGGTGCCGACACCTTGATTTTCCAGACAGAAAAGCAACTGAAAGAGTTTGGTGATAAAATTCCTGAAGATAAAAGAGGACCCATTGATCAGGCGTTAAGTGAATTGAAAGACGCTCAATCCAGTGAAGATCTGGACAAGATTGATGCAGCCACCGAACAATTGAATGAAGCTTGGTCTACTGCTTCGCAAGAAATCTATCAAGCGCAGCAAGAAGCTGGAGGTGCTCAGGAAGGAGCCGCTGATGCAGGTGCTTCAAATGGAGAATCTGCAGAAGATGACGATAGCGAAGATGTGACTGATGTCGAATTTGAGGAAGTCGATGATGAGAATAAGTAAGCGCTAAGTTTTTAGCTTTGCATGAATATAAAAGGGATGTTACGCGAGTAACATCCCTTTTTTATTGTGCTGGCTTCCAAAAATGTGTTTTGGGTGTAATTAATTGATAGTGATGGATAGAAAGCCCGTTCTTCAATGTAGCCGCTACGCCCGCGTGAGGGATAGTAGGTGTGAGCCCCCGGCATTACGCCCTCTCATTGTAAGCAGCTTTGGTTTAATGCCCGGATGAGTGATAAATGAATTTGGCTCCTTATAGGCCGGGGGCTCAGCCACGAGGCCACCTAAGAGGCCGAGGGGCCGATAGCACCGCATAGCCCGACCCCGAGGAAATCGAGGGGGCACGCCCAAAACATAGTATAAATCTATCTGAAAAAACTTACTGTGGAGAATCGATGAAGCTAATCTATTCACCGGGGAATTTATCCTCTGCCAATCGAAGAGCTTTGATATACATATCTCTATGTTCGGAAAGTACCTGGGTGGCAAAAAGAGGGGACAGGATTCGCTGCAAAAAGTTATGGCCCGACAATTCAAAGGTAATCGTTGCGGTTGTGGATTGATTATTTATTTCCTCAAGTTCGAGGTCTATAGTCAAATTATAAAAGTCGTGTATGATTTCTTTTCGAAGATGGTTAGGTGGCTGAGATTCATATATTTTTTGGACCAAAGAAAATTTTTCGTCCTCATCCGTGGTGTGTAAAAGGGAAACACTACCTGTAGAAAATCCATCCCCGCGAATTCTCTGCTCTCGAATGAAACCCGAATACCAAGCGGGATAATAGTTAGGATCTGACAGGTAATCAAATAGCGCTTCAATTGGGACTTCCGCCTTTTGCTGGATATTTGAAGTGAAGCTTTTCTTAATATAGCCAAAGACAATGAGGTAGCCGGCAATTGAAACCATACCGAGTAGCCCAATGAATAATAATATTCGTCGAAACTGTTTCATTACAGATACACTTAGCGAATGAGGGTCACATCTCCTTTACGGATTTGTTCATCGCCATTGGGAAGCCTGAGTTTAATCACATACAGATACACTTCGGGAGGAGCTGTTTCGCCTTGAAAATCTCCATCCCATCCTTGTACATTTGGTCCAAACTCAGTATATACTTCTGTGCCCCAACGACTAAATATTCGAAACTCTTCAATGAGTCCCTCAATGTTCTCCGCATTGGTAATAACGGGCAGGAAAACATCATTGAGCTCGTCGCCATTCGGGGTGAATGCATTGGGAATGTCAATTTCAGGTGGAACTCCCTCAATAATAATGGATGCGGTGTTCACACAGCCATTAGAGTCAATTACGGTAACGATTAATTCTTGAGATCCTTCCTCAATGACTGTTACTTCAATCGAGTCTCCCATTGCGCTTAAGTCCATTCCATTAAAATTATAGGAGATGTCATTGCTGCCATCGGGCAGAGGGGGCTGTGTAGAAACAGTAACTCCAGCAGTACCGCCAACTCCTATTTCATTGCCGGGTTCTATCATAATATCTATGAAATCAAGGGGAGGATAGATGTTAACATTGGCATTGCCACGATTCAAACACCCCTCATCATCAAAAGCCTCTAATTGAAAGGTTCGTGGACGGTCGACAATTGCGGTATTATCAAAGCATCCCGTGCAGTCTAGTCCATCGGTATTGCCCACCCAATTGGGATCCGCAAGGCCACTATTATCTACTAAAATGTCGACGGCTTGGCCCGGACAAGTAATGACGTCTGGAATGGGAATGTTCGGGATATCTATGGTCACAGTAATGGTAGTAGAAACTGGACAACAGCCTTCTTCTTTTCCTTCTACAGTGTAGGTTTGGGTCTGTCCAGTTACTATCGTAGGATTGGGACAATCAGTACAACTCAGACCTGCTTCAGGTGACCAGGATATTTCAGTATATTTTTCCGGATTAAGCAATTCCACCTGAACCGGTTTTTCGAAACAAACGGTGGTATCGGATAGAGACAATTCCATGGAGGGGTTTATGACCTCAATAAAAATACTGTCAATGCTTTGGCAGGCATTGTTTGTTACGGTTCGGATGTAGTAGTTGGAATCGAGAGCTTCTACCAAAACATTTTGCTCATTTTCTCCTACAAAAATGCTTCCATCTTCAGGCATCCAGCTAAACTCTGCCTCTGGATACAGGGTAGGGGGAGTGGTATTGAGAGAGATAGAAAATGTGTCCCCTCGGCAGTACTTATTGCACTCCTCATTGGGTGGAGGTAAATTTTCAAAGAAATATTCATCAGGCAGAGAATCTACACGAACAACTATCGTATCGAATATGGTACCGCAATTTTGCCCTTCAAATTCAAAAAAGATGCTTCCGGATCGCGTTGCCTCGATTTCCAATTCCCGGGGTCGTACTTCTATTGAAATGATAGAAGTATCTGATGCCTTCCAACTGAGATCTCCGGATACAGTATTGAAATTGATTACTTCCGGTGCACCCAGACAAATAAACAGAGTATCATTGGGTGAAAGATCAAATTCATCTTCATGGAAATCGAGAACGATAAATGTATCTTCTACACATTCACCGATTCGTCCTCTGAGGAATACAGTATCCTGTTTTGTCAAAGGCATATAACTCAATTGAGTGCCAAACCCCAACTCTCTCTCCTCATCAGGAAAGTCTCTAAGGAACCAAAAATAATTTGCTCCACCGCTGGCGGTCAGCTCAATGGTTGTATTGACGCAAAATGGGCCATCGTCAACGGGTTCTATCTCTAGTGGCATGGAGGAAAAGAGATTAAAGGTGATTTCGTAGAGTACAACACCTAAAATAGGGTCACTAAAGAAGAAAGTGAAGCTGCCGGGGTCGGTATTTAATTGACCTTCAGGGACTTCAAAAGTAAATGTTTTGGTCTTTTCTCCAGGTAAGAAAACGACTTCTTCGGGCATATTTGTAAAAAAGGAATCTACATTACTGTCATCTTGACTTACGATAAATGTCAAAGTATCGTCTAGCGGGCGAAAACTCAAATCCAGAACGAGAACCTCCGGACAGCCCTCTATAATGTTATTTTCTGCACCAGATTGCAGTGTGATCGATAAATCTTGAGCAGAAACTCCTAAGCCGGAGAGGCTAAAGAGTAGGAGTATGAGTGTTCGCTGTAACATATTTTAACCTTTTATATACTGTAAATATAAGTTATTTGCCTCGGTCGTTCAAGCGAATAGGATAACATTCAATTTTCATTACATTCACGTAGCCAGATATTCACAGAATCGAGGCGTATAAATCGTGATTCTTCAACCCAACGAGACTGGATAAAATTAATCACATTGGCAATTTCTGAGGCGTTGAGCTGAGGGTGAGCAGGCATGCGCGCTGTATAAGTCACTCCTTGTTGCACGCGCTCCTTCACAATCCCATTTCTGATATAACAAGCCCAAAGTCCAGGATTGGAGATTTTACGCTGTAAACTGGGGATTTCTTTCCCTAGTCCGCTGCCATCGGTCATATGACAGGACGCACACTGATCGTTGTATATGCGCTTACCGTGTGGATAAGGATCAATGGAACAGGACCCTAAAATTAACATCAGCCAGAGACAGAAACTACTTACTATTATCCACTTCATCCAATAAACGCTCTATATCTTCCATGAATCGATTGACTTCTGCCTCTATGGTGCCATCGCAAAATGACCTGACGTGCTTTTCCTCATCAACTAAAATTAACCGACCAGAATGATCGTAGCCTCCTGGTGCTTCAGGGTCCTCTTTGGCCACACTAAAGTAATCATCAGCGATCTCGTATATCTCCACAATATCACCGGTTACCAAGTGCCAGCGATCACTTTTGATTCCTATATTCTCAGAGTAAACCTTTAGCCTTGGTACGGAGTCTCTTCGACCATCTACGGAGTGACTCAAAAATAATAATCTATCTTCTCCCTCAAACCGATCATAAATTCGAAGCATTTGTTTCTTCACGATAGGACAAATGGTTGGACAACTGGTGAAAAAAAAGTCTGTAACGTAGATTTTATCGTCAAAAGTTGCCGGTGTTACCCATTGGCTATCTTGATTGATAAATTTGAAATCGGGGACTTCGTGATAGACGGTGTCCCCATTTTCCACGTGTTTATTACCTATGATGGGTAGTGGTTGCTCCATTTCTGGTCCACAGGCACTCCAGAAAACTACTGCGGCCAGAATAAATAGCTTACTCTTTAAACTTCTCATTTTCTAATGTACTTTTCGCATATGCAATATTTTCATTGAATGAATCTTTCATTCTGTATAATTTTCCACGTTCCTCGATTAAATACATTTTATATCCCGGACTATCCTTTCTGGAGTCAGGAGAATATTTAGCCATCCAATTCATCATTTCCTCGTAGGAATCTTCCAGCCCTTGATGTGCTGCGTCCAATTCGACTTTGTACGTTTCTGAATAGCCCGAGGTATCATCTTTAATCCTATTTTCTAATTGATTCATCATCAATTGGATATTTTTCATTTCGGGCATTAGTTGCTCATCGTGCAAGCGCATGATTTCTTTCTCTAATTTGCTGTTTTCACTGGGATTAAACTCAGATCCATCGGACCGTTTCACTTCTTCAGATCCACAGCTCATCATTAAGAGACTTGCAGTAAACAGGACGATTAAACTCGATATTCTATTCATAGCTTTTGCTAATTAAAGGGTTAATTTGTATGTAGAAACTTGCGGAATCGTTGTTTTGTTGTTCAAAAGTATCCGGAGTTTCTGTTTCTTGACATTGAAGGGTGAAAACTTTTATCTTGGGCGAATAGGCTTTGAGGTAATAGGCAATGCCTTCTTTGTTTTTGGAATGAAATCCACCATGGATATGGTACAAAATTTCATTATTTTTCCTTTCCTTCCACATGCTTTCAGCCATGGTCGCATCCTTGATGGCTTGAGCTGCGAGAAAATTCTTTGAATCATGTCCTGCCATTTGTGCCCCCATTTCAAGCACTTCGGCATAGCTCGAAAGGGTCGTATCTATTACAAAATTGGCAGGAGGCAACCACTCTGAGGGGATTTGTTTTTTGTACAGCGCATTTCGTCCCTCATAAAAAACAAAAGAGGCATACCTTCTTGGAATATTACTTGCTACAAGGCGAATGTCTTTTTCAAGAGCATATTTGATTAAGGGCTTATAGTCCGTAGCATAATTTGGCCAGGTGCGGGTATAGTCCGCTAATTTTTTGAGATCGAACAAACCATCATACATCTCATCCAATACTTGCTGCTGATCTCTTTCGAACATTTCCATTCCCAGGATTACCGGCTGCTCCTGAGCTGCCAGCGATTGCAATATTTCCATTTCCAACCAGTGTGCAATGGGGTTGTTGTGGAGCTCACCAAATAACACGGCATCTGCCGAAGGTAGACGCTCCAGCATCTCTTCTAAAGTAATCGCTTCCCCTTTGTCATCGAAAATGGCATAGGCCTGTTGTGCTTGGATATAAAAAACACTGCAGAATACCCAAATTCCGATGCATACTGTTTTTTGCCAATTCATATCTAATATTTTTAAACGTTTTCTAATCTTATCACCTCTCCCGATGTTGTATATCTAAGTCACTGCTAAAGTACTAATTTATGATGATCTCTAATGAAAGAAAAGCAATTGTATGGTTTCGACAAGATCTTCGCCTACACGATAATGAGGCCCTCAGCGATGCCATTGAAATTTGCAAGCATGTAATTCCAGTTTATGTCTTTGATGAAAGGCTGTTTTCTGGTTCGACTCGTTATGGGTTTCCGAAAACTGGTCCCTACAGAGCTCGATTTATCTGGGAGTCCGTAGCCAATCTCAAAAAAAACCTGCAGGAAAAAGGGAGTGATTTAGTCATTCGGTATGGTAAACCGGAAGAAGAAGTTTTTAAAATTGCTCAGGATGCAAAAACTTCTTGGGTCTTTTGTAATCGGGAAAGAACCCGGGAAGAAGTATATGTCCAGGATGCTCTGGAAGAAAACTTGTGGTCTATAGGACAGGAATTGAGATACTATCGTGGGAAAATGCTTTATTACACCTCTGATCTCCCTTTTCCCGTGCCACAAACGCCAGATGTATTTACTCATTACAGGAAAGAAATTGAAAAGCTCATACCGGTAAGGTCCCCACTTCCCACTCCCGAAAAAATACCGAGTGCATTCACTGACATTTCGTTGGGAGCGCTACCCGATTTATCCCACTTTGTTCCACAACAGCGGGCTGAAAACGACCACAGAGCAGTCTTCTCCTTTCCGGGAGGTGAAGATGCCGCACTAAAAAGACTTCAGGAGTATGTCTGGGATAGCGAATCCATTGCCACCTATAAAGAAACGAGAAATGAACTTTTAGGTACTAATTATTCCTCAAAATTTAGTGCTTATTTGGCTCAGGGCTGCCTTTCACCGAAATTGATCTATCACGAAGTGGATCGGTATGAAGAGAAAGTTCGGGAAAACAAGTCCACCTACTGGATGAAATTTGAGTTGATGTGGAGAGATTTTTATCGACTGATGGCAAAGAAACATAAAAATGACATTTTTTTAGCCGGAGGGCCTCAGCAGAAAACGCAATTCCAGGGGGAGGAAGATAAAGATCGCTTTCATAGGTGGGCACATGGAAAAACGGGTATTCCATTCATAGATGCGAATATGCGCGAAATCAATCAAACGGGATTTATGTCTAATCGCGGTAGACAAAATGTCGCTTCCTACCTTATCAAAGACTTGAATATTCATTGGAGGATGGGAGCCGAGTATTTCGAATCCCTCCTCATCGATTATGATCCAGCGAGCAATTATGGCAACTGGAACTACCTTGCCGGCGTAGGTGCAGATCCCATGGAGCAAAGGTATTTCAATATTCTTAGCCAGGCCGAACGCTACGATCACAATGGCGATTTTGTCCGACAGTGGCTCCCCGAGTTAGCCCCCGTCCCCGATAATCAATTGCATACTATTTACGAGCTCGATGCCTCCGATTGGGTCAAGTATGATTTACATCTCAATTATTATCGACCGATGGTTCAGCCCAAATGGTAGGGCATTTTTATTTTGGGCGTGCCCCCACATCCGCCCCTCGGCGGACGTGGGGTCGGGCTATGCGGTGCTAGCGGTCCCCGAGCCTGCATTAGCAGAACTCGGGGACGCCCGCGCTTCCAGCGGGCCACCTACTATCCCTCACGCTTGCGCTCTCCGAGCGCTTTGTTTCTCGCTGTCCCCGGCGTAATGGTGTGATTCCACAGGTCGAAACTATCTAAAAAGAGGCTCCCTTTTTATGGTTCTGTGAGGAAATCGTTCGGAAATGCGCTTCCAGCAGCGAACAATTTGTATTTTTGACACTCAATTACGTACCTATGGAAAGCGGTAGCTATTTATTGGATGCCAAGCGAATGGATTTGACCTTGCGTCGACTCTGTCATCAATTGATAGAAAATTATGACCAATTTGAGGATACTTGTATTATCGGTATTCAAAATAGAGGTGGATTTCTATCTGATCGCATTCAAAAAGTTCTCAAAGAATTAAAATACGATAAGTTTTTGTACGGAAAATTAGATATTACTTTTTACCGGGATGACTTCAGAACTCGGGAGCAGCCCCTAGCTGCCCACGAGACGCAAATCGACTTTTTAGTAGAGGACAAAAAAGTGATATTAGTAGACGATGTACTATTTACTGGTCGTACGGTACAGGCTGCCTTGACGGCTTTGCAACACTTTGGTCGACCCAAAGAAGTAGAGTTGCTCGTTCTCGTCGACCGGCGCTTTCACCGTCAATTGCCATTAGAAGCTGATTACGTCGGTGTTCAGGTCGACGCACTGGATGACGCTTATGTAAAAGTAGAATGGGATCACATGAATGGAGCAGATGCTGTAAAATTCTTTAGCGCAAAACAATAAGGCATGGAAAAGGTCCGACAGTTGAGTACGCGACATCTTCTTGGCATAAAAAACCTGAATCCGGAAGATATTCAATTAATATTTGAGCACACCGACAGTTTTAAAGAAGTGATCAATCGGCCCATTAAGAAAGTCCCTTCTTTGCGAGATGTGACCATTGCTAATTTATTTTTCGAGAATTCTACACGGACCAGGATTTCATTCGAATTGGCCGAAAAGAGACTCTCTGCAGATACCATTAACTTTTCTGCTTCCAGCTCTTCCGTGCAAAAAGGGGAGACCCTGTTGGATACGGTCAAGAATATCTTATCGATGAAAGTTGATATTGTAGTGCTTCGGCATCCGGCGGAAGGAGCTCCTACATTTTTGAGTCGACACATTCCGGCTCATATTGTCAATGCCGGGGACGGTACGCATGAACATCCCACGCAAGCGTTGTTAGACACTTACTCTTTGTATGAAAAATGGGGGAGCTTAAAGGGTAAGAAGGTGGCCATTATTGGAGATATATTGCACTCTAGAGTAGCTTTGAGTAATATCTTTTGTCTTAAGAAGCTGGGTGCTGAAGTGATGGTCTGTGGTCCTCCGACTCTTATCCCCATGCATATCGAAGAGTTAGGTGTCCAATCAACTTATGATCTGAGGACGGCATTAGATTGGTGTGATGCAGCGAATATATTGCGTATCCAATTAGAACGTCAGGATGGGAAGTATTTTCCTTCTTTGCGTGAATACACGCGCTTTTACGGGGTGAATCGTTCCATTTTAGAATCATTGGATAAGGAAATTGTCATTATGCATCCCGGACCAATTAATCGCGGTATTGAAATCAATAGTGATGTAGCGGATGCTGAAAACTCCATTATTCTCGATCAAGTTGAAAATGGCGTTGCTGTTAGAATGTCAGTTTTATATCTATTGGCTGCAAGAAAAAATCTTTGAAAAGGGGTAAGGAAGGGTTCATAACAATTTACTTGGCTATTCCGTTATCGTTTGAGAATGCAAATAATTAAAATGAAAGCTTTGAAACTCTGTATAACACTATTTTTTACACTTTTATTTTCGCTTAATGGCCTTTCAGCCCAAATGGAAATAGAAGTCGAAATAAATGATTATCCCGGAGATACACTTTATCTGGGGTACTACTATGCAAATAAACAGTACTTTTACGATACTGCAGTAGTGAACAATGGGGATTTTACTTTTCAATCTGAAGAGAATATTCCGGAAGGTTTGTATCTTTTATACGACCCCATGAGTCGTAAATATCACGACTTAATCATTGGTTCCGAACAGGAATTTGAAGTTTCAACGGATACTTCATTTTCCATGAAGGCAATTGCCTTTTCCGGATCGAAAGAGAATAGTGACTTTTACGACTATATTCGATTTTTATCTGAAGTGAAACCGCAGGCGATGGAGCTGCAGGAAAAAATGCCTGATCCCAGGGCTGAAAAACAATTAGAAGAGCTCAATAGAATAGTCAGAAAAAAGCAGGAGGAAATTATTGACAAATACGAAGCCTCCATTTCAGGACTGATTGTGCTCAATTCGCGAGAACCAGATATACCTGAATTTGAAGGGTCCGAGGAGGAGATAAGGATAAAGCGATATCAATATTATAAGGATCACTATTTTGATCACTTAGACCTTAGAGATGAGAGACTCATGCGGACTCCATTTTTTTACAGCAAGGTAGATCAATATGTTACTCAGGTGAGTCCGCAAATACCTGACTCTATTATGGTTGCTTTAGACAGAGTGTTATTGCCAATGCATGAAAGCAATCCGGATGCTTTTCGTTTTTTTCTTTCTCACTTTCTAAATAAATATGCCAAGAGTAAAATCGTGGGACTTGACGCAGTCTACGTGCATTTGGCACAAAATTACTACGGTCAGGGCCTGGCAGATTGGGTTGGAGAAGAAACACTATCAAAGATTCTTGATGAAGCACAGAAAAAGTCAACGGTTCTTATAGGGAATGCGGCTCCGGACATTAGTTTGTTGCGCTTGCCTTCGAATGAAAAACTTCAGCTGTACGATATTGAATCTCCATATACCGTGCTATATTTTTGGGACCCGGATTGTGGACATTGCAAAAAACAAACACCGGATGTCATTTCGTTTTATAAAGAATATAAAGACAAAGGAGTAGAGGTAGTAGCTATTTGCACGAAGCTGAATAAAGATGCAGAACAGGAATGTTTGAAATCCATAGAGGAGAAAGAGGATATGGAAATTCTTACCAACGCCTACGACCCATTTTTAAGGTCTCGGTACAAACAAAAATACGATATTCGAAGTACCCCCCGCATCTATATTTTAGATCGCGAAAAGAAAATTATCATGAAGGGTATTTCTGGTAATAAGTTGCCGGAGGTAATGGATCATGTAATGAAGGATCAAGATAAGTCATAAACAATTGCAATTGTTTCAAATATTAGACCGATACATTATTAAGAAAATTGGGCCACCTTTCCTGGTAGCCTTTTTTATCGCATTGTTTGTATTGATGATGCAAATCTTAATGGTCTATATTAAATCCATCTTAGGTAAAGGAGTGAGCAATCTCGAATTGTTGGAATTGGTGGGGTACTTAACTGTTTCACTTGTTCCCCGGGCTCTTCCCCTGGGAATATTGATTGCCATGGTCATGGTATTCGGATCTCTTTCTGAAAAATATGAGCTGGCAAGTATGAAATCTGCAGGTATTTCTCTACAGAGGATACTCCGTCCGGCCTTGATCTTCGGTTTTATTATTACAGCTTTTAGTTATTACGTATCGAATACCGTTATTCCCATTACAAACTTGAAGTGGATGACCCGCTTACACGATATTCGCAACCAAAAACCGGCATTGAGTTTGGAGGAAGGTGTATTTAACTATGATTTTGGTGGCTATGTCGTTAAAATTGATCAGAGAAACGAGGATACAGGTGATTTGAAAGGCGTTATGATCTACGACCATCGGAATGTCAGGGAAGGTGCGGTAAACATTATTTCTGCAGAAAAGGGGCAAATGTTTACCACTCCAGATCAACGCTACTTAGTTATGCAGTTAGAGGATGGCCACCAGCATCAAGAACTAAAGGAAGAACGCGGAGAAACCAACCGCCCGACGATTCGTTCTGAATTTACTGAGTACACTAAATTTTTCGATCTCAGCCAATTTGAGTTGAATAAAACAGATGAAAATCGGTATAAATCGTTGGAAACAATGCTTTCTACTAGTCAATTGCGCAAGGGGATTGATTCATTGAGGCTGGTAGATCAAGAAATACAAGATCTTATGTCGGAAACAGTGACGAAATTCAAACACCTTAATTCCAAAGACTCCACTGAACTTGGCGTTGAAGATACGATACGTGCGGCTAGATCTCAAGCTAAAAATATGGTGAATTCTGAGGATTCCCCCCTTAGATCAAGGGAAAACAATAAGCCCACGCCAGCAGTGCAAGATACCTTTTCTCAATTACCTGATTCTCTGCGAGCTTCTGTACTCATGTCCATGCCTCGAGAAGAATGGGGGCGAATTCTTTCCCGGGCAGGAGGAATAGCTACTAGTCGGTTCAATACTTTGCGATCCGCCACCTTTAAAACAGAAAGACTAGTTCGCTCTAGAGCTAAACATCATTATGAACTTCATACCAAATTCTCTACAGCCACGATGTGTTTTATTTTCGTGTTAATTGGAGCTCCAATGGGAGCCATTATTCGAAAAGGCGGGTATGGTTACCCACTTTTGGTGAGCATTATTTTCTTTATGTTATATATTGTATTGTTCATCTTCACTGGTCAAATGTCCAAGTCCCTTAGTATGAATCCTGTACTAGCTGCCTGGCTTCCCAATTTTGTGCTTTTTCCGATTGGTATATTTCTTAGCTACCAGGCCGCTCAAGATTCGAAGTTTGATGGCCTCCAAATAATTGCTTCAAAATTAAAATCCTGGCTGAAGAAAAGGTGATATGACTCAGCTTCCGAAAAAGGTTCAGTGGTTTTCAATTCTGTTTTTCCTACTATGGGGAACGGGTTTGCTCTATGTACTTTTACAACCAGAAGGGGAACTCATCTTTTGGCTTCAATCTCACGTCCGCAGCCCTTCATTAGATATTGTTTTTAGGTATGCTAACTACTGGCCGGATGAGTGGACCATTGTAATCGTTGGCATCTTCTATTTGATCTTTAAACCCTATCGCTTTTTTGTTTTGTTGTCAAACGTCATCTTAATACTACCGTTTACTTATGCACTCAAAGTCTTTTATAGTAAAGCACGACCTATAGAAGAAATGGGAGGAAATATGGCTCTATTATTCTCAAAGGATCCTTCATTTTTCGCTTCTGATAGTATGTCATTTCCATCTGGGCACGCCACCAGTGCATTGGCCTTATCTGTATTCTGTCTATTGGAATCTCGTTTCAGAAATAAATTCTGGGGCATACTATTTTGTTTGCTCGCGTGCTTAGCATCATTAAGTAGAGTGTATTTAGGGCATCACTATATGTCTGATGTGTTGGCAGGATCCTGTATTGGTTTTCTGTTTTCCATTGTTATTACCCTTTGGGTGGAAGGAAAAATTCCAATCTCCTGGAAGAATTGGTCCTGGGCTTAATTGCCATCTTTACCATTTTTATTGAGGGCACTCTCTAGGGTTGATTCCAGTTGAGTTAATTCTTTTTGACAGCTCTCAATCAAGCGACTGGCTCGAATCACCTTTTCTTCTAATACCGCCATCGGAACTTCTGAATCTTGCAAATCCAATAAAATTTGATTGATTTCTTCCATTGCAGCATCGTAGTCAAACTTTTTACTCATTGTAGTTATCATTTTTAGGAGAAATTTTAATCTGATCATCAGCAAAGCTTAGGGAGAACAATTGTGACACATTGAGTTGATCCGCTCTTCTTATTCTCCTACCAGATTGCTCAACAGCGGCATATCCTCGTTGTAAAATTCGACGGGGCGCCAAATCTGCTAAACGTTGTTTTTGATGGTTTAAGTGATCTGTGTTCTTTTGAACATTTTTGATAGCCTCAAAGCTTAGAGATTCATGATTTCTGACTAACCGATTCCTCTTTTTATCAATTTGCGAATTGAATTGATAGGACAATTGCTGAGTGAAGAGGTGAAGATCTAATTTTTTGTTTTCCACATACTGTTGAACCAATCGCTGTAAACTCCCATTTTGCTCTTCCAGATTGCTGAATAGGTCCAAATTATGCTGATTTATAGCATCAGCTACTCCGGTTGGAGTTTTAAAGAAATGGTGAGCTACCATATCGATAATTGTTTGGTCAGTGGAATGACCAATGCCTGTCCAAACCGGAAGATTCGATTGTGCGATATGATCAGAGATTTCATAATTGTCAAAATCTCTTAGATCCATACTTCCGCCACCGCCTCGAATAATTGCGATGAGATCAAAGGAATCCGTCGATTGGCTAATCGCTTTGAGTTGATGGACTACCTCAGTTTCAATCTTAACTCCCTGCATTGCAGCGGGGAACAATTGAGTGGTATACTGGAATTGATAAGGATGATCAGCTAGTGTTTCCAAAAAGTCTGAGTATCCCGAAGCTGTAGGAGAGGAGATGACAGCTATCCTCTGCAGACTGCGCGGTAATGATATTTGCGCATTAACTGTCATTTTGCCCTCTTTCTTCAATTTTTGAATTATTGCATATCGTCTTTGACTTTCTCTTCCTAGAGTATAGGACAAATCTATCGTTTTCAGATGGAGTTTGAAGCCATAAATTTCATGGTATTGAACCTCCGCGGTGAATGCGATCTGAATTCCTTCCTTAAGGATTTGAGGTAAAAGATCTCCATGTTCTTCTTCCCACTGACTATAGATGTTTTTCCAAATTACAGCTGAAGTTTTAGCCAGAGTTTTTTGGCTTTCGCTATCCTTTTCTGCCAATTCAATATACCAATGCCCTCTGCTATTATTTATTCGTACAATTTCTGCCGTTAAGTAAACGGGATCATTGAAATTTAAAGCGACTACACGTCTCACCTGCTGCTGTAATTCAAATAGCGTTTGTGGCTTAAATAATGACATGATAGCTATTTTATATGAAAAAGGCCCGAAATCGCAACTGAGCAATCCGGGCCATTATTCTTTTTACTTTCTTTAAGTTTATCTAATTGAAAACTTTAGCTACTTCGTCGGCCGCCTCTTGTAAGAGAATCGCAGATTGGACTTTTAAACCAGATTTGTCAATGATCTCTTTAGCCTCTTCAGCGTTGGTACCTTGTAAACGTACAATAATAGGTACGTCAATTTCTCCTAAATTTTTGTAAGCATCGACTACTCCTTGTGCCACGCGATCACATCTAACAATTCCTCCAAAAATATTTATCAATATAGCCTTGACTTTTTCATCTCTTAAAATAATTCTAAATGCTTGCTCAACTCGCTCGGCATTTGCTGTACCGCCAACATCTAAGAAATTGGCTGGCTCTCCACCGGATAACTTGATGATATCCATAGTCGCCATGGCCAAACCGGCACCATTGACCATACAGCCCACATTTCCATCGAGATTCACGTAGTTCAAACCGTGTTTTTTAGCTTCCACTTCTATGGGATCCTCTTCATTTAAATCTCTTTTTTCCGCTAAGTCTTTATGTCTAAAGAGCGCACTGTCGTCTAAACTGACTTTGCAGTCGATAGCAATAATTTCATCTTCACTATTTTTAATGACGGGATTAATCTCGAAAAGAGATGCGTCTGAGCCCTCGAAAGCTTTGTACAGATTGGTAATGAATTTGACCATTCCCTTAAAAGCCTTTCCTGATAAACCAAGATTGAATGCTAGTTTCCGTGCTTGAAACCCTTGTAACCCTAATCCGGGATGTACGTACTCCTTAAATACACGTTCAGGAGTCTCTTCGGCCACCTTTTCAATATCCATTCCACCATCCTGAGAATACACGATAACATTTTGCTTGCGTTCCCGATCCATCAAGACCGAGATGTAATACTCTTCACAAGCGTCAAAATCAGGAGCATAGGCATCTTCTGCAATTAGAATCTTTCGAACGAGCTTACCAGGACCATCAACTCCCCCTGGTGTTTGAGGAGTCTTTAGATACATGCCTAAAATATTTGATGCATGCTCTTTAAGTTCAGTCTCATTTTTGGCTAATTTAACACCACCACCTTTACCTCTGCCACCGGCATGAATTTGTGCTTTTACAACGGCCGTTGTATTCCCAGTCTCTTCAGTAATTTTTTTATATGCTTTTACAGCATCCTCAACCTTGTCTACTACATAGCCTTCCTGAATGGTTACGCCATATTTTTTAAGCAGCTCCTTACCTTGATATTCGTGTAAGTTCATATAATCTTTTTTCCAGTTAATTGATGTCCAAAAATAGCAAAATTTAAACAATCCTCAAGATATCTTAAGAGGATTCACAGACTGATTTTTAGAAAAAACTACTGCACGCTCACTTTGGTCCTGGCTACACCATTCTCATCTCTAATTTGTAGAAGATACATACCAGAAGAGATGCGATTTCCGCTCATGGAAATTTTATTCATCCCGTGCTGTAACTGTACCACTTTATGACTGATTATTTGACCGCTTAAAGTGATTATTTCCAATTGAGCCTTTGATGGTCGTTCGGCATGATAGTTAATCTGTATTAATTCTGAGGATAATACAGGGTTAGGGAAAACCGATAATTTGTCATTTCGCTCTGCTAAATTGGTAGAGGAAGGCTCTGATGCAAAGAATCTATACTTATTTGACTTCGGAGAGCATCCATCACCCGGGTGAAATGGTGTTACTTCCCAGTCGTAAAAAAAGTCTTCATCGAGAAAGTCCATAGTTAAAAAAGTATCAGTTATAAAAAACTCAAAATCTGGTCTTGTAGCAAATGGTAAGACTCTCGTAAGTTCGACTACATAAAAGTCAGCACCGGCTATGGATTTCCATCTAATAGTGGCATCATCGTATTGAAGCACTTCCTCGTCAATGCCCTCTAAGGCCACGAAAGAGTCCGGTTCAAAGTTAATTGGTTCAGGAATATCATTCGAGCTTATATGATTAGATCGCCCCACAGTAATATCGAACTGCATGGCACTGGCTTGTTCCTCAGAAAAGATGGATTGACAGTTATCATTGGAATAGGACATGATATTAATACCATTGGTTCTAAACGGAATTGAATCGGGATCCAATAGGGTATCTGGACTTAGCTGCTGACTACAAGACCATCTAAAACTTAAATAATCCGCTTGGGTGTCGCAAAAGCCGTCACCTGCATCTTCACAATTACTACTATCTGCTAATTCTACTAAACGACTTCCATTTCCTATTCTTGTCGGAGCAACTTCTCCATATTCATATTCGGTTCCTTCCCATCCTGAAAAGGTATGCGGCAAAGAAAAGAAATGACCTAACTCGTGAGACCAGGTTGCACTTCTACCTCCCAAACAAGATTTTTTGAGTGCAACGGCATCTCTACTGGGAGAAAAATAACCGCAATTACCTGCTGGATCATCTACAATATAACAATTCACCATATTGGGCACATTGTGTTGACTCATCATCTGAGCACCAATTTGAAAAGAGTGATCAAAAAATCGATTGCTATTGATATAATTGATATCGGGATCCATCTCCATTTTTATTCCCGCACCCGCCATATCTTCGTTGAGTTTGCAAAAGGACTCAAGTAAACTCGGAAGCGAGTAATACCCGTTGCCATCATCTGTTCCTACAATGTGAATTTTCATTTTCACATAAAGCATATCGTTGGATCGCAGCATAGCAATCTGGCCTCTGTTTGCTCTCCATTCTTCTAAGGTGGGGCTCTCAAAATCAACCGTTCCACAGGGATCGGGAGTGTCTTGCCCAAAGCCCTCTAGACTCGAGAAAAACAAAAATATGGTCAGAATAAATATTATTTGTAGATATCGCATGTTCTCTTTTTTTGGTAAATATATAAATTATCATCAAGCTAGTTTAGCGTAAAATGATAACACATCTTCATTGTATAAACGTTTTGTTAGCATAATCTGTTTGATATTATACGATTTTCTTCATAATTCCTTACTTTTGGAACATTAGAGAATCAATTTTGGGGGCTTTCGAAAATGGCGAAAATTTTTAGAAAGCACCCTTTTATAAACACTATAAGATATGAGAAAAGTTACTGTGGTAGGAGCGGGAAATGTTGGCTCCACCGTTGCAAATGTGTTGGCACACAAAGATGTTGTCGAAGAGATTGTATTATTAGATATCAAAGGAGATATGGCAAAAGGAAAAGCACTAGATTCTTTTCAACAAGCTCCCATTGATTACTACAGCACACGGCTCAGTGGAACAGAAGATTACGCAAAGACTGCTGATTCAGATGTTGTTGTTATTACAGCAGGCATCCCCAGAAAACCAGGTATGAGCAGAGATGATTTGATCTCTACCAATGCGGGTATAGTAAAAGATGTGACCCAGAATATTTTAAAGTATTCTGATAACCCAATTATTATTTTAGTTTCCAATCCACTTGATGTTATGACATATGCTGCGCATGCATCCTCTGGCTTGGATCGAAGTAGAGTATTCGGAATGGCTGGCATTCTAGATACCGGTCGATATAGAGCATTTTTAGCTGAGGCTTTGGATACTTCTCCTAAAGATATTCAGGCTGTTCTGATGGGAGGCCACGGAGATACCATGGTTCCTTTACCTAGATATACTACAGTAGCGGGTATTCCTGTAACAGAACTTATTGCTGAGGATAAGTTGAATGACATTATCGAGAGAACAAAAATGGGCGGAGGCGAACTCGTGAAACTAATGGGTACGTCAGCCTGGTATGCTCCTGGTGCAGCCGCTGCTCAAATGGTAGCGACAATTGTTAGAAATGAAAAGAGAATTTTTCCATGCTGTGTTAAATTAGATGGAGAATATGGCTTGAAAAATATTTACCTGGGGGCTCCTGTAAAGTTATCTAAGGATGGGATTGAGCAGATTCTTGAACTCGACCTAAATGATAAGGAAAAGGCCTCACTTTCCGCTTCAGCAGAACACGTGCGTTCTGTAATGAAAGTATATGATGATATGCAGTAAGCATCTCTTCATAGAATTTACAGATCAATGGCTACTGTGTACAACGGTGGCCATTTTTCTTTTTAGCCTATGGAAGTAGGAGAAAAAAGATGACAATTCAATTGAAATCAAAATCTGCTATTAAGAATCGCTATTTATTTTAGAACCTAATCCGAAAACTTGTATTAGCATACTGATTACTATGACCAGCAAGCAACCTATCGCATTTAACCACAAATAAGCAATGTCTAAAAATTCTGAGAAGTACATCCAAATGATAATGATTTGGGCAATTACAGCTGCTATAAATACTGCCTTGCCTTTGACAAACTTTATGAAAAAAGCGACCATGAAGACGCCTAATACTGTTCCATAAAATATTGATCCAATGATATTTACTGCTTCTATTAGGTTCTCAAATAACGAAGCGTAAGTCGCAAAAAGTAAAGCGATAAGTCCCCAGATAACGGTGAAAAATTTTGATGCCTTGAGATAGTGATAGTCTGAAGCATCGGTAACGAAGTATCTTTGGTATAAGTCAACTACTGTAGTCGTGGACAAAGCATTTAACTCAGAAGCAGTAGATGACATGGCCGCTGAAAAAATTACAGCTAGTAACAGCCCGACAACTCCAATAGGCAGGAAATTTAATACGAAGGTGATAAATACATAATCGCTATCCTTGGTTTCCGCATCCTCTCGCGCTGAAGTGATGACTTCATCTGCTGTTTTGCGAAGCCTCATTTCGCGCTCGTGATAATCCATCACAACGTTTCTTTGCGCTTCAATTTCCTCGGGTGTTCCGGAATCCCGGAGGTCAATCAATTGTAATAAACTCGATCGCTTTTCTGAAAATAGTTGTGCATATTCTTCGTCGATGGCATCAAACTGATTTTGCGCATCTACAGTTTCGTTAATGATTTTCAGATTGGCAGGGTTGAAGTGTAAGGGTGACTTTTCGAACTGAAAGAAGATGAAGACCATAACTCCCACAAAAAGAATGAAAAATTGCATGGGTACTTTAAAAAGGCCGTTAAACATCAGGCCCAATCGACTTTCTTTTAGTGAACTTCCCCCCAAGTACCTTTGCACTTGAGACTGATCTGTACCAAAGTAGGAAAGAAACAGGAACGTACCTCCTAGAAGTCCTGTCCAGATGGTGTATCTATTAGACAAGTTAAACTCCCAATTGATGACCTCCATATGATCCATTTGACCTGCGGCCCATACTGCATCTCCAAAAGAGATATCCTGAGGAAAGAGAGAGAGTATGCTCAAGAATGCGACGATCATCCCCACCATGATAACAATCATTTGTTGTTTTTGGGTTTGGCTCACAGCTTTGGTTCCTCCGGCCACAGTGTAGATAATGACTAAAACGCCGATCAATAGATTTGTGAAATTCAGGTTCCACCCTAAAATACTGGATAATATGATAGAGGGTGCATAAATGGTAATTCCCGCAGCCAGACCTCTTTGAATGAGAAATAGGGAAGAGGTTAATGTTCGAGTAGAAGCGTTGAATCGATTCTCTAGAAATTCATAGGCTGTGTAGACTCGAAGCCTGTAGTACAAGGGTAAAACGAATACAGAAAGAATAACCATAGCGAGGGGAAGACCCAAATAAAACTGCACAAAGCCCATTCCGTCATCATAGGCCTTTCCGGGGGTAGATAAAAAAGTGATGGCACTCGCTTGAGTTGCCATAATGGATAGCCCAATCAACCACCAGGGCATATCATCACCACCTCTTAGATATCCAGAGGCCGTATCTATATTTCTCGTTTTCCAGATGCCGTAAAAGACGATGAATAGGAGAGTACCTAATAAAACTGCCCAATCGAGATTGCTCATGAATGATTGTAATAATAGGTGAGGGCATAAAAAACCAATACGAGAAACAACTCAAATAACAAGAGTGCAATATAAACTCTCTTCCAACTGCCTAAGAATGGCGGTTTTTGATGCATTGTTGTTTCTGGTTTATTCACTTTTATTCTCCGTTGTATTTTTGGTTGGCGTTCCCTCAGAATCACCTAAAGCAAGCAGGTTGGCAAATATTCGAAAGGCGCCCGGAACTCCTGCCGGCAATTGCCTAAACCAAGATAAACCGGTGTAAACGTAATATCCACTGCCGTAAGGGGCAATAACTAAACTACCTGTTGTTACTTCCTCTCCAGCATCATTGCTCTCTATTAAGCTTATGTAAGAAGAATCCCGTTCTCCCGCAAAATATAATCCGCGTTCCTGTACCCACCCATCAAAATCTTTATTGGTGATTTGATTAGGCCTATTGAATGCGGGATGATCCGGCACAGCCATCACCATCGGCGCAGTTTCATCAGTGACTCGCTCTCGGCTTATCTCTAAGGGCAATGGTGCGACCTTTTCTGTCTTCATTCGGTAGCTCGTGTTGTATTGTGTTATTAAGGTGCCTCCCTGAGATACATAATCAAATAGTACCTCTTGCTTTCTCCCTAGCCACTCTATAGTGTTGTATGCTCGAATACCTAAAATTACAGCATCATAGGCATTCAGGATCTCGAGTTGAATATCATCTTCACTCAACATTTGAACGTAATATCCCACTTGCTCAAGTGACGCTGGAATATCATCTCCGGCGCCCATTATGTACGCGATATTGCGACCGCCTTTTTTCATATCAAAAGATGCCAGATTACCCTCGGCGGGTAGCATAACATACTGAAGAGGAATGTGCTCATAATCGATTTTTGTTAACGAAAGCTGATGCTCATCACCTTCTTCCTGGAAAAATGATAAGGAATAAGTGCCATCACGGGACTCCTGAGCTGTATCCGGCCGTACTTGAAATTCAAATTCTTTCGAATCGTATTTTGCTTGAATGTCAACAGCTATTTCCGTTGGTTCAACAAGCCATCCATTAGGAGTATTTACCTGAAGCGTACCCTTCAAATTATTCTTCATCGCCTCTACTTTGCACCTTATTTTCTTTGACTTGTCAGAGGTGAAAACCAGGGTGCCTTCCTGAGGGTTTAGAGAAACGGGAGGAGTGATCGCAAAGGGATCATATAGCTCTCCGATGGCGGGATCTACTCGCTTGTATTGCAAGGGTTCGTGAAATGTGATAATTTGGTGCCCAAACCGGACTGTAATTTCGGCTGTTAAGGCGGGATCATTTTCTGCTTTACCTATATCCTTTTGATCGGGAACCGTATACATCCCATTGCCCCACGCATTTTTTAACCAATAGGGTGTACTGTAAGATAAACTATCCGATAATTTAACCTTGTAAAACAATTTGTTTTGCTGGTTGAATTTGGTGTATCGTCCCAGGGTAATTGAAGTAGAAGTATCTAAGGTAGTCCCCTGTATGGAAACTTGTTCTAACACTGCTTCAATAGGCATGGGGCGACGTACGATCGCTTCGAGCGTGATATTGAGAGAATCTCCCGGAATGGAAGTGGCTTCGGGGGTTACTGCCTCTAGATACAACCCTGTGCACGCCTTTATAAGTTGCTCGATTTCCCCAAGCTTTACTCGCTTCCAATAGGGATCATCCAAAGTCGATATTTCTTTCCGTATTTGAAGAAGAAGCGGTAACACTTCTTGCGGCTGCTTCGGATTAAAGGTTTGTTCAACCATTCGTATTAGGTTCGCAATACCCATTCCGCCATATAAGCGCTCCCAACTGATATCGATGGGGTCAAATATATCTTTATCTTCCGCATTCCATTCGCCAGATATTAGTTCCAGGTAATCAGACTGTTCGCCCCGACGAAGTTCAGTTCCAAACCCCTGACACCGGTGTTTTGATCGGGCCGCATATGCAATTTCATTGTTTGAAGTTCCGAGCAAAGGATAATACACACCAATATCAACACTTGTTAGTTTAGATTTATCCGCTTCTTCAAAAGCCTCTCTTGATCCATAAAACCACCAGCTGGTATTAAAAAATAAGCGCTGAGGCTTCCATACCTCCACATACTCCAATTGTTCGGGGTAGGCAGTGCGGTCTCCAGCCATTTCGAATGCTTTCAGGGAAAGTTGGGCTGAGCTCGTATGGTGACCATGGGTCCGACCTGAAGTTCGGTGATCGAATCGATTGATGATAACATCCGGCCGAAACTTCCTGATGACCCAAACCATATCTGACAAAACCTTTTCTTCGTCCCAAATCTGTAAAGTCTCCTCAGCCGATTTGGAATATCCAAAATCATTGGCTCGGGTAAAAAACTGCTCACCACCGTCTAAAGAGCGAGCAGCTAGCAACTCCTGAGTTCGAATGACGCCTAAAGATTCCCGGAGCTCAGGTCCAATGAGGTTTTGTCCACCATCCCCTCGGGTCAATGACAAATATCCGGTTCTCACCTTCCGTTCATTCGATAAATATGAAATGAGTCGGGTGTTTTCATCGTCGGGATGAGCCGCTATATATAAAGCAGAGCCTACCACCTTCAGTTTTTCAATTTTATGCAATATCTCTCCTGCATCCATCTGGCGATCAGCCTGCGCTGACGCCATTTGGCTAATTAAGCACAGGAGTAAAGTGCAATACACTCCACATATCAATTTCTTCATATTATTCATTTCGCAGTTTTGGTAAGGGAATTTTGACGCTCTAAAATAATTCAAATGAGTCTGCTAACTAATGACTCCTAATTCCTTGCCTACCGATTTAAAGGCTTCAATAGCCCGATCCAGGTGATCTCTCTCGTGACCGGCAGAGATCTGAACTCTGATGCGAGCTTGCTCTTTGGGAACGACGGGGTAGAAAAAACCAATGACATAAATCCCCTTCTCCAGTAGCAGGGAAGAGAACTTTTGACTCAATGGAGCATCATACAACATAATGGGTACGATCGGATGTGTACCTTTTAATATATCAAATCCTGCAGCTGTCATTTTCTCTCTGAAATACATCGTGTTTTCAGTTATTTTATCTCTCAAGGCAGTTGAAGTGCTCAACACATCCAGAACTGAAATGCTTGCTCCCACTATAGCAGGAGCTAAGGTGTTGGAGAATAAATAAGGCCGGGAACGCTGTCGCAATAGATCCACAATTTCTTTTCGGGCAGCGGTAAATCCCCCGGAAGCGCCTCCTAAAGCCTTACCATATGTTCCCGTGATGATATCTACCCGATCCATAACATCGTGAAATTCATGCGTGCCCCTTCCTGTCTTGCCTATAAAACCGGTAGCATGGCAATCATCAACCATGACCATGGCATCGTACTTGTCGGCTAAATCGCAAATCTCTTTCAATCGGGCAATATCTCCATCCATGGAGAAAACACCGTCAGTAGCGATTAATCTTCGGCGGGCTCCAGAAGCTTCCTTTAATTTAGCTTCCAAATCTTCCATCATGGAGTGCTGATAGCGATAGCGAGCGGCCTTACACAGGCGAATCCCATCTATGATAGACGCGTGGTTCAAAGCATCAGAAATAATCGCATCTTCTTTTCCCAATAAGGGTTCGAATAAACCACCATTGGCATCGAAAGCGGCAGCGTATAGAATACAGTCTTCCATACCTAAAAACTCGGCAGTTTTCCTCTCTAACTCTTTGTGTATATCCTGAGTGCCACAAATGAACCGGACGCTGGACATACCAAACCCATGAGTGTCAATGGCCTGTTTTGCGGCCCGGATAACATCAGGGTGGGAGGATAGTCCTAAATAATTGTTGGCACAAAAATTTAATACTTCCGGCGTAGAGTCGGTTCCAATTTCAGCAGACTGGGGCGTCGTTATAATGCGCTCCTCTTTGTATAGTCCTGCCTCTTTTATTTCACGAATTTCTTCTTTTAAAGCAGGTCTGACATTTTTAAACATGTTGAGTGTTGTTTGATTCGATAATAGATTGAAGATTGATTATCATATCCTTAGCCATTTCATCCAATTGAAAGCCGGGCTTCCAATTCCAATCTTCACGGGCTAAGTGATCATCTATAGTTTTGGGCCATGCTTCTGCGATTTTTTGTCGTTCGTCAGGAGCATAGGAAATCTCAAAGTTAGGAATATACTTTTGAATGGCAGCATATAATTCGCCAGGGGAAAATGACATCCCTTGTAAGTTGTAAGATGTCCGAACTGACAAAGAATCAGCTGGGGCTGCCATAAGCTCCAGTGTGGCACGAATCGCATCTTCCATATAGATCATGGGTAATTTGGTATCCTCGCTCAAAAAACATGAGAAGGGCTCTCCTTTAACGGCAGAATGAAAAATATCTACCGCATAATCTGTCGTTCCACCTCCCGGTAAAGACTGGTAGCCGATCACGCCTGGATACCGAAGCGATCTCACGTCAACCTTATATCGATCCCAATAGTACTTTGACCACAATTCTCCGGTCACCTTAGTAATCCCATAAACGGTACGGGGAATCAGCACGTCGTTTTGTCGCGCTACTTCGCGGTCGATTCCTTCTCCAAAAACAGCAATGGAACTCGGACAAAAGACTTTGTCTATTTGGTGGCTGTGCGATACTTGGAGCACATTCAATAATCCCTGAATGTTAACTTGATTAGTAAACATTGGGTTGCTCTCACCCGTCGCCGATAAAATCGCAGCTAAATGGTAAATCTGAGTGACCTTCTCCTTTTCTACGATTTCTGTTAGTTTGCTTTTGTCTGTGACATCCAGTGCATAAAAGGCATGGGGGGAATCGATCGGGTGAATATCAGAAACCACAATTTGGGGTGTAGAGTATTCTTGGTTGAGTGCTTTAGTAAGCACTCCTCCCAATTGACCGCCCGCTCCTGTGATGAGGATTTTATCTTTTCGCATTATTGTGTGTTTATATCTTTATTGCTGACCAATCTTTAATGAATGTACTCTTTCGCTGCTTAAAGTCTACCTGGCTCAGCAGGCTTTGCTCTCCATTGGTAACTAGCAGATAAGGAGCTTTTATTTCTAAATTATACGTGCCGACCTGTTGCATGACCGCAGCACTCAAGGGAACATCCCAGGACTTGCATTCTGCCAGTAAAGCTGCTTTTCCCTCCCGATCGTATATCACCAAATCTAATCTTTTTTTCATCCTGTTGGAAAGTATCTGTTGTTCTGATTTCATGCGTTCCGGACTCACGCCGAACGCATCTGATAAAAACAAAATCAACGATTGTCGAACAATCTCCTCGGGTTCAATTTCCAGCCATCGGCGACGAGTAGGGTCCCACACTCTACCGTCTTGAACTCGTATTTTTTCCGCGTATTTTCTCAATGGCAGAGAGAGATAAGGTAAATTACTCAAGCCTCTCTCCATTTTCATATCTATACTCTAACACTACTTCTTCCTTATCGTTGAAATACTGATGAACTCCGTGCTTAATACCGTTACTATACTCCACTTTTTGTTGAAGTGTACCGTAATTGTCCTTATCCTCAAAATACAATAACATTTCACCGTCTAAAGCACCGTCGACAAAAGTGGCCTTTTTTAAAGGATAACCAAATTTATACTCTGCATATTCTCCATGAAGCTTGTCATCCTTAAATTCTGCCGCAAGCGTCATATTCCCATTCAGTGAAAACGCTCGCTTCATACCGTGTAATTCCCCTTTGTAATAGTGCTCGATGCGTTCTATTTTTCGTCGATCGGGATAATAGGTAATCCATGCTCCATCCTTTTGTCCATCTCTCAAATACCCCTCCACCTGAATGTTTTCACCATTCTCTAAATACACATACTCTACATCAGGACCCATGCTTTGACTCTTAAAATTTTGAGGCAAAACAAAATTATTGCCATCGGAATCGGAGGATGATGAGACCGTTCCCTTTGTCTCACAACTCACGGATGAAAAACAAAGGACTCCGACAATCAAAAAGCCAAAAAAATTTCTCATATTTTTGACTCGAAAATAAGAAAATCATGATAAAGATCACAAATAAGGAGATTGCACGACAATTTAAATTGCTTGGAGACCTCATGGAACTGCACGGTGAGAATAAATTCAAGGTGAGATCCTACTTATCAGCCTACCAAAAACTTAGAAAGCTCGATGCTCCACTCCTTGACTTTGAAAAGGAAGAACTGATGAAAATAGAGGGAGTTGGAAAGGCTATAGCAGAAAAAATTTATCGACTCACCCGAGAAGGAGTTTTCCCTCAATTGCAAGAATATGTGGACAAAACACCCGAAGGAGTAATCGATTTGTTGACTATTCGCGGATTAGGTCCGAAGAAAATTCGCCAATTTTGGCAAGAACTAAACATAGAAAGTCCTGGTGAATTACTCTATGCCTGTAAAGAAAATCGCCTGGTTCCTCTCAAGGGTATGGGGAAAAAGACGCAGGACAAGATAGAAGCTCAACTTGAGTTCTTCCTGCAATCCGAAGAGTGGATTCGCATTGACCAGGCCAATGCCACAACTCAGCATTTGATGGATCGATGGCCCGGCAAGGGTAGAAAAGTGATTACCGGAGAATTGCGCCGGAATATGCCAGTAATGAAAGCAGTGGAAATTTTGGCTGAGCATGAACCTGAAATCATGAAATCTACATCATGGGAACAGCTCTCTGAGGAAATCGCGGAATTGGACCAGGGAGTGGAATTTCGCTTTGAGGGCGTTCTGTTCAGAATTTGGTTTTCTAGTGAAGAGAGTTGGTCACGACAACTTCTACTTTCAACAAAAGGCGACATCCTGGACTCCTCCACAAGTGCAGGAAGCGAAGAAGAGTATTTCGACCAAAAAGGTTGGCCTGTGATTCCTCCAGAGCTTAGAGATCACCCCAATATAGAGTCCTGGCTCAGCGAATATCAGCCCGATGACCTGGTAGATCGAAAAGATATTCAAGGCATGGTGCATCTACACACCGACTGGAGTGATGGAGGGGCATCACTCGAGGATATGGTGCAGGCCGCTAAAGACAGAGGGTTTTCCTACATCACCATCACCGATCACTCCGCCGCCGCTTTTTATGCGAATGGCTTATCTGCGCAACGCTTGCGGCAACAACGCAAAGCCATTGACGCTCTCGATATTGATGGGATTCGAGTATTTGCGGGTTGTGAAGTAGATATTATGCCTTCGGGGGCAATGGATTTGGATGATGACATTCTCTCCGAGCTCGATATCGTTATAGCCTCCGTTCACTCCCAATTGCGCATGGATGAAAAGAAGGCGACCGAGAGACTGCTTCAAGCCATCAGCCATCCACACGTTCATATGTTAGGGCATCCCACAGGCCGATTAATATTGTCGCGACCCGGCTATCCCATCGATCACCGGCGAATAATTGATGCCTGTGCCGAGCATGGCGTCAGTATAGAAATCAATGCAAACCCACTCCGTTTGGATTTGGATTGGAAGTGGATTCCCTACGCCATGGAGCAGGGTGTTATGATATCTATCAACCCCGATGCTCACTCCAAATCCAATATGGACCTGCTGGAATACGGCATTAAGGTAGCACGCAAAGGGGGACTGGTTAAATCCATGTGTATCAACACATTAGATGCCGATGAATTTTACCGGGTTTTGCACAAAAAAGTTAAGGGCTAAATACTTTATCTCTTTTTGGGCGTGCCCCCAATAAAATTGGGGTCGGGCTATCCGCTCATAGTCAGGACCCCATGCGCTGGCATCCGTAGGATCTGTGTAGGGCTTCCATTCGGTCGCCTCCTCGCTTCACGGCTGCTCACCGCATGGGGTCCTGCCTGCCGCTACTATCCCTCACGCTTATTCCAGATCCCCGCGGAACCATTTACTTGCTAATCGTTTCCTAACTATAGGATTCCGCATCAAGTCCAGAATGAGGAATGTCTTTGTTTTGGGTTATTGTTTTATGGACAAGGACTAAACGTACATCCACAATATACTTTTACCCTTCAAAGAAAGATGCTAAGGTCTATGAGGTGAAGAGTGATAGAGATGAATGCATGACCTTCAGCGATCCTGAAAACCATGTATATGTATCCTGAACAGGCAAGGCCAAAATAACTCAGCATAAGGACCTCATTGATAAATATTGGAACTCTCGAGTTGCGGCCTGGTTTGAAAATGGCAAAGATGTTCCAAACTTAGCAATGCTAAAGGTGAAGATAAATAAGGGCAAACATTGGGATTCTTATAATAACAAGTTGGTCAGCCTTTTTGAAATGACGAAAGCCAAGGTCATGAAATCTGCAATACCCAATCTTGGAGAGAATGAAGCATTCGGTACTAAATAAATAGCATCCGATTCTCGCTTATAATATAGGATACATTGAAAATAGGACAGTCTTTAGGGATAATCTCAGATATATTATCCTACTTACAAGATTGAGCAAATTTTATTGCATTACTTACGGAAACTGTTGCTGCATATGCCAAAGTATTGAATTAGACCGCCGGAAACAGATATTATTGGCGATGATTCTGTGAAGTAAAGGAGGTATCACACTAAAAGCGGGTTTTAGGTAGGAATAAAAAGAAACCAAGCTTTAAAACGATAATTACTCGTTTACCACGGTTGTCATTTATGTAATAATGGTATGGGAACTCCCCGGATGCTTATCAACTTCTCACAGAGCGTGCATTTCCACAAAATCTGATCCCGTGAAATTTGGTAAGGGTACTTAGTAGTAAATAATTTCCAAGTTAACAGATTCTTGGAGCAGGGTGCTGATAGCTGCAATTCTGGTTTGTTCGTGGATGGGTGCCCGCTCACTTTCTGTGCATTCTCCTAAGCTATACATCAAGGTATCTCCAAAGCCAATTGTACGTCTGACAATACCCGTAGTCTTTCGATCAGGGATTGTTTGACAAGCTGTAAAAATCAATGTGATAATTAAAAAAAAGGAGAATTTGATCTTTTAAACGTTTCCTAAATAAGGAGTAATTGCCCCATACGGTATATGGTACGCGTTTTATCAAAGATATTATAAAGATACGGCATATGATTGAAGTTGACAAGTAAAGAAAAAAGGGCATATGAAAGATGAATCCTCACGGCACTTTCTTTGCGTGAAGGATGGTAGTGGCTGAGCCGCCGGTCAAGGCGGCTTAAGGTCCGAAAAAGCGCAGCGATAGAGGACGGAACCCACGAACAGCCTGACCCGATGGCGCAACGGTAGGCAGCGCCGAGGGGCACGCCCAAAACATTCATAAATAATATAGAGACAGGGAGTCTGATAGGATTTAAAGGAGAATCATATGAGAAATGTATCTATTTGATTACATTTGTGGGGATTAACAATAGGAGAAAAACATATGTCAGAAGCACACAAGGTAATTCCAATCAATATTGAGGATGAGATGAAGTCGGCCTACATAGATTATTCTATGTCAGTGATCGTATCCCGGGCTTTACCGGATGTGAGAGATGGTCTAAAACCAGTTCACCGCCGCATTCTATTTGGAATGGATGGATTGGGTCTCTCGTACAATAGTTCGTATAAAAAGAGTGCACGTATTGTCGGTGAAGTACTCGGTAAGTATCACCCGCACGGAGATAGTGCGGTCTATGATGCGATGGTAAGAATGGCTCAACCATGGTCGATGCGCTATCAGCTGGTCGATGGTCAGGGGAACTTTGGTAGTATGGATGGCGATAGTCCTGCGGCGATGAGATATACTGAGGCCAGGCTGCAGCGAATTGCCGGAGAGATGCTGAGTGATATTAAAAAGGACACAGTAGATTTTGCTCTAAATTTTGATGATACGCTGAAGGAGCCGACAGTTTTACCTTCAAAATTCCCAACCCTTTTGGTGAATGGTGCGTCAGGGATTGCTGTGGGAATGGCGACAAATATGTTGCCACACAACTTGTCAGAAGTTATTGATGGATTGATAGCAACCATTGAAAATGAGGATATTACGGTTGCCGAACTAATGGAGTACATTAAGGCTCCTGATTTTCCTACTGGAGGTACGATTTACGGTATGAGCGGTGTAAAAGAGGCCTTTGAAACCGGTCGGGGGAGAGTTGTATTGCGAGGTAAAACAGAGATTGAGACTTTGTCGAACGGTCGGGAGCGTATTGTAGTGCACGAAATTCCCTATCAGATCAATAAGGCGAATATGATCGTCAAAATTGCGAATCTGGTGAATGAGGAAAAAATTCTTGGGATTTCGGATGTGAGAGATGAGTCGGACCGAAATGGATTGCGGATTGTCGTAGAGGTCAAGCGCGATGCTATGGCTTCTGTGGTGCTCAGTAAGCTATATAAATATACTCCGTTGCAAACCAGCTATGGAGTGAATAATATTGCCCTGGTTCATGGGCGGCCCGTTCAATTGAATTTGAAAGATTTACTACGCCATTTTATCGATTTTAGGATTGAGGTAGTCGTACGTCGTACAAAATTTGAATTGAAAAAGGCACAGGATAGAGCGCATGTACTGGAAGGCTTGTTGATTGCATTGGATCATTTAGATGAGGTAATCAAATTGATTCGCGCTTCGGAAAATGTACAGGAGGCGAAAAGCGGTTTGATGGAGACCTTTGAGTTGTCTGACATTCAAGCTCAGGCTATTCTCGATATGCGGTTGCAGAAGTTAACGGGACTGGAACGCGACAAAATTAAGGAGGAGTATAATGAGTTATTGGAGCGGATTGCTGAGTACAAAGAGATATTGGCCTCTGAAGATCGGCAGAAAGAAATCGTCAAAGAAGAGTTAGGAGAAATCAAAGAGACCTATGGCGATGAGCGCCGGACGGATATTACATATGACGACGGAGAGATCAGTATAGAAGATTTGATTGCCGATGAGTCTGTGGTCGTTACCATCAGTCGCAAAGGGTACATCAAGCGCACTAAGGTGAGTGAATTCAGAACGCAGAACCGAGGTGGGAGAGGAGCTCGAGGTAGTAAAACCAGAGACACTGACTTTGTGGAACACATGTTTGTAGCGAGTACGCACAACTATTTGATGTTGTTTACAGAACTGGGGCAGTGTTATTGGTTACGTGTTTTTGAGATACCCGAGGCAGGAAAGACGAGTGCTGGTCGCGTAATTCAAAACATTCTGAATTTGCCTAAGGAAGATAAGGTCAAGACATGGATCGTAGTTGAAGACCTGGAGGATGAAGAGTTTCTGAATAGTCATTATATATTATTTGCTACTCGCAATGGTACAGTGAAGAAGACATTGGTAGAACAATATTCACGACCGAGGTCCAATGGTATCAACGCGTTAAATTTAGCTGAGGGAGACTGGCTGATTGACGCGAGACTCACCGATGGAAATAACGAGGTGTTATTGGCAAATAAGAACGGTCGTGCGATCCGATTTTTAGAACAAGATGTAAGGGCCATGGGTCGAACAGCTACAGGCGTGCGGGGTATGCGATTGGATGATGAGAATGATGCTATCGTAGGTATGGTTGTGGTGGATCGAGAAGAGAATGATCACGATATATTGGTTATTTCTGAAAAAGGAAATGGTAAGCGGTCTCTACTTGAGGATTATCGCCAGACCAAGCGCGGAGGAAAAGGGGTTAAAACCTTGAATATCTCTAACAAGACAGGAGATCTTATCGCTATTAAAGGAGTGAAAGATGAATATGATCTCATGATTACAACCCGAGAAGGCGTTATCATTCGTTTGCCTATAGATTCTATTCGGATTATGGGTAGAGCTACACAGGGGGTTCGGCTAATTAATTTGGACAGTTCTGCTAAAATTGCTGATGTCGCAATTATTAAAAGCAAAGATGAAGAGGAAGAAGAATAGTTGTTATTCGCTCATTGGGAAATGATCGACTTTTATCTTTTCTAGAATCAATACAGAGGATAGAATGATTGATTTCTTTCCCAAATCATGTCTTGTTCAATGCTAAATTTCTTATTATATTCGTTCTATTGTAAATCAAGATAAAAAATATGAAATACATAGGGTCATTCGTACTTATTATTCTATTGGCTATGAGTCCATTGATGGCTCAGGATAGTCCGGATAAAATGATGAAAAAAGCTGATCGTTCGCTATCGAAATACAATTTGGATCAAGCGAACAACAAAGATGAGTTAATGGAAGCTAAAGACTTAATTGTATCCGCATTGGAGGATGAGGAAGTAGCTAAGGAAGGAAGAGCTTGGGTAGTTAAAGGTCAAGTGTTTGCTAGCTTATCTAATGAGGATATGAAAATGTTAATGGCAAACCCTCAGTCCGAACCGAGTTATCCCAATGCACCATTTAAAGCATATGAGGCATTTTACGAGGCATTGAATGTGTCCGACAAAAGTCGTTACCAGCGCGAAGCACTGGAGGGACTCGGTGGTCTAACCCAGATCTTCAGCATTATGGGGAATGCGTATTTGGAAAGTCAGGAATACGATAAGGCTTACGAGCCTTTAGATGCTTTATTGAATATACATGAGACTTTTGTGGCTGAGGGAGAAGATCCGGTCTATCAAAGTGAGGATGATTATGATCAGCAACGTTTTGTCGTTTCTATTTGTGCAATTCAGGCCGGTGCTACCGAGCATGCAAAGAACTTGCTCATGGAATTATACGAGGAGGAATATTCCGATGCTGCTGTGTATTCAAGCTTATTTGATTTGTTGATGAATGAGGATGATGAAGAGAAAGCATTGGAGGTATTAGACAAAGGAAAAGAATTGTTTCCCGAGGATAATACTATTCTTTTTGCCCGTATCAATTATTATATTCAAAATGACGAGTTGGAATTACTCGAAGAAAGTTTGCAGGAAGCCATCAAAGCAGAGCCTGAAAATGCATCGGTTCACAGTGCACTGGCCAATGTGTACATGAAGATTTATAATCGGATGTTGGAAGAAGGAACCGAGGAAGAAGCTGAGGAGTATAAGAGTAAAGCCATTCAGTATTACGATAAAGCGATAGAATTAGACCCAGAAGATTTTGAACCGTATTATAGTGTGGGATCAATATACTTTAACGAGGCTGCAGTGATCACTCAGAAAATGTCGGAATTGGGCATGAGTAAGGAAGATCAAAAAAAGTACGATACTCTAAAAGTGAAATCAGAAAAGTTATTCGACAAGGCGCTACCATATTTTGAAAAGGCAGAAAGCCTTGCGCCTAATGACACGAATACTTTAATAGCATTAAGAGAAATTTTTGCTCGAACAAATGAGTATGAGAAAGCTCAGGAGCTAAAAGTTAGAATGGAGCGCATTCAAAGCGGTGAAACTCTAAGTGATTCCTATTTTGGAGAATAGTGAATGAATATAGATTCAAAACAAGGTCGTCTATTTAGGCGGCCTTTTTTTATATTGTTAAAATAGTAATATGAAAATGAAATACAAAGAACCTCAAGGGCTAAATTACGTAGCTGAATTTCACAAGACCTTTAATTTGCCAATAGAGGACAAGCCGGTAATTCCTGCTTCGGATCGGTGTGAGCTTAGAGTTAATCTGTTACAAGAGGAATTGAATGAATTAAAAGCAGCCATAGCTGATGATGATTTAACCGAAGTTGCAGATGCATTGGCGGATCTTCAGTATGTCTTATCCGGCGCCATATTGGAGTTTGGAATGGCAGAAAATTTCAAACGAGTATTCGACGAAGTTCAGCGATCAAATTTGAGTAAAGCCTGCGATACGCAAAGTGAAGCCTTAGCTACACAAGAAGCATATCACAAGCGCAATGAGACAATCTCATATATAGAAGAAGTCAATGGCAAACTTGTAGTGTATAGAAAAGGAGATCATAAAGTATTGAAATCCATTCGCTATTCTCCTGCGGATATCGTTTCTATCCTCGATCAAAAGGACGAGTAAAGCCTGGTGCCAGTACTATGCAAGAATAGTGTTTTGGACATCTGCACTATTTGCCTATAATTTATATTATGTTAAATAATAGTTTTAGGCATTTTTAACCCCTCTTTTACCTATCCTGGGATTGCTCCCTCCCGCTTGCATAATTATTCTGTAAAAAAAAAGCGAGAAAGCAGAAGCTGCTTTCTCGCATATAAATAGTGAATGTATCTGGGGGTAATTTAGAATCCCATACCGCCACCCATGTTTTGCATATCTTCTGCACTCATTACTTCATAATCAGAAGTATCAAATTCAAAAACGGATGAATCAACTGATGTTTTAACTTCATTCGCAGTGAAGGTCATGGAGATTTGAGGTTGCTCAATGGTATATTCTAAGGGCATTCCTCTCAATTCCTGGGCACCTTCCATGTTTTGAATCATATTACCATCAAATTTGTAATCCTCCGTAATATAAGCCACCATTGACATTTCAGTACCCTCCGTTTTTGTCGTTAGTACCGCTTTATAGGTGTCGTAACCAGCAATCGTTTTCCGGTCATCTTCGAAATATTCAATTGATGTTTCCACTTTGTCGGGATCCGGCTTATCAACAGGCATATTAACCTTGATCTTTCTCCCCATCATATCCATGAGCATGAGCATAGAATCCTTTTTAGGATTTAATATCATGTTTTGTTGCATCATGCCATTCATCATATTCATGCTGGTCATTCGTTTGCCATCTTTAATATAGATCGTCATTTTTGATCCTTTCATCATATCCAATTGGCCAGCTACTTGCGGGTTGTCACTAGAGATATCCGAAAGCTCGAAAGCAACAGATCCTTCAGAAAAAGTTTTTTGTGCCACCAGAGATGTTGTGGTGACTAATAGAAAAGATAATAGTGCAATTAAATTGATTGGTTTCATTTGAGTAGTTTATCGTTTAATAAAGCAATGACACAAAAATAAGAAAGATGAATGATTGTCTGCTATAAATTCTACTAAAGCCATTTTATTATCGATGATTATTGAATATTTTCGGCATTATTTACTCTTGAATTGAGGATCTTTGATTCTCTTGGTGTAGTCCTTTCATACGATACTGTACATTTTTGGAATACTGAGACACATAATGCTATTATGATAGGTGTCTCGTTCACAGGGAATGACAGTCTACAGTGAAATCAAATAGACTTTTTCTGGGTTGCGACACTCTCCTTTCGGAGCAATATCATGAACTTCCTTTAGGGTTTATGTATAAACTCTAATTTACTTTGGAAGATATGAGCTATAGATCGCGCTCTTAATTTTGTATTCTCAACCACTTTTCCCTTAAATTGCTCGTCAATATTGGCTTCAAAAAGAGCCACCCATCGTGTAAAATGTTCTGCTCCAATCGGCAATGGACGATGAACGGAGAATGGATTGCCCTTATAACTTGATTTTCCAAAGATGAGCGTATTCCAAAACCGATACATGGTGGGAAGATGCTCTTTCCAGTCTACCTGGGCAAAGTCATTGAAAATTTTAGATAGCAAAGGATCTTCATTTACTTTATCGTAAAACGAATCTACCATTTGTTTGATGTCTTCTTCGTTCTGTATATCTCGCAACTTGGCTTTCATGTCTTTACATTGTCAATTCTAGTTCTACTATAATGTTAAGCATAGATAATCAGAATTATTTCTCACAAAAATGATACAAGTCATTTATGGATCCAATACTCGTCATCAGCGCTCAGTGAATAAAAATAGGATTGAATCACGGCAATTCTTTTGTAATTTATGGGATACGAGATGTAGGAGATATTTAAAAATTATTCTGTTCTAGGCCAATCCCCCATGAACTTGATGTACAGATGTGCTGTGTTAATGGCGTCCCAATACGCTCGATGCTCTTCTCCTTCCCAATCAATGGCGCAGGCTTTCAAGGCCCTTTTTAATCCAACGGCACGGGGCAATTGCTTGAGCAATTGGTAAGACCTTTTGAGATTCATTTGAGGATACAGCCATCGAATATCTATATCGCTTAGTGCTGCATCGGATTCCAGAAAAAATAGATCTCTTTTACCCCATGCAATAAATAAGAGCTCCTCTCCTATGGGAAGCCAATCATAAAATTTTTCAGCGACTTCTTTAAAGTTTGGGGCATCTAACACATTTTTTGAATCAATCCCCGTTAATCGCTTACAGTAAGTCGAAAGATAGGGAGCTAATAAGGGGCGCACATAGCTTTGGAAATGATCCTGTATATCGCCATACTCATCTACTAATACAGCGCCCCACTCTATGATTTCTTGTTGATCAGCATGGGGTTGTCCCTCCCAACATGTTGCTTCTAAATCGTAAATTATACGTTTCATGGTAATTGACTACAATGCAAGATAACCTGCATTAATTGGCTGACTTCCTCAATGAGAGATCGTAAATATCTAATCGATTGTGGTAATAGTACAGCAACTTAAAATTCTCACTGTACACATAACCCGATTTGAGATACAAAGGTTTATCTGCGTGGTAGGCACCAATTTTGTTTAATCCTTCAAGTGCGATATCGGCAATATCAGCTTTAAATTCTTCCTGAATTCTAATTTTATCCTGCTCTGCTAATTCCATTACTTGATGGTAAACATTCTGCAGCGCTTCAATAAATACACTCCATTCCACCTGAAAGTCTTCTTCAGGAGATCTCAAGACGGAAAATAAATCTGAGTCCTGGGCCTTCTCAAGTAATAACTGAAAAGCGGTGAAAGCTACGAGGTCACTGCTCAACACCACATTGTATCGTTTGAAACTATCAGCAATCTTCTCACCGAGAAATCGGGTATAAATAAACTCCCTTTGTTCATCCTGAACGATGAGTCCGTTGCGCATGAAGTATTCGCTAATGTCGATTGGCTTTCCTTCTTTGTTTAGGGATTCACCGGATTGATTTACTTCATTACCAAAAACATCAGTAGGTGGACCAAAGCTCGTTAGAACCTCAGACTCCGTCGAGAACAAATTATAAATAAATTTCAAATTGGATCTCCAACTATTTGAACTATCCTTGGATCTGATATATTTTTCTTTCCCCTTCCTACTTAGATGTTCGTCAACAAGGTACTTTGCCTCCAGGACAAAATGGTAGTTGAGGACTACCGGTACGATAAACACTTTTTTGTGACTTCCCGCTTGTAAAAGTGAGCGCTGCGCATCTAAACAGGTACTCAATAAGCCCAATTTTAATTGTTGCTCAATATGTCCCGATCTGGACCTCGTGCCTCCAGGGAAGAAAATGGTATTTACACCTTTTTGAATACTCAGACTAGACATGCTTTTAAGCGTTTGCATGTAGATTGCATTCTTTTTTCTTCGGTCCAGTCGATAAGCTCCCAGCCGATTCATGAAATATGCGGCGATCTCTGCATTGTAAAGGTTCAAACCAGCGCCATAGTGGAAGGCGGGAATACTGACCATAAAATCGAGAACATAGCCCAACAGAATACTGTCCAAATTACTGAAGTGAGTTGGGACTAAGATGACTACTCCTTTGTCAAATAGCTGTCGGGTAAGCTCAACATGGCCCGCTATCGGCAAACTTTCCTGCAAGCGATGTTTGGTACCAAATATACGAGGGATACCCTTGGATGCAGCGGCATTTAATAACCGACCAAAAAAGAAGGTGAGAAATTTTCTAGCAAACAGAAAAGTTTTAACACTAAAGTTGCCGGCAATTTCTTCGGAAAATCGATTTATTACCCTTAGTAATAACTCACTGAATATCTGCTTTTTATGTTCTTCTACCTCAAGTTTTTCTGCCTCTTCTATTTCGGAAGCGATTCTCTTCCAAAAGAGTTTCTCATTCGGCGGGTCGACCTTCCAGGCTTTTCTTTTCATGCGCACTCTCTCCTGATACATTGTCTTGTCCAAAATGGACTTCATTTCAGAAGCAGTGTGATTCTCAAAGTGAGCTAAAGTGGCCTGATTAATTTCATGAATAAAGCCCTCTCTATTGCTATAGAGTTGATAAAGTGGCCAATCTGCAATTTCCGGAATGAGGTGTTTCTGCTTAGAGACCTTTTGGATGTATGGTGATTTTTTATTCATGACCTTACAAGAGTGATTCATTCAGAGAATGGATATAATTTTGCACATCTTCAATGCCTTCTTTTTTGATCGAGGAGGTAAATATAGCATGTGGCATTTCTTCCCAAAACTCGGACATCGCTTTTTTATAGGCAGGCATCACTTTAGTTCTTTCTTGTGGCTTCAGCTTATCCCATTTTGTAAAAATAATTACAAATGGAATACTTTTTTTACCCAGACGATTCATAAAATCTAAATCGCTCTTCTGCGGTGATATTCTTGCATCTACGAGAACGAATGCTGTAACGAGATTAGGGCGATGTGCCAGGAAATTCATAATCATGAGGTCCCATTTCTCTCTTTGCTTTTGAGAAACTTTAGCATAACCGTAGCCCGGCAAATCTACTAATCGCCATTTATCATTGACCAGAAAAAAATTAAGCGTTTGAGTTTTGCCAGGAGTTTTACTCACACGGGCCAATGATTTCCTGCCTGTAATGGCATTGATCAAGGACGATTTACCTACATTGCTTCTTCCAATAAATGCGTATTCTGGCAGATTAGGTGGTGGACACTGGTTATTTTGGGTAAAACTCCCAAGAAATTCAATCGAATGTACTTTCATTTTCGTCTATAAGTTCTTGTCATTTATACAAGGATACGGAAGATTAAGTAGATTTTTAACCGTTGATTCATAATTTATCCTTTATTTTGCGTTTTAAGGGGGCGGTGTGAAACTCTTTATCAAAATGAAGCGTTATTAAGACATATGAAAGATTTTAAGATCTGTATTCTTTTGATGGTGCTAGGATTTACCAGCACGATGATGAGTGGTCAAATAAAATTTGGTATCCGAGCGGGATTAAACACCACCGAGGTTGATCCGAACAGCCTTTTTATCACGAATCGAAATGATGTAGAGGAATTTAAATTGGGACTTCAGCAAGCTCGATATGGTTATCATTTAGGGTTGTTCTTACAAGCCAATGCAGATTTTCTATTTATTCAACCAGAGGTTTGGTTTCGTTCCAGCAGCGCTGAGTATTCAGTTGAAGATCTTCAAAATGGAATGGCAGAAGAAGTATTTACAGAGAGATATCAGTATATCGATATTCCCGTACAACTTGGTATCCGAATGGGGCCCGTCCGTCTAGGATGTGGTCCGGTAGGACATTTATTTATTAATTCTGTTACTGAGTTTATTGAGGATACTCAAATTGAGGATTATGAGAAGCGATTCGAAGATATCACGGTAGGATATATTGCGGGCATCGGAATTGATATTTGGAATTTTCACGTTGATTTAACCTACGAAGGAAACTTCACTCGTTTCGGCGACCACTTCACCTTTTATGGTAAAGAGTATTCTTTTGATACCTCCCCATCTCGGTTGATTGGAACAGTGGGGATATCTTTCTAGCTTTTCTCTCAAAACTTTCCTCTCTATTTTATTCTTATTTTTGATATCTAACTACAATCCCCCTCTTTATGAGTAAATGCTCTATAGGTTTTGAACACGTACATGGTTTTTCTTCTTTTGATAAACACTATGTAAATGCTCCTTCTGATTTTTCGCCATTTATTTCTGCCCCTCCTACCCTGCAATCCGGTTTAGATCAAATTGATCGAAAAAAAAGTAGTTATACGACTTCCCGAGAAATGATTACTGGAGTGATTTCCTCACAATATCGCGATCTTGGTCTATTGTCTGACGAAAGGAGAAAATTTGTAGAGCAGCTACAAGATGAAAACACATTTACTGTGATTACTGCCCATCAACCGAGTTTATTGACGGGACCTTTGTATTTCATTCATAAAATCATCAGTGCAATTGTTACTGCTGAGGAAGTCAATAACTCTTATACCGAAGGTGCTATTCTCCCCTTGTTTATCATTGGCGGAGAGGATCATGACTTTGATGAAATGAATCACTTATATTTCAAATCTGACCGATTGGAGTGGCAAGATAAATCGGCCGGAAATGCAGTTGGCCGAATATCGACGCGAAATATTGTACCCATTATTGAAAAACTGGCAAAACATCTCAAGAAAAGTTTTTATGGTGAGGAAATCACCCAACTGATGCAAGAATCTTTTAACGGTAATCGAACTGTTGGTCAGGCGATGCAGTACTTCCTCTTACAGCTATTTAAAGATGAGCAGCTGCTCATTGTTCAAATGGATGACCGAGAGTTGAAACGCGCTTTTATACCTCACATTAAGAAAGAAGTGCTTGAACAGCCTTCCCGTGCTTGGGTGGAGCAATCTCAAAAGGAATTACAAAAATTGGGATACGGCGAGCAGGCCCTCGCTAGAGACATCAACTTCTTTTATCTCCACGAAGGGCAACGTAGAAGGATTACCTATGAAAATAATATGTACTACGTATTAGATAGTGAGATTGAAATGTCGGCTAAGGAGATGAGTAGTTGTATCGAGAAACATCCAGAACGATTCAGTCCAAATGTAGTCATGCGCCCAGTATATCAGGAGTTTATTTTCCCCAACCTGATTTATGTTGGTGGCGGAGGGGAGTTAGCCTATTGGATGGAAAGAAAACGTCAATTTTCTGAATTTTCATTGCCATTACCTCTATTGGTTCGCCGCCATTCTGCCACTTTGATTACCAATGCGCAATGGGGAGCTTTAAAGAAGTTTGGATTACCGGTAAAACAATGGTTTTCTCATTTGCATGATTTGGAGAAAGGTTGGTTAGAAAATGACTTTTCCGGCGAACTTGATTTCACCAATGCTTATCAGCAAATGCATGATGCATTTGACGGACTTCAACAAAAGATGAGTCAGGTTGACCCCACCTTGGAATATTCTACGGAGGCGGCAAGAGTAGATGCCTTGAAAACTTTAGATCGCTTGAAAAAGAAGATGAGGCAGGCATTAAAGGAGAAGCATAAAATCAAACACCAGCGATTGCTTCGCATTCTAAATGAAATAGCTCCCGAAGGAAGCCTTCAGGAACGAAGAACCAATTTTTTAGAATATTATGAAAGACGTGGTCCCGAGCTATTCCAAGACTTAAAGTCTGCTTTTAAACCTTTTAAGAGTGAAATGTTGGTCATTACGACTCCTTAATGGGAAATAAATATACGAGGTCGTCAATTTGTTCCTTTAGGTCTTTTCGATTGACGATAAAGTCAAGAAATCCGTGTTTCATAAGAAACTCTGATCGTTGAAATCCCTCTGGCAGTTCTTGTTTGATCGTTTCTTTAATAACGCGAGGACCGGCAAATCCGATTAGCGCATTAGGTTCTGCGAAATTGACATCTCCTAACATCGCAAAGGAAGCCGTGACCCCACCGGTGGTCGGATCAGTTAGAAATGAAAAATAGGGAATGCCCGCTTTGGATAATTGGCTCAATTTAGCAGCTGTTTTGCCCATTTGCATCAGGCTAAAAGCACTTTCCATCATTCGAGCACCTCCTGATTTCGAGATAATCATTAAGTGCACTCTATTTTCGATACAATAATCAATGGATCTAGCAATTTTCTCGCCAACAACAGAACCCATAGATCCTCCAATAAAGCTAAAGTCCATTGCTGCAATAACGAGAGGGCGTCGATTTACCTTCCCTTCAGCAACTGTCATTGCATCATCTAAGCGCGTTTTTATCTTGGCTTGTTTCAGCCGATCTGTATATGATTTTAAATCGGTGAACTCCAGAAAATCATATGACTCGATATCATCAAATAGAATGTTGTAAGTTCCATCGAAAATGAGTTCGTAATAATCATAGGAACCGATCCTCGTATGATGACCACAGCTCGGACAAATGAAGAAATTCTCCTTCATTTCTTTCATGGTACTTAGCTCACTGCAGGATTTGCATTTATGCCATAAGCCATCCGGAGTTTCTTTCTTGAACTTAGTTGCTGTTTGGATTCCGTCTTTTAATCGTTTAAACCAGCCCATGTTTTCAGGTTTTTCTAATTACAGATAACAAATGTAGCAAATAAAATCATGTTGGAGGTGGCAATCAATTCAATATCTGTATGACTGTGCCGCTTGTACGAATGCCTTGACGCCGTCTAAGGGAGTGTCTGGATAAACCCCGTGACCCAGATTTACAATATGATGGCCCTCAAAGGCGGCAATCATCTCTTGGGTAGCCTTCTCTATGCTTTGATGGGAGCCATAGAGTGCGGCTGGATCTAAATTACCTTGCACGACCTGATGCTCTCCTAAAGTTCTGCGAACTTCTGAAGGAATCATATTCCAGTCTATTCCAATGGCTTCACAGGGTAGTTTCTGCATATCGGAGAGGGCATAAAAGGCGCCCTTACCAAAGAAAATGGAAGGTACCTCTACTGTCTCTAAAATTTGCTTAACGTAGGGTAATCCGAAGGTTTGATACAAAGACGGACTTAATAGACCCGCCCAGGAATCAAAGAGTTGTATAACTTCGGCCCCGGCCCTTTGTTGCTGCTGAAAGTAATATATAGTGGCTTCTGTAATTTTCTCAAGCAACTGATGGGCCGCTCGTTCTTCCTGAACTAAAAATTTTCGGGCCTTGCTAAAAGTTTTGCTTCCTTGCCCTTCGATCATGTACGCCAATAAGGTCCATGGTGCTCCACCAAACCCAATGAGAGTTTTGTTGGGAGCTAATTGCTGTCTAACTTTTTTTAAAGCTTCGCTAACGTAAACCAACTGTTCCTCAATGTTGTCAGCTTGGCTATTTAGCTTTTGAATGTCTGCTGGTTGGTCAATAGTTTTTGGGAAATAGGGTCCCTTGCCTTTAATCATTTCATATGGTAAGCCCAGGGCTTCCGGAATAACGAGAATATCACTAAATATAATGGCCGCGTCTACCCCGAGTTCGTCGACAGGTTGTAAGGTAACCTCGGCGGCAAGATCCGGTGTTTCTACTAATTCCTTAAAACCGGAGAGTGATTTTCTGAGGGCTCTATACTGTGGTAATATGCGCCCCGCTTGCCTCATTAACCACACTGGCGGACGGGCGACTTCTTCTCCATTTAACGTTTGTAAGAGTATTTTTTTCATGATCCAAAGATAATAAATGACCTATACATTTTCCTTTGATCGGGGCTAGTCTTCTTCTATTCTTAGTAGGACAGGTAGCTGAATATAGGAAATTGAAAGACTGAAATCCCTTTCACTTGAGAACTTTAATCGGTAAAATCTCTCTAAATCCTATGTCTTATGATATTGCGTGAAGGATGGTAGTGGCCGAGCCGACGAAGGCGGAGAAGGGTCCGAAAGAGCCCTGCGACTGAGGACGGAACCCACGAACAGCCTGACCCGAGGCAAGAGTAAACTTTGCCGAGGGGCACGCCCAAATAATTAAAAATCTGTGAATTCAGATTGATATAATGAGAAATTTTCAATGCCGAAAATGAAATTATGGATTGCCTGGTGAGTATCAATTTCTGTATCTTTGATGAAGTTTTATATGATGCTTATGAGGATAAAGTCATTTTTCAGGATATTTTTTATTTCCATTGTTAGTTTGGTTAGCGTAGCATTAGTGCCTGGACAATCATTTGTGAATCCCTCTTTTGAGGGGGAACCTCAGGAGGCCTTCGTACCCGTTGGATGGACGCCTTGCACTGCCAATACAACACCTGATATTTTTCCCGGAGTTTGGGGGGTGAATATGGATCCCGCGGATGGGGCGACCTATATGGGACTCATTACTCGCAGCGATGGATCATTTGAAAGTGTGGGCCAGCGATTACCTGTCGTCGTGGAGGGTGGAGAGTGTTATTCCTTTTCTTTTTATCTGGCCAAATCTGATACTTATGCAGGCTTTAACGATCCGATTCGCTGCAGAATTTGGCTCGGAAGTTCTTCTTGTCTTCGCGAACAATTGATTTTTGAATCCGACCCACTGGAAGATGTGGATTGGAGGAAGGAAGATATTCGATTCGAAGCAGATAAGGATCAGCAGTTTCTCATTATTGAGGCAGGTTTTCCAACGAAATTGAGAAAAGCGCGCGGTAACATGCTGATCGATGGTTTATCGTCGATTATTCGGTGTGACAGAGCTTAATTCTTTTTGAGGTCTTCGACTCGATCTAGAATGCGATTGAGCCGTTGCTCTAAAGAATCCTTCTCGGTTCCATTGGACTCGTAATCTTCCTGAGCACTTTTTAAGTCTGAGCGAATATTTTCTACTTCTACGGAGTTAGAGTCTGTTTTCAACTCTTCAAGGAATCCGGAAATATTATCAATCACATCATCGTATTTTCCATCTTTCACCTTTTCGGTTTCATCTTTGACAAAATCTACGACAGCCACACCCACTTCTTTGGTTTGCTTAAAAATTGATTTTGACTGCTCGCGTTCTTCTTCCGTACCAAAAAAATAATTGTAGGCTAATACAGCAATGATGATAATCAAGCCCCATTTTATTAATTTTCCTATCATAATACCCATTATCTTTGTTTCATAAAGATACATAAACGTTCTAATTTTATAAATTCGCAAACCAAAAGAAACAGATATGCGATATCCAGCCAGAAGGATCGAGAAAAAATGGCAGCAGCGCTGGCAAGAAGAGAAAACTTATGAGGTCGGAATTACTGATCTCCCCAAGTACTATGTGCTGGACATGTTCCCCTACCCTTCGGGTGCCGGATTACACGTTGGGCATCCTTTGGGATATATTGCTTCCGATATCATTAGTCGACACAAACGAATGCAGGGCTTTAATGTGCTGCATCCCATGGGCTACGATTCTTTTGGCTTGCCTGCGGAGCAATACGCCATTCAGCGCGGTATTCACCCTGCAAGTGCAACTGAAGAAAACATTGAGAAATTTCGCGCACAGTTAAAAAACATCGGCCTGAGTTATGATTGGAGCCGGGAATTAAAAACCAGTGATCCAAAGTACTATCAGTGGACCCAAAAAATATTTTTGCTCTTGTATGGCCATTATTACGATACAGATACTGATGGTGCGCAGCCCTTGGAACGATTGAAGGATTATTTCGATGCAAAGGGAAGCGATGGCGTTCCTGCTATTGGTGGTGAGGACTTGAGTTTTACATCTTCTCAATGGAACGCTATGGACCGAAAAGAGCGAGAAGATGTGCTCATGAATTACAGATTAGCCTATCGAAAAATCAGCTATGTCAACTGGTGTGAAGCATTAGGCACAGTATTGGCTAATGATGAGGTTGTCAATGGCGTATCTGAGCGCGGAGGGCATCCCGTCATACAAAAACCCATGTTACAATGGTCCTTGCGCATTACAGCATATGCAGAACGTTTAGCAGATGGACTAAAGCAGCTGGATTGGTCTGATGCCTTGATCGCGCAACAAAAAAACTGGATTGGCCGCTCAGAAGGTGCGACCATCAGATTTGACCTGCAGGATATTTCAGAATCCATTGAGGTATTTACCACCCGGCCAGACACATTATTTGGCTGTAGCTTCATGGTGTTAGCACCAGAACATGAGGCTGTACCCAAGTTGACAGCCAAAGCCCATGAAAAAGAGGTCCAGCAGTATATCGACTATGCCTCGAGCCGATCGGAAATTGAAAGGATGTCGGATAAAAAGGTGAGTGGAGCTTTCACCGGTGGATATGCAACGCATCCACTTAGCCAAAAACCTTTGCCGATTTATATCAGTGAATATGTTTTAAAAGACTACGGTACGGGCGCAATCATGGCCGTACCTGCGCACGATGAAAGAGACCAATCCTTCGCGCAGCATTTTGACCTGCCGATTCCCCAAGTCGTCGATCAGTCAGCTTATCCCGATGCCAATCTCCAAGATAAAGTGGGACAGATGATACAGTCCGACTTCCTCAATGGAATGACAGTAGTAGAGGCGATTGAAGCAGCTATCCAGGCATTAGAAAAAGAGAACCGAGGACGTCGAACGATCAATTATAAGTTGAGAGATGCCAATTTTAGTCGACAGCGATATTGGGGGGAGCCCTTCCCTATTACCTATGATGATGATGGCTTGCCGCATACGGTTGCCTACGATGAGTTGCCGGTTCGTCTGCCAGAATTGGAAAAAATTCAACAGAAGGAGGGAAAAAGCCCGCTGAGCTTTGCTGATGATTGGGTTCAGACGAAAGATGGACAACGTAGGGAGGTGGATACTATGCCGGGTTTTGCCGGTTCTTCGTGGTACTTTTTGCGATACATGGATCCGCATAATGATAACGAAATGTTTAGCCGCGAAGCTGTAGACTATTGGCGTGATGTCGATTGTTATGTAGGCGGTACAGAGCACGCGGTAGGTCACTTGATGTATGCCCGTTTTTGGCATAAATTTCTCTATGATTTGGGAAAAGTGCCGACAGAGGAGCCTTTTCGCAGACTGATTAACCAGGGTATGATTCAAGGACGTTCACTACTTTTGGATATTTCCCAACGCGGTCAGCAACGGAGTATTCACGTGCCTATCGACCGGGCTGACGATAAGGATCGCCTATTTAAGCGAGACTTTATTGAGTTGCAGTCAGAAGATCGAAGATTTGAAGGGATAGATGCCGATCGTGATCTCCCCTGGCAATACGATGAAAACCAGCATGCCTTTCTACCACTTCGTGCCGACATAGAAAAAATGTCTAAATCAAAGCACAATGTAGTCAATCCGGATGATGTCATTGAAGAATTTGGTGCTGATGGATTTCGCATGTTTGAAATGTTTCTTGGACCTATTGAAGACCACAAACCCTGGGATACGCAAAGTATTACCGGTATTGTGAAGTTTCTTCATCGCTGTTACGATTTGTATTTTACCGAATCTGAGGAATGGCAAGTGGTTGATGAGCCAGCCAATAAGGAAGAGTTGAAAATCCTACATACTTGCATCAAAAAAGTAACAGAGGATATCGAGCGATTATCCTTTAATACATGCATCTCAGCACTCATGATTGCCGTGAATGATTTGCGCAGCATGGAATGTCGAAAACTAGAAATATTGGAGCCCTTGTGTCGTCTATTAAGTCCCTTTGCCCCTCATTTGGCCGAAGAGATTTGGTCGAATATTGAGCCACGGAGCTCAGTTACAAGTCAGGCTTATCCTCAACATGAGGAAAAATATTTAATTGAGGATGAGGTAGAATATCCTATATGCATCAACGGTAAAAAACGCGACCTGCATAGTTTTCCCCGAGAGGCAAGTAAAGAGGAGATACAATCTACAGCAGCTGGCTTAGAGGTTGTCAAAAAATGGACAGAAGGAAAGCAAATAGTTAAGGTGATCGTCGTTCCGGGACGAATGGTAAATTTTGTAGTGAAATAGTTTTTCTTGTCTATTTAGCCGAAGGTCTCAAGGTTATTATTCAAGTGACTTATTCCTCATTATGCCCTCGAGCATTGCTTAACTTAAAACGTCTATCACCTTGTTAATCAGTGATATACTGGCGATATATTATGTTTGTCAGAGAAGCCGATACTGTGATTTTTACTTGCCATCCCTCAGCCTGTCGCTACACTGGAGTTGAATTTAACAATTTCTATAGACAGCCAATGGAATGTTGTAGTTAATAATTTTTGTTTGGGGGTAACCGCCCGCCCAATATTGGGCAGGCGGTCGCTATGCTCCAGGGCTCGCTATTCGCTCGGTCCCCAACGAATTGGTGACTGGCCCGCCAACAGGTGGGGGCCACCCTTTCGCAGCGCTTACCCGGGCTTGGGGTTTGTATTCAGCGATGAGTTTGCAATTTGTACCTTTCGATTTGTAGGAGGAGGCGGTGCCTGCCTAAGCCCTGGGGGGGGCACCGCGACCCAAATTCCCGGATAATTATAACACACTTTCTGTGAAAAAAAACCAACAAAGTCCTTTCACAATAGATTCGTCTATGCTCTACTGCACGATGGACTGTAAAGGAGCTCGGATTGAGACTCGGGAAGTTTGGAGTAAAAATATTGTATGGAGAAAGGTGCTGTTGCGTTGTTGTATACAATTTTAACTTAGGAAAAAGCAACTTACTTATTGTTCATTTTCCTGGAGGTATTGCATTTCCGGATTTTGGGGTTCAATATTTTCTTTGAGGTTGGCAAGACCCTCTGACAAATCACCACCGATAGCCTCTTCAAGATTCATGAATACGAGCATGAGATTCATGGGGTAATTCATCCTCCCAGTAAAGCCCCAACTCACAAGTGTTGTGCTATCACTTATACTTTCTGTAGTTATATAGGCTTGGCTCGTAGATTCGAAAGGCTCTTTAAATCGAAGTTCAAAATCGATCCGTTCATTGGGAGAAATAGCTAAAATTTCTTGTTCGCCGCTTCCAACATCCGGGTCTTCACTGTTCCAGGCTGAAATAAAACCAACGGTTGCATCCTGTCCAGTGAAGGTCTTTTCCATGTCGGGGTCCATTTTACTCCATACGCTGTATTCATCTTGATTCTTCAAGTGTTTAACATAATCGAATACTTCTGTACGAGGTTTTTGGATCTCAATTTCTCGTTCAACGCGGTATTCCTTATCCACAAAGATTCCTAAAATAAGAGGAAGAACGATAATAATTGCCAAGCCAATTAAAATGTATTTGATAGTTGAATTCATAAGGCAGAATATTCAAATTGTTTTGAAATAGAGATACAAACCTATGTCGTTACAAATATATGACAATTTATTAAAAGTTTGTTTTAAAGTTTTTCCTGGGCGGCAGTTTTAAGAGTTTTCAATTGATACTTATCCGGGCGGTGCGCAAGCGCTGCGCAGCAGGCCCGAGCCACTGTCAGTGGCGAAGGGAGACCGACTGTAGCATAGCTGCAGTCGGGCCGAGGCTCCCCGCTGGAGCCACCTATGGGGGCGGAAGCGGCGCTATGGAGCCGAGCTGTGGAGCATAGCGACCCGTGAACCGCTGATTGCGGTGAACGGGAGGCGCCCAAAAGAGCTTAGGTCTTTGCATCCAATTGCCGGGCAAAATCGATAAAGAAATCGAGAGCTTCCGGGTTTTTCATAGCATCTTTACTTGCGACCTCATCTACATCCATTCCCATGAGGATTTTTTTGATCGGTGTTTCCATTTTCTTGCCGCTAATCGTCCGAGGAATATCTTTGACTTCTATCATCTGATCGGGCACGTGACGTGGAGAATAGGTGCTGCGTAATTTCTTTTTAATTTCTTTTTTGAGTTCATCCGTAAGACGCTCTCCATCGTTCATTTGCAGGAATAATGGCATAAAATGATCTCCATTGGGTTGTTCAATATTGACGATGAGAGCGCTATTTATCTGTGGCATTTGCTCTACGGCGCGATAAATTTCTGCAGTGCCGATTCGAACTCCCTGACGATTCAGCGTGGCATCTGAACGGCCGAGAATAATAATGGTTTTGCGTGAAGTGATATAGACCCAATCCCCATGTCGCCAGCATCCCGGATAGTCCTCAAAATAACTGCTGATATATCGCTTTTTATTGTCGTCCCCCCAGAAGTAAATAGGCATGCTCGGCATGGGTTGTTCGATAACCATTTCACCGACTTTTTGCTCTACGCGATTCCCTTCTTCATCATAGGCGAAAAGCGCTGATCCCAGAGCAGGTCGTTGTATTTCTCCCTGATAGACGGGCAGCAGAGGAACCCCACCCAAAAATGCAGTGCAAACATCAGTCCCTCCACTCATGGAGCAAAGCCAAATTTCTTTTCCTATATTTTGATAGACCCAATCAAAACCTTCCGGAGGTAAGGGAGCCCCTGTAGATCCAATGGAGCGAATATTTGAGAGATCATAGTCGTTGATTGGGCTAATATCTGCTTTCATACAGGCGACGATAAAGGGCGCACTGGTTCCAAAATGGTTGATTTTGGCCTCCTGGGCATAAAACCACATAGCATCAATATTGGGATAGCCCGCCGATCCGTCATAGAGCACCATAGTGGCGCCCATTAATAGTGAAGCCTGCGAAAAATTCCACATCATCCAGCCCGTAGTAGAAAACCAGAAAAATCTTTCTCCAGGGTGAACGTCATTATGTAAAGCCATATATTTCAAATGTTCCAGAAGGACCCCACCATGACTGTGTGTAATTGCTTTTGGTCGACCCGTCGTACCGGAGGAATATAGTATCCAAATGGGGTGATCAAAAGGCACAGCTTCGAACTGAAGTGGTGGGGCATCTGCCTGGACAATTTCATCGAAATCCGACAGTTCAGCAGTGATCTTCGGGTGACCGGCACCAATGGGGTCTATACTCACAACATGTTGAATGGAAGTGATTGTGTTACAAATATTCTGCACAATCTCCGTTTTATCATATTTCTTGCCTCCATAGCTATAACCAGTCACTGCAAGTATGACCTTGGGTTCAATTTGTTCGAACCGCTCTTTGACGCTATCAGCACCAAAATCTGGGGAACAACTAGACCAAATGGCTCCTAAGGAAATACTAGCCAGGAATCCGATGGTTGCTTCCGGAGTATTGGTAATAAAGGCGGCTACTCGGTCCCCTTTTTGAACACCACAAGATTTGAGGAAGTGAGCCATGGCAGCCACCTTCTGCCTCAACTCAGTCCAACTCATTTCCGTTTGTGGGATTAATTCTGTTTTATAAATAATGGCCGGGCGGTCATCACTTGCTTTTCTGAAAATATGTTCGGCATAATTGAGTGTTGAACCACTAAACCATTCCTGGTGAGGCATACCACCATTACGCTGTAAGGTGTTTTTTGGTTTATCTTGGAAAATAACTTCAAAATATTCAGCAATGGTACTCCAAAAGACTTCTACCTCTTCAATGGACCAGGCCCAAAGATCATCGTAATCAGCAAAGGACAATTTGTGCTTATCCTTGAGCCACTCCATATACTGGTGCATATGGCTATGTGAAATATCATGTTCAGTGGGTTTCCAAAGGAGTCGAGGATTATCGGATATCATAGCTTATCTTTTGGCTTGAATATAAGAAATCCTTGAAAGTAATTCGACCAAAAGTGAGATTAGAAATTAGTGAATCTTGGAAGCAAAGAGGATTTACATTATATTGCGAGCAAAATACGAACAACTATGAGAACTTATCTACTGTCTTTTTTACTCCTTTCTTTTGTTGGCATTCAAGGGCTTCAGGCGCAAATGCAAGGCAAGCAAGGTCCAAGGTCATTTGTTGATATTTTGACCATGTATTTTGCCGATAATAATATGGCCGATCCTGGAGAAATGCTTGGTGCCGGAATCAATGTAGGGTATTCCATGGGTACACATCACATGATGCTGCGTGGCACATTGGGATTTGAGACGACAACAAATGTAAAAGTAAGTGATGTTTCCGATAATTTATACTACAATCCATTTGGAGCAATTGAAGGCGGTGCCGGAATGTGGCGATCGAATGGTAATCGTTGTGGAGCTAAAAAGCAATATGCTTTTACTGCTTTAGCGAAAGTCGGATTGCGTTATAACGCGGGAACGAGAGAAGCTAATATCGAGCGAAATGTGCTACCTATTGAACGCGGAGTAGATTATTACGGCGCTGTAGAACTAGGTTATTTCTTCCTCGATAGTTATTTCAAGAATAGCGAGGTATATTTAGAGGGTGGTTATTTTATGGAAAGCGAGCAATTGTATGCGCGCCTGGGATTCCGTACCTTTTTAAACACCAAAGCAGTCAAGCGATAGGATTACCTTTCCTTTTGGCTTACCATCAGTTGTCTTGAAACATTATCGGTATCAATCACTTCAATGCTTAGTGGTTCAGAGGAAATGTTAATCCTTGGAGGATTTCCCTGTGTTTTCACATGCAAAGAGAACAGGGGTGATCCTTTGGGCAGTTGTACTCCTTTCAAATCAAGATCGATCCAAAGGAAGCGAATAAAACCTTTGTCCGTCGTTTGTGTGTTGTAATTATTTTCTGTTAAGTCCGGAAGCTGTTGAGGAGCTAATTTGAGAAAACTGACATTATTAACATCCCAGTTCAGGGTAAACTGTATACTGAGAATATCGTCAAAATTTTCAGCATGAAGGGTACATTCATATTCATTTTGAGTCCCGGGGATATTCTCATATTGCCATTTCAGAACTATAGCGCTCTTCTGCGCTGAGATAGAGAAACAAAGACTGAGGAGTAAAATAAGTGTGCTAACTAGTGGTTTCATATAATAATTGCTTTATCGCAAAAGTAAGAATTTCCGCTTTGTGATGCTCAGATGAAAATTTACTATATTTACCTCAATGAGGTTTCGTTGGATTCAGTTCGGTTTATTGCTCCCTCTGTTCATATTGTGTTTCCACTTTTTGAGCAGGGCTCAAAATTGCCCGGGACCGGTGCTCCTTACATCCACCTCTACTACGGATACATCAGCACAATTATTATGGCTGAGCTTCTCAGATCCACAAGTGGGTTATGAGATTTCCATCGTTCCTGAAGGACAAGGACCGGATGAGGGGACCTCAGAACTTTTAGACCCGGACCAACGCAATTACTCAGCGGAGGGCTTGCTGCCCAACACTCCCTATCGCGCTTTTATTCGATCTCTGTGTACTTTTGATACCACTGCCTGGGTTAATCACTCATTTCTCACTGACATAAGAAATGGCTACGATTGTTTGACTTCCCGTCCGATTCCCGATGATGGTTGTGGTTCTCGTCCTCTGGAGGCCTCCGTGCATGTAGATTGGACAGGGAGTGATCTTATGGGAGAAGATATTTCGTTAAGAAAAGTTCATCTAATCATAGAGCACCCCTATCCGGCTGATCTTAAAATAGAGTTGATCAGTCCATCCGGTCAATCGGCGATTTTGACAGAACATCACGGTACTTTATCGGATAATTTTGGATTAGCCGGCGATAGTAGTTGTCTATCCCGCACCACCTTCGTAGATAATGCCTGTACTTCAATTTATGAAGCTTCCCCCCCATTTATTGGTGAGTTTCAAGCAGATGAGTCTTTAGCCCAATTCAACGATGGTTCAGCTGCCAGCGGGGAATGGATAATGCGTATTTGTGATCGGGCTTCGGATGATATCGGTGAATTACAGCATGTTTTCTTAGAATTTTCAACTCAAACTTGTCCCACACCTCCCGTTCCTCAACTCGTTCGACTTCCCGACGATGAAGCTATAATGAAGCAGCCTCTCTTAGCTGCAGATAGTTTACTCTTATTATATCACAGTGGACAAGGCGCACCGAATAGTCGAATCGATACTAATTTTACAGCGATTGCGCTCGATCTTAATGACAGCATTCACTTAATCTCAGGCCTCGACTATAGTAAGGAGTATGAATATTACACTTTTATTTATTGCGAAGGAGAGTGGATGGGGCCTTCTTGCCCGGGAAGCTTCACTACATACTGCGGTGGTATATCGAGTTATGAGTCCTGGGAAGAAAGTACGGTCTGCACCTCCGATTGTGTTACCTCATGTAATTTGACTTCAGAATATTGGTACATGCCAGAAGAATCTGCAGCCTGGTCAGTAAGAAAAGGTGTTTCTTCCAATTCTTATACCGGGCCTCAGGAGATTTTATTTTCCGAGGAAAACCCCTACCTCTATTCATCGGGCCTGGATCTTGGCTGCCAAGGAGAAGTTAGCCGAATACGAACGGTTTGCCTCGAAGGAGAAGTAGATTCTTGTGGGTGGAGTTTTTTCTATCAAATGCAAGGCATTCATTCGGGATACCTACTCGCTCTTATATCAGAAAACCAGTGGGTCAGTGCTGACACCCTGTTTTTTATATCTGGAGATCAAGGTCCCCATTGGATAAGAGCTGATGTTGGGATTCCTAATGGTTTGAACGGTCCTTTCCAATTGGAGATTCAAGTGGGTGGGGCAACAGGAGCATTTAGTGATGTTGCCCTTGGAGATATCGCGTTTTCAGGCTTAACTCCTGTTCCCGCTAACGATCAGGTGAGTTATTTAGACAGAGATAGAGATGGATATGGCGATCCCAATACTCTAATTTTTTACTGTGGACGTCCTTTGCCCGACTCACTCTCTTTAACGGGAACAGACTGTGAAGACGAGAATCCCGACATTAATCCGGGGGCTGTAGATCTTTTGTGCAGTGGAGAGGATGAAAATTGCGATGGCATGGAAAATACTGGAGGTGCAGATCCACTCATCTTAAATATCTTGACTTTACAAAGCCCTACTTGCCCAGCAGATCGAGATGGTGCAATAGAAATTGAGTTGAATGGAGGGCTAGCCCCCTATCAGGTGCTATGGAATACTGGAGATACTGCACTTCAAGTGGATAGTCTCTTCGCCGGAGATTATCAGCTAACAGTAACAGATTCCAATTCCTGTCAAACTGAAACAATCGATATTACTTTATCCCCCACTCAAGAGTTGAACTTTAGTTTCAATGTGATTCAACGTCCAAGCTGTCTGAATCCCATGGGCGGAATAGTAGAGGTAGAGGTGAGCGGAGGAACAGCTCCCTATGAATTTTTATGGTCTAATGGCGATAGCAGTCAAAGAAATGATCAGCTGATGGCGGATTATTATTCTGTAACCGTTACTGACGCCAACGGTTGTGAGTTTATAAGCGACCAGCAGCAGTTGAGGTCTACAAATGAATTTCAGGTTGGAATCAATGTTTTAAATCGTATTAATTGTCCAGGCGGGACAAACGGAGAATTAGTAGCTAGTGTTTCAGGAGCTCAAGGCCCACTGCAATATGCCTGGAGTACCAGTGATAGTAGTAGAGTTCTGAGTGACCTATCTCAAGGCATATATCGAGTTACTGTTACAGACAGTAGCGATTGTCAGGTTGTGTCAGAACCCTATAATTTTACAGATCCTGATTCAATAGGCATTGCTATTCTAAGAGTTATGCCTCAACGGTGTTCGGGCATAGCAGATGCCTCTATCGAGGTTCGAGCGATCGGAGGTCAACCCCCATATACTTATTTCTGGACCGATCCCATAGGAGAGGAATTGGAAGGTAGGAATTTGACTGGCCTTTCTCCCGGAAGCTATATGCTTACCATAACTGATCAATTGGGCTGCACCTTCAGTCCAACAGCATTAGAAGTGCCTTCTGCTGAGCAATTCGAAGTAGAAGAAGTTGCCCAATCGACTTCTTCTTGTCCTCTGAGTCCAGATGGAGGCTTATCATTAGCTATTGATGGAGGGGTGCCTCCTCTACAGGCAAGTTGGTCAGATGGAGGCTCGAATCAATTATATCGAAATGATTTATTGCCCGGTTTCTATACCTTAACACTTACCGATGGTCTGGGATGCAAAACAAGATTAGGACCTTATGAAGTATTGGGTGGACAAGACTCGCTGGAATTAAATATCCCCCCTGTTGATACGCTGAACTGCGGCACAGCTGAAGAATTTTTCATTCGTGGTGAAGTAGAAAGTAATGCCGCTCCATTCGACTTTCACTGGAGCAGCGGCATTCAACGGTTTTCACCTTATAAAGTGGACACCATAATTATTATTCGCCCCGGCACGTATTCTCTTACAGTGACAGATGCCTTTGGCTGTGTGGGAGAAGAAGAAATTGAAGTCATAGGAGTTTCTCCCATTGACGTATCAGGAGTAGAGGTTGAAGATCCATGGTGTCCAGAGTATAAAAATGGAAAAATTACTGTGCTCGCACAGAGTGCTCAACCGCCCCTTCGCTTTCGCTGGAGTAATGGAGCGAGCACTTCTTCAATTGAAAATTTACTCGCCGGAAACTACGATCTCACGATAGAAGATGAAAGCGGATGTTTGCCCAAAAAACTATCTATTGAGTTGGAGGGGCCTTCACCTTTAAGCTTCAAAGTGGACAGTCTATCCAATGCCGGATTCAATTGCTTCAAAATATTGGAAATTTCAGGAGGACTTTCACCCTACCAAATTCGTTGGAATGGCGAAGCCAGTCTGGATAGCTTATTTTGTCTGGATTCGGAAGAAGATAATTTAGAGCTTGAAATCGAAGATCAAAATGGATGTATAGTGCGTCGCGTCCTATGGGATAATACCACATCTACAGAATTATCGCTGTCTTTTGGACTGACAGAAATTAAAGTGTTTCCAAATCCAGTAAGAGATCGTCTTTGGATCGAAAATCCAGAGAAGAAAAGCCTTTCTTTTTCCTTGTGGAGTATCCAGGGCCAATTATTGGACCAGTGGTCTACTCAAGGCTATCGCAGCAGTTACAACCACATCCACAATTTTCCGAAAGGTGCATTTATAGTACAGATTAGTGATGATGTTGGAAATTTTAAAAGGATAAAAGTGATAAAGTATTAGCAATGAACGAACGAGAAGCTGAATTACTCTCGCTAGCTAGACATGCGTTAAAAGATGATTTACCTTTGACTGATGAAGAATGGGCTCGTTTTAAAGAAGGATTTGTAATTCGCAGATATGTAAAAGATGATTTCATTATTAAAGAAGGAGATGTAGAGTCTTATTTATCGATAGTGCTAGAGGGAACAACAAGACACTTTGTAATTAACCGCAGAGGAAATGACATTAGTTTTGAGTTTTCTTTTCCACTGGAGTTTAACAGTTCTTATGCCTCATTCCTGAGTCGCCAACCGTCTCGATTTTTTATTCAAGCAATGGAGCCAACCATTTTGGCCTCCATACCCCATTCGTATTTAATGGAACTGTACAAAAGATACCCAAAACGGAGTCTTGCTGGAAAGACGGCTATTGAAAATTATTATATTTGGCGAGAAGAGCGAGAACTTTCCTTACTCACAGAGACTGCTCTCGAGCGCTATTCCAATTTAGTAAAACGTAGTCCTGAGTATTTAGAGCACGTTCCATTGAAGCATTTAGCGACCTATCTCAATATTCGTCCAGAATCTTTGAGTCGGATACGGAGAGAATGGCGAAAAAGTCAAAAGGATCTATCAAATAATGATCGTTAAACCGCTAGTGTCATTACCACTAAATAGGTATGGAAAAGTCGCCAGTGCCCTTACCACTAAGAAGTTATTGAAAAGTCGCAGTAGGTTTTTTGTTCAGATCAAAGCGCAAGGTAGGCGAAGAGCCTTAGCTCTTTGACTTTGGAGCAACGCTGAGATGGGCAAAACGATCAAGACTTGGTCCTTAAAGAATTTAGTGGTAATGTCACTAGATTACGGCGCTCGAATAGTTTATATTTAGTATTGATTCGCTCAATCAAAGGTATCTATACGTCAAACCCTTACTTTTTTGCCGTAAATCTCCCTCATCTTTGAAGTTACCCTCAGTGTGCAAGCCCCATTGTAATGACTATTAGAAAAAACGAAAGTATTTTCCTAATTCTCTGTGAGGTAGGCGGTCCATAGTGATCTTGAATTTAATGAGATGTATCCCTAGTGGGCAAAATTTCACCAACAATTCATCCCCTATTTCGCCTTTTTTTCATGACATAAAATGGAAATATTCGAAATGAACTTGATGTCAATCTCATGCTCACCCTTGTTAGGCAGAAGGTTTGTAAAAATGAAACTGGCCTTATATAGCTGTATGTGATTGATATCACAAATATTCCAGTCTGCAATTCGTTAATTTGTAAATATGAAAGAACAAGATAATAAAATCTCGATTTTGTATCAGTGGCAGCTCTGGCTATTGGCGGCATTAACACTGGGTCTGGCTCCCTTTCACCCGGAACCTCATATTTGGGGAAAACTACAATGGGTCTTGGGTGGCGCAGATGGGATGAAGTGGCTAGACTGGTGGGATTTTATCATGCACGGAACACCTTGGTTACTTCTCTTGTTAAGTGTAGGACTAAACATTCGAAGAAAAACACTTGAGAGTGGAGAAGTATCTTGATATTATAGTTAATGCTTATACTGGTTATTGGAATTATCTGGTAGAAGAAATTCTTCATTTACACTGGGGAAACTATTTCTATTGGTTACTGGCCGTATCTTTTCTGGCGTGGACATTGGAAATCTTTTTTCCATGGAGAAAAAATCAGCCAATATTTCGAAAAGACTTTTGGCTAGATGGATTTTATATCCTTTTTAATTACTTCTTGTTTTCATTGATCTTGTACAATGCACTATCTAATGTAGCTGTGGAGGCATTCAATGATTTCTTATCGGGTGTCTTTGGTATTTCAAATCTCGTAGCCGTTGAGATCGGCAGTTGGCCTTACGCTGCTCAATTATTGCTCTTATTTATTATCGCTGACTTTATTCAATGGAATGTACATCGCTTACTGCATCGTGTAGATTGGTTGTGGAATTTCCATAAGGTTCACCACTCTGCCAAGCAAATGGGATTTGCTGCACATATGCGGTTTCATTTTATGGAAACTATCGTATATAAGAGTATTCAATATATACCATTGGCTATGATTGGCTTTTCCATTGAAGACTTTTTTATTATTCACATGGGTACTCTAGCTATTGGACATTTGAACCATGCCAATCTCAATTGGGATTATGGTCCATTAAAGTATGTTTTTAACAATCCCAAAATGCATATTTGGCACCACGCCAAGCAATTGCCTGAAGATCGAAGGTACGGGGTGAATTTTGGCATCTCCTTGAGTATATGGGACTATTTATTTGGTACCAATTATATCCCACACGATGGGAGAGATATCAAATTAGGGTATAGTGGAGATGAAGATATGCCCGATAGCTTTGCCGGTCAGATCATTGCCCCATTCCGCTCTGATAAAATTAACTCGAACTAATTTGTTTTATAAAGAGGCATTTCGTAATATCGAACATGAATTTGGCAAATCTACTTACGACGTTAAACCTTTCCTCTGGTCTGATTGCAATTTTTTTAGGAGATCCTTTTTGGGGAGGCGTCTTTATAATCTTTGGAGCTATTTTTGATCTATTTGATGGAATGGCCGCCAGAGGTTTTGGAACTGAGGGAAAGTTGGGTAGTCAATTAGATTCACTGGCTGATTTAGTTACATTTGGGGTAGCTCCAGCAAGTCTGTATTTTGGAATTCGCCCTGAACACCTTCCTGATGTATTTTCTATACTTGCCGGCGTACTTCTCGTTGGTAGTACCGCCTGGAGATTAGCATTGTTTAATATCTTACCTCCATCCACTACCTTTCGGGGCTTACCCTCACCCGCCTCCGGCTTATTTTTTGCCGCCTGGCTCATTGGTTGGTCAGAATCTGAGCATTGGTTGTATGATTTGCACTACAATTCAGCCTTTTATTTGAGTTTACCAATAATTTTTGGAACCCTCATGAATATCCGTGCTCCATTCTTCTCCGCTAAGAATTTTTCCACGAAGTGGCCACAGGTACTCCCCTACTACTTATTAGGGGGAATCACCTTGGTATTATTTGTCTGGCAACCTTTTTTGGCTGCACCTTTAGCCATCCTTTGTTACATCCTGCTTTCTCTTTTCTTTTTCCCCAGAACATTACCTCCCAAAGAGTAATAGGCATCTAAAAAGCCTGCGCCGTAATTACGTTTTTGATAAGAGACAAATAATTACGTTTTCTTTATTTTGTCCTTATGCTGAAAGCGTTATATTTGCGTCGCTAAATGGCCCCGTAGCTCAGCTGGATAGAGCAACTGACTTCTAATCAGTAGGTCTCAGGTTCGAATCCTGACGGGGTCACCAGGGAAAGCAAGGCCGCCGCCAAAGGCGGCCTTTTTTGTGTTTTGATGCGTCAAAAGCTCGCTTTTGTAAGCGAAAAAACACAAAAAAGGAACGGTCTGTATAGACCGCGGCCTTGGTTTTTAATCTTTGACGAGGAAAGGATCGCGACAGCAATCCTCGCGAGTCCATAGCAACATATCCGTACATCCCAATTATCGATTCCCTTTCATTTTAATCTTAGACGAGGAAAGGATCGCGACAGCAATCCTGGCGTCAAAACAATTCCACCTTTTACAGTGAAAACACAAAAAAGGAACTGTCTGTATAGACCGCGGCCTTGGTTTTTAATTGAGTGCAATTATCCCTAAATTCCTGAAGACCAAGTCTTGATCTTTTTGCTCATATCTTCGTTGCTCTTCAGTTACAGAACCAAGGCTATGCTCCTTCATCGCGCCTTAATATGAACAAAAATCTGCTACGACTTTTCAACAATTATTTAGAGATAATAGCACTTGGACGAGGAAAGGATCGCGACAGCAATCCTCGCGAGTCCATAGCAACATATCCGTACATCCCAATTATCGATTCCCTTTCATTTTAATCTTGGACGAGGAAAGGATCGCGATAGCAATCCTGGCGAGTCCATAGCAAAATATCCGTACATCTCAATTATCGATTCCCTTTCATTTTAATCCTAGACGAGGAAAGGATCGCGCTGCGCCATCCTGACAATACAATGCTGCTGCTTTAGGTGCCGAAACACAAAAAAGGAGCTGTCTGTAAAGACTGAGGTCTTACTTTTCATCCGATTAATAATAAAATTTGTCGCACTTCAGTCCCAGGAGACCTCAATGTAGCTTTTTTCAGCACTCATTATATTCCGTTGACAACTGTAGCAAATAAGAATTATTGAGCACCTAAAAAATTAGTCGCAAAAGTCCTAAAGTGTAGTTGCAGTATAAACCATTATATTCTAAAATATACATCTTAAAGCGATAAAAAGTCTGTAATTATAACTATATTATCGTTATTGTTAAAATGAACTCAATGCAATGGAAGGGTTGATAATTCTTTTTGTAATAGCTGTATTATGGTTTTTGCCGTTAATTATCATTATTTCTGATAATAAAACCTCAGGTCGGGAAAAGTTAGCCTGGGTTTTGGCAGTAATATTTGTCTCTTGGTTTGCCTGGATTTTTTATCTATTGTTAGCTCCTTTAAAGCAAAGGAGTTAGTGTTAGTCATAAATCGTGGCATTTCAATATATGTTTTGGGTTTTGTCGATCTAATATTCTGACAATATCCAATTTGATATTGTGCCCTCACTCGACCCCGGCCCTTGAAGGGAAGGCAGCGCGCATGTGAGAGCTTAAAAAATGTTACTGGATTTTTTTGATTCTATTACCTATCACTTTTAATGGCATAATGAGGGTAATATTTTAAACCATCAAGAAATCGTTTCAATTACCTATCTTCTGGATTTTTCTCGAAGGAGAAATCTGTGATCCAGGGTTGTGAGGTGCAATAATTCCAGTTGACACCTGCCAAATCCACTGTAGGATCCACAAGCTGCTGTTTTTCTCTCCCATTCAGACCCACCCTTGTAAAGGCGTAAACCGCAGCCTCTTTGCCTTCTTTTTCATAATGTTGTTCCAAGTGTTGGGCAAATTGCCAGATCATATCAGGATGTGTCGCCAGCCTTCTTCGTTGTTTAGGGGTAAGAAAGTCTTTGGTTGATCCAGACAAGCGATCGCCTGTCTCTTTATCTATTACCTTATAGCTAATGTAGCCCGATTTGCTTCGAAGCATCATCCGCCAACTCATCCGGTGGCCTTCATCCGACCAGTACACATTGCTATCGATAAAATGATGCCTGATAGGCAAAATCAGTTGAATTAAGAAAAAGAAACAAAGAAAGATTTGGATGAGACGCCCATTCGAGGGGACTATGACTTTATTTTTAAAAAGTGGGGGTTTGCCTGGTAACAGTTTTTTTCGAATGGTGGCTGGAGGAAAAAAGAACAAAATAAAGGCCAGAGATAAGTAAGGGAAAATCCCAATATGGAAAACCGCTGAATTAAATAGATGGAAACCAAATGATGCAATTATAGCAAACCACCGAGTTTTTCGCCAAAGAAGCGCGGGAACAATCAATAAATCAAAAGCAATACCACTATAACTAATGAAATAGTGAAATTCAGAGTTACTAAATATGCTATTTAACCAAGGCGTGTCATATCTATTGGTAAATGCTCTTCGAATAAAAGTAGCATCCAACCAGTCCGGATAGATTTTGGCAATACTCCCATACACGTAAGCAATCCCCATCATGAGTATGAGTGACCATCGATGCCAGTTGTGCATATATAAGCGTTGTTTTACACGCTGGAATCGAACATCTAATGAACCGTAATGATGCGCCGGAATCAAACACATCAGAATACAAATTAGCATCAGTAGATAATAATGGTTGTTGTAGGACGTCTTTTGCATAAAGTACGTCACAGACCACATCACTGTAAAGGCAGCCATGGAAAACCGATAATACCAGCCCAGCATTACCATCAACCCAAAGAGGCCCATGATGGCATAAAAGATGTACATTTGCGGCCCTAATAACACTTGCAAAAACTCAAATCCAATGAAGGTAAAGCTATAGGAAGGCTCCACCATATTCACCCGGACCCAGCCTGTGAAAATAGCTCCTACAGATTCTAAAAAGATTAGTAATCCGAACAGCCACCGAAATAAAACCAGGGGTGTATTATCAATGGGTTTGAAAAAGACTGTTTTCAACATAGGATAAAGATACGCTAGAAATTCATCCTGTCCTTTCATATTTTTCATCTTATCAAGACTACCTCTCCACTGAATCAATACTATGTAGTTTTGGAAGCTGGTTTGGGAAAATTTGATGAGTTTCGAAGAGCATAAGTAGGATGTGATTCCCCTGAATCCTATGCAAAAAAATCTGGTGTTTCCTACCAAAAAGACAAATCGCTAATGAAATAGTACAAAACTGATACTGCTCAACTGAGAATGCATATACTATAGCTCGTATATACCTTCCGGAGCCACTTCGCTATTGCTTATCTGAACTTATTTTTGCAGGTTTAATTCAAATAGGAATTTTATGCCTCCCGATAACAATGCCAAATCATTTTCTTTTTGGAGCTCAGTTGGACATGGTCTGCTATACGGCACATTTACAATGGGTTTACTCTATATGGTAGATTGGAAACAAGAGAGTGTTCAGCCTTTTTACTACTATTTCGGAGGAGTGATTGTGATAGCAGTAGGGGTTGGTGTTACTGAAGGCTTGATCCGTCGGTATAAGAAAAGAAAAAAATAGGAAAAAGAAGCTTTTACATTCTACTCTATCATTCTTCTTGTATTTCCCTGCTATCTTGAAGTTAAATCCTCAGCTCTATAGTCATTAAGATTAACCAATAGATCTTCCTATTTTCCAACAATTCAAAATAAAGCAAGGGACAAACTCACAAAATCAAAAAATCCAGTGTTATCATCACAGAGTTGGTAATGGAATTTCGCAGTAGATTAGGTGAGATTTCACAAACCAAAATTAATTCAAAGATTCATTTCGCTACTCACTCAGGGAAGCTCATGTATGCTGTATAGTTCCGGAAGAGTACATTCCCAACCATAGCTGTCTTTAATCTTTAACCGAAGGGCATCAGCGGAGTGGTTCTCACCATGAATAATAAATACTTTTTCGGGAGTATTCTTTATCTCACTCATCCAATCAAGTAATTCCCCCTGGTCTGCGTGGGCAGAAAGCACCTCCAAATTGATCACTTCTGCTTTCACAGGATAGTATTTTCCGTAAATTTTAAGTTCTGAGGCTCCTTCCAACAATGCACGTCCGCGAGTCCCTTCAGCTTGAAAGCCGGCCAAAAGTACGGTGGTCTCAGCTTTGTGTAAATATTGCTGTAAATAGGTAAGTACTCTTCCTCCCGAGAGCATTCCACTGCCAGCTATGACTATTTTTGATTTTTTATCATCAATGATCTCCCAGGTCTCTTTAAAGTCTCTGACAATTTGAAAATTATTGCACATCTTGGTGCAATCAGTTGGGGAAAGTTTGTGCCACTGACTGTGTGCATGGAAAACGTCCAGAACATTAGCTGCCATCGGGCTATCCATGATCATGGGAATATTTGGAATAGCTCCTTTTTCCTTTAATTGCCAAAGCAGGTACATCAATGTCTGGGCGCGTTCTACGGCAAAGCTCGGGATAATTAAGGTGCCTTTTTTCTCCAGAGTATGGAGAATAATGTTTTTTAGCTTTTCTTCCAGATTTTCTTCCGGATGCAAGCGGGCGCCATAGGTGCTTTCGATAAATAAAACGTCGGCTTTTTCTGGCTTTTTGTAAGGTCTCATGAGCCAGTCCTCCTTTCGTCCAATATCTCCTGAAAAAACGAAGCGCTTGCCGTAAATATCCAGATCTATATAGGTAGCTCCTATGATGTGACCTACATAATTACATCTCGCCCGAATGCCTTCAAACAAATCGAACCATTCTCCTTCAGGCAGTGACTTGAAATGGGTTATGGCTTTTTCTGCGTCTTTGATATCGTATAGTGGCTTGGCGGGCTTGTGCTTAGAAAATCCTTCATTATTAGCTTTCTCGGCCTCTTCTTCTTGAATTTTCGCACTGTCCCTGAGAATGATTTTGGCAATATCAAGTGTTGGAGCTGTGCCCTGAATGCTCCCTCGAAAGCCTAAATTTACCAGGCGCGGCAAATATCCGCTGTGGTCCATGTGTCCATGAGTAAGCAATACAGTATCGATATCTTCAGGGGTAACAGGTGGATATTCCCAGTTGAGTAATCGCAATTTTTTCAAGCCCTGGAACAATCCACAGTCAACTAAAATTTTACGCTCACCAGTATCTATTAAAAACTTTGAACCTGTTACTGTCCCGGCGGCACCAAGAAAATGGATTTGTATATTATCTGGATTCATATATTTCATTTCTAGTTTTCAATTTGAATATTACAAAGCCCTTCTACTTCTTCTAAAACGTTGTTTTGTCGTCTACTGCTAATATGTAAAGAGTCTAAAATGTTGGGATAAAGAATCAGATCCCTACATAGGACTTTATTACTACTAAGCAGCTTTTGCTTTTCTAGTTTGGTAAGTGAGCTGATGCAGGTAACGGGGTGTAGCCCAGCGGTATCTATCCGTTCTTTAAGACTACCCTTGAGGGGATAGTCCCATCCTACCATTATTAAGTCAACACATCTTCCATATCGGGTAGCGTCATCTGTGAAACGCGTGTTGGTGAAAATACACCCTTTGTGTTTTTTCGATTTTAGCTTATCTTCAGTCAGCCATTTTTTTTCTACATCTCTAAATCTAGAATGTATATACAATGGGACTTTCACATCGCAGCGTCTACCCTGGTCACTATGAAACTTACATTCGACCATAATATGTTCGCTTTTTGTTTCAGCGATCACGTCAACTTCATGATTGATGCAATGCCCTTTTACATCGACTCCAACAGTAGTTAAATACCCTTGAACTTTTAATATTTCTGCTACAAATCGCTCAAAGGGATAGCCCGTAGGGCCGAGTTCCAGAATCGCCTTTTTTAGTTTGTATCGGGCGGCTATTGGGCGCGCCCTTTTTCGAAGCAAAGAAAAGGCGGTTGTATAGATTTCTTTAGTGGTAATTCCATCCTGTAAGGAGGCCTCTACTTTATCCATCACCTCTCGAATTACCTGCTCAGATGCTCCGGAACGCTCAAGGGAGTGCTTCAGTTTTGATGAGTCATATTCTACCTTTTCCCCTGATCGCTTAATGATGGTGACTTTAGGGTCTCTCATATTGATTTTTCATTATTCCGGGTACAACCGAATTCTAATAAGATAACATAGTATAAGGTACTAAGGTAAGATAAGGTAAATAAACTTTTATTGGATAAAACGAAACACTTATTTTCTGTTCTTTCTTGGATTCATATTAGGGTACCGCCGGAAACTGTTTTTTGATGTGAAAATAATAAAATATGTGCGTAAGCAAGGCATGATGAGAGTGCCTAGCAAGAGCTAAGAGACTGAAGAATAAAGATGCTTACGTAAATATTTTACATTTAGACTATTTCATTAGAAATGGTTGTTCACGCAAAAGGATAGTTTTCGGAAGTACCCATTAGAGATATATGTTTCCATTATGTTCCTAAATGCCGAAGAGAAACAATTAGTTTCTTGTAGTAGAGACTAAAATAATAACTTGCGATAGTGCTGCGAAGTGGGTGGCCTCGTTTTCGACGAGGCCAGACCCGGCCGCAGGACGCTTTTTGGCGGACCTGCGCCGGGGCCGCGCGAATAGCAAGCCCCGAAGCATAACGACCCGCAGTCCGCTGATTGCGGACGGAGGGAATCGCCCTGATTATAAAAATATACTACATTAATTTCTGCGTCGAGGAGACGCATTAGGTGGATCTATAGGTCGTTCAATACTCCTGCGTCCCCAGCTATAATATACTCGAATACTCGGCAGCACCCGAGGTCGGAAGGCATTGGGTTGCATGAAATCAATAAAGGAATCTCCGCGATATATAATTTCCCCGCGGGGAACGTTCAAACCTCTTCGTTCATAGACGATCAGTCCAAGGAGTAACTCTAATTGAGTATACCAGCGTTCTCCCTTGAGAAACTGGCCACCCATCATATACCAAATGCCTCCCAATCGACTGCGCATCTCGATATTGTCACGGGAAACAACATCAACTAAGGTGCCGGTAAACCTTTCAATTTCCACATTATCCCCGGAATGCAGGGCGTAACGACCGCCGAGCGTGATCCCCCACATTCTATAGTCTCTAGAAAATGAAATGTAAGAGAGTTCTGCACGAATCCCACGTGTTTCCTGGTCTCCTTTGAAGTAGGGTGAATACAGGCCGCCAAGCTCTATCTTAGCAGCGTGTTTAGGCGAGTATCGATATAAATATTGAAACTGTACAGCTGGAGCTACGACATTGGCCAACGGAGTCAGTTGAACACCATAATGATGTCGACTGAAGGGAAAGGACAGACTATCTGCAGTGGAATTCGCATGAAGTAATTCCGTTGGTTGAATGGTCCAAAAAATTAGCGTGAACAGGCTGAGTAATAGGCATAGGTTAAAGTGTGGTTTCATAGGTGCATTTATTGCTAGCCAATATACTTGCATATTCGTGATGGCAAAGATAGTTATCGACAGTATAATAGAGGATATACCTTCCCTATCACTCAAAGCAACAAGATGAAACAAAATAAATTATCCCGATCAAGTTTCAAACAATTTTATCCTCTCTTAGTTATAATAGTGAACGGTTGTCAAGTATGATTTCAATATACTGGACACTTAAAATATTAAAAACAAAATAGACATATGAAAACTTACAAAAAATTAGGGTTCTCAAATGAAGAGACACAAGAATTGGTCGATCATTTGAATAAATTATTAGCGAACTATCAAGTGCATTACCAAAAATTGAGAAATTTTCATTGGAATGTTGAAGGACCAGACTTTTTTGATCTTCACGAGCAATTTGAAATTGAATATGATGCAGTAAAGGCTCAGATAGATGAGATCGCAGAGCGAATTCGGGTCTTTGGTGCTAATCCAATCAGTACGATGCAGGGGTATTTAGACGTTGCGGAAATAGAAGAAGCTCCGGAAAATACAGATTCAACGACAATGGTGGATGAAGTCTTAAAGGACTACGAAATTTTGTTATCCTTCCTCGTGGACGTAATCACAATAGCTCAAAGATTAGATGATAGCGCTACCGAAGATATGATGGTAGAATATGCTAAACGCACTGAACAGAGACATTGGATGTTCACTGCTTTCAACAGCAAGTAAGTCCCGAATAGAGATTGCAGTTACATTACAAAGAAGTAAGTTTCTGTAGCAGGAAGGTGTAAATGCTCCGCGACAGGAGTATTTACACCTTTTTTTATTTCTATAGATTATAGTATTTTCACGAAAAATAATAGCATGGATAAAGTAATGGTGGTCAATCGGGGGGAAATTGCGGTACGCATTTTAAGAAGTCTGCATAATATGGGCATTGCTTCTGTTGCAGTCTTTAGCGAAGCGGACCGGGATGCTCCTTTTGTACAGATGGCTCATGAGGCTGTATGTGTTGGCCCTCCCCCATCGGCGCAATCCTATTTACAAATGGATCGCCTCATAGAGCACGCCACTCAACTGAATTGCGATGGAATTCATCCGGGCTATGGCTTTTTAAGCGAGAATGCTGAATTTGCCCGCAAAGTAGAGGCTGCAGGGATTACTTTCATTGGACCACGACCCAAAGCTATTGAAGTTATGGGTAACAAATTAGCGGCCAAAGCAGCTGTACAGAATTACGACATTCCCATGGTACCCGGCACAGATCACGCTATCGATGATGTAGATGAAGCCATTGCCATTGCTAAAAAAATAGGTTTCCCCATTCTCATAAAGGCCTCTGCCGGCGGAGGTGGAAAGGGGATGCGTATTGTCCGTTCGGCAGACAAACTCGAAAGCCAAATGGACCGTGCTATAAGCGAGGCGAAAGCTTCTTTTGGCGACGGAGCTGTATTTATTGAGAAATTTATTGATTCTCCCCGGCACATAGAAATTCAGATTTTGGCAGATCAACACGGAAATGTGATTCACTTGAATGAAAGGGAATGCTCCATTCAACGCCGGCACCAAAAAGTCATAGAAGAGGCGCCTTCAGCGAAAATTGATGCGAAAACCAGAGCAGCTATGGGTGAAGCTGCAATTCGAGTGGCTCGTGCCTGCGATTATGTCGGTGCGGGTACGGTGGAATTTCTCACTGATGCCGAGAATAAATTTTATTTTCTCGAGATGAATACGCGCTTGCAGGTCGAACATCCTATTTCGGAATGTATCACAGGATTGGATTTAGTGGAAGAACAAATAAAAGTTGCGCGTGGTGAGGAGCTCTCCTGGCAACAGGAAGATATTGGCATAAATGGTCATGCCATTGAGTTGCGCGTGTATGCAGAGGATCCGTACAATAATTTTTTACCGAGTATCGGAAAGCTCAAGACCTATCAGGCACCGGAGGGGAAACACATTCGAGTCGATGACGGATTTCGGGAAGGAATGGATATACCCATCTATTACGACCCCATGATTTCAAAGCTCGTAGTGCATCACGAGAGCCGAGAAAAAGCTATCCACGCCATGATTGAAGCGATACAAAATTATACAATTGATGGAGTCGAAACCACCTTGGGCTTTGGCCGCTTTGTGATGCAGCATCCTGAATTTATCAAGGGAACTTACGACACGCAATTTGTCGATCAGTATTTTACTGAGTCAGATAGGAAGCGATTTTACGAAGAAGAAGAGGAAGTAGCTGCAATCATAGCCCTGCGTCTTTTGCGTGAACAACGAAATCGAGTGAAAAAGGTCTTACACTAGAAGAATTTAGCTTACATTTCAAATTCCGTAGGCTGCTTCAGTTGCTCCATCAGCAATTGAATTTGTTCCCCTTGATTTTCAATCATGCGCTTCAAGTATTCAACACTATCTCCATCATTAGACCCGGAAGATGGACGTTCGAAATGATCGAAAGTAGAGATTTTCAGTTTTACATGCCATAGCTCCACTACATCGCTTAGGTGAACTCGAAAGGGATCGAATTCCACATTATCGGAATGTAAACTCAAATATTGTCGTCGAGAAGCATCCAGGCGTTTGACGAAAATATCATCCCGGGTTACAATGACATACACTTGTCCGTTCTTAATGGAAGTATTCCACATGCTGGGTTCTACAAAGCTACAAATGAGCCGATCTGACTCGTGAAAAGTAGGCTCCATGCTATCGCCGGCTACATCGAATGACCGATATGTGCCGGTCTTGAAGCGATAATCAGGTAAGCTATAGGTAGGTAAATTTTCAATGAATTCGGGATCTTTACTCTGAGATGCATAGCCCGCCTGAGCAGGTAAAGGCACGTGTACAATGCGCTCATTATTATCTGAGTCCGTCACAACAGAGAGTACTTTCATTTGTGAAAGTCGATCTTCGGGCTTCAATATCTTCGCCCCTTCTCCGCGGAAAATATATTCCGCATTCAGGTGATATCGCCGAATTGCGACACCCAACAATTTAATCGTGACATCGCGTTTGCCGGTTTTCATGTCACTCAAATTCTGAGGCAGAAAATCCAAATCTTTAGCAAGTTGTCGAAATGATCGAACGACATTGCGATCTTTGAGATCCTGCAAACACTCTATAAATCGCCTTGTTATGTCACTACCCATGTTACAAATATAAAATAATTTAATATGAATGCAAACTTATCATCAGTTTTTTTCAATTAGCTCCGCCTGTCGAATGATGTCAATAAATGAATCCGCTTTCAGAGAAGCCCCTCCGATCAGTCCACCATCTATATCTTTCTGCCCTAATAATTCGCTGGCATTCGCTGGTTTCATGCTACCTCCATATAAAATAGGAACCCTCCCGGCCTTCGTAACATAAGAACTTTCCATGCGATTGCGTATAAATGCATGCATGCTCTGCGCTTGCTCAGGACTGGCCGTCAATCCCGTACCGATTGCCCACACCGGTTCGTAAGCCAGTACCAATCGAGGCCAGTAGGCTTCGGGGAGCTCTTTAGGCATGCTATCCATCAATTGTTGCTCAACATAGGCCTCTTCCTCTCCCCTATTTCTCACCTCCTTCTGCTCCCCCACGCACAGAATCACTCCGAGATTTGAAGTCATCGCCCGCTTTACTTTCTCCCTCACGACTTCATTGCTTTCTTGAAATAAATTTCGCCGTTCAGAATGCCCCAGAATCGTCCATTCAATATTACAAGAGATCAACATATCTGCGCTGGTCTCCCCCGTAAATGCGCCACTCTTTTCAGGATGCATATTTTGTGCCCCGATGGATATATTTTTAGATTTAGCGACGATTTCGGAACAGGGTACTAAGTAGGGAAAAGGAACCGCCATTCGCACTTTTATCGCTTCGTTTTTCACTCCGGCAGACTGCACGGATTGCACCAAAGAAAGACTATCTTCCAGCGTTAAATTCATTTTCCAATTTCCAGCAATTATCATAGGCTATGTTTTTCAGAAATATAGCCAATTTTATTGAATTCCCTTTTTTCTCTTTAATATTTTTGGGCGTTCCCCCTCAGCTGATTCCCATGGATTATTTTCTGTTTTCCTGAAACACCAACTCATTCTTGAAAAACTTGATCTCACTCAAGTTTCAGCTTCGGGGTCAGGCTATGCGGTGCTATCGGTCCTCCTGCCCAACTGCAATAGCGGGCAGTAGGACTGCTTCGCCGCTTTAGCGCGGCTCGCACACCTCCTATCCTTAACGCATGCGGGCATGAGTTGTCTTTCGTGTAATGTATCAAAACACTATAATTTTTTGAAAGGATGCGATTTACATCTCGTTATGTGTAAAAGTAGTAACTTCGAATAAACAGAATCGCCTGATATGAAAACGAGAAAAATAAAATTTGAGAATAGCGAAGGACAAGAACTTGCTGCAGAAATTGACTTGCCGACGGGTGCCAAGGCCCATCATTTTGTTTTATTCGCTCATTGTTTCACATGCAGTAAAAATTTACTTGCTGTAAAACATATCAGTAAGGGCCTAACCGATGGTGGATACGGGGTTTTTAAATTTGATTTTACAGGTTTGGGACAAAGTGGAGGAGACTTTTCCGATACGAATTTTTCCAGTAATATAGAAGATCTATTGGCAGCAGCTAATTATATGGAAAAGCACTATCGAGGACCCGATTTATTAATTGGTCATTCTCTGGGTGGAGCTGCGGTGCTTCAAGCAGCTCCAAGGATTCCTTCGGTAAAAGGAGTAGCTACGATTGGCGCACCGTATGACCCCAAACACATCAAACATCTTTTTGAAAATTACGAAGATGAAATTGAAGCAGAGGGATCAGCCGTGGTTACATTGGCAGGACGAAAGTTCACCATAAAAAAACAGTTTCTCAACGATCTACAATCTGAGAATAGCCTTCCAAAAATTAAATCATTAAATAAGCCTTTACTCATCCTTCACTCCCCTCAAGATAAAATCGTAAGTATCGACAACGCTGCCAAAATTTATGATCAGGCCGTGCATCCCAAATCCTTTCTTTCTCTGGATGGCAGCGATCACCTCATGACCAAAAAACAAGATGCAATGTATGCCGGTCAATCGATTGCTCAATGGGCTTTGCGATATGTGGGTGCCGATGATACGATGGAGGATGACGAACACACCAAAGAAGATATTATTGCTGAATTACACGAAGAAGATGGATTTACTACTGATGTTCAATCCGGAACACATCGCTGGGTCGCTGATGAACCTGAATCTGTAGGAGGCAGAAATTATGGTCCCGCGCCCGGACAACTCCTAATGGGCGCACTAGCCTCTTGTTCTGCTATGACGGTTATGATGTATATCCGACGTAAGAAATGGCCCCTGGAATGCATACGGGTGTATGTGCACAAATCTAAAGAAAAGTCCTCCGGTATACCAAAATCCGTCTATATTAAAAAAGTGGAATTAATTGGTTCTGAACTCACAACTGATCAGCAAAACCGTTGCCTCGAAATAGCCGGGCGATGTCCGGTGCATCGCACCCTAAGCAGCTCAGCTACCATTCACTCTCAATTTTACGAGGAAAATCAGACATAAAGGTAGGCTACTTTACATAGCGACCAAAGACCAACTTTCGATCCGAAGCCTGTTCTTTGAGTCGAGAAGCTAGCTTTTCTCCCAAAAACCAATCAATCAAAAAATGGGCGAGATAAATAACCGGAGTTAGAACAATAGCCATCGAAAACTTGTAGGCATAATTCACAACGGCAATGGCTAAAACCAAACTGAGGTCCCAACCGGCACCAAAATAGAATGCGATAATCAGAACGACAAAACTGTCTATTAACTGGGAAACCAAAGTAGAGCCAGTTGCCCTTGCCCAGATTCGCTTTTCTCCCGTCATGGAACGGATGCCCTGAAACACCCACACGTCAACAAATTGACCTATGAGAAAAGCTACAAGAGAACCAACGATGATCCACAATCCTTGCCCAAAAATTAAACGAAAAGCGGAATTGTAATTTCCGACCTCTACACGCAACTGCTCCAATTCTTGTGGATTCAATTCTGACCTTAAGTGGGATTGTGGCCAAAAATCAGCGGGTGGAATCTCGATGGATATATACGCCATTATAAAAGCATAGGAAATCATTCCCACGGCGAGAAAAGACAACACTCGTACCCCCTTCCTACCGTAATACTCATTGATCACATCGGTCATGACAAAAACGATGGGCCAAAGCATCACACCGGCTGTTAAATTGAAGGATAACCCTTCCTGGCCAAAGAGTGATAAATCAAGGGGTGCATAACCCAGCAGTTTCTCCAGAGAGAATATCTTCACCCCTATAAACTCAGCTAGTACTGCATTGGTAAGAAAGAAACCACCTAGCAGGATAAAAAGTAAGTTATCTTTTGAAAAGGTCTTTATCTGTTGCACAATTTCATTTTATTGGTGATTTTTGGCGCAATACTTAGCCCAGGAACATCCTTTTTATTACTTTCAACAAGTAACAAAATTATTGATAATTTGTTACTCATCTGTTACGCACTCAGAATAGATCCAGTTTATGAACAATCCAATATCTCTAAACGACTTTTCTACAAATCCGCCGGAGGGAGTCAAAAAAGAAAAAACTAAAAAGAAACTGGAGGAGATTGCAGAAGAGATTGGCGAACTTCAGCGGCTATTTTATGCTGATGGTAGTCATAGTTTCCTCGTCATTTTTCAGGGAATGGATGCGAGTGGAAAAGATGGAGCAACTCGAGAGGTATTTAAGTATTGCAGCCCCATGGTGGTCTCAGCTTACGGCTTTAAGAAACCATCAAGCCGGGAACTAGAACACGATTTTTTGTGGCGAGTCCACAAAAAAGTGCCCCGAAAGGGAAGAATGCAAGTGTTTAATAGAAGTCATTATGAAGATATACTTGTACCGTATGTGGAAGGTAATATGACAACTGAACTTCGGAATCAACGCATGCAAGCGATCAACTCCTTCGAGCAGCTCCTTCGCTTTGATAATAATACAACCATCCTCAAGTTTTATATGCACTTGTCCCATGGTCGGCAAGAGGAAAAACTAGTGGAGCGCATCGAAGAACCACATAAACAATGGAAACACAATGACGCAGATTGGCAAACCCGGAAAAACTGGGCGTCTTATATGGAATGCTACGAATACATCATAAATCACAGTGAAATTCCCTGGATTATCGCGCCGGTAGATAAACGATGGTATCGAAATTATTTTATCGCTGTGAAGGTTCGGGATGCATTGAAAAAGTTAAATTTGAAGAATCCAACTATTAATTCAGAACGATGGAGTACTGACTAGGAGTCAGTTTACCTTCTATTTTCTACTCCATAAAAATACTGGTAAGAAATCATGGGAAAGAAAAATAAAAACAAAGACGGAGCTGAAAAGAAAGTCGTATTTACTACCCATCCCGAAACAATGGCTGATCTGTTTAAAGGGGTTTCCGGGAAAGAGTCTTCACCGGATCCCAAATCCGAACAGAGGATTCGAGTGGGCATTGAAAAGAAAGGTAGAGGAGGAAAAACAGTAACACTTATTCATGGCCTACAAAGCAGCGAAGAAGAAGCCGAGCAACTGATGAAAACCCTAAAGAAAAAGTGTGGTGTAGGAGGCAGCCTGGTAGACGGTGAAATTTTACTTCAAGGCGATGTGCGCGATGCCGTTGTCCAACACCTTACAAAATTGGGATATACGGATTGCAAAAAGTCCGGCGGGTAAGTTGATCGCTCATTTTGTGGCTTTGAGCATCCGCCATTTGCCCTGTAAGTCTTTGCGCAAGGTGATATTCTTCCATCCTTCCTGCTCTAGATAATCGCGGGTATCTTCTGCATGAAACTCACTGCATTCAAAAAATAACTGGCCTCCCGAAAGCAAAGAGCTTTTAGCATATGAAGCAACAGCTCGATAGTATAAAAGTGGACTTTTTTCCGGTGTAAGTAATGCCAATTTCGGTTCAGCTAAAACAGAACCATCCAATTCGGACGGCTTAACATAAGGTGGATTGGATACTATTAGATCCCAATTCATGGATTGTAATTCTTCAGAGGACTGTAGAATATCATCATTCAAAAAAGATACATCAACCTCTAATGAGTCTGCGTTTTTACGAGCAATCTCTAATGCCTCTGAAGAAATATCCATCGCGAACACTTGCAGGTCCGGCCGTTGACCTGCTAAAATACAAGCTATACATCCGGAACCCGTTCCGATATCTAAGACTTTCGCATCCTTAGATGCTGACTGAAGCACCCACTCGACAAGTTCTTCTGTCTCGGGACGAGGAATTAAAACATTGGAATTCACCTTGAGTTGCTTACCATAAAAATGTGCGATGCCAGTGACATGAGCTAAGGGAACACCTGAAGACAAACGTTCGACATCCTGCCGAATCAGGTCGAGTTCTTCAGCAGAAAATACGTTTTGACCCGGCCAACGGTCTTCCAGGTAATAGCGCTGTATTTGCTTCCATTCGACCACTAGATATTCCGGCAATTGCTCAGTTGCCATTTGAAAAAGAGTATCTATTAGAGGGAATTTTGTCATCTCAATAGGGGAATTGATGAAGGAAAAAACTGCCGACAATAAAACAAATCAAAATAAAAAGGGATGATCCCAAATACGCCTTGACAGGCATATACTGTCCAAAGCGGATCCCTTCTTTCTTGAAAAGCAAGAGGGAAAAAACAATTTTTTCAAATAAATAAGCTACCACAGTAGCTAGGGCTACGCCTACCCACCCCCAATACTGAACCCACCAAACGCTCAATACGACATTGAGAAGAACTTCCCCTAAGGCAACAAAATTCATCAATGAGTATTTCTCCAGTCGCATCATTACAGTGTGACTTAAATTCCAACGCGAAAGAATTATCAATAAGTATACATTGAAAATGAAGGCACTTTCAACAAATCGCTCAGTAAAAAAGATCTTGAATAACCAGGGACTAAAAAGACATAACAGCCCAGTGAGAAACGCCAACCCAAGCATACTCCGATCTATTTGTGATCTAATCTTTGAAAGCAAAGTCTCCATATTCCCTTGTTCGGAAATAATTATAAGATGAATACTACCCAAAATAATCATCAGTAAGGGTAATTCTCTCGCTCCATACCGAAAAATTGCAATCTCTCCTTCTGATTGACTCACATAACCTACTAACCAGGTGTCAAATGCCACGGGAATGCCACCAAGAATGGAATACATCGTTAGTTGACCGGAAGCTTTCCACCAAGAGGATTCTACACCTCGCCAACGCGGAAAACCCAGATCTGCAGCCATTATGAAGAGACGAATAGCGCTCAAACCTATATGAGCAAGCATCATTTCGCGAAATCCATAGCCCCACAGAAAGGGAAGCAGGGTACAAAGAATATGAAGACTATAACTGATCGTTCCCCACCACAATAAGGCCTTGTATTTTCGTCTCGCCAAAAGAAAATACTCATAAACCAATGGGCCCAGCGAAAGCACAAAAAGTAGGATGTACAAATTCCAATAGCGAACGAACTCGAGACCGAAGAGAAGTTGAGCGCCCCAATCCCCTAACAACCAAAGAAGAAATCCGATACAAGCGCTTAATACGAGAACCAAAGACCAAACTGAATCAAGAAACTTTTTAAAATTAGGCGGTTCTAATTGACCTGAACGAATCAAAACGACCTGAAAAACACCATTGATCCAAAAGAAACTCAGTACATATACTAAATGAAATATAAGCTCATAGCCTCCAATGTCCGCTTGAGAAACTTGTAGTTGAGCTAACAGAATGGAGGTGAGCAATAGAAAACTATATCGTATCAATCGATACCATTGCAAACTGGAGACAGAAGAAAGCCGTTGGGGGATCAAAGACAATGGACAGATTCTAAATGATTAGTCTGTCAAAATTACATCTTTTTCCTCAAAGACAACGCCTTGATCCGCTAACTCCTCTAAAACGGGATCATAAACCTCTTCCATTACTGGAATGTGAACTCCAGTTAAGTCCACCTTCTCTTCCGCAACATTCTTAAGAAAAATACCCAGAGGTAAGCCCACTAAGCGGCTCATTGCGGTTTCCTCAGCATTCTCTCCTTTTACCGTCATGGCAGAAACTAAGTGATGCCTATTTCCATCCATGACATACTCAAATTCATGTTGCATAATAATCATATCCTTATCATCGGGTTCCAATTTCCATTTTTTCAGCAAAAGTTGCTCGAGAATCTGAGCAGGTGTAGCCATTTCCATGCCTATTGGGGTGTTCTCAAATATTCCGGTCCACTCGAGACGACTCATGACTTCGGAGTCCCGGCTTGTCCCAAGCAAGTGAGCGACCTTATCCTCCACAGAATCATTTACATCATCATCTACAAATGCCGTAATGAATTGGCGATAAGTAATGCGATCAGAATGAACAACAGGGAAAGTATCATCCGTAATTCCTAGTTTCACAAATGCATTCCAGGCATCACAAAACCCGGAGTGGCGCAAGGTCCCTCGAATCAATGTGGGAATATCCTCCAAATCGTAAGATTTTCGATACAGTAGAGAATCGCGATTGGGATACATCTCATATGATCCTCGATTTAGGATATCCACCGTTTCATATCGCTCAAACAACCGATGATACGGAATGTACTTAAGCCGACCCTTATCAATATACTGGGCAGTGCCTTGTCCCGCTAAAATCACATTCCTTGGATTCCAGGAAAATTTGTAGTGCCACGGATTTGTATCCGATTCAGGAGCGACTAAACCACCAGCATAAGACTTGAAAGATTCAATTACACCTCCCCTTTGTCGAATATCATCGATCACTTTCATTGCAGACATGTGATCAATGCCTGGGTCTAATCCGATTTCACCCATGAAAATCAATCCTTTATCCTTTGCCTCTTCATGCAGAGCTTTCATCTCTGGAGAATTATATGAAGCAGTGATAAGATGTTTACCGTACTGAATGCAATCTCTGGCAACATGGATATGCAAAAAGGCTGGCAAAAGGGAAGCTACCACATCGGCAGCGCGAATCAATTCGCCCCGTTCCAATGGCTTTGTTACATCTAATTGAGCAGCCTTGGCGAACTCCACGCCTTCTACTCGCGACAGAGCGAGAGAATAATCTTGATCAGCAACTACAACTTGCCAATTTCGGCTTTTACCTTTTTCTAAAATATAACGAATGAGCGCACTGGCGGATCTACCGGCTCCAATTATAAGAATGTGTTTCATATCAGATATTTAAGGATCCAAAAGTATTTGAATCTTCTTAATATCAAAAACTATTCACTTCAAATTTAGACAAGACCTGGATTCGCTGAAAAAGTTGAAGCCAATTTACTGGGGACCATTCAGGGGAACAAGCACACCTTCAATAGAATAAAGGATACCATTGGAAGCATTTACACCTTTTCCATCCAGGGATACAAAGCGATCAGCTTCGTCATAGATGAAAATCAACTTTCCTTCTCGACGCACTCGCAAATTAGGCCCGGCCAAAGTGGTTAACTCAAAATCACCATCCGTTGACAATCTCTCTTCTATGCTTGATGTATCCCACGCACCCAAGACAAAGTGGTATTTCAAAAAATGGCTAAGCTGTCGTCGGTCCGAAGACAACTTCATCATAGGGCCTTCCCATTCACCATAGGCCGCGTTTTCTGTAGCAAATACAGTAAATTCTCCAGCTTCTTCAAGTATACTTAATTCAGCATACTTCAGATATTCTGCGAATTTCTCCAATTCAGAGGTAGTTTCTATATATTTCATGAGATCGCCATCAAACCGTTCAGAAGACTGAGCGCATAATATTGCGGGTATTAGAAATAGTATAAAGGAACAAAACAATAGCTTACTTCTCATAATGGTTGCATTTGGTAGGTAAATATAATAAATCTAAGATAATATTAATGTTTTGGGCGATCCCAGCCGCCTCTCTGCAAAAAGCCGGCTGGGCACTACGCTTCGGGCTCCACCTTCGTTCGGTCCTGCCCTCCAACAAGTTGGAGGTTGGACAGGCCCACCAACAAGTTGTGGGCCTCCCTTCGCATCGCTATCGCGGAAAGCGGCATTTCCAAGGTAGCATAGATTATGAAAGCCTTTTCTTTCTCGTCAGATATAGTGCTAACAAGGCCATGGGGATATATGCTGCCACCAAGTCGAGAATGGAGAACCAAAGTGGAGAGGGAAGCATAATGATGTTCGTAACCCCTCCGACTAAAAAGAATAGTCCGAGAGCTATGGTCCAGGCCTTTATGTTTTTCTTTGCTATAGACGCTGTAACCAGAGCGCCAACAAGGGTTCCTAATGCATGAGCCAAAAAAGGAAATATAAAATGTTTGGGACCAAAGAGAGGCAGGGCCTTTTCCAGGCCTTCCATAGTAGAAGTGTCAATCCCCTCTGGAGGTGGAATAATCGAACCACTGAGCATGATAATACTCATATTAACAATGCTACCGACAACGATGCCGGCCAGAAGTGCAAGAATACCTCTTAGTGTAGGATGCATATGCAAAACGATTAGATTCGAAAAATTATTAGTCTAAATTACATTATATTTTTGATATGGAATGAAAAGTTGAGACTCCAATTTAATAATATAAAAAGGAAGTTTTCACCGGAGCCTAAACCTTCAAAGGGTAGCCTGACACTAAATAATGACCACAATGCCAATGATGGGAATTAAAGACCCAGAGCCTGTAGGGACTTCCTGCGTGCGATACCTCTGCTCATCATAAGGAGCATTGGGATTTTCTATGATCGGATCTCCAAGGGAACCATCGGATTCCTCTTCGTAATTTAAAATCAATCCGGGAAGATCAATAGCATCAGCGAGTATGTTTTGAATATCTGCATATACATTTAAACTCCAGTTTTTAAAGAACCACTTTTTATCCACTCGCAAATCCAGAATATTGCTGTATCCGGTTCGCATAGAATTGATTCTGGAAAAATCCCTTACTCCTCCCCTGTTCAAATCCCAACTCGGCCGTAAATTGGATTGTGAATCAAAAGGGGTAAAAGGCAAACCACTTTGAAATCGCCAACGCAGGCCGACTTCCCAATCATTATTAAACTTTCTTCCCAAAGTAGTAGTCACAATATGACGAGAGTCCCAGGTAGTGGGAATATACTCCCCTTCAGTGTCTTTAAACTCTGTCCAACCTAAAGTATATGCAAAAACTCCATAAAATCCTCTGTACAGACGCTGTTGAAAAAGTACTTCCATACCATACGACCGACCCTCCCCTTCAGGCGTGAGAGGTTCATTTCCTACAACACCAAAGTTATTGCCAAAATTAGCTATAGATACTTGTCTTCGAATAGAGAATGGGTAGTTGCTGTATTTCTTGTAGTAGCCCTCAATTGTAATTCGAGACTTGAAGGATGTATTGTACTCCAAACCCGCCACGATATGATCAGAGCGAACATACCCTATACCATTCCGACGATTTATGAATTCGCCGTCCTCTTGATACCCCAGAGCTGTGTAGGGAGGCAATTGGTAGTAAATGCCCGTATTGAAATTGGCTCTCCAATTGGGAGAAAGAAGGTAGGACAGGGAAAGCCGGGGAGAAAACTGAGGTAAAGGATTACTCATTTTATCGGAAAAGGTATTTCCATCCCATCGCACTCCAAAGGAAGTAGACAAAGATGAATTGAGTAATTGTCGACTAATTTGGCCAAAGAGGGCGTACTTTTGAAAATTGATATCAGTGAAATATTCTATGGTTTCAGTTCCCTGAGGTCGAAATACGCGATTAAAGGTAGAATTGTCATACTTCACAAACTGATAGCCTGCCCCAGCATTCAGTTTCCATTTCTTCCAACGGGTAATATTTTCTACCCTAAACTTATTCTCGATCTCCCTGGATCGATAATCTAATAATAAGTTATCCGGATCGGAGTCGTCATTTTCAAGATATTTGACTGCTGTATTATTCAGCATATTTCGACTCAGGACAAAGGTCCAGTATCCCCTCTCTGAATATCTTTTATACACAAGTCCGTTAGTATAAGTCCACTGTTTATTGATGGGAATATTATTCAGAATAAATCGCTGATTTGCTGTTTCATTAGCATCCAGATTCAGGCTAAAATTATCAATTGCTCCAATGCCAGTAAAATAGAACTCATTCTTATTATTCGGACGATAACGAATTTTAGTTTGAAAATCATTATACGTGGGCAAAAAAGGCAACCCCAAAACACTAAATAGCAACTGCAAATATGATCTCCTGGCAGAGGCAATAAACGTGGTGTTCTCTCCCAGTGGTCCTTCCAGGCTTATACCAATATCAGAAGCTCCTAAGGTTGCGGTGGCTCCAAGCCTGTCATCCCGTCCGTTCTTTTGTTTAAAGTTGAGTACAGAGCTCAACGCATTTCCTCTGTTCGCCGGAAAGGCACCACTGTAAAAATCGACTTCCCTGATAAAATCAACATTTATAATGCCCGCAGGACCGCCAGTAGCGCCTTGAGTGGCGAAGTGATTGATATTGGGCACCTCTACGTCATCCAGATAGAATCTATTCTCATTTGGCGCTCCTCCCCGAATGATCAGGTCATTTCGAAAGGTAGAGGTGGCTGCCACTCCGGGAAGACTTTGTACCACTCTTGAAATATCTCGATTTCCACCAGGACTTCTCTTTATTTCTGTAACCCCAATGGTGCGCAAAGAAAGCGGACTTTCCTCAGAGTCGCGAAATGATGAAGCCTTTACCACCACTTCTTCTAAATTTTCAGTAGCTTCAACTAGGGTAAAGTCTACTCGGACGGGACGGCTGGATTGGACTTGAATTTCGTATTGAGTGGAAGGTCTGTACCCTAAATAACTAGCCTCGATGTCATATACGCCTGGTTGCAGGTTTTCAATACTATAATTCCCCTCACCGTCTGTGGTCGTGCCAACATTGAGCCCTAAAACTTTAACAGTGGCGAAAGGAATTCCTTCATTATTATCCGCGTCTCGAACCTCGCCTTTTATAACCCCGGCGTAGTCTTCGGAGATTTGTTCTGATTGAAGTGAGTCCTGTGACTTCAAAATAGAAGATGATACAAAACAAATGAATAGAAATAGAACTGTTGCTTTCATAGTAATCTTTTTTCAACACTTGTCATGAGAGGATAAACTCTCATGTTTATTGCCGACAAAGATATATCAAATGTAGGGTCAAAAGATTAACCTATGTTATGTTATAAAGGTTGTATTGAGTGTTGAATATCTTAAAAAATTATAACAACAGAACAATTTCTCACTCCCTGAGTATAACAGCTGCAAAGTGACAAAACCAGATACAAACGAGCTTCTACATTCTTATATATATGAATACGAAGAAAACGCACGGAACCACTCCGTTTAAAGTCTATCCAATTAAATCTAGATTCCAGGGAATATAATTAGGACAGCACTTCCTCAGAGAGTGGAACCGTCCATCCATAGGGGTCATGTATTGTTCCATTTCTCAGGCCATTAATATATTTTTTCAATCGTTGAGAAAGATTCCAATGACTCTTATCAAACTCCATGATGAAATCACCGTCGGCGATCTTATTGACATTGGCTATAACCGCAGCAGTGCCGCTGCCAAATACTTCAACTAAATCTCCATTTTTATAGTATTCCTTGATCTCGTTAATGGAAATTTTTCTCTCCTCAACGACATAGTCCTCTTTTTTGAGGATGTCTAAAATAGTTTTGCGGGTAATCCCCTTTAATATCGCTCCTTCCGTGGCGGGAGTGATCACTTTGTCTTTAAGTACGAAAAATATATTCATGGTTCCCACTTCCTGAATGTATTTAAATTCGTGTGCATCCAACCAGAGCACTTGATCATATCCTTTCTCCTTTGCTTTCTGTGCAGGTAACAAACTCGCGGCATAATTACCACAGGTTTTAGCTTCGCCCACTCCGCCTCTTACTGCTCTAACAAATTTTTTCTCAGCCAATAAACTAACGGCTCTTTCATAATACGGTCCAACAGGAAGCGCAATAATCATGAAGCGGTAGGAGTTTGAGGGCGCCACACCAATATGACCATCAGTAGCAAACATAAAAGGCCTCAAATACAAAGCACTTCCATCTCTGGGCGGTATCCAGTCCCTCTCTAACCATGTCAGTTTGCGCAAGCCTTCTAAAAATAGCTCTCCAGGAATCTGCGGCATACACATTCTGTGTGCTGAATTATTCAATCTTACAACGTGTTCTTCCGGTCGGAACAGCATAGGTTGACCACTCTGGGTAATGGAAGCCTTCATACCTTCAAAAATAGATTGACCGTAATGCAATGCCATAGTCGCCGGATGGATTGTCATGTTATCAAAGGGCTCAATCGAAGCCTCTTTCCATTCCCCATCCTTATAATCGACTACAAACATATGATCTGTAAAAACACTACCAAAGGGGATGTTATCAAAGTCCAAATTATCTAATTTGGTTTGTGTCGTCTCTGTTATTTTAATATCGTATCCCATGCCTTGCTTTTTTTCAAATATAACAAAAAATCTCCTTTTTATGGCAAAATCTGTACCTTAGCAGCCACCCAAATTCTCCAATAATCCCACTATTGCAATGGAAAAAAACCATGCCCGATCACTTTTATTGTCAGTACCTATATTTTCGGAAATAATTTCATCTACAACACCCAAGAGGAGTGAGAATGTAGAGACTCTCATATTATTTCCAACCCTTTCCCAGGAAAAAGAAAACATTGATTTTATTAAAAAGTTTGCAGATTCTTTGTCTGCAGAGCATCCGGATCTAGTAGAGCTCATAGAGTTAAAAAATATTTGGTCCTGGAGCGCGATTCGAACTGCTTATCCAAAACTTAAGTTAATGGTAAGTATGGGCTTCAGCTTCAAGGACTTAGGTTTACAATGTTCAAATGTTCCGTATCAATTGATTCGACTACAAAACACCTATTTGATATATACTGATGTGCCAGAACGGATACAGTCTGATAAAAACCTAAAGCTTCAATTATGGAATGAAGTAAAGTCTCTTTCCATTTAAAATCTAAATCTCATGAAAGAACTACTTTTTGGAACCGGAAACGCCAATAAAGTTTCTGAAATCCAAGGAATGGTACCTGACACCATACGGATCGTTTCAATGCGCGATAAAAGGCTAGAGACTGAATTGCCCGAGACTCGAGATACGATTCAGGGCAATGCAGTTCAAAAAGTGGAAGCCTTGTTCGAGATGTGTCCGATGAACGGCTTTTCGGAAGATACAGGCTTGGAAGTATTTGCATTGAATGGATCTCCGGGAGTCCATACCGCTCGATATGCAGGAGAGGAAAAGGATCCTCAAAAGAATATGGAGCTATTATTAGATCGACTTGAAGGTGTAAGTGATCGTTCGGCCCAGTTTCGGACTGTCATTGCATTGATTTGGCAGGAGGAATTGCATACCTTTGAAGGCATTGTCAAAGGAACGATAAGTAAGGAAATCCGAGGATCCGGTGGCTTTGGTTACGATCCCCTATTCATTCCAAAGGGATATCAGAAAACATTTGCTGAATTACCAATTACAATAAAAAAAGATATTAGTCATCGATCCAGAGCTTTTCAAAAAATGTTAGCGTTTTTAAACTCCTAATTTTATAAAACAGCCTAAAAAAAAAAGCCCTAACTGAATTTTCAGTTAGGGCTTTTGCCTTATAACAGATTGAATCAATTACGACTCAGCTTCCGTTACATTACCTTTGATAGTCAATCTCGTTTTCGGAGGATTTGTATTCGCAGTAATAGTTATCGTTTTATTCTGATTTCCCGTTGCTTTACCGCTAAATACAACCGGGATATCACCGCCTTCACCTGGAGCAATAGGCTCTTTTGGCCAATCAGGTACTGTGCAACCGCATGATGCTTTTGCATTGGTGATAATTAATGGTTCGCTTCCCGTGTTTGTGAAAGAGTAGGTGTGCTCTACTTTTTCTCCTTTGGCAATTGATCCAAAGTCAAAAGAAGACTCAGCGAATGTAATTTCAGTTGTTACAGTATTATCCTCAGTCATCGCACCATCGTCTTTATTCACTTGATTCATCTGAGCATCTGCCTCTCGGGTAGCCAATTCGTTTTGACTTTCATCATTGTTCTCCACCTGACTGTCTTCAGCAGTATCTCCATTTTCTGATGAAGATTCGTTAGCACAAGATGTGAGGAAAAGAGCGCCTGATAGCATCAATGCTAAGCTAAGATTTTTAATTACTACTTTCATTTGATTAAGGGTTTTGTTTTTGTTTCGCGCAAATGTACAATTTTATTAACGTGATTGCAATAAATATAATATGTAAAAGTTCATTTTTTTAGGAAATTTTAGCGAAAAGTAGGGAATGTGCTCCTTGCTCCTCCATAATATATATCAAGGGGCACTGAGTTGTGGGTCAGGGATAGTAGGGGGCCCAAGCTGGAAGCGTAGGGCGTCCCCTGCTCGCAGGGGACCGACAGCCCCGCATAGCGCGATGCCACGGTATGACTTATCATTCTATTTTCAGGTAATCATGGTTTTTTGAGAGAAAGAGGCATTATAGAGCATTCCCTAATCCATCCGTGGCAGACCCCCAAAAAAATATTATTTAAGGAATGCTACCAGTTATATAGCTATAAGTTTGAATATATTTACCTTTGATGAAAATAGACGGTGATGAAGGATGTGCGCCCCTACGCTGATCGGGAAGACGGCAAAAAAGAGCAGGTTGAGACCATGTTTGATAATATTGCAGGCACCTATGATGCTTTAAACCGGGTATTATCACTTGGTATTGATAAGGGATGGAGAAGAAAAATGATTGAAGTCTTGAAGAAAGAGGAGGCAGAATCTATATTGGATGTAGCTACGGGAACTGCAGATGTGGCTTTGGATATCGCTCGAGAACTTCCTAATAGTAAGGTTATAGGCCTGGATTTAAGTTCGGAAATGCTGTCAGTAGGACGTCAGAAGGTGCAAAAAGAAGGCTTTGAAAATCGAGTGAAGCTGGTCAAAGGTGACTGTGAGGCTCTTCCATATGATAATTCGACTTTTGATGCAATTACAGTGGCTTTTGGCGTTAGGAATTTCGAAACGTTACACAAAGGAATAGAGGAGATGTATCGAGTATTGAAACCGGGAGGTGTACTTGTGGTGCTTGAATTTACTCAGCCGCGTCGATTTCCCGTAAAACCACTATTTAATTTGTATTTCAAATACGTTTTGCCGACCATAGGTCGTTTGACATCCAAAGATCCAAAGGCGTATCAATATCTTTATGATAGTGTTCAGGTCTTTCCTCAGTACGATGCGTTTTTGGAACAGCTCAATCGAGCAAAATTTTCATCTAGTTACTACAAATCACTTACATTTGGCATATGTTGCATTTACGTGGGATACAAATCATAATTATTGCTGCCTTGCTTTTAGCTATCACTAGCGACGTCTATAGTCAGCGGCGGGGCAATGCATTTAACTATTTGGAGTTTAAGAATAAACGATACTATTTTGGTATTGCAATGGGCTATGCCAGTTCGAACTACCGAATAGAGCATTCCGATGATTTTATATTGAATGAAGAGTATATTCGGGCGCAGTCCCTATCGGGCCCAGGGTTGAGAATTGGCGTCATTGGAAATTTAAAGTTTGGAGAGTATTTTGATTTCCGTATCGTTCCCGGCTTTGCTTTTACCGAGCGCTCATTAGATTATTTGCGCGTGAGACCAGGAGGTGATATTCGTGAGGAGTCTGAGCGCATTGAATCTACATTTTTCGAATTGCCCATGTTATTGCGATACAAATCAAGACCTTATAAGGATTTACGTTTTTTTATACTCGGAGGGATTAAATACTCATATGATATTTCGAATACCTCTCGGACCCGTCAGGCAGAAGACTTAATATTGACTGCTTCTCACGATTACTCCGCTGAATTTGGAGTGGGGGTACAAATATTTTTTCCCTACTTTATATTTTCTCCTCAGATCAAAGTTTCCCATGGCATGGGGAATATCTTATTGCACAACGGAGCTTTAGAAAAGTCGAATATTATAGACAGAATCAATTCTTCTATGATTTCTTTCTCGTTGAACTTTGAAGGTTAAGCTAAATAAGTCTCTCGATGATGCTTTGTGGGGAAATTCGACACCAAGTTTATCATATATTCATTAAAGTGCGTGTCGTATCGGTCAAAGTCAGTTAAAAGCTGTTCACCTGCTCTAAAAAACTGACTGGGAAATCCAGCTCTTTGATCCATAGCGGACAGTGGCTTAATCCAATTGATCGAATCGGGTACACCATTGAGCCAGCGGTAAGAACACAGTCGTACGATACGAGCTTGAATATGGATTGGGAAAGTCGGGGCAGCAGACAAAAGAGCACCATAAACAGACGTACAAAAGTCAGCGTAAGAAATCTCATAATACCGATACCAATGATGAGCCAACAGAAAATCAATGATTAGATCAGCAGCAACCGGGCTGTATTTACCTTGTATAGGTCTTAAAAGTGTTTTGATCCTTCTCACCGAGGGATGAGCATCAGTGAAAGCATCAATTTCTTTATGCAACTGAACACCGAGAA
>Ga0136604_1000009_pt1 | contig 122253 bp, 140 predicted proteins | sample AntRauFillE10628_FD_104928 | JGI IMG/M metagenome (GOLD analysis project Ga0136604, IMG submission 104928) | Saline lake microbial communities from Rauer Islands, Antarctica - Metagenome Filla E10 #628 | ecosystem: Environmental > Aquatic > Non-marine Saline and Alkaline > Saline | place...
ACCATGTAGCGCCGATGATAGTGTGGGAGTTCCCATGTGAAAGTAGGACATCGCCAGGCATCTTATTCTAAAAAGCCCGTTTCTTTTAATAGAACCGGGCTTTTGCTTTTGGGAAAAATTAATCAAAAGCAAAAAGCTTATCCTTTAATCCAATTCAAAGTTAATAAATCCTGGCAGATTGTTTGCCAAGAATGTACTTGTTTTTTTGAACTATACTTAATTGGTTAAATCATCAAATTAGATAATTATTAGCTTAAGAATGTTGTGTGCCCTCAAGTATTAGCAAGGATATGCTTTTTTTAAATACTTTAAGATTGTGAAACTTAACTTATGCCAAAATTTTATATAGATTTAAATAAAATTGGTGAAGCCACCTCATTAGAGGAAATTTTTACAAATCCAAGGTTATATATTAGCCCAAACGAGCAAACTGAAGACCCAAATGCTGCAGATTTAATTGATATTGTTTTTGAGCAATTGGCCAACCTACCAACTGTAGTAGAGCCCCCAGTTTTGAGTTGTACCTTAGGTTTAATAGAATATATATTTGGCAAAATGGAGATTTCACAAGGACCACACAAGATAAATGAGTGAATAATATCCAGTGGAAAATTACATGATATTATTCAAGAATTTAATGATAGTCAATTTTCACCTTTAGAAAGTAAAAATGTTCCTGTCTCATTAAATCAGGATAATTATACTAGTTCCATTTTTTTGTGTTTAAATGTCTTAGAAGAGTTATATTCCAATTTAAAAAAACCTCATGAAGACCTTTTTTTAAGAAAAATTCATGAAGCAAAACAAGCTTTAACTCAATATAAAAAAATGTTCAACATAACTAGCGGCCCTGCTTCATATGGCAACAACTAATTTACCACGGATTTTATTATTAGGTGCTAATATAGCTAATAGTGCATCAGTTACTATTCATCAGCAACTTAGCGCAAAATTTAATAAATCTTATACCTATGATATTTGTGAATTAGCTGAGAATGCTACTATAAATGCATTAACGCATATAATGTTAAGTAGCAACCTTGTTGGCGCGAATGTAACTAATCCTTTTAAACGCTTATTTATAAATAATAATTATAAGCTGTGTCCTGTAGCTATAAGTACTCAAGCAGTTAATACTATAGCTTTAAAAGATGGTAATTTTTACGCGACCAATACCGATGTTCTGGGTTTTAAGCAAAGCCTAGCTATTTGTGAGTTAAATTTGGCGAAACAGCATGTGTTAGTGTTAGGTAGTGGCGCTACGGCCCTTAGTGTGATTTATGCTTGCCAACAGCTTAATATTAGCGCTATAACTATTGTAGGTAGAAATGCTAGCGCATTAAATAATTTAGTTACAACTTGTAGAAAGTTTTTATCAGCGCAAGTTAATTTGCAGGCAATAAATGCAAGCATAACTAGATTAGATAATAATAGTTTGCCTGATATTATTATAAATACCACCAGCGCCGGTAAATATAATTGTTTGCCTGCGTACATAGCCCAATTAAAACTTAAAGATAAAATTGTGTTTGATGTAAATTACCCACCCTATAATAATTTATTAGCGCAATATTGCACTGCACAAAAAGTTAGGCGCTATATTGATGGCAAAACAATGCTCGAGCAACAAGCGGTGGCTAGTTTTGACTTTTGGTTTAATGCTTATTAGTTAAATTTTTCGATAATCGTTTTTTAAGCTGACATAATTTTGTGCAGAATATGCAAAAAAGTCTAATTCGGCTTGATTGAGTTTACGTACAGCTTTTACCGGAGCTCCCATCCATAAAAAACCACCAGTTAAAATTTTACCAGGAGGGACCAAGCTGCCAGCAGCTACTACTACATTAGACTCTACTACGGCATTATCTAAAATTATAGCGCCAATTCCTATTAAACTATAATCTTCAATTATGCATCCATGAATAGTGGCATTATGCCCTATAGTCACATAATTACCTATACAAGTTTTAGCGCCTCCTGGAGAATAGGGGCCATCGTGGGTGATGTGGATAACACTGCCATCTTGAATGTTACTATAGTTGCCGATGCTAATAGTGTTCATATCACCACGGATAACTACTTGTGGCCACACTGAAGCTTCAACACCAATAGTTACTGCGCCTATAATATCTGCACTAGCTGCAATGTAAGCGCTAGGGTGTATATTAGGATGAATGTTTTTATAGCTCATTATTCCCATAAGACAATCATAGCATGTCTTTTACAAATTTATTTTAAATTAAAAGACTATTAAATTTTAATTTTGTATGTTTTTTAGGCTGAGCTATCAAAGTTACCACCTAATCTAGAGTTTGCCTGAGGTGGTTGACTTGGGGCTTCACTGGGAGCTGTGGGCGCTTGAGGTGGGATCATGGTTTGCGCAAGGGTAGGAGCTGGATTATTAGTTGATAAATCCCGTTCTTTAGCAATTTCTTGGGCACTACGAGGTGGGTCTTGCGGTCTTTGGGCACCACTGGGATTTGTATTAGGTAAAGTTGGTGGTATACCTGTCGCATCAATACGCATAGCCTATCTCCTAATATATTTATAATATAGAATAGGTCGGCAACTTAGGTCAAAAGATTAGGTCAAGTGCTGTATGCACATACAGTTATAGATAAGCTCTAGTGGAGTAGCTTTTACATATAAGTTATGCGGTTAAGTATTATTGCAGTAAATCTAACGGTATAAAAGTTTTGCCACTGGCATCTTTAAATTGTTGAGCTTGCTGTTTGCCCCATGCATGAGCAAAAATTATTTCAAGTTCGGGACTAAGTAGACTATTATCTGGTAATTCTATACGATAATCTTCATTGCTGAAAATACCAAGATTTACAAATTCTTGCTGTAATTCGCTAGTATTTTTAAATTTAGCTTTCATATATTCAACATCTAAAACTGGGTCAATAAAACCTTGTTTTAGCATAAAATCACCCAAGTTATGCATATCTAATAGTTTAAATTGAGGATTATATATTTCTTGATAATCTTTAAGGGTGTCTATCCCAAATAAGCTAAATAAGATAACACCTTCTGAAGTTAATAATTTATGAATTTTAATTAGGCTTGATGTTAAATCATTAAAATTTAACCATAGGTTAGTTAAAATTAGTTCAAACTTAAAATTAGAATTGGCAAATTCTGCTAAATTATTAGTGGTGCTAATATTGGAACTAAATAATTGCTGACATTGCTGGGTTAAATAATTAGGTTCTGACTCTATAATTAAGATAGATGCTGGTTTTATCTTAAAAAATTGTAATCTTTGTGCTAACCTAAAGGCTATTTCTTTATGTATAAAACTTGTAAATTCCATGTTGTTACAAAAGATCCTTAATCAATTATTGCCATATAAGTGTACCGTTTGTAGTACACGCTTAAGTTATAATAAACTTTTTTGTGATATTTGTATAAATTTTTTTATAAAACCGCTAAATCCTTGTTTACAATGTGGCAAAGAGCTTGCTGATTCAAATTTAATTTCTTGTCATGCTTGTGATACTTATAGTGCTATTAGTGTGTGCAATGTTTTATTTAGGAAAAACCAGCATTTATCTAGAATTCTTAATGAACTTCATCTGCTAAATAAACTCTACTTATTAGATGCGTGTGTAAATATGTTATTTAAGGAGTTTAAGCTAGGGTTAGCTAGGAAAAACCTTGCAGTTGCAAGTTTTCCTGGGGAAAAACAAGATCAAGATGAAGCAACGCTAAGTTACACTTTAGCTAAATTGTTGGCAACTAAACTAGATTGTGCATTTATTGGCAAAGTTGGTAGCCGGCAAGCAATTAAAAGTACTAAGTTTGATCTTATCTTAATACCTATTATTGGCTTGAATACTTTAAAAACGCGTCAATTAAATAAAATGTTGCAAGCAACAGCGGTAGATATTCATTTGTGGAGTGTTTATCGTTAATAAGGTAAAAATATGCCAAAGCCAATCTCTGAAAATAAACCAAGACAGCAAGTTATTATAATAGATGGCGCCCCAATGTGGGCAGAAATTTTAGATTCCCAATCTTCAACTATGGATGCTAAAGATACGTCAACAAGAAGTTTAAGTTTTTCAAGTGATGCCTCCCAAAGCACAAAAGAAGATGATGATTCTACTAAAAACATCCCCTCTAAAAAAACCAGCCGTTCTTTAAATTTGTTAATTGAGAAATATAATGAATCAAAGACAAAATTTTATGGGAAAAAAGATGGATTAGAAAAAATTAACTCAGCAGAGTACATAGCATATATTGCAGCGCGTGATTATATGAATAATCAAAGTAAAACTACAACTAAAAAAGCAGATGAAAAAGATCAATATTCTTATCTTGGCGCTCAACTTTGCAAAAATTTAACCAGAGATGATAAAAACGCGGATGCTCAATATGACAATCTTTTTAAAGCTAAAGAGGCATTTGAAGCAGTAAAAGAATCATTAAATCAAAATCCTGATGATGCTGCCCAAAAAGCATTTGAAAACGCTAAAGAAGAATTTGCAGAGGAAGCTAAAAAAGTATTTGCCTTGCTAGAAAACAAATATGAAAAAGAAAATAAACAAAAAAATGAAGAATACAAAACTATAGAACAAGACTTTCGTGTAGCAGCTAAAGAGCTAACCAAAGAGATGCTAAAATACACTACCTTAATTGAAGATAGAATTAAAGAGGAATTAAGCTTATATCAGATAGATGGTCAGGATGTAATAGTTATGGTAAATATGGGTACAGATTTTCCATATAATGTAGCCAATCTTAATTTTAATCCTGTGAGTGTGCATGGAAATTCATGCAGTATAGTATTAGTGCCACCTGATGTTAAGATTTTATCCGAGTTCCAAGCAGTAGCTTCTCAAACTCTTGCAATAATGTTGGGCACTAGGGCTTCGCTCCAGGCTAGTGATACATCATCTACTGCAAGCACAAGTCTGTGGAGCTTGATGAGCTCTAAATTTACTAAAGAAAATAAACCAACTGTTAGGCAAAGAGAATTAGATAAAATAACAAAGAGCAAGGGATCTGTGTCTCCGTCTCTTAATCAAGCGCAAGTTGAATGTGTTGCTGATGTCATTATGGTTGTTAGTGCTTATCAAGCCAATTATTCTCCTGAATTTTATCAAAAACTGTTTAATGAAGAAAAATTTAAAGATTTTATGCAAGCAAACGTTACTAAAGAATCTCTTCAGCTAAACCGTGAAAAATTAGCAAGTATTTGTTCTCCTGCTATTAATTTAGTCGTTTTAGGGAATTGTGCCGATGAATCTGGCCTTGGCTCATTTAATGTTAAAAATCCTGCTGTTACTGTAAGTTCTATAAGTGGGGCACAAGTTCCAAGCTATCTACAATAGCAACTTCAAGTTCCAGCTGCTCCACTAAGACCCTATAGTTTGCCTGCAAGTGAACATCCCAAGCTGCCAACTCCTCCTACTTTAAGAAGTTAAACTAATAATTAAATTATTAGTTTAAAATTAACTATTTGGAAAAAATGGTTTTTAAGCATGATAGCTTCGCAGATATACATCAAAACGATTGGCGCTACCTATAATTTGATGATTGGGCTTTTTATTAGCTAAAAACCCACCTTTACGAGCACGTTTTACCACAACCTTAGCTGCATAAGTTAAGGCTAGCTCTAATAAATTATCAGTATTTTGAGTGGCAATTAAGTTCTGTAAAATTTGCATTTCTTTTTTGGATGCAGTGTTTTTTTTTATTTTTTCAAACATGGGGTCTAGGTAAATAATATCTGGCTGCATATTGTTGCAAATTTGTGGGATAATTTCTTGAGCAGATTTATTATATATTTTTAAAAAATTATTTTTGCAAGGCAGACTTGAGGCTTGTAAGCGCCAAATGCCATCTTCTAATAATTTAAAAATAAATGGGTTTTCTTCGATTAAAATTAATTTTGCCCCAAAATTTGCTAAAATATAAGCATCATTACCAAGACCTGCGGTGGCATCTAAAATAATTGGCCGGGACCGCTTGTGTAAACCGCAAGCTCTGGCTATTAATTCATTTGCTACTTTAAGTTTACTTATTCGGTTATATAAAGCATTATCTAAAAAATCTACGTATAAATTACCTTGCTCGGTGATTAAGCTTAATTTATTATCTATGCGTTTAAGCTCTAACAAGGTTTATTACCTCAATTATAATAATGGCGCTAAAAAATATAATAGAGCTTTTAGCCATAAAGCTTTCATAGGGTAATTTTAATATAGATACTGGGTGTTTTTTTCTGCCATATAAAATAATTAAGGCAGGAATAATACCTAGCAATAGTGCTACAAAAATTCCACTAAAACTTAAAATGCTAGTAAAGCTTGAAGGTAAATAAATTACAATTATTGTGGCTGGCAAAAAAACTAAGCTGATTAAGTATAACTTATTAGGTTTTTTTAGTTTAAACTTTATACCATCAGCTAGAAAATCAAATAAGCTAATGCTTACTCCAAGCATAGAAGTTAAAATTGCAAATATTGAAAAAAACTTAATCGTAGTTTTAACATAAGCTTGGCTTAGGGTGTTACTTAGGGCATGGGCTAATGTAGTACCATCGGCACTGTTGGCAGCAAGCTGCTCTAACCCATATGGACCTTCAATGTCTAAAATACTAAATATACAAAACTGCCATACTAAATATACTAGGAGAGGAATAAAACTGCCAATTAAAATACTATTTAAAGACTTTTTAGCAGAAAAATTTAAATAGTTAACGATTGTTGGCACCACTATCGCAAAGCCAAATGCTGTAATTAATAATGGCAAGCTAGGCAAAGTAGCACTAAAATTTATTTTATGGATAAATTTTCCGCCCAAGTGAGTATAAGAGCTGCCCACAAAAATCAAATAGCTTAACAATAAGCCTATAGCAAAAGCTCGATTTGCTATATCTACCCATTTGGTTCCTTTGAAAATAATCCAGGCAAATATAGCGCTAGTGCATAATATGCTGGAGGTTTTGCTGAGGGGAAAAAGGTGGGCTATCCAGCCACTAATGGCCATTAAATAGGCGCTAATTAGGGCGTAGAGCAATGCCCCATAGGCAAGGCAGCTAAGATTTTTACCAAAAGATCCAAGATTATCTTGGGCCATAGAAATTATATTAGTTTCTATTTGGTACCAAAGGGTTGCCTCTAAAATAAAGCAAGCGGCTATTAACATAAATATCCAACAAATAAGCATAGCTATACTGCTGGGGATAAACCCTGCTTGAAAGGTTGCAATTGGCAAAGCTAGTATACCGCCGCCAATGGCCGTGCAACTTATAAGTAAAATTGCGCCTAGGGATTTATTTAAATGCATCACGCCTCTTAGATGTCTAATTTATGCAGGCGGTAGTATATCGCGATACAAGTGCTGGTTAAAGCCATAAAGCTTATAGATAACACAATAGCAATAGATTGAGTGGCACTTAAGCTAGTTATATTAAAATTTTCATTGAGCATAAGCATGCTATTAACAAACGTGGGCTTAAAGGCTGCGAATATCACTTTGCTGGCAATTACGGCACAGCTAGAGCCTAAAAAAGCATACCAAAAACCATAATACATAAATTCACTTTGCACAAACCAGCTCGTTGCGCCCATGAGTTTATTCAAATGAATTTCTGCTTTTTTAATTTCCATAATTAAGCGAATGGTATTGGCAATAATTAAAAATATAGAGGCTAACAATAAAGTGCTAATAATTTTAAAAATAATTTGGGCGCTATGCGTTATTTTTTCAAGGGCCTTGAGTGTTTTGATGTCAGCTTCTACATTTGCAATATTATCAATTTGAGTTAGTTCTTGCTCTAGCAATTTATAATCTATCATCATCTCAGTATTTATGTGGGCGCTAAATAAATCAGGTAACGGGTTGTGCTCTAACATTGTAGCAAAAGAATGATGTGCATCAATTAGCTCTTTTAAGGCCGTATCTTTAGAAATAAATTCTACAGAATTTATTTGGGGTTGGGCTAGCAAGGTATTTTCCAAATTTTTGCGTTGCTTAATAGTAAGATTATCTTTTAAATATATTGCTATAGTGAAATTTTTCTGCCAATAGCTAAGAGCTTCTTCTAGGTTTTTTAAAATGCTAAAACCAAAAATTGGTAAAATACAGGTAGTTGCAATAACGCTAATTACAATAAAATTACTTAAAGGTTCGCGATAAATTTCTCCTAAGCTAACTAATAAATTACGTAATTGGGTTTGCCCAAAATTTTTAATTTTTTTTTGCATATTAACTTGCTATTGCTCCGCCTTCTAATTGTAAAATTCGTTGCGAAAATCCTTGAATTAAATATAAATCATGCGTGGTAATTATTGAGCTTACTCCTACATGACTGAGTTGCTTGAAAAGCTCGAAAGTTTCTAAAGATAGCTTAGGGTCTAGATTGCCTGTAGGCTCATCGGCCAAAAGTAATTTAGGGCGATGCACAATAGCTCTGGCAATGCTTACGCGTTGTTGTTCACCGGCTGATAGTTCTTGCGGAAATTTTTTTTCTTTGCCAAGCATGGATACTTTATCCAAAGCTGCACGCACTTTACGTTTTAGGTTATCATAACCGGCGCCATCAATTAATAAAGGCAGAGCAACATTGTGAAATATGCTTCTGTCTTTTAATAACATAGGTTCTTGAAATATTAAACCAAGATCACGTCTAAAATATGGTATTTGACGTTTAGTAATAGTGCTAATATTTTTATTATCAAAAATAATGTTACCGTCTGTAGGTCTATCTAGAAGGGCTATTAATTTTAGCAAAGTGCTTTTGCCGGCGCCTGAGTGCCCGGTAACAAACATCATTTGTCCTTTGCTCAAATTAAAAGAAATTCGATTTAACGCAGTATTATTCATAAACTGCCTAGTTAAATTATTGACTTCCAATATTGCTTTCATCTTTAATATCCATATCTAGTAAAGAGTTTACAAATTGTTCTGCAGAAAATTCTTGTAAATCTTCTAGATTTTCCCCAACTCCAATATACTTTATAGGTAATTGTAGCTCATCTGCTAGGGCAAAGATAATCCCACCTTTAGCGGTGCCATCTAGCTTGGTGATGGTTATTCCGCTAACTGCTACTTTCTCTTTAAATTTTTGAGCTTGTTTAATAGAGTTTTGGCCAATGGAGCCATCTAATACCAGCATTACTTCATGGGGACAAGAAGCATCTATTTTTTTTAGGACGCGCACTATTTTTACTAACTCTTGCATTAGATTATCTTGGGTATGTAAGCGCCCAGCTGTATCTATAATTAAAAAATCATATTGTTTGGCGGTTGCAGAGCTTAGGGCATCAAATGCCACTGAAGCGGCATCAGCCCCGGTAGCTTGCGCTACTACTGGAATAAAGTTGCGCTCGCCCCAGGCTATAAGTTGCTCACATGCTGCAGCACGAAAAGTATCTGCTGCCGCCAGCATTACAGTATGTCCTTTATTAGTTAACTTTTTGGCAAGTTTGCCAATGGTTGTAGTTTTACCGGCACCATTTATGCCTACCATAAGCACAACTGTTGGCGCTTTAGCTTGGTTTAGGTTTAATGGCTTATTAGTTGTTGGGGCTAATAATGCAAGTAATTCATTTTTAAATAAGGCCCGCAGGGCATAAGCATCAGTTATTTTTTGGCTTTGCGCAACTTTTTGCAGTTGTTGTAATAACTTGGTGGTAGTTTTGGAGCCTACATCAGCGCTAATTAAAATCTCTTCTAATTCTGTGTATAATTTAGCATCTATTAATTTGCCACGCGTAAAAATTTGCGTTAAATATTGAAATTTAGCCGAGGTCTTAGCTAAGCCCTTGCGTAATCTACCGAATAGTCCTTGGGGCTGAGTTTTTTCTTGCTCGTCTATCTCAATATCTTTATTTGCGCTAGAAAATTTATTTTTAATAAAATCAAACATGTAAAGTCTCTAGTAAAATCATCTACAAAATATTAACATTGACGCTCATAGAGCGCAATTTTGGAAACTAAATTAATGCAACAACCTCAGGTTAGAATTATTGGCGGTAAATGGCGCGGGCGCAAATTAACTATTATTAATGAACATAATTTACGTCCCACCCCCGATAGAATTCGTGAAACAGTGTTTAATTGGCTGGCAGCTCATATGTCGGGTGCATTTTGTCTTGATTTATTTGCTGGAACGGGTGCATTTGCGTTTGAGGCAGCATCGCGTGGCGCTGCCCAGGTTATTGCTGTGGAACAAAAGGCGGCTATAGGAGCGCAACTTAAATTAGCTAAACAGCACTTAGCAGCTGAAAATGTAGAATTATGGTTGATGCCAGCACTTGAGGCGCTAACTAAAATAAATTTTAAATTAGATGTGGTTTTTTTAGACCCACCTTATGCGCAAAATTTAGTGCCGCTAATGCTACAGCAACTACATTTATCTAATAATCTATCTTTTGGTTGCTTAATTTATTGTGAACATAATGCTAAGCTAAATTTAGCAGGTTTAAATAATTTTGATGTAGTAAAGAGCAAACAAGCAGGCAACATTTATTATTATTTATTAAATTACACACTAGGCAACTAAATATGCAAGAATTCATAGTCGGCGGTTTTGTGCGAGATAAGTTGTTAGGCATCAATGCTGCAGATAAGGACTGGGTCGTTGTGGGGGCTACCTTAGATCAAATGCAAGCTGCAAACTTTAAGCAAGTAGGCAGAGAATTTCCAGTATTTTTGCACCCACAAACTCAAGAAGAATATGCGCTTGCCCGTACTGAGAAAAAAACAGCGGCAGGCTATAATGGTTTTATTTGTGATTTTAATAAAGACATAACAATCGAGCAGGATTTGCAGCGACGTGATTTTACTATAAATGCTATGGCTATGGATGCTGCCACGGGGGCAATCATTGACCCTTATGGTGGTCAACAAGACTTAGAACATAAGCTTATTCGTCATGTCTCTAGTGCTTTTATTGAAGACCCTTTAAGGGTTTTGCGAGCAGCTAGGTTTTTAGCCAGATTTTATAGTTTGGGTTTTAAAATTGCTCCTGAAACCTTAGAGCTTATGCAGGCAATGGTGCAAAATGGAGAAATATCGGCATTAGCTAAAGAGCGCGTATGGCGAGAAATTCACCGAGCATTAACAGAAAAATCGCCTCAGCAGTTTTTTTTAACGTTACACTCTATTGGTGCACTTCAAATAATTTTCCCGCAATTGGCCAATTTGTGGGGCGTGCCTCAACGTAGAGAATATCACCCTGAAATTGATACAGGGGTGCATACTATGTTAGTGCTTGAGCAAATTGTGTTCTTAAGCAATGATCCAAAAGTGCGGTTTGCCGCTTTGTGTCATGATTTAGGTAAAGCGCTAACTCCTAAGGATCAATGGCCTTCGCATAAGCAACATGAGGTTCGAGGTGAGCTGCCAATCAAAGAATTTGCCAAAACCTATAATATCCCTAAAAGCTTTAGTAGGTTTGCTGTTAAGTGTGCTAAATTGCATTTGCTCTCTCACCGGGCGCTTGAACTAACTCCATCAACCTTGTTAAAACTTTTCAATGATTTAGATGCGTTTCGTAACCCTGAACATTTATATGAATTTACTTTAGTTTGTGAAGCAGATGCCAGAGGGAGAACAGGCTTGCAAAATAGAGCATATCCTCAATCAGCCTTTATGCGGCAAGCTTTGCAGCATTGCGCCAAAGTTTCATATGCGCATTTGTTAGCTCAAGGCTTGCAAGGACCTAAGTTGGGGCAAGCCATCCAAGAAGAGCGCTTGGAAGCTATAGTAAAATTTAAACAAAACTATTTAAGTTGTAATGGCACTAATTAGGAATTATAAAGCGAAACAGCCCAAATACTGACTAAAATTTAATTTATGCATATTTTTTGGAAAAAGTTCTTAGAATCTCTTGATTGTGCTAAGCTTTGGTGTAATAATTGTGCAATTTTATGGTTATCGGAGGTTAAGAGTGCCTAGCTACAAGCTAGCCAGAACAAAGCTTAACTACTTTCGTGAATGGCTTTGGCCGGTCAAATCTCACGAGTTCGCCACTTTTTTCCCTTTATTTTACATTAAATTTGCTGCCTCTTTTATTTATTGTATCTTATTTTCTATCAAAGAAACCGTAATAATCACTGCAGCCGGTAGTGGCGCTGAAGCCATACCAGTATTAAAAGGCGGCGTAGTTTTAACAGCTGCTTTTTTAATGATGTTAGCATACTCTAAACTAAGTAATATTTTAGATATGCGCCGCCTATTTTATGTGATTTTAACACCATTTTTGGTGTTTTTTTTAATCTACGGCTGGTACATTTTCCCTAATCGCGAGCTTTTAGCTTTGCATTCTTCAGCTGATAAACTTGCCACTTGGTTAGGTTCTGGCCATAGTCACTGGGTTAGTGTTTATCGCTATTGGATGAATTCTTTATTTTTTGTATTGTCTGAGCTTTGGGGTGGTATTGCCATTGGAGTTTTATTTTGGAGCTTTGCTAACACTGTTACGGATATAAAAGCTGCTGCAAAATTTTATCCATTATATACAGCTGGGGGGCATATTGGCACCATTTGCGCGGGGTTACTTGGATTTTTAATAACTGGCTACAGTTCTAATTATTTTAGCTATGATTTTAATATTAAAATACTTATGAGCTTGGTGTTTGCATTAGGATTAAGTATTTTTATTGCATTTTATTTTGTAAGCTCAACGCACGCACCAAAATTACACAAGATAAATTTAACTAAAGCCAAAACCCAATTATCTTTAATTGAAAGCTTAAGATATATTATGCGCTCACCTTATATAGGTTTGATTGCCGTGATAGTGATTAGTTACGGATTATCAGTAAATATGATAGAGGTGGCATGGAAAGCTTTGCTAAAAATGAAATATCCAAATCCTGCTGAATACCAACAATTTTTAAGCATGTTGTTAACTATTTTAGGGGTGGTTTCTACTATAGTAGCTGTAGGTGTGGGCGGTGGCTTTATTCGTAGATTTGGTTGGTACCTAAGCGCTCAGCTAACCCCTTTAGTGTTGGGCATTACCAGCTTATTGTTTTTTATAGTTTATTTTATGTGTCCTGACTTAAATTCTACTGATACTATAATTTTTTCTATGACTCCTCTTAGCTTAATGGTTGTAATTGGTACTTTGCATAATGTTGCTTGTAAATCCATGAAATATAGTATGTTTGACCCCACCAAAGAAATGGCATACATACCTTTGTCGCAAGAGGAAAAAATTAAAGGCAAAGCATGTGTAGATTTACTTGGTGCAAGATTTGGTAAAAGTGGTTCTTCTTTTTTGCAATTGTTTTTAATTGATATACTAGGCGCCGGTTCAATTTTAACGGTAGTACCATTATTAGTGCCTTGTGTTGCAATTGTGGTCGGCATTTGGGCTTTTGCTGTGCATTTACTTAATCTTAAAATTTCAGTTCTTGGTAAGGCCAAAATTGAATCGTCTAATTTAGATGAGAAACTTGTAGGAAATGTCCCTGTTGCTAACTAGCGCATTTCTTAATGGTTTTAGTAACTTCTCATCTTGAAACAAATAGCTTAACAGTTCATCATGCACCTATTAGTATTATTTAGGTGTGAGAAATGTCTAAGAACGTAAAAGAGCAACAAGTAGTCGACGTCTTGAGGCAAGAGCTAAATAGAAAAAGTTTAAAGTTGGTAAGGCTTGAAAATGAATTACGCTCTATGTCCAGCAATATGGCGAATCTTGAATCGGACTTTTTAAATTTGCTTGATCAACTAAACCGGGAAGGTAAAACAGCAAAGCATATAAGTCATGCATAATTAAAATTATTAAAGTGTATGAGTTTTATCATGCTCGCTAAATCCTAACAGGGATGTTTCTTTTAAATTTTTCTCCAGCATTATCACTTTAAATAACTCTCCCATTTCATGTGGCGCTAATAATAAGTTTGTTTCTTGTTTAGATTTGCCATTAGTTGAGGTTAATTTTAAAATTCCCAAATTTAATAAAAAACTTGCAAGATTAGTGTAGCCACTAATTTCTAAATCATTTTCAACTGCAAAACTTGCAAGAGCTGTAAAATCAACATGGCTAGTGATGTCTATCTTTCCTGGGTTTTGCAAAAATTCATGTTGGACTTGATGTTTATAATGGCCTATTAGAGTCCCTTCATTCCTGTCTGGATGGTAGTATTCATATTGTTTAAAACCATAATCTATAATTAAAATTGCTCCTTTAGTTAATTTTTGACTAATATTTTTAATCCAAGGGCCTAGCGCTAAATTTGCTTCACTACAATAGTTATCAATGGTATTAAAATATTGAGTTAAATTAAATTTTTCTATATATTTTTTTAATTCAAAAGATGGCGCGCCTAATTGGTAGCTTAATTTATTATTGATGTTAGTTACATATTGTTCATATAAGGTGCCAGCTTGCCAGTGAAATCTTGCCACTGCAAAAGCATCTATGATTTCATTGGCAATAACTATACCGCTAAAGCTAGATGGCATATCTTGTAGCCAGATTATTTTATGTTGCAATTGAGGCCCAAGACTTGCAAGTTTTGTTTCTTGGGTTTTACGCAAATAAGGGCTAACTTCTACAATAATATAAGTTTTAATCCAAGGGTTTGCGCTTAATAAATCATAAGCTAGTTGCCCTGTGCCGGCCCCATATTCTAATACGTCTGTTAGCAAATTTTGCTCAGCTACTTGTTTTAATTGGACACTTAGGCTGCGCGCAAACAAATTACCAATAGTAGGTGCAGTAATAAAATCAGCATCAGGCGCAATTTTGGGTTGAGTGCGCATGTAATATCCATATTCGGGGTGATATAATGCTGCTTGCATAAATTTACTAAAGAGTATGTCGCCCGTTTTATCGATTTGTTTTTGTAAAATTGTAGTAAGCATTACTTCCTAGTAATTTATTGTTGGTGGCGTTTCCTATGTATTTGAATACCCAATTGTTGTGTATGTTTGATTGCCTTAGGTTTGGTTATTTTTAAATTTACCGCTTGTATTTTTGAGAAACTAAAACAATACTCTAAAATAAATTTGGCTAAAGCCTCAAGTAGCTTAAAATTAGTATCTGCTAGCTGTAATAATAATTGTTGGACAAAGCTATCATAATCTAAGGTATCGCTTAACTTGTCTGAGTACATAGCTTGGGTTAAATCCATAAATAATTCTAAATCAAGTATGATTTGTTGGCGAGTGTGTCTTTCCTGTGGGTGTATGCCCACAATCAAATCTACTGTTAAATTATTGATAAATATGCTATTTTGTGAATTCATAGAAGCCAAGCATAGCATAAATATGAAATACACCATATATTTTTTTATTCTAATCCTAACCTATCTATTAGCTTCAATCTCTAGTGCTATTATTATTTGTAAATTTGCAGGGTTAGACGACCCTCGAGCTTCCGGTTCTTGTAACCCAGGGGCAACCAATGTATTACGTATAGGTGGCAAGTTTGCGGCGGTTTTAACTTTATTATTTGATGCACTTAAAGGCTTATTGCCAACTTTGCTTGCTACTAAATTTTGGGGTATTAATCTAGGCGCAAGTGTAGCTTTAGCTGCAATACTGGGACATATGTTTTCAGCTTATCATAATTTTAAAGGTGGTAAATCTGTGGCCACTTCTATTGGTAGTTATTTGGGTCTAGACTTTGTGTTTGGCATGATTATTTTTGCAATATGGCTCATTACACTTTTGTTTACACGTATTTCTGCGGTAGCGGGAGTGTCTGCAAGCTTAAGCGCGGTTATCTTAGCTTATCTACGCTTTGGCTGGCTGCCAGCGATAATTATAGCTATTGCTGCAACTTTAATAATTTTTAAACACAAAGCTAACCTAATTAGAATTTTTGCAGGCACGGAGCCTAACATTTGTTAAAAAATTGCGACTCAATAGAAACTATAATTCTTGGCATTGAGACTTCGTGTGATGAAACTGGCGTTGCCTTATATAGTGAGCAACGCGGTTTAATAGGGCATAAAATTTATAGTCAAATAGCTTTGCATGCACAATATGGGGGGGTGGTTCCTGAAATCGCGGCACGCGATCATATCCGCAAGCTTAGTTTGTTAGTAGAAGAATTGCTATTAAATGCTAAAGTTAATAAGCTTGAATTAAGTGGGATAGCTTATACTAAAGGCCCAGGCTTAATAGGTGCTTTACTAGTTGGAGCAAGTTTTGCTAAAGGTTTTGCTTATGCTTTAAATATCCCGGCAATAGCTGTACATCATTTAGAAGGGCATATTTTAGCTGCTTTTTTAACTGAACAAATTAATTATCCATTTTTAAGTTTATTAGTTTCAGGAGGTCATACTCAACTATATAAAGTTAGCAGTTATGGGGATTATGAGTTGTTAGGTGAAACTTTAGATGATGCCGCAGGTGAGGCTTTTGATAAAACTGCAAAATTGTTAGGCCTTGGCTATCCTGGGGGGCCAGCATTAGCAGCACTTGCAACTAGTGCTAGTGCCAAAAATATAAGTTTACCGGTGCCCATGCAGCATAAAAAAACTTTAGATTTTAGTTTTAGCGGTTTAAAGACCGCGGTTCGCCGGCTTATTTTAAGCGCAAAATCTGAATCTTTTGCAGAGATTGCCTATGCTTTTGAGCAAACTGTTACCGAGGCATTATTACAAAAAACCTTAGCAGCAATTGCACACACCTCTATTTATAAAGTAGTTATAGCTGGTGGAGTTGGAGCTAATAGTTGTTTGCGCGCTAAATTTGCGTCTCTTACAGATCCCCAAATTAAAGTGTATTATCCCAAGTTAGAATTTTGCACAGACAATGGCGCTATGATAGCTTATGCAGGTTATGAGCGTTTTAAGCGCGGGCAAATAGATACTTGTTTGGCAATTGATGCTTTAGCGCGGTGGCCACTTGTGCAAGCAGCAGTAAGTTATACGAAGTAATGTATAACACTTGCTTTTTTTGTTAAATTGCTTAGAATATTAGTTTGGATTTGCCAGGTTTTGGTGAATTAACTAAATTTTTAAGTATTTTTAAGGATGTGATTTTTCATGCCTAGCGTTAAAGTTAAAGAAGGTGAGCCAATAGAAGTTGCAATGCGACGCTTAAAGCGAATAGTAGAAAAAGCTGGATACCCTAAAGAATGGAGAAAGCGTGAGTGTTTTATTCCTGGCTCAGCGCGCAAACAGCGTGCTAAAGCTGCAGCGCGCAAACGTTTACTAAAGCGCCTTAGCAAAGATAGTATGCAACATGCTTATGCAATTTATGGGCAATCACGCGACAAATAGCTCTACTTACTTATTTTAAGTGATTTAAAATAAGTAAATTTGCTTGCCTATATTAATTATAGCCAGTATTATTGGTGGGTTCTATTGTATTGTATTGTAGGATTAAGAGCTCATGTCAATTGTTATTGAACAAATTAATGCGGCAATGAAAGTTGCCATGCGCGCTAAAGAACGTGAAAAACTTACCGTGATTCGTTCAATTCAAGCCGCACTTAAGCAAAAAGAAGTAGATGAACGCATTCAGTTAACTGATGAAATTGTCATTGCTATCTTAGATAAAGAAATTAAAAAGCGTAAAGAAGCTATAACTCAGTATGAGGCGGCTGGTAGGGATGATTTAGTTGCCAAAGAGCAATTTCAAATTACAGTTATCCAAGAATTTTTGCCTAAACAATTAACTGCAGAAGAAATTCAAAGTATTGTACAAGCAACTATTGCCAGCACACATGCCACTAGTATTAAAGACATGGCCAAAGTCATGTTAGTATTACGCAAAGAATTACTAGGGAGGGCGGATTTAGGCAGTGTAAGCGCACTAGTAAAAAGTTTACTAACTTAACATGTCCCGCATTCCAGAGCGTGTCCTGCAAAATATTCGAGATCAAATTAATATTCTTGAGATTGTCGAATCTAAAGTTACTTTAAAAAAATATGGGCAACATTATAAAGGCTTATGCCCTTTTCATTCTGAAAAAAGCCCATCTTTCGTAGTTAATGTTACAAAACAATTTTATCATTGCTTTGGCTGTGGTAATGGTGGCGATGTTATTAAATTTTTACAAGAATATGATGGTTTAAGCTTTATTGAAGCTGTAACCAATTTAGCCAATGAAATAGGCATAATCTTAAAAGCCGATGAAACTCAAGAAAGTAAAGAGTTACAAGATGTTTATGCTACGCTAGAAATAGCTAGTAATTTTTACCAACAAAATTTAAAACAGCATACTATCTCTGCAGCTGCAGTACACTATCTTAAACAGCGCGGCTTAAATGGTCTTACAGCTAAATTGTTTAATTTAGGCTTTGCACCCGATAGTTGGGATAATTTATATAATGAACTAGTTAAGCATAAAGTTAATAATAATACAGCTAAAACTGCTGGACTTATTGCTTATTCTGAAAAAAGCCATAAAAATTATGATCGTTTTCGTAACAGGATAATCTTTCCAATACGTAATGTTTTTGGACAAGTTATAGGCTTTGGTGGGCGAATACTTGATGCCAAAGATGAGCCTAAATACTTAAATTCCCAAGAAAATATAGCTTTTAATAAAGGTGCTGAGCTGTATGGATTGTTTGAGCATAAAAGTAATATCCGTAAAGCTAAGCAAGTAGTTGTCGTTGAAGGTTATATGGATGTAATTATACTTGCTCAACATGGACTAAAAAATGTAGTGGGCACTTTAGGCACAGCTTGTAGCATTCAACATATTAAAAAACTATTTAAATATGCCAATGAAATAGTATTTTGTTTTGATGGTGATGATGCTGGTAGGAAAGCGGCAATTAAGGCTATGGAATTATCTTTAGCTCTTTTAGGAGAGGGGAAAAGAATTAAATTTTTATTGCTACCACAAAATTGCGATCCAGATTCTTTTGTTACTAAATATGGATTATCTGCGTTTTTAGCTAAATTAGATGATTCATTAAATTTGTTTGATTTTATGCTAAAAACCCTTAGTTTAGACCTTGAAGATTTAGCAAGTGTTGAAGATAAGTTTAGTTTAATTTCTAAAGCAAAGGAGTATATACAACAAATTGCAAATCCTATCTTACGTCAATTAATGTATAATCAGCTATCAGAGCAAGTAGGGATTGCTATTACAGAAGACGTTGAAAAAACAGTAAAAAACTCAGATGAAATTAAAAATTATGATAAAAAATATCATTTGGATAATAATTTGGTTAAACTTTTGGCACTATTGCTGTATGATAGGGAGTTGCTAAAGATAGCACCATCTAGTTTTAGCTTTAATTTTAATGGTCAGGAGTTATATTTTTCTGTGCGACAAGCTCTTATGCAAACTCAAGGATTAGGCATTGAAGATGCTATTACTAATATAGAGCCTGAGTTTGTAAAAAAATTAGATTTAGCTAAAATGCGGGAGATGGTAGATTTAATTCCGTTAGATGGTAGAGAAGCAGAATTTTTAGGTTGTCTAAACCTTTTAGAAAAAACAAATATAGAGGTATTAATTCAGCAGCTAATATTAAAGGCAAAACAAAATACAATTAGTTATGATGAAAGAGTAACCCTTCAAGAGCTACTTAGCGAGCGCTAAAAACTCTAGCAAAGATAGTCTTAAATCAGTAGAATTATAGCCACAATTCAAAGTTAGTAAAATAGAGTATTGCAATGGGCATAGACAGAGAAGAACAAGTTTCTCAGATTAAAGAGCTAATTACACTTGGCAAAAGCAAAGGTTTTCTAACTTTTGCAGAGGTAAGCGACAGCTTGCCTGATAATATTGTTGATGAGCGTATCGATGATATTATTCAAATGCTATCTGACTTAGATATTGAAGTATATGATATGCCAAATGAAGCCGAGGGCGAAGCTATCATTAGTCAAGAAAAAGCTGTTGATTTTAGTGACGAAGTAGTAGAAGAAGCTGCATCTTTAGTAAGCGCCGATGCTGACTTTGGGCGCACAACTGATCCTGTGCGCATGTATATGCGCGAAATGGGAACAGTGGAGTTACTAACGCGCAAAGGCGAGATTGCAATAGCTAAAAGAATTGAAGAAGGTATTCGGGAAGTTACCCAAATTGTAGCTCACTACCCCCAAGCTTTAGGAGATTTTTTAGAGGAATTAGCCCGCGTCGAGCGTGGTGAAATTAAATTAGGCGACTTAGTAAATGGTATTATAGAATTAAATGAAGATGATACTACCACCGATGATTCTGATGATTCTGACAGTGATTTAAGCGCAGATTCTGATGATGATATTCTTGAAGCCTCAGCTGAAGATGAAGAAACTGATATCTTAGCTTTTGAAGAAATTTTAGAGCGTATTCAAACACTTCGAAGTGATATTGAGCATGTTAAAGCTATGGAAGCTAAATATGGGCGCGAGCATAAAAAAACTCAAGAAGCCTACACTAAATTAGGATTAAATCTTAACCAATATAAGCTGGTGCCAAAGATTTTTGATAATTTAACTGGGCAAATGCGCGAGATGTTAGAGTTAGTGCGCGAACAAGAGCGCAAAATTATGCGACTTGCAGTAATTAACTCTTCTATCCCTAAAGAGCAATTTATTCGCAGTTTTGTATCTAGAGAAACAGACCTTACTTGGGTAGATAGCCTAATTCAAGAATTTCCTAATTTAGAAAAAAAATTAGTATTAAACAAGCAAGCTATTCATGATGCCCAAAAACGTTTAGCTGGCTTTGAAGAACAATTTGGGATCTCTATTGCTATTATTAAAGATTTAAATCGCCGCATGTCAATTAGTGAAGCTAAGGCGCGCCGGGCTAAAAAAGAAATGGTAGAAGCTAATTTAAGATTAGTTATTTCTATTGCCAAAAAGTATACTAATAGAGGTTTACAATTTCTTGATTTAATTCAAGAAGGTAATATTGGCTTAATGAAAGCTGTAGATAAATTTGAATATCGGCGCGGCTATAAATTTTCAACTTATGCAACTTGGTGGATTCGCCAAGCAATAACTCGTTCAATTGCTGATCAAGCGCGCACTATTAGAATACCAGTTCATATGATTGAAACTATTAATAAGCTAAATCGTATATCTAGGCAAATGCTGCAAGATATGGGGCGTGAGGCAACTCCTGAAGAGCTAGCTAAAGCTATGGCTATGCCAGAAGATAAAATTTTAAAAGTTATGAATGTTGCCCGTGATCCTATCTCTATGGAAACACCTATTGGTGATGATGAAGATTCTCATTTAGGTGATTTTATTGAAGATACCGACTCTATGTCGCCCTTAGATGCAGCAACTACCTCTGGGTTGCGAGAATCTACTACAGAAATTTTATCTGGGCTGACACCACGTGAAGCTAAAGTTTTACGCATGCGCTTTGGCATTGATATGAACACTGATCATACTTTAGAAGAAGTTGGCAAACAATTTGACGTTACGCGCGAGCGTATTCGCCAAATTGAAGCAAAAGCACTGCGCAAGTTGCGCCAGCCAAGCAGAGCAGAATTATTAAAAAGCTTTTTAGAAGAAGAAGACGAAGCCTAAAAATTGTGATATATTGACACAGTCTTTACGGGCCCATAGCTCAGTTGGTTAGAGCAGAGGACTCATAATCCTTTGGTCCTAGGTTCGAGTCCTAGTGGGCCCACCAATCTTTGCAAAACTTAAAACAAATTAATTTAATAATTAGCGGCTCAATTCTTTGCTGCCATTAATAATTTGATTAATTTGGGCATTAAGTCCTGTCATAATTACTTTGCCTGGATTTTCAATAAACTCAATGGTGCCGCTTATACTGCTTGTGCCAGTAAGGTATAAATATAAAGTTTGATTTGGAAAATTTTGATCACCAATTATTGTTATATTGTGTGCAATAGTATCATGTAATTTTATTTTTTTTGCATGTACTTCAATATTGGAAATAACTGAATTAGTAAGCTGCAATGGTCCCTTAACCTCAAGCTTATTAAAAATTTTAGAATTATTTATGCTAGTGGGCCCTTGAATTACAGCAGTTTCAAGCTCTAAGCCTTCGGCTGTCAAAGGGCCTTCTAATTCAAGATTTTTAATTACCGAATTGCTAGCTGTAAGTGGCCCTTTTACTTGGGCTTGCTCACTTATATTAACAAATCTCATTGTGGTAGGGCCAAATAAGCGCACACTTTGTTGATTTTTTTTAATAAAAAAATTATAACTTCCATAAATACCATCTGGATCTTTATAAAAAACTTCATCTTTAAAACTGTCGGGGCGTACAAAATTTGAAAGTTTTGGGCTAGTGTTTTGGGTGGAAGATTCTATATAAGAGTTATCTTTAGCTAATAATGCATTATGGTAAGTGATGAAAGCTAAAAGCAAGATAGATATGTTTTTAGCGGGCATTAGTTTTGCTTTTTTTCATGCTGCGATTTCCACCACGTCCGCTACTTTCGGCTTGCTCTTCAGCATTGCTGGTAATTACAGTTTGCGACAATGCCTTGGAGCTTGGACTTTTTTGTTGGTAAAATCGTTTAACTTCGTCTAAGCGGCGTTGCAATTGGTCATTAATGTTTGCAGATAAAATACTCATTTTAATATTATATCGCATTTAATAATAAAATGTAAAAATATTAAAAATCAATCTCTTATCTAGGGGGATTGCCAGCAAGCCAGTCTTGTAACATAATTTCAGCAGCTTTAGCGTTTAATAGCTTAAAATCTGTTTTTTTATGGTGGCTTGCAAGCTGGGTTAGCGCCATTTTAGTAGTAAGACGCTCATCAGCGAAATGCACCTCTAATTTGTAACGTGCTTTTAAGCGTTTGGCAAATTTGCGTGCACAATAAAAAATAGGTTGTACTTGTCCATCCAAGGTTGTTGGCAGACCTACAACAATAGCCTCAGGTTGCCATAAAGCAAATAAGTTATCCATTTGGGCCCAATCAGGAATCCCATTATTTGCCCGCAAGGTAGTTAGTGCTGTGGCTGTAGCCGTTAAATGTTGGCCGGTAGCTACACCAATATATTTCATGCCAAAGTCAAAGCCTAAAACTAGCACCAATCACCCCAAAGGCCTTGGAGCAGCGCACAAACCGCAATAGCGGCTGTTTCGGCACGTAAAATTCTAGGACCAAGCGATAGCACTTGAAAATCATTTGCAAGCGCTAGCTCGACTTCGCTTGTATTAAAGCCACCCTCTGGACCTATTAAAATTTGTAGGTTATTAGGAGAATGCGCAGATACATTATTTAAATTTACAATGTGCTTTTGCAGTGTCACTGGAATTAATTCTCTAGGGTGCACAATAAATTTTAAGTCAGCATTAGTTGTAAATAATTCGTTAAAGCTAATAGGATATTTTAAGCTTGGAAGTGTGTTGCGCCTTGATTGAGCGCAAGCACTGATTATAATATTATTAAAATGGGTGAATTTAGCATTAAAGCGTGTGCTAGCATTTTTTATGCTGCAATTTTCTGTCAAAATAGGTCTAAAACTATTCACTCCTAATTCAGTGCATTTTTGTAGAATATAATCAATATTATCAAATTTAATTAACGCAAAATTAAGCTCAATGTTAATAGGGTTTAAAGCTTGGGGGCCATCTTGCGTTATAATTTCTACTTTAGTAGTTTGGCGTTGAATTTCTATGATTTTTGCCACATATTCAAACCCATCCCCCGTAAACAAATAAATGTTTTGGCCAACTTGGGCACGTAGCACTTTAGTTAAGTGTTGATGTTGGGAGGCCCCAAGCAATACTTGCTGCCCAATTGTTATAGGTTGCGGATAATAGAAACGAAACTTACGCATTTTAGATGATATTGTCAATTTTTAAAATTGAAGTTGAGTATATAAGCTTATTATTCTTAAGTCTAGCTTATGTTTATAAGGCTTTCCCTGGATAAATTTATAGGTTTTTATGGCCTAAATCTCCATTTAATTGCCAGATGGACCAAACTTAAAATATAAATTAATTAGCTATGACTTAGCTAAGTTTATAGGATTAAAATAATGACAACACATAACCCTGACCCTCTAGATAATTTCGAATCTTTAGATTCATTAGATGATGATCCATATTATGGCGACCGTAAATTATATACCTCAGAAGGATTAAAAGGAGCATATCAGTATAAAGCAGATAATGATGGATTTAATTTTAAGCAACCTATCACTCCTAATAAACTTCAATTTTTATCTGTTCTATCCTTTTTTAAACTTTTGTATGTTTTTAATATTTTACATGCTTTGTTAGCTACAGTATTAGCTATCGCTATTAGTTATGTTTTTAAAGCATTTTACTTGGCTGTATCTGTCCCAGTATCAGTATTTGCGGGATTGTTTTTACTTGCCAAAGGTGCTATTGAAGCCATTAAAAATACTTCTGACACTTCTGATATTTATAATTTAGTATATACTTTTAGCCCAATTGGCTATTTGCTATATTTATTTAGTTTTATTAAAAACTTTATAAATGTCACGCATAGCGAACACCATATAGAAAATAGTTTTGCAGATTAACTAATGCCCAGATATGGTTACCGCATGCCTTATAATAATTTTTTTGATTATGAAGGCATAGGTGGAAAGATTGAAAAGACAAGTAGTTTAATATCAAAGAACTTATTAAGCTCGGTTTCTGAAAGCTTTATTTTTTTAGCTAAAACTTTAAAAAGCTTGACTGAAACATTAGGATTAATTGCTTATTTAGCTGCGGATGTTATTAAAAATTTAACAATTATTCCTTATTACCTGATTAGGAGAAAAAATAAAAATTTTAAAAATGCGATTTTTAAAATAGCAGTAGGTTTTTTTAAAATAATTTTTGGTTTATTAATTCCGCCATTAATAATATTTCAAAACAGTATGAAATTGTTAATTAATACTTCATTAAAAACCTTAGGAGGTGTTGGGCAATTACTGAGTTTAAGTGTTTATGCAGCAACCTCGCCAATTAAATACTTGATTTTCCCAGATGGGATTCCTTTGTTAACTAATGCCATAGATTTTTTATTTATTAAATCAGGCAGTTTAGCTAAATATGCGAATGACCTTGCTAATAATTTTACTATACCCATAGAAGAATTTCTGTATACGTTTAATGGTCTTGCATGGGCAACCCTAGAAGATTTTGCGTTTAGCTTAAATTGTAATTCATTGCTTAAGCGTGATCCTGCTCCTGCTGATTATAAGCTCTCATCTAGCCAAAAGGTAGATAAATTGTCAGCTAATGCTAAAACTGATAGGCTGTCCTCCCAGGGGCATACAGAAGGTAGAAGGAAGGCTTTATCAGATAGCCACACAAGTATAAAAAATAAAGTAAAGAAAACTTTAAAGTTTGGCAAAACTGCACAATCTGGGGAAAATGAAGTCTTACCTGGTGGAGAAAGCCCCAATCCAAAAACTAGAAGAAAAGATGATTAGCTAAAACTATATTAATTTTAAATTTATTAAACCCCATGTGCTAAACATGATCTTTTTTAAGTTAAATAATTATAGTTTGAAATAGAGGTAGTCAAGTGTTCTCTTAACCTTTGCCTTTAATAAAACCTTGCATGTATTGAGTTATGTGCCAAGCAACAGTTTAATGATTTTAATAAATTGCTATGCATTGCAAAATTAATGAACATAAATAAGCCAAAATTATTCAATATTGAAAAATTACCATATTAATGGTGATTTTTACTTGAATATAGGCTAAGCATATGAGCATATTTAAACTTTAAATAACTTATGTTACATTTAAGATTAGCATGCAAAATAAAGTTTATGTAACGTGTTAAAATGTTGCAAATTAAATAGGTTACTTTAAAACCCAGTAAAGGAGCTGTGGTTGCTAGAAAAAATTAAAAAAATTAAATGCTTCTTTCAAGAAAACAAAATATTTTTATTCCTTAATATTATAATCTTAGGCTTGTTATTTTTAGGAATGACTGCAGAAAATGCTCCTAGTATTCTTGTAAGCTCATTATGTGTATCTAGCTCTAAAGAATTCAAAACTAATTTTAAGGGTTCAAATTCAAAACTATCTGAAATTCCTTCTGCTAAGGCTAGTGTTGGTATAATTTTATATTATTTTAAAGATGAAAAAATATATGTATTGTTAGGCCGCGAAAGGATAGATAGTAATAAAAAAGAAAAAGCAGGTAAATTTGCCGACTTTGGTGGTAGCGTTGAGTTAAACAATACAACTTTTGCACACAATGCTATTCGCGAGCTAAAAGAGGAAACCATGTCGCAAATTATCCTCCACGAAAAAGAGTTGATTAAAAAGGGCAGCCTATTATATAAAAAATCAGCTACAGGACGTGAAATTATTTATATTTTTTATCCTCTTTCTAAGAGACAATATCAACAAGCCAAAGTATTAAACAGTTTATGGCCTATTTTGTGTTCGCATAAAAAAGACTCTGTTTACTGTGAAAAAGATCAGTTTGTTTGGCTTAACTTGCAAGATATAGTTAATCAAGAAAAGTTTGTGCGCGATCTTAATGAAAATCGTAAAATCATTATTTTTAGAGAATTTTTTACTAAAGATTGTATAGAACATCCAGATTTACCAATATTGCTAGAGAGCATAGAACGTTTTAATCAGCCCATAACTGTGCTTTTCATAAATAAGGCCTAGTGATTTAAATTTTTTAATTAATTGCATCATTTTAGCGCTAAAATATAGTTTTCCTTAAATAATATCTTAAATATAATTATTTTTTGGATAAATATACAGGTATTGATATCATAAATCTCAGATTAAATGCTTTAGGAGCTATGCTTAATATATAACTAGCTTTTAAGGAATTTTAATGTATAACAATTCTGAAGTATTTATTAATAAAATTCTAGTTATATTAAATAGAACGCGCAGAGATATATTTAAGCTTCATGAAGGTCTTGGAATTTTTTATATAGAGTATTCTATCCCACTTACCGCACTAAATTCTTCCATGGAATTAATTTTTACTACATTTAGCTTTGCTGCATCTTTAGCTATGTCATTACCTGTAAAATTGTCATCTCTTGCTGTTTGGGCTCCAGCTTTTGCTCTTAAAAAACTTAGCAACTATCTTCCTAGTGGAATGTTAACTAATTTTTTACAGAAAGTTAGTTCTCAATTAGAAGATTTATCAACATATTTAAATGAAATCTCTAAGAATGCTGAATCTTTTTGGGTTAAGATGCAGCGAAATGAAGATGCGTTAATTAATTGGAATGAAGAAGGTACGCAATTAACAATTAAAACAGGTATAACGGAAAATGTTTTAAATTTAAGAGCAGATATCGCCATCTCATTTCTTTTACTTATTTCTGAAAATAATGACCTTTTTTTAAAAAGATTTAAAGACGAATCCTATATTCCAAACAAAGAAAGTGAGGAGTGTTTAGTTTTCCTTTTTTTCAAATACAATGATAATGACTCAAAAAGAATGATATATGAAAGCTTGAGTCCTGGTATGCAAGCAAAAATTAATATATATAGAACCGTAGGACTTCAGTTTTTAGTATTTTTTCTGTCCAAAAAATTAATGAGCTTGGTATATGAGGCTTTGAATACTTCAAATAAGCTTCTTGAAAATTGTGTGAGCCCATTAATGGATAATGCACTGATTATTACTAAGTCACCATTTTATGCTCTTTATTATTTGATTAAGGGAAAGCCCCAGGAGCTAAAACCAATTTTTTATGAATTGGCGCTAGCTTTTTATAAAATATTTTTAGCTACTTTGGTAGCCCCAGTAATAGTATCCCAAGGAGTTGTTGATTTGTTAGTTAAATCTCCAGCAAGTATGCTAGCAGGTGTTACACAATTGCTATGTTTGACAGCCTATACTCTAGCCTCACCAATTAACTATATTTTTAATAATTCAAAGGAATCCAGGCTAGATAGCCTATTGTCTTTTGCGGTTAATAAAACCTTAGGTGTCTCAAGGCAAGCAAATCAATTAGCTGATAAAATAAATAGCAAAACACATAACTTTTTATTAAAAGTTAAAGGAATAATTAGCGGAACGACTGCAGAGGCAACAGCGGCGACAGAAGCTCCAAAGGCCTTGCTCAAAAATGATTCAGCCAATCTATACGAGCCAGATGAAGATGAACTTATTTTTGACAAATCTTCTGTGAAATTAAATGAGAATGACTCGGGTGTTATACCTAGGCTACTTGCTAAAATGCGAGGTGGTTTTTTCCAAGTAAAAATTCTAAGCCAGAAAGTGCTAATGCAGACAAACCAGAACCTGCAAAGCCAAACTTAGATGCAAAAAAAAATTAGAACATACTATTTATATGACTACTGCCGGGCTAAATATACCCAACAAATTAAATAAAATGTAGGCAAGATATTAAATTTAAAAATATATTTATTAAATTTTCGGATTTTCTAAATAAGATGATTCATCTATTTTGGCTTGAGTGTTATTTGCTGTATAACATCCACTAAAACATAAAAATGAATTATTTTTCCTGAAATCTTGGGCATTAGCATTTTTTCCTTTCTTTCCTATAGATAAAGTTATTTCATTAATTTTGCTTTTAATACACAAATGTGGTGATTCAATCCCTTGGATTAGGATAGTAATGTTATTTTTAGTTACTTCATCTAAACTTAAATTACAAAGATTTTTTAGCTTTTCTAATAGCACTAAAAGAACAGGATAAGATAAATTCATACTGAAATATCCTAAGTTTGGTTGATTTGTATGAATTAAGTCATTAATAGAAAAATTTGTAATTAAGTCTTTAATTTGTAAGCTGCTAATTTTTTTATTGTCTAACAAGTAAAATAATGGTGTATTGTTGTAACTATCTAATTGACGCCAATTAGCATTTTTCAAGGTTTCTTGAAATAATTCTATAAATTCTACATTGTAAAAATGTAAATCATAATTTTGGGCTAAAATATGCGTCAATGTAGCTTTGGATGTGGTTAAGGTTATATCTATATTGCCAGAGCCATCTAAAGTTTCCAGCGATTGCATTAATAAAGTTTTATCTTGTTGGTATAAAATGTATAATAGGCTAAGTTGGGTCTCATTTAAAATGTACCCATTAGCCTTATTTATATCTAGTTGCCTTTTGCTTTGTTCATCAAAGTTGGTTGAGATAGGTTCCGGTATAATCATGCTCAATAGTGGTGGATTAAATACGCTTAAAGATGTTACAGTATGTTGCTCGTTTTGGTTTAGTAAAAATTTAATTAATTCCACTTCTCCATTAGAAAACATAATATGAGTTGCCGTAAGACCGTCAGCATTAGTGCTATCAAGCTTGGCATTTAGGACTAATAAAATATTTAAGCAAGCTATTTTTTGTGATGGAGGTATTGATTCTTTATTTATATTTTGAATGAAAACCAATAAAGGGAGATCACCTTTAGCATCTTTTTGCATGAGTTGCGCATATATCTCCAATACTACTTTTCGGTTTGTTTTATGGTAGTATTCTTTGGCCCCTAGGAATTGTTCAAATAATCCCAATTTTTCTACTGATAAAATCTTTTTGGAATACATCCTTAAATCTAAACCACTAAGTTGTGCTAATTGGGCCGCAACTTGAGGTTGAGTAGTTTGTAATAATTGCAAAACTTTTTGCTCATAAGTTAAGAAGTTTTCTGCAATAACACGATTGGTGACTAAAATTTCATAGGCTAAAGTTATATCTTTAGTATTTAAAGCTGCCAAAAATTGCTCTGTAGCATTTTGTGCTACAGTGTCTCCTTCTTGCTCATGCATCCTGCACTCCATTTATTGCTTAACTTTTTTTTCAAAAAATCTATGCTGTTAGTTGAAAGAATAACCGCACTTAATGTTAGTATAATTATACCTAGACACATATTAAAGTTATTTGGATATTCGTTGAAAACTAGATAACTAATTAATCCGGCTACTAATAATTTAGCCACTCCAAAAGGCATTAATACTGTGACTTCTGCATATTCATATGCTTTGGCAAAACTATAATGTGCCATAGCCGTTAATAAACCCAAAACAAAAATAGGTAATAAATGTTCAGTATGCAACATAGCTGGTTGCTGATATAAATCCATAGCAAAGCAGGCAGGTATTGCAAACAACATTAAATACCAAGCTAGTAAACCAGATGATTCACCAGCGGAAATTAATTTTTTAGTTATCAACTTATCAAAAGCAAAAATTAGGGCTGCCAATACAGGCAACCATGAGTACCATCCATAACTAAAGGCTCCAGCTATACTCTCGTATGGTTTTAAAATAAAAAAACTACCAACTAAACCTGTAGCCACAGCTAAAGTTTTTTCTAAATTAAGCTGCTCTTTTAAAAATACATAAGCACCTAAAATAGTTATGATTGGGGAGAGAAATCCAAGAGCTATAACTTGAGGAATTGGTATATGCTTTAAAGAAATATACCATAGTTGCACCCCAATAGTTGCCGTTAGTGCTCGGATTAAATGCCATCTTGGCATTACTTTATGTGCTAATGGCTGGTGGCGTATAATTAGCCAAGGTAGGATAACTATAGCTCCAACTAAGTTTTGATAGAGCATAATTGAGCTGATACTAAGCTTGCTTGTTAGGGCTAATTTGGAGCCACCACTTAAAAAGCGCACAAAGGCATTAATCCCTGCAAATGCTGCACAGGAGATAAGCTTCCAAAAAATACCAATAGAGAGTTTTTGCATGTGCTTAGTATATTGAAATAACTTAAAAAATACCACACTTAAAAGTTAACGAGCTAAATACCCTGCTTGCTTAATAGCCGTGCCATCAGCTATTATTGAGCTACTAAAGATTGGTTACCAGTATGAATTCCTTACATCAAAATCTTGCAAACGCTTTACGTTTTTTAAGTATTGACGCTGTAGAGCAGGCCAATTCTGGGCACCCAGGCATGCCTATGGGCATGGCAGATATTGCAACAGTACTTTGGCTTGAGTTTTTGCAGCACAACCCTCAAAATCCAAGCTGGTTTAATCGGGATAGATTTGTTTTATCCAACGGCCATGGCTCTATGCTATTATATGCGGCCTTGCATCTTAGTGGTTATGATATTGCTATTAAAGATTTGCAACAATTTCGCCAATTGCATTCAATCACTCCTGGGCACCCAGAGCTAAATTTAACTCCTGGAGTAGAGGTGACTACTGGACCTTTAGGCCAAGGTTTTGCTAATGCAGTAGGGCTTGCTTTGGCTGAAAAAATATTAGCCAATAAATATAACATTCAAGATTTTGCTATTGTTAAGCATTATACATACTGTTTTTTAGGTGATGGCTGTTTAATGGAAGGCATCTCTCACGAAGCCGCTTCTTTTGCAGGCAATCAGGCTTTAAGTAAATTAATTTGTTTTTGGGACGATAATAGTGTCTCTATAGACGGTGACACTGCCGGGTGGTTTACCGAAGATGTTGCGGCTAGATTTAAAGCATATGGCTGGCATGTTATTCCAAATGTAGATGGGCATAATGCTGATGCAATAAAGTTAGCAATTTTAGCAGCCCAACAGCAAACTGCCCAGCCCACCCTGATATGCTGTAAAACTATAATTGGTTTTGGTTCACCAAATTTACAAGGTAAGTCGCGTGTACATGGCAGTGCATTGGGGCCTCAAGAGACTAAGCTTGTTCGAGAAAATTTGGGATGGCAGCATGGAGCTTTTTATATTCCAGAAGGGATATATGCCGCTTGGAATGCTAATGATACTGGACAAGAACGTGAGGCTATTTGGAATGAATTACTATTAAAATATAAGCAGCAACACCCAAAATTGCATGCGCAGTTTTTAGAAGATATTACATTAAATATTTCATCAAACGTGCTAGCTAGTTTTGCAGAATTAAGCCAAGATTATACAAGTTCCAATAAAGCTTTAGCTACGCGCAAATGTTCGCAATTAGTATTAGAAAATTTAAGTTTAAGTTTACCTAATCTTATAGGTGGTTCGGCTGATTTATCTGAATCTAATTTAACTCAACATACAGCTTCTCAAGTCATTAGTAAAACAAATGCATCTGGCAATTATATTCATTATGGAGTTCGTGAGTTTGCTATGGCTGCTATTATGAATGGCTTGAGTGCCCATCGTGGAATTATTCCATATGGTGGCACCTTTTTAGTCTTTAGTGATTATGCTAAAAATGCCATTCGCATGTCTGCATTAATGGGGCTTAGAGTTATATATGTGCTAACTCATGATTCTATAGGTTTAGGCGAAGATGGCCCCACGCACCAGCCAGTGGAACATTTAAGTAGCCTGCGCCTTATACCAAATATGCATGTTTGGCGCCCAGCTGATATACAAGAAACTATTGTTGCTTGGAAACTTGCAATATTAAAACAAAATGGTCCTAGCTGTTTAGTTTTATCTAGGCAAAATTTGCCAGCGATAAAACATACTCAAGCCACTATAAATAATATAGAGCGCGGTGCTTATATTATTTCACATGAAGCAGACAAGCCCATAGACTTGATTTTATTAGCTACAGGCTCCGAAGTAAATCTAGCATTAGCTGTTGTCAAAAAATTAACTGATTTAAATTTGCGCGTAATATCAATGCCTTGTGTTGAAATTTTTAGGCAACAAGATACAAGTTATAAACAAGAAATATTACCAACACAGGTGCCAAAGCTTGCAATTGAAGCTGCAGCAACTAATTTTTGGCATGAATTTGTAAATATAGGGAAAATAATAGGCGTTGATACTTTTGGATTCTCTGCCAAAGGTGTGGATGTTTATCAAGAATTTGGCATTAATGAAGATAATATTATTAATGTGATTAGGAGATTTTTAATTCATTAAGAAAAGGAAGTGCTATGCGTATTGCAATTAATGGTTTTGGCAGGATAGGCAGAAATGTTGTGCGGGCAATTTATGAAAATACCCAAAATCAAGATTTTACTATAGTTGCAATCAATGATTTAGGTGATGTGGCTACCAATGCACATCTACTTAAATATGATAGTACCCATGGTATTTTTGCGCATGAAGTGTCAACTACTGATGATAAATTAATAATTAATGAAGATGAAATTCAAGTATTGGCCATACAATCTCCAACTGAGCTACCTTGGCAGCAACTTAATATTGATATAGTCTTTGAGTGTACAGGTTTGTTTGCTAACAAGGATGCAGCAAATCAACATTTAGCCAGTGGTGCGCGTAAAGTTTTAATTTCGGCTCCTGCTGGTAATGATGTTAAAACTATAGTTTATGGGGTTAATCATATAACTTTAGATGCTAGCGATAATATCGTTTCTAATGCATCTTGTACTACCAATTGTTTAGCACCTTTAGTTAAACCTTTGCATGAAAGTATAGGCCTTGAAAGCGGTTTAATGACCACCATTCACGCGTATACAAATGATCAAGTATTAGTTGATGTATATCATCAAGATTTGCGCCGGGCGCGCAGCGCTACCCAATCTATGATCCCAACTAAAACAGGAGCTGCAGCCGCGGTTGGCCTGGTTTTACCAGAACTTGCCGGCAAGCTTGATGGATTTGCAATGCGCGTGCCCACCCTTAATGTTTCAGTTGTAGATTTAAGTTTTATTGCTTCAGCTAATACTTCAGTTGAAGAGGTAAACTCAGTATTAACTTCGGCCATTGCGGGCGATTTAGCTAAAGTTGCAGCTTTAAATAATTTGCCCTTAGTATCTGTAGACTATAATCATAATGCAATGTCTAGCATTTTTGATTTAACTCAAACTAAGGTAATTGGCAAGCTGGTTAAAGTTTTAGCATGGTATGATAATGAATGGGGGTTTTCTAATAGAATGTTAGATACGGCGCGACATATGGTAAGCATATAATGCAAACCAAATTTTTAACATATAAAGATATTAAAGTTGCTAATAAATCAGTTGTAGTACGTGTTGATTATAATGTTCCCCTTATAAATGGCGTTGTCCAAAATGATTTTCGACTAAAACAAAGTATTGATGGAATTAAATATTTATTAAGTCAAGGCGCTCAAGTTAAGCTAGTCTCTCATATGGGGCGTCCCGTAGTAAACGAGGCCAACGATCAATTTTCTTTGTTGCCAATTAAGCCATTAATAGAGAATATGTTAGGGCGTGAAATTGTATTTTCTACAAAAATTAAACCTATAGATGCAAGTGTCGTATTGTATGAAAATATTCGTTTTCATCCAGGAGAAACTGCAAATAATTTAGATTTTGCGCGCGAGCTGGCCGTACTTGGGCAAATTTTTATGCTAGATGCTTTTGGAAGTGCCCATAGAAATCATGCCTCAATTGTAGGTATTACTAAATTTATTGGCGAAGCTGTAGCTGGACCTTTAGTGCTTAAAGAAATTCAAGCTTTAGATAATGTGTTAACTCAAGATTTTGATAATGCTTTAGCAATTATTGGTGGGGCTAAAATTTCCACTAAAATTAAAATTTTAGAGCGCTTATGTAAAAAAATTGGCCATATATTTATTGGCGGTAAAATGGCAAATACTTTGCTATATGCTATGGGTAAGAATATTGGTGCCTCCTCTATTGAAGCTGACATGTTGGGGCTTGCGCGTGATATTTTACAATCTCCAGCACAAATAATTTTACCAGAAGATTGCGTGGTTGCTGGAGGTGAGATTAAAAGTTTAGATGAATTAACTGAATCAGATATTATTTATGATATAGGACCGCAATCATTAGCAACTATTAATTATCAAATTAATCAAGTTTCTACTATTTTATGGAATGGCCCTGTTGGCATGTTTGAGAAAGAGCCTTTTGCAAATGGTACGCGTGAAGTTGCTAAATTAATAGCTAAAGCTAAAAAGTATTCGGTCATAGGGGGTGGAGATACCATAAATGCTGTGGATAAATTTAATAAGCAAAGTAATTATTCTTTTGTTTCTACAGGGGGTGGTGCGTTTTTAAAGTATTTAGAAGAAGGAACTCTTATTGGATTAGAAGGATTGACTCGTGTTTAGACGTACTAAAATTATAGCAACCCTTGGTCCTGCCTCTAATTCTGCAAAAAATTTAAAGGCAATGATTAACGCCGGAGTAGATTTATTTCGCATTAATATGTCGCATGCAAATGTTGAAGAACATACGCAAACTATAACGCGTATTCGTCAAACAGCTACAACCTTAAAGCGTCATGTAGGCATTTTAGTTGATTTACAAGGCCCTAAAATTCGTATTGGTAGCTTTATTAATACCAAAGTTACTCTACAAGCTGGCGCGCCATTTAAGCTGCAGCTTGTCGATAATAATACTTTTGGAGATTTAACTGGAGTTTTTGTAGAATATGCGGCTTTATCCAAGGACTTAATTAAAGGCGATATATTATTATTAGACGACGGTAGGCTAGAGCTTAAAGTATTAGAAATTTATCAAAATGAGATACACACTATTGTGCAAGTTGGTGGTGAACTTTCAGATAAAAAAGGAATTAATAAGCAAGGCGGGGGTTTAAGTGCTGCAACTTTAACTGCTAAAGATAAAGAGCATATTAAATTTGCAGCGGCAATAGATGCAGATTACGTAGCTGTATCATTTCCTAAAAGTGCAAATGATATGTTAGAAGCTAAGCAATTATTACAAATGGCAAATAGCAATGCAGGAGTTATTGCTAAAATTGAAAGAGCTGAAGCAATTAATTGCATTGAAGCTATAATTTCTGCTTCTGATGCGGTAATGGTTGCGCGGGGTGATTTAGGCGTAGAGATAGGTTTTGTAGAATTACCGGCTATTCAAAAACGCATTATTCGCTTGGCGCGTGCGCAAAATAAGCCAGTAATTACAGCTACCCAAATGATGGAGTCAATGATTTATAACCCCATTCCTACCCGGGCCGAGGTTAGTGATGTAGCTAATGCGGTATTAGATGGCACTGATGCAGTAATGTTATCTGCTGAAACTGCAACTGGTGAATATCCTATAGCAACTGTTAGCAGTATGCATAATATTTGTGTAGCAGTAGAATCTCAAAAAGAATTAACTGTTAGCTCTGTATTAAAGTTTGATAATTTTAGTCACATAGATGAAGCTATAGCTATGGCTGGTATGTATATAGCAAATCGCTTACAAGTAAAAGCTATAGTGGCACTTACTGAGTCGGGCGCCACAACTTTAATGATGTCTCGGTTAAGTGCTGACATTCCAATATATGGCATCAGTAATCAAGATAAAGTTTTAGCGAAAATGACTTTGTATAAAGGGGTGTTTCCTATAAAATTTGATATTACTAAATTTGCTAGAAATGAATTAAAAGATATTTTAATCAATGAGTTAAAGGCGATACTTAAATTGCAATTAGACGATAAAGTTATTGTTACTAGAGGCGATGATTTTGGTTTAAAGGGCTCATCTAATACTTTAAAAATAGTAGAAATTAAATAATAGTTAGCGGCCGAGCTAATATATTTATTTGCAAACTATATAAAATTATTTATCTTTTGTGTTATAATTATTTAAAAATTAGCATAAAGTATGTTAATTTAGATATAATAAAAAAATGATACATGAAGTTTTGCTTTTTTTTTAAAGCTAACTATAATCTGAGTTATTAGATTTGTACGTGTAACTATCCATTCTTTGAGCGTAGGTGATATAAACATGAAAGATTTCAACAAAGCCTTTAAGGCAATTTCAACTGTAGCGCTTGTTGCTGCAGCAAGTACAGCGCAAGCTGGTATGGTTAAACTTTATGGTCAAGTTAACCGTGCAGCGTTGATGGCAGATGATGGCGTAGATAGTAAAACTACCTTTATCGATAATGAAACTTCATCTTCTAGAGCTGGGGTCGAGTTTACTGGAGAGTATGGCCGCGATTGGAATTATGGCGGACAAGTTGAGCTTGAATTTTACTCCAATAATTCAGCTGATATTAGTGCTAGTAACCAAGTAGCTGACAGAAGTGGTTCTGATCTTGGAATTAGAAAATTAGATTACCATTTTGGTTTTAGAGATATGTTTAAGGTATCTTTAGGCCATGGTTGCACAGCTTCTGATTATGTTGCTGAATATAGTTATTCAGGTGCTGATAGCACAATAAGCAGATCTAGAGTTTCTGATATTGGCTCTTCTTATTTATTTAGAAATGAAGATACCGATGCAATGTCTAGCATAACTGTTGGCTCTGTATTTAGTAACTTAGATGGTTTAGGTCGTCAAGACAGAGTGCGCGTTGATAGTGGCGAATGGATGGGATTTAAATTATCTGCATCTGTTGCAAATGTAACTGATACTGAAAACGGTTATGATACTGCTCTTAGCTTCAATCGCGAATACATGGGTATGCAAATGAAGCTTGGCGTAGCTTATTACAAGCTTGAGTCTACTTATAAAGGTTATACAACTTCGGCAGCGCTAAAACATGAAGACACTGGTTTAAATGCCTCTGTTGCTTATGGTAACTTAAAATATAAGCTAGATGATCATGATAAAGATTACATGTATGCACAGCTAGGCTATTCAGCTGATTTGACTGGTATGGGTCTAACTAACTTCGTAGTTGATTATTTCAACGGTAGCGATATGGACACTACAGCTGTTGCTAATACAGATTCTGAATCTAAGTCTTGGGGACTTGGTGTTGTACAAAGCTATGATAAAATGAACCTTGAAGTGTATTTAGGTTATAGAAACTTCGAATTTGATGATAATGCTGCAGGCGCTGCAGATTATCACGATATAGGTACCTTTACCTTAGGCTTTAAATATAAATTTAATGCCATGCTATAATTTGTTGTTAATAACACAATGCTACAAAAAGCCAGAGCAAGTCTCTGGTTTTTTGTTTTTATAGTTATTAATTGGGCGCAAGACAGATTATTATGATAAAATTAAGAGATAATCGCTTGTAGGAGACAAGGTTGAGCACAGCTACCAAAGGTCTTGCAGTAAAAATTATGGGGAAGGAATATCAAATAACTTGCCCTCAAGGACAAACGCATAGTTTATTAGATGCGGCAATGTTGCTTGATGATAAAATGAATGAAATTCGTAAATCAGGTCGGGTCATAGGCACCGAAAAAATAGCTGTTATGGCTGCACTAAATTTAACTCATGAATTATTAGCAAATCAATTAGATTCAAAAAAGCAGGATATAAATTTTAGTGAAAAAATATCTTCTTTATGTGAAAAAGTTGATAAAGCTTTGGTTAGCGAATAACTTGTGATAAATTAGTAGAGCGCTATCTTGGTGTGGCATACGTGACTCTGGAGCCTATATCCGTAGCTCGGGAGCCGCTAATTTAATACTGTTGCGCAAGTCTGCTTAGAGCAGAAAGCCTGAAGTATTAAACTTGGCTCCCACCTGAACCATTTTGGTTCTATGAGCAGTGCACACATCGAGGTGGCGCCCTATTTAGGATGTTATGGATAAAGCACAACTTCGTTTAAAATTTCGTGATTTAAGAAGCAAGCTTAATAGCAAAGAGCAACTTGCAGCAGCTTTTGCTTTGGCGGAAAATTTATTTAAATTACCTGATTTTGTTAAAGTTAAAAGCATTGCGGCTTACTGGCCAAATGATCATGAAATTAATCCATTATTATTTTTAGAAAAAGCAATGCATCAAGGCTTAAATTGCTATCTTCCACTGCTTATGGGGGATAATAGTTTATTACTAGATTTTGCAAGTTATACCTGTGATACTCATATGCAAGAAAATAAGTTTGGTATTTTAGAGCCTCACGTAGATGCTAGTGGACTTGCCTCTATAGAAAAATTAGATTTAATTGTAGTACCGTTAGTTGCCTTTGATAAATATGGTACTCGATTAGGGATGGGCGCTGGTTATTATGATAGTACTTTAAATAAATTGCTTGATATTGAGCCAAATGCTAGACCTATGATTGTTGGCGCCGCGCATAATTGCCAGCAAGCCCAAGAATTACCTAATGATAATTGGGACTGGTCTTTAAGTTATATCGTTACCGATAAAGCTATTATTAAAGCGCAAGGCCGCTAGACGTGCAATATTGGTTAATGAAATCCGAGCCACAAAATTATAGTATTGATAATTTATATGAAGATCATACTCAGCCTTGGGATGGGGTGCGCAACTATCAAGCACGTAATTTTATGCGTGATAAAATGCAAATAGGTGACTTGGCTTTTTTTTATCATTCAAATACCAAAATTCCAGCCATTGTTGGCATTAGTAAAGTCATTAGTGAGCCTTATCCTGATTTTACTCAATTTGATGCTCACTCAAAATATTTTGATCCAAAGAGCACTAAAGATGCACCTCGTTGGATGTTAATTGATGTAGAGTTTGTAGAGAAATTTAAGCGCCCGGTAACTCTTAATGAATTGCGTTCTAATGTATTTTTAGCAGGAATGCAAATATTGCAAAAAGGCAATCGTTTATCAATTACCCCTGTGTCTCATGAGCATTGGGAAATTATTATGCAATTGGCAAGTAAATAATATGAGCATAATTACTGCTAAAATTAATGCAGCTAGGCAAGCTATAGAATATATAGCTTCCCAAGATGTTGTAGCTATTGGAACTGGTAGTACTGTTAATATCTTATTAGAACAAATGTATAAAGCAAACATACAGCCGCAAACTATAGTTTCAAGTTCTATAGAGACCGACATACAATTACGCAAATTTGCTTATAATTTTGAAGAGTTTAATAATTTATCTAAAATTGATTTATATATAGATGGTGCTGATGCATATAATCAAACCAAGCAATTAATTAAAGGTAAAGGTGGCGCTTTATTACGTGAAAAAATTTTAGCGTATAGTTCTTGTAAATTTATAGTTATAGTTGATGAAACCAAACCAAAAAAACTATCTACAGTTGCGTTACCAGTAGAGGTATTACCGGTAGCACGCAGTTATGTTGCTCGAGAATTAATTAAGCTTGGTGGTAAACCAAAATTAAGAGCTGGTTTTATTAGTGAACATAATCACAACATATTAGACGTGCATGGATTAAACTTAAATGAGCCGATAGAGCTAGAGCACAAGCTAAATCAAATTCCAGGAGTTGTTGGACATGGTCTTTTTGCAATTCGTGGTGCTGATATAATTATTTGTGGTAGTGCATAAAAAAATTTACTGTTAATTAAACTGCATTAATATATTAAGTAAGCGCAAGTTATATTTTGTAAACTTTGGTGTTAAAGATTAACCCTTAAAAAATAGTGTTTTTAGATGATTGACAGGCTATCCTTAATTTAAGTATGATGTCGAAATATACTGTTTAGTATATTTTTCATCTCCTAATATTGCGGGCGATTAAGTTGCCCGCTTTTTTTTATGAATAAACAAACTAAAAATTTAATTGTCATTCCAGCGCGCTTTAACTCAACAAGGTTACCCGGCAAACCTTTAATTAAGTTGAAGAATTTAACTATGCTAGAATGGGTCTACACTAAAGCGCAACAGGCAGCATTAAAGCTTCAAGATTGTGAAATAATAATTGCTACTGAAAGTGAGCAAATAGTAGAGTTTGCCCGGGATAAAAATTTTAATGTAGAATTAACAAGTGCGGCTTGCAGCTCTGGCACAGAGCGCGCTTATCAAGCTATTAATCAACTTGGGATAACTCCAAAGTATGTAGTAAATTTACAAGGTGATGCACCTTTAACTCCCCCAGATCTTATTGTAAGTTTATTTAAAGAATTAGAACTTGCAAGTTGTGATGTAGTAACTCCAGCAGTTCAGCTATCGTGGGACAATTTAGATAATTTACGTAATAATAAAATTCGCAATCCTTTTTCGGGTACTACGGTTATTCTTGATAACAATGATTGTGCAGTTTGGTTTAGTAAAAATATTTTACCAGCTATGCGTGAGGAAGAGAGCTTGCGGGCTCAGCATAAGGTATCCCCGGTGTTGCAGCATCTTGGCTTGTATGGCTATACAATGAATGCTTTAGAGCAGTTTATAGCTTTGCCTCCAAGCTTTTATGAAAACCTAGAAGGCTTAGAGCAATTACGTTTTTTAGAAAATGGTTTAATTATTAAAATAATTTTTACCAACAATGATGTTGGGCGCATTTGGCGTGGAGTAGATAGTATAGATGATGCCAATTTTGTTGAGCAATACTTATAAGCAACGCATTTTAATTGCGCGCCATGCTAACACCTTTGATAAAGGTGAGCAGCTTTTACGTGTTGGGGCCAAAACTAATTTACCCTTATCAGTTTCTGGCAAGGAGCAAGCTGTGCGGCTGGGTCAAATGTTAGCGCAATTTGATATGAAAATTGATAAGGTATGGGTTAGCAATTTAGTGCGCACTCAGCAAACAGCAAACATAGCTTTAGAGACGGCTAAATTTAATCTTACCCCTATAATTACTTCTGTCTTAGATGAGGTTGATTATGGTGTGGATGAGGGCCAGCCAGAGACTAAAGTTATAGCAAGACTTGGCAAAGAGGCATTGTTGGCCTGGGAGCAAGATTCTATAGTGCCTGCAGGCTGGAACATAGATGTTGCAACTATTGTTGCAAATTTGCATAATTTAATTAATAACATTCAAGAGAGAGATGTCTTAATAGTAACCAGTAATGGTATTGCTAGATTTTTGCCGCAAGTTTTGAATTTAAAAATTGCTAAAACTGAACTTAAATTAAATACGGCAGCCCTTGGGTGTGCAAGTTTACACACCACTTGGGACTTGGATTTTTGGAATAAAAGTGAGCTAGGTTAGCTTATCTTTTTTTGAATTTGTTGCTTTGGATGTATTGTAAATATTTATAACGGTAATTTTCGCTTAGCTGAAGGTATTATTGTTCTAACCAATTCTTCGCGCAATTTAGTATCAATTCGTTTTGCTGGTAGGGTTTTTTCAGGGCTCCGCGGGGAATTGGCTTTTGGGGAAATATTTTGTGAATTTGGGTTAATTGTAAGCTCATCAAATATGTCACTAAGCTGCGCACCATTATTATTTTGAAATATTAATGAACTGCTAGAGCCAAATGTTCTTAAAGAAGAAGCAGCTTCAGCTCGCCCTCTTTTTATAGCCTCTTTTCTTTTTTCTCTTATATCCTCTTCACATTTTTTTGAACCCTTGTCTGCTCCGCTCATATCTAATCTCCAGTAATGTTGGGCTTAATTTTATTGAAAAATTGCCCTTGTTAATTTTTAGTTGTAGGTCGCTGTTTGTTGGTGGGCAATTGTAACAAGTTGCGAAGCTAAAATATAGTGTTTTGTTTGTTTAAATCAGTAAAAATTTACGAAATGTTTTTATTAAGATTAAATTCTTGCTTGACCCATCATCTTGTGTATCTACATCAATAAGCCAATTATTTAGGTGGGAAATAAATTTTAATTTATACAAAATTGGGCGCCCACATATAATTCCATATTGAAGTGGATGTATCTTTAATTTTTATAAATATAGAAAAAAATAAACAAAGCAAATTAACTCCTTTTAAACTTATTTATTATTTTTTAGGTGTGTAACCTCTTAATATCATGGATAAAACACTAAATTATGTTAGCATAATTATATGCAAAAATTAATTAAAGAATGTATTGTAAGGCGCCAGCGTTTAGCTGAGCAGTTACCAAATAATGCTATGCTAGTGCTTGCAGGCGCGAAAACTCAATATAGAAATGCTGATGCTGAATATAAATTTCGCCAAGAAAGTAATTTGTATTATTTTACTGGCTTAAAGGCGCCAGAATCTATATTAATTGTGTTAAAAACCGCCCAAGATATTACTAGCATCGTATTTACGCCAGCTAAAAATTTACAATTGGAAGTTTGGAGTGGAGTGCGCGAATCTAGCACTGAAATAGTAAAAAATTATGCAGTACAAGAGAGCTATTATTTGCCCGATTTTGTAGGTAAAGCACAAGAATTATTAGCAAAAGTTAACCAAGTTTTTTTATTAAGTACCGACACTAGTTTAAATTCCCAATTTAAAAAAATAATAAATAATTACCATAAACTCAATAAGCTTAAAAAATCTAAAATTAAGATATCCCAGGCAGATGACTATATAAAAAAATTACGTTTATATAAGTCTGACTATGAATTAGATTTAATTCAGCAAGCAGTTGATGTAACTGTCGCAGCCCATAAGCAGTTAATACGTGAAGCTGAACCTGGCATGAATGAGCATGACTTAGAAGTTGTATTTCGCCAACATTGTTTGCAAGCAGGTATTATTGAAATGGCGTATCATCCTATAGTTGCAGCGGGCAGTAATGCTTGTACTTTGCATTATTTAGATAATTCTCAAATAATTAATGGGCAAGATTTAATCTTAGTCGATGCCGGTTGTGAAAATAATTATTATGCAGCTGATTTAACTCGCACCTTTCCAGCTAATGGCAAGTTCTCTAAAGAGCAAAGTATAATTTACAATATTTGTTTAAAAGCTCAACAAGCAGCTATTGATCTTATAAAGCCAGGAGCTACTTTTTTGCAGTTAGAGCAAAAGATAGTAGAAATTATAACTAGTGCACTTTTAGAGCTTGGCATATTACAAGGTAGCTTAGCTGAGTGCATATCTGAAAAGCATTATAAAGAGTTTTATATGCATAGCTGTGGGCACTGGTTAGGCTTAGATGTGCATGATTTTGCTAGTTACTACAATGACCACCAGCCAATAGAATTTGCCCCCAATATGGTATTAACTATCGAGCCTGGAATTTATTTACGCGCCCAAACTAGTCTTGCAAAAAAATGGCACAATATTGGCGTGCGAATTGAAGATAATATTTTAGTGACTTTAGATGGCTGTAAGGTTTTATCTGAAAAATTACCTAAAGAGATAGGAAAACTAGAGGAATTATATGCAAGCTGATATCGTTATTAATGGTGGTAGCTTTGTGGGTGTATTGCTAGCACATATGTTAGCAGATACTAACTATAAAGTTATTGTAGTCGAAGAACGTAAACCGAACTTTGCAGCTGAGCAAGACGACCCTCGCGGTATTGGTTTGAGTTTAAGCACCTTAAATACTTTAAAAGATAATGGCATTAATTTGAGTTATGCTAAGAATGATATTATTAATAAAGTTAAAGTTTCAGTTAAAGGGGCATTTGGGAAACTTTATTTAGATGCTAAAGATGGCGAAATATTAGGCGCCTGTTTGCAAGCTACAGATATTTTACAGCAATTTTATGATCAAGCCAAACTACAAGCCAATAATATTAAGTTATTATTTGGTAATAGCATAACCAATTTTGTGCCAACTGCGCATGGTTGGCGCTTAACTTTATCTGAAGACATAGTTATTAATACTAGATTATTAATTGGGGCTGATGGCGCTAATTCTAAAGTACGTGCTGCCGCCCAAATTGGCGCGGTAAAACAAGAAAGTGAGCAAGCGCTAGTTGCTAGCTTGAAAATATCTCAATCCCATAATAATCAAGCCGAACAGCGTTTTTTAAAAAACGCAATTTTAGCTTTGCTACCTTATGGTGAGAATCAATTTAAATGCATAGTTAGTAGTTCTAGTCCTCAACTATTAAATGAGATTAAAGATGATTTGTTAAATTTCTGCTCTGCTCAGGTAAAATCTTATAAATTTATTGAGCATGGCAAGGCGCATATTTATCCTATACCTCAAGTTAAAGCTGAATCGATAGTGCATGCTAATAGTATCTTAGTTGGGAATGCGGCCCAGACTCTACATCCTTTAGCTTCTCAAGGGTTAAATTTAGGAGTACGAGACATAACTCAGCTTACATGGTTTTTGCGTAATACAACTATTGAGCATACTTTAGAAAATTATGCATATTCCAGGGAAGCTGATAGAAGTAATAAAATTAAATTAACTGAAAATATTCAACAATATTTTGCTGGATGTAAAAGCCGCTCTTTAAAATCACTAGCTTTATTATTAGCTGAATTGCTCCCCCCTTTAAAGCATAAAATTATGTGCAATTCAATGCACTTACATGATTTGGTTGGCAACCCCTATGAATAGTCAAAAAATTGTTATAGTAGGTTCTGGAGTAGTGGGCCTGCTAGCAGCTAATTTGTTGGCCCGCACTAAATCAAATCAAGTTCAAGTAGTTGCGCCATTAGTTGAAGATAAGCATCCCAATACTTCACAAAAATTGCGCTTTAGCGCTATCAATCTTGCCAGTAAAGCGCTTTTGGCTAAATGTATTTCTTGGGAGCAATTACCTAAACAAGCTATGCATAATATAAATATTTTTGACCAAAATTTTGCTGAGCTTAATTTTAATAATTATAAATTAGGACACAATGAGCTAGGCTATATAGTTAATAACTATGTGCTTGAAACCCAGCTCTTAGCCCAAGCTAAAACAATTGCCAATATCGAGTTAATTGATGCCAAACTTAGCGCTATAGATGCAGCGCAAAATTTAATAACTATAAAGACCAAGCATTCCCAAAGCGAAAATTTAGCTTATGATTTATTGCTTGCAACAGATGGCGCTAAATCTTTAGTGCGTCAACTTTTAAATGTTGGCATCTATGTGCATAACTATCGTCAAACCGCCATAGTTGCTACCCTCCAAAGCAGCTTTGCCCACAAAAACGTAGCATGGCAGCGATTTACTGCTGACTCTGTTATTGGTTTTTTGCCTTTAGTAGAGGCAAGGCAATATTCAATTGTGTTATCTAGCAATAATAGTGCGTATTATATGGGCCTAAATGAAGCCCAGTTTGGCGCTAAATTAAGTGCTTTGCTAGGTGCTAGAGTGGGCCCATTAGAGCTTGTAAGTTCTCGTTTAACTTTTCCATTAATGATGCAACATGCGCACAATTATACTATAAAAAATGTAGTGTTTATGGGAGATAGCGCTCATACGGTGCACCCCCTTGCAGGACAAGGTTTAAACTTGGGCATTAATGATATTAATTTGTTTTTGGGGGCACTAGCTACGCATGATTATAGTTTGAAAGCATATTACGCCTATCAAGTTGTAGCAAAAGCATATAATGCTAAAATAATGCATGGAATTAATTTAATTAAGGCGCTGTATAAGCCAGGGGTTATAGATTTGCCACGTAGCTTGGGCTTATATATAATATCATCTTCTAATTTATTAAAAGCTAACTTGGCAAGGTACGCGCTATATGGATAATTTACCCAAAGAGTTTAAATACACCATCCATCATGAATGGTTAGAAAAGCAAGGTGATATAGTGACCATTGGTATAACAGAGCATGCACAGCAAGAGCTTGGTGATGTTGTCCATGTTAGCTTGCCAGATTACGGCGAGTATGTCGATTTGGGGGATGAGGTTGTAACTATTGAAGCAAATAAAAGTTTAATAGAGCTAAATGCTGCAATCGCTGGCAAAATTGTTGATACGAATGAGCAGCTTGAAGAAGCCCCAGGACTTATAAACTCTGCACCCTATGATGATGGTTGGCTGTATAAGCTGGAAATAGAAGATGATAGCCAATATCAAGAATTATTAGATTTTGATGACTATTCTCAATATATTGAGTAACTTAAATAGATTGCTTTCTATTTATATTTTGCTCTTATAATTTTAGATTTTGCCGCGCCCTAATATAATTAGTTATCTATAGGTGTGGATAACATGCTAGACTGTATTATTATAGGCTAATTTTTTTTGGAGCTCATGGTGATTGACAAAGATGGTTATCGCGCGAACGTCGGGATAATTGTTGCCAACCATCAAGGACAAGTCTTTTTGGGTAAACGCATAAAGCAAGATGCCTGGCAATTTCCCCAGGGTGGCTTAAATGCAAATGAAACCGCAGAAGAATGCTTGTTTCGTGAATTACGCGAAGAAATAGGTTTGCAAGCGCAAAATGTGAAAATAATCGCTGCTACCAATCATTGGTTGCGCTATAAAATTCCTAAGAAATTTTTGCGCAGCAAAGGCCCGCGATGTATTGGGCAAAAACAAAAATGGTTTTTATTAGAGCTGCTTGGGGAAGACTCTGATTTTAATTTTAATTTTAGTCACAAGCCAGAATTTGATGATTGGGAGTGGGTAAGCTATTGGTTTCCCTTAACTAAAGTAGTTAAGTTTAAATGTGAGGTATATCGCAAAGCTTTGCAAGAACTTAGGCCTAAATTTATTCAGCTAAATGCACCAAATCTGCCCCTAACTCCTAACTATTTAGACAGCATTCTAAATAAATAGTTATACTTATGCTTTATTCATTTGCAAGCTATGTTATTATTAAATTATGCTTACATATCCAAAAATTAATCCAGTAGCACTCCAGCTTGGCAGCCTTAAAATTTATTGGTATGGGTTATTATATTTGCTTGGAGTGTTATTTTGTTATGGCTTGCTGCTGCGCCAAATTAAATATAGTTCATGGCTAACTAAGACAAAAATTGATGATTTAATTTTTTATTGTGCCATGGGTATAATTTTAGGTGGCAGAATAGGTTTTGTTTTATTTTATTTCCCTGCAGATATTTGGCGCAATCCATTATCATTAATTACTTTTTGGGAGCCGGGCCGCTCTTTTCATGGTGGTTTATTAGGCGTAATTATAGCTATAGCGATTTTTGCTAAAAAATATTATGTTTCTTTTTTACGAGTTGCAGATAAGGTAGCGCTAGTTACTCCAATTGGTCTAGCTTGTGGGCGCCTTGGTAATTTTATTAATGGTGAATTATATGGTCGGGTTACCACCGTCCCCTGGGGTATGGTTTTTCCTCATATAGACAATCAAGTAAGACATCCATCTCAAATATATCAGTTATTATTAGAAGGCATATTATTATTTATATTATTAAATGTTTATGCGCAACGTAAATTAAACCCCGGAGCATTATCTGGAGCCTTTTTAATTTTATATAGTATTTTTAGAGGCGGGGTTGAGTTTTTGCGTGAGCCTGATGTGTCTCACGGGTTTGTCTATGCTAATCTTACCATGGGACAATTACTATCTATTCCTATGTTTATGCTGGGAGTATATTTATTTTTGCGAGCGAGACGTAATGCAACAATATCTTAATTTATTGCAAACAATACTAGAGGCAGGCACCTTTAAAGGTGATAGAACTGGCACCGGAACTTATAGCATTTTTGGTCACCAAATGCGTTTTGATTTAGCTCATGGTTTTCCTTTGGTCACGACCAAAAAATGCCATCTTAAATCAATAATCCATGAGTTGTTGTGGTTTTTAGCAGGCGACACTAATATTCAATATTTGCAAAATAATGGAGTGCGTATTTGGAATGAATGGGCTGATGCTAATGGAGATTTAGGCCCAGTATATGGTAGACAATGGCGCGCTTGGAAAACTGCAGATGGAACTACTATTGATCAACTAAAAAATGTATTGCAAGAAATTAAGCAAAACCCTAATTCCCGCAGATTAATTGTAAATAGCTGGAATGTTGGTGAATTAGATAAAATGGCATTGCCTCCTTGTCATACTATGTATCAATTTTATGTGGCTGATAATAAGCTTTCTTGTCAGCTATACCAGCGCTCTGCTGATGTTTTTTTGGGCGTGCCATTTAACATAGCATCTTATGCTTTATTAACTATGATGGTGGCTCAAGTTAGTGGTTTAGAGTTAGGGGCCTTTGTCCATACCTTGGGAGATGCTCATTTATATTCTAACCATTTAGAGCAAGCTCAAGAGCAATTAAAACGTAAACCTTATCCATTGCCAATTATGCGTATAAATTCTAAAGTTAAAGACTTATTTAAATTTACTTATGCGGATTTCACTTTAGAAAATTATCAATTTCATCCCGCTATTAAAGCACCCATTGCAATATAAATTAAGGCGCACCCGTGAATAAAAAAATATCAATAATAGCTGCTATGACTCCAGAGATGGTTATTGGCAACAAAAATAAATTGCCATGGCATATACCCCAAGATTTACAATATTTTAAAGAGCATACTTTAGGTAAAACAGTAATTATGGGGCGCAATACGTTCGAATCTATAAAGCGTCGCGCTTTACCAGGGCGTAAAACTATCGTATTGTCTAAGCGCTTGAAAGGCCAAGGGCTAGAGCTTGAAAATTTAGAGTTTGCCGATACTCTAACAGAAGCATTATTTTTTGCTAACAAGCATGCTAGCTCAGAAATTATGATTGCGGGCGGAGCTACCATTTATGAACAATTTTTACCGCTAACACAACAATTAATGTTTTCTATTATGCATGAGACCTTTGCGGGGGATACTTACTTTCCTAATATTAATTTAGAATTATGGCAAGAAATTAGTTCTACTAAATTTAATGAATTTACCGCCAAAATATTTACGAGAAAATAATTGAAGCAAAAACTTTTAGGCTATATAGCAGCTTTATTAACTTTTATGTTGCGGGCAAGTTTGCGGCTAACAATTGAGGTCCACCCTAAGATAGATTTAGATAAAAATTATGTATTGTGCAATTGGCATGGTAAAAAATTTTTATCAGTAGCATATATCACCAAGATTTTCAAAAAACGTCCAGTAGTTGCTATGACTAGCGCCTCCAAAGATGGTGCAATTTTAGCCACTTGCTTGCGCCAATTAAATTATAAAATTATTCGAGGCTCTTCTTCTGCAGATAATATTAAAGCCTTAGTACAATTATTGCGGGCTTTAAAAAATGGAGCTAATGTGGGCTTTGCAGTTGATGGACCCACTGGCCCCATTTATAAAATAAAACCCGGAGTTATATATTTATCCCAAAAAAGCCAAGCACCAATAATTCCTATTGGTTGCTATCTTGAAAAAAAGCATATATTTACTAAGGCTTGGGATTTATTTGAATTACCTTATCCTTTTACTCGAGCAAAAATAGTATTAGGAGAGCCCTTTGAAGTTCCAGCTGACCTGCCTAAAACTGCAATTGATAGCTATTTATTAGAGTTAGAAGAAAAGATGCATCAAACCCATATGCTAGCTGCAAAACTTGACTAAAGTTTACTTATAACTACCAATTAAAACTCTCGCATTATCTTTAATTTTTAAATTAAAATCTAGCTCAGGATAGGCTGCCATTATTGGATTTAATTGTTCTGGTAAAAATCCAATTAATAGTACAATGGAATTAGAATGTAAATAGCTGGTTAAGGTAGCTTTAGATTTTATGAAGTTGATGGCTAAAGCATTAACTATTACTATATCGTAAGTTTTATTAATATTTTTTACTAATTCAATGTTATAACTATACGGATTTAAACCATTTTGAAGACAATTGTTTTTAGTACTAGCTAATGCATCTGGATTAGTGTCAGTAAAAGTTACATGCTTGGCTGCATGCATAAGTGCAGATATACCTAAAATACCAGCATCACAACCAAAGTCTAAAACTGTTTTTTGGGTTAGCTCTAAATCTAATAGTTGTTGGAGGCATACACAGGTGCTTGAATGAATACAAACATCAAATGCCATATTTGGCTCGATTATTAAATTTTTAACATCAGGTTTTGGGGTTTGGGTCCAGCTTGGCACTACCCAGAAATTATCATTTATTTTTATAGGCTTAAAATGTTCTCGCCAAAAATTTTGCCAGTTTTGTTCATTAACATAATTCCAGTGGTATTTAACCCCAGTTAAAGCTGACTCTAAAGCTTTTTTATTAATGCTGGATTTAAATAAAGCATTAACTTTAGTTTGCTGCGAAAATTCATCTGTGGTAACTGTAGTTACAGTTAGCGCCCCCAGCTGCTCTAGCTTTTGCTCTATATAAAGCAGCTTATTCTCCCAAGTATCGAGAACTAATTCAACATAACTCATTTTTTTAAAGTGTTTTCCAAATAATGAATTGAAGTGCCACCTTGAATAAAGTTTGGATCATTTAATAGGCGTTTGTGTAATTCAATATTCGTTGAAATACCGTCAATTACAATTTCATCTAACGCCATCCGCATTCTAGCAAGAGCACTTTCGCGATTGCTCCCAAAAGAAATTAATTTACCAATTAATGAGTCATAGTTAGGCGGGACTGTATAGCTACTATAAATATGGGAGTCCATTCTCACTCCAAGACCTCCTGGTGCATGGTATAGAGCAATTTTACCAGGGCATGGAATAAATGAATTAGGATCTTCAGCATTAATTCGACATTCAATTGCATGGCCAGTAATTTTAATATCTGCTTGAGTTAAGCTTAATTTATTGCCTGCAGCTACTAAGATTTGCTCTTTAATTAAGTCTATATGGGTAACTTGCTCGGTGACAGGGTGTTCCACTTGAATACGGGTATTCATTTCAATAAAATAAAATTCACCGTTTTCATAAAGAAATTCAAAGGTTCCAGCGCCACAATAATTTAATTCAACACAAGCTTTAACGCAAATGTCACCAATCTTTGTGCGTTGTTTGTCATTGATTCCAGGAGCTGGCGCTTCTTCTATAATTTTTTGATGTCGGCGTTGCATGGAGCAATCACGCTCACCTAAATGAACCGCATTTTGCCCATCAGCTAATATTTGGATTTCAATGTGGCGCGGGTTTTCTAGGAATTTTTCCATATATACTGTGGGGTTCGCAAAAGCTGCATTAGCCTCGTTTTGAGTGAGGGTAATTGCAGTTAATAAATCTTCTTGTTGGTATACTACGCGCATACCTCGACCACCGCCACCGCCGGCAGCTTTGATAATTACTGGATAACCTATGGTATCGGCTAATGCTAGATTAGTTGCATCATCAAATTCAAGTGCGCCATCAGAGCCTGGAACACAAGGCACTCCTGCAAGCTTCATACGTTTAATGGCAGAAACTTTATCTCCCATGGTGCGAATAACTTCAGCTCGCGGTCCTATAAAAGTAAAACCACTTTGTTCCACTTTTTCGGCAAAGTCAGCATTTTCTGCTAAAAATCCGTAACCTGGGTGAATGGCATCAGCATTGGTGATTTCAGCTGCGCTAATTATAGCTGGGATATTTAAATAGCTTAAGTTAGATGGCGCCGAGCCTATGCATACTGATTCATCTGCTAATTTCACATGCATTAAATTAGCATCAACTTCAGAATGCAAGGCTACAGTTTTAATATCAAGCTCTCGGCAAGCGCGCAAAATTCTAAGCGCTATTTCACCACGATTTGCAATAATAAGTTTTTTAATCATTTTTTTGCTAGCCTTTGAAATTATGCAATAATAAAAATAGCTTGGCCAAACTCTACAGGCTGGCCGTTTTCACATAATATTGCCTGGATTTGCCCGCTTTGTTCGGCTTCAATTTGATTTAGCATTTTCATAGCTTCAATAATGCATAAAACATCGCCTTTATTAATTTTATCACCAACCTCCACAAAGGCCTTTTGGCCAGGTGCTGGAGCTCGATAAAAAGTTCCAACCATGGGAGATTTAATTTCAGTGCCAAAAACTTCACTTTTATCTTGATCTTGCTTAGTTTCAGTATGTGCTACATTTGAGTTAATCCCAGGGTTGTCTAAATGAATTGGGGATTGATGATAAGCTGCTGGCAAATGAGCGGCTGGGGCGCTGCGAGAAATTCTAACAGATTCTTCGCCTTCTTTAATTTCTATTTCGTTAATACCTGACTCTTCAAGTAATTCTATTAATTTTTTTACTTTACGAATATCCATGTTAATTCTCTTGATAATTTTTAATTAGTGCCAATAAACCCAATTCATAACCTAGCACCCCTAAGCCACAAATTACTCCAAGAGCCTGTGGGGCTAAATAAGAATGGGCGCGAAAAGGCTCACGCGCATAAATGTTACTTAGATGAATTTCAATAAAAGGTAATTGAAGGCACTTAAAAGCATCTAATAATGCAATGCTACTATGTGCTAAAGCGCCTGGATTTATTAAAATTGCATCAATGTTGTGCATGCTTGCATATAATTTATCTAAAAGCTTACCTTCACAATTTTCTTGAAATATTTCAACATTACAGTGATGGAGCTTTGCTAGGGCCAATAAGCTACTATTTAACTGCTCCAAACTTGTGGTGCCATATATCTGTGTTTCTCGCTTGCCCAGGCAATTTAAATTAGGTCCATGCAAAATTAGCACACGCATAAAATAAACATATAAAAAATTTAGAACATTTTGTCAAATTTAGCAACATTTGTCTACAAGTTAGCGGCAATTAGCTTCAACTAACCGTATTTGACATCCATTCTAAATATATTTTAGAGCCATTTTTTATATCCAAACAAATAATTTCTGGACAGTCATTAGGATGAAGAGAATGGATCAAACGTTCTATGCGCTCATAAGCTTCGTAGGTTGACTTAATCATCATTAAGCTTTCAGGGCTACTTTCAATATTGGCATGCCATTTATAAATGGATAATATTTGAGGAATTATATTAACACAAGCAGCAAGCTCTTGCTCTACTAGCTCAAGCGCTAGTTTTTTCGCAGTTTCTTGATCAGGGCAAGTACAAAATATGGCACAGAATTTACTACTCATAAATTTAAACAAAACTTCAATTTGGCAGTTAATGGAGTATATCTTCTTAATCCATCATATTCTAGAGTTTTTAATTTTAATTTTTATAAAAAAGTTGTTAACAGTTGACTTTGATGCTTACGGCCTTATATAACAGATACTGAGATTAAACCAGTTTTGAATCTAAAGCTTTGCTAGGAGAAGTAAATGACAGAAATAAATATACGTCCGCTATATGACAGAGTTATTATAGAGAAATTGGAGGAGCGAACTAGTGCCGGCGGTATTGTTATACCTGAAAATGCAGGCGATAAACCAGTTTCAGGTTATGTGCGAGCTGCAGGACCCGGTAAAAATGAAAGTGGAGCTTTACAAAAATTAACAGTTAAAGTTGGTGACAAAGTACTTTTTGGTAAGTTTGCCGGTACTGAAGTTAAAGTTGGCGATAAGAATTTACTAGTGATGCGTGAAGAAGACATCATGGGTGTAGTTGAAGCTTAATAGGAGATAGTAATGAGCTATAAAGATATAAAACACGGGGCTGAAGCACGGCAAAAACTCTTAGAAGGGGTTATTTCTTTAGCTACTGCTGTAGAAACCACTTTAGGTCCTCTTGGACGCAATGTAGTTTTGGATTCTGCCTATGGCGCTCCTACAATTACTAAAGATGGGGTTTCTGTAGCTAAACAAATAAAGCTAAAAGATAAAGTCGCTGATATGGGCGCACAAATGGTGAAAGAAGTAGCTTCCCAAACTTCAGATGTTGCTGGTGATGGCACCACAACAGCGACTGTATTAGCTAAACAAATTGCTATAGAAGGTAATAAATGTGTAGCTGCGGGTATGAACCCCATGGACTTAAAACGTGGCATTGATTTAGCGGCAACTAAAGCTGTCCAAGCTTTACAAGACATGTCGGTTCCTTGTGCTGATTCTAAAGCTATAGCACAAGTTGGTACTATTTCTGCTAACTCAGATACAGCCATTGGAAATATTATTTCTGAAGCTATGGAAAAAGTAGGTAAGGAAGGAGTTATTACTGTTGAAGATGGTAATGGTCTTGAAGATGAATTAGGTGTAGTTGAAGGTATGCAATTTGACAGAGGCTATGTGTCTCCATATTTTGTTAATAACCAACAAAATATGACTGCTGATTTAGAAAACCCTTATATTTTATTAGTAGACAAGAAAATATCTAATATTCGTGAAATGCTATCAGTGCTTGAAGCTGTAGCTAAAGCTGGACGCCCATTGTTTATTATAGCTGAAGATATAGAAGGGGAAGCTCTTGCAACTTTAGTAGTTAATAATATTCGTGGGATTGTAAAAGTTTGTGCAGTAAAAGCACCAGCTTTTGGAGATCGCCGTAAAGCTATGTTAGAAGATATCGCTGTATTAACAAGCGGTACAGTTATTTCTGAAGAAGTAGGCTTATCAATTGAAAATACTTTATTAGATGATTTGGGTAGTGCTAAGCGCGTTATAGTTAGTAAAGAAAACACCACTATTATTGATGGTAGCGGTGCCAGTACGCAAATAGAAACTCGCATTTCCCAAATTAAAACAGAAATGGCAAATACTTCATCTTCTTATGATAAAGAAAAATTAGAAGAGCGAGTTGCAAAATTGTCAGGTGGTGTGGCCGTTATTAAAGTCGGTGCAGCTACTGAAGTTGAAATGAAAGAGAAAAAAGCTCGTGTTGAAGATGCCTTGCATGCTACTCGCGCAGCCGTAGCTGAGGGAGTACTTCCAGGTGGTGGTGTAGCGTTACTAAGAGTGCGTGATGCTGTTGCTGGACTTAAAGGTGCTAATGCTGATCAACAACAAGGTATAAATATTATATTAAGTTCATTATCAGCTCCATTGCGCCAAATAGTTAAAAATGCTGGGGGTGAGCCTGCGGTAATTATTGACAAAGTGCAAGCTGGTAGCGGTAATTATGGATATAATGCAGCTTCAGGTGAGTTTGGTGATATGATTGAACTTGGTATTTTAGACCCAACTAAAGTAACTCGTTCGGCATTACAGCATGCAGCCTCAATAGCTGGCTTAATGATAACTACAGAATGTTCAATTTGTGAAGTAGAAGAAGAAAAATCACCTGCTGGTGGCGGCGCAGACATGGGCGGCGGCATGGGCGGCATGCCTGGCATGGGAATGATGTAAAATCATTTTTTAAAAGGTTTGCAATCTACAATAAAAGGGCCCAAGGGCCCTTTTATTTTTGAATTTAAAATTTAATTAGCTAAAAGTGATTCTAGGCGCTGGCCTACATGTTGTGCTCGGTCGGTTAATTCAGCCAACCAGTCAATTATTTTATAATAGAAAATGACATCGATGGGATCTAATTCTTTTTCAATGGCAAATAAATTAATTCTTAATTGAGTTTGCATATCATCTGAATCGCGTTCAATATTATCAAGCTCAATAACAATATTTTCAATAACCTTAACTTCTTTACCTTTAAATCCTGTTTCTACCAATTCATCTAATTCACTAATTGCTTTATAAGCAATGCCGGTAGCTTGAACCCCTTTATTAATCATAACAGCAATGTCTTGCTGTACTTGTCCTGGAAAACTCATGTTACGACTAATAATCATTTGGGCTATATGTTTAGCTTTGCTAGCTATTTTGTCTTGGGCAGTTAATAAACCTAGCAAATCACTTCTAGATACAGGCAAAAATAAGCTATTTGGTAAAGATAAGCGAATATTTTTTTTAAGCTCATCTGCTTTTTCTTCTAAAGTAGTTATTTGAAGTTTTAAAATTTTTGCTTGTTCCCAATTGCTTTGTAAAACCGCATCAAAAAAAGGAATTAACAACTCTGTGCAAGCTAAAATTTCCCGCATATGGGTTTGCATAGGCTTTATTGGGGAGCGCGCAAAAACATCAATAATAGTTGAGCCAATCATATTAACGACCTATTCTAATAAACTTCAGCTGCAGGTTGCTCTATCTTTTCTTTAATTGCTTCTTTTGAAGTAAAATTTTGATTATCAACATTTTCTAATTTTTCTAGCATTGTACTTAAGTTATGCTCCCAAGAAGACTGCTTAGCCTTTAAAGTTTGATTCTCTTCAATTAAGCGCGCACGCTTATCTTCTAGGTCTTCAATTTGTAAGCGTAGCATTTCAATGGTTTCAATGGCATTTTCTACACTATTTTCTAGTCTTTGTAGTAGTTCATTTGACATAAAAATACACTCCTTTATATAGTTATAATTGGACATTACCATATTATCAGTTTGTTATGAAAAAAGAAGTATCTTTTTGGAAGATTTTACAAAGTATGTTTGCAGCTTTACTTGGAGTGCAAAGTGAGAGCAACCGGCAACGGGATTTTAATTTTGGAAAACCTCAGCATTTTATTGTTGCAGGGATTGTAACTACTATCATTTTAATTTTATTGCTTAAAACAATTGCAACTTTAGTTATTTAACCTGTACATTAATAAAACACAGTATCTACTTCTATTCCCTCTTCTTCCATAATAGCGCGTAAAGATTTTAATGCTTCAACTTGAATTTGTCTTACTCGCTCGCGCGTTAGACCAACTTCAGCTCCAACCTGCTCTAAAGTTGCAGCTTCATATCCTAGTAATCCAAAGCGTCGAGCTAAAATTTCTCGTTGTTTAACTGGTAAGCGTTGTAAACATTGGTCTAGCTGAGTTTTAATATTGTCATCTTCTAAAATTTGCGCAGGGCCTTCATTAGCAGAATCTGCTAATGCTTCTAATAACGGCTTTTCAGTATCATCTCCCATTGGGGTGTCTACAGATAAAGTGCGTTCATTTAAGCGCAATAATTTATTCACTTCACTTGGAGATTTATTTAATGCTTGGGCTATGTCTTCTACTGTGGGTTCATGATCAAGTTTATGCGTGATTTCTCGAGCTTTACGTAAGTAAATATTTAATTCTTTAATTATATGAATTGGCAGCCTAATAGTGCGAGTTTGATTCATTATGGCACGTTCTATATTTTGTCGAATCCACCAAGTAGCGTAAGTAGAAAATCTAAACCCACGTTCTGGGTCAAATTTTTCTACTGCTCGAATAAGTCCTAAATTACCTTCTTCCACTAAATCAAGCAAAGCTAGGCCACGATTTAGATAGCGGCGAGCAATTTTAACAACTAGGCGTAAATTACAGCGCACCATATGATTGCGTGCCTCTTCGTTGCCGCTTCGCGCCAAGCGCGCATAATGAATTTCTTCTTGTGCAGTTAATAAAGGGGAAGCACCTATTTCAATTAGGTACAATTGGGTAGGGTCGATTTCTTTTTTGCGAATAGTTTTTTTGATTTCTGCAAAGCTATCTAACTCATCTTTAGTCTCTTTGTCATCTTCAATTTCTTCCGCATCTTCTTCTGCATCTTCTTCATTAAGAACTAAATCTGCTTCTTCAACATCGTCATTCCATTCGCTCATAAATTCGCTCCCTGCGAACACTTTTTAGTAATAGCTAACTTTATTACTAAAAGCTTAATTTGCCTCTTACTATCTTATTATACCAAATATTTAATTTTTTGATATACTTAACCATTGGAGGTGCTTATGAATAAACTTGAGTTGATTAGAAAAATGACTTACTCTGCCCAGAATAAGTCGCTTGTAGTTATTGATTCAGCTGTGCGTGTTATTCTAGATAGCATGACTGAAGCCTTGTTAAAGAACAAGCGAGTTGAGATTAGAGGTTTTGGTAATTTTACACCAAAAATTCGGGAAGCACGCGATGCGCGTAATCCTAAAACAGGTTCATTAGTTTTGCTTGATCAGCGTACTTTTATTCATTTTAAACCTGGCAAAGAGCTAAGAGAGCGCGTTAATGCAGCTTTGCAAACTACACATTAGTAAGCTTAGTGCCACCTTATTATTAGTATTATCAATAATTTCTTTTAAGGTATATGCGGGTAATTCTATTAATGCCTATTATGGCCATTATTCACTTAATGGCAAAAGAGCAGGTTTTGTAGCGCCAAGCTTAGGGGAGACAATTTTTGAGCCTTGGCGCTCCATTAAACCGATTCGCCCATATAAAATTGCTGTATTATTACCTCATTTAGAAGATGGTTTTTGGCTAGCAGTTAATCGAGCTATTATTGAGCGTGCCAAGGTTTTAGGGGTTAGGGTGAAGTTTTTTAGTGCAGGAGGCTACACCCAAACCAGTACTCAATTACAACAATTAAATCCAAGCTTTATTGATAGCGAGTTTGATGGAATTATTGTAGCACCAACGTCTTATGCTAAGCTTGATAATGCAATTAGTGATTTAGCTAAAAACCAAATACCGGCCGTTAGTTTAATTAATGATATAGCAGCTGAAGATATTTCAGGCAAAGTAACTATGTCTTATTATGATGTGGGCTATAAGCTTGGAATGTTTATAGCAAAAGATATTAAATCTAACGTAGCTAATATAGTTTTTTTGCCAGGCCCTGCAGATGCTTCTTGGGCAGCGCATACTGAACAAGGTTTTTTTAAAGCTATTGCAGATAATTCTAATGAGCAAAATTTAGAGCAAATTAAATTAGTAGCTAAAGAATATGCAGATGCCACTTACCATAAACAGCATGCATTATTAGAATATATACTCAGTAAAAAACAAAATATTGATTATGTTATTTGCAATCCTAGCGCAGCTTTAGCCGCCCCTGAAATACTAACTCGCTTTGCAAAGCTCCATCCTAACATTAAAGTAGTTTCTACTTATATGATCCCAGAGCTTTATCCTTTGTTAAAAAGTAATTTATTATATGCAGCCGCAAGTGCTGAAGTTAAATTACAATCTGAGATTGCTTTAGATATGTTGGTGCGTATTTGTAATGGAGAAAATTATAAGATTGAAGGCAGTACTATGCCTTTTAGAATTTCACCCCAGCCTATGATTTATAGTGCTAAAGAGTTAGCCTTATATCCATATGAAAGCCTCTTTGGCCCAATCTCTAAAAATCCTATTTTAGAATATAATATGAATATGTGATTTTAAAATACCCATACTAAACCGATGCTAGCCCCATACCATATGCGGTGGGCCTCCATTTCCAGGTTAGGTGTTGCACCTACAGCATTAAAATACTCAACTTTACCCAGATAAATACCACGTAGCAAAGCATCGGCATATAATCTGGAATAAATATTTATTCTAGTACCTAAGCCTAAACCTGCCGTTAAGCCATAACTATCTTTGGTAAACTCTGGTTGATTGTTTAATTGTAATATAGTGTTATTTTTAGTTAATCCAAAACTTATATTGATATAATTTTTAAATTGATCATATTCATGAACTTCTAAATTAAGTCCAGCCACTAAGGCATGTCCGCGCACATTAGAAGTGAAACTAACTCCTGTGCCCCCTACTTCAGAGTCAAAATCTATGCTGCTAAGATTAATCCATTCAATTTGAAAAGAAGAATTGCGCCAATAGTAGCCTAGGGCTATTTCAAATTGATTAGAGCCCGTGCTAGCGCTAGAGCTGGTAAGGTCTATTGCTGTAGTGGTTACATCATTTTTTGTAGTGTTTTTAACCTTTAATAAATTTTCAGAGCCGGCATTTAGGGCTGTACGCAAATAAAATCGCTGTTGGTGCGATTCGGGAATTAAGGCTGCACGCTCTTTGCGTTGTTCTTCTGTCAAATCAGTAGAGCCTGTAATAGCGCAGCCAAAACTATCTAAATGGGAGTTACCATAATAGTCTGCTGGAACTTTTCCAGGGTAGTTATCAGGGATACTATCTTTACAAATACCCGCAGCCCAGCTGGAGCTGACAAGCATGTTAGTTAGTAGAAGTATTCCATATTGGTAAGTTTTTTGCCAAGCTTTATTCATAGGTTTATTATAGTTTTAATTTTAGCTTTTAGTAAGCACTTTTAAGTCACTAGCTAATTCTTTGGAGTTAAAAGGCGGACTTATTACAGCTGTTAGTTGCCCATTAGGATTAATTAGCATCAAGCTAGATGTATGATTAATTATCCCTTCAGCTTCTTTATTGGCAAAAATCCCGAGTTGATTAGTTAATTTAGCTAATTCTTCATTATTGCCAACTACAGCTATAAAATTTTCATTATAATCTTTAATATAAGAAGATAAGTCAGCTAATTTTGGTATCTCTTGGTTAATATTAACAAACACAAACTTTACTGGAGCCTTGCCATCGGCAAATTCTTGAAAAGTTTGTTGCATAATATTTAAAGTTGCCGGGCATACTCCCGGGCAGCCCATATATCCAAAAAATAGCACTGTCCAAAATCCACGCAGATTTTTTTCTGTAAATGAATGATTTTTTGTGTCTAGTAATTTGAATGGCTTCAATGCAGTCTTAGGTTTTATTATGGTGGCATTATTTAAGGTTGCTTGCCGAGTTTTAAATGTAGGCGAAATGGTTTTAAATAACACAATAAAGGTCAACGCTAAGGCTAGGGTAAATGCTAAAAATCGCATAAAATTCCTTAAATTAAAAGTCTGTCGAGTAACAAGCTAGCAAAAATTAACAATAAATATACTATAGAATAATTAAATGTCATAATTGCTCTGCGTTTTTCATTAATTATGTCACAAGCTCTAACTAATTTTAATACGTAATATAAAAACCCAAAATTTAATATTGTAGCGCTAATAAAATAAATTAAGCCTGACATTTTAACTACAAAAGGTAGGGCTGTAATAGGAAAAAGTAATATTGTATATAGTAAAGTGCTTATTTTTGTAAATGCTATCCCATGAGTTACAGGTAGCATAGGAATTTTGGCTTGTTTATAATCATTTTGTCGATAAATGGCTAATGCCCAAAAATGGGGTGGAGTCCATACAAAAATTATTAAAACTAAAAGCCAAGCATGTGGATGTAATTGTGAAGTAACGCTTACCCATCCTAATAATGGCGGCATAGCTCCTGATAACCCGCCAATTACTATATTTTGTGGAGTTGCGCGTTTTAGATACATTGTATAAAAAAAAGCATATCCAATTAAAGTTGTTACAGTTAAATAAGTAGTTAAAATATTTACTTTGAAGCTTAAAATAATGATAGCAATAAAAGCTAATAGCATCGCAAAAATGCCAGCATGTTTTTGAGAAATTTTACCAGTAGCTATGGGGCGGCGCATAGTACGGGCCATTTTTTGATCAATATGTTTATCTACCATGTGATTAATTACAGCTGCTGAGCAAGCAGCTAAGCCTATGCCTACAGTGCTGTAGATTACCAAGTTAAGCGGTAATAAGCTTTCTGCTGCTAATAGCATGCCTATCCAAACGGTTATTAACATTAAGATAACCACTTTAGGCTTACATAAAGTAAGATAATTATTAATAGTTTCTAGAGCTTGGCTGTTCATGTAATATAGTTAAAATACTAATAAGAGTTAATAATAATATAGCAGCCATAGCATTGTGTAGGACAGCTACAGAAATTGGCAGCCCAGCTAACACATTGCTTACGCCGAATATTAGTTGTAAAGCTAATAAAGCAATTAAAAATATACTAAGCTGGCGTAGTTTTTTAATTTCGGTCAAATATAACCAGCCACTAAAGATAAATATAGCGATAGATAATATTAGGGCGCCTAAACGGTGTGCCATATGAATGGTGACTTTAGCAATATTAGAAAGATGTTGTCCGGGGCTATCAAAAATTCCGCTATTTATAAAATTAAAAGCTTCTTGCCAGTTCATTTTTGGCCACCATGAATTATTGCAGGTAGGAAATCCATTGCAAGCTACTGCGGCGTAATTTGCACTAGTCCAGCCACCTAAAACTATTTGAGTTATTAACAAAGTCAGCACTAGATAGGCAAAACCACTTAGATAGCTACTGGTGGGTTTAGTTGATTTTAATTTAGGTTGACTCTTATCTTTAGTTGTTTCATGTAAAAACCACAGCAAAGAGACAATGCTTAGGCCACCAAGTAAATGCGCCATAACTACTACAGGGTATAGGCGCTTAGTTACGGTCCACATGCCAAGCATGGCTTGAAAAATAACTAATCCACATAGAAAATAAGTTAAATTACGCTGGCGTGGAGGCGCTTGTCTAAAGTACCAGCCTAAGTAAAAAATTAATAAGCCAAGGGTGCCAGCTATATAGCGATGCAACATTTCTATCCAGGCTTTATCAGATTCTATGACATCTTTTGATACATAGGCCTGACCAAAACATCCGGGCCAATCGGGACATCCAAGACCTGCATCTTTAAGCCGCGTGTAGGCGCCAAAAGTTACGACGCTCATTGCCAAGACCACGCTAAGTTTTAAAAGATTTGATTTGTTAAGCATTTTTATTATATTTTAATAATTTTTGTAAGTCAGTAAGTAAGCCGCACATTCTTTTTTGGGCAGGATACCATAATATATGCGAGCCATTAGGGTCAATAAGTAAAAAAGAGTCGACGCTTTTGCTTGGTGTTATGTCTTCAGTTGTGGCACTAAAAAATGCCAATTTATCTTTATGTTGATGTAAAATTTTATACAAACTATGCATATGTTCAATTTTGTCAGTACATTCATTGGTACAGACATTAGGAGTGACATATACTAAGTTCCATTTTCCAGGCTCTATAGAGCTTGTATTAGTTGCGTCTAATAAATTATGTAGTTGGTTAAATTGCAACTGTTCTTTGGGGTTTACAAAAATGCCATTTTGTGTTGTCGGCATTTGTTGCAAATCTAATTTTTTCAAAGCAATTGCTGCGGCTAAAATAGGCAAAGTAAAGACTAAGATTATAGCTAGTAGTGGCAGGTTTTGCTTAAGACGCATTTTTCTTCCTTAAATTAATACAACTATATATTGCACATGTCAGTGCTAGCGCATACCATTGTACAGCATATCCTAGGTGTTGCTGGGCTGGCAGACCAAAATTAATTGCTTGCTCTTTATTTTGGAGGATATACTCAATTAATTCAACTCCTAAGTATTGACTAATTTTTCTATAATTTATGGCTTGAATGATTTTAACATCTTCTAGTTTACTATAGTCATCTTCAAGTAATAATATTCCAGTGCTAATATTGCCAAGGGTCCCTTCAATAGTCTTAGCTGATAAATCTAGCTCTGGCAAAATTTGATATTTACCTATAAAGCCTTTATTTACTAAAATAATTTTTTTTGCAACTTGAAATGGTACCAATATAGTATAACCTACCCTACCATTATGATGCTGATTATCTAGTAAAAAAATGGGGGATTTAACAAATTGCCCAGTTAATTTTATAGTTTTGTGTAACCAATTATTCTTAATTTCTCCAAGGCTCTTTATATATTGGGGTTTTTGTTGAGCAGCTTTGCTCGCAATTTTTGTAAGATGCTGTTTATGGTGATAGCGTTGTAATTGCCAATTACCTAAATGCAGCAATAAAATGCTAATTAATGCTAAAATAATACTTAAGAGTAATTTGTTACCAAAATTTTTAAATAAGGCTAAGATTATGCTTTCTCCAAACATTGTAACTGTGCTCATTTTGAGTACATTGTTAATGATTATTACTAGTCTTGGCTTTGGATTGTTTTATCTTCTGACAGAAGATAATGGTCAAAAAACAGCCAAATTTTTGTCAATTAGAGTAACTCTTTCAATGCTTTTATTTTTAACCATGATTTTAGCAATCCACCAAGGATGGATAACTCCTAACCCTCCTCCATTGTAGCTAAATTAGTTATTACGCGTGCTTGTAAAAAATTATTAAGCGGGCTTAAATCTTCGTGCTTGTTACAAATGTCTACGCAATATTGAAGCAAAGTAGGTATATGTTGCAAATAGCTAGTTTTTTTATCTCGATAATGCAATCTGGAAAATACTCCTAAATTTTTAAGGTGGCGCTCTAAGCTTACAATCTCAAAATCACGCGTAAAATTTACTAGTTGATGTTTATGAATAACTCCGCTTTTGACGGCCAAGGTTTGATAAACTGTCATCCAGTTTGAAATTTTATTGTTATCCCAGTTTAAATAAGAATCATGCAATAAAGAAGCCAAGTCATAGCTGTAAGGGCCTAAAATTGCATCTTGGAAATCGATTAAGGACATGGTTTCATCTTGGAGCATTATATTTCTTGAATGAAAGTCATGATGAACAACCATTTGCGGCTGTTCTGTAAAGGATTTAATAAAAATTTCTTCTAAATTTGCAATTAATTGTTCAATTTGCGCATCAATAGTTAAATTTAGGTTTTTTTGTAAAAACCAATATTTAAAAATTCGCAAACGCTCCCGAATGTAGCTGTGATCCATGCAAGGCAGCCCCCATTCAGCGTACTCAGTAATGGCTTGTAATTTTATTATTTGTTTTATTGCCTGCAAATAAAATTTATCAGCATTTGCATTGTTAATTATATTGAATAAAGTTTGTTCGCCTAGGTCAGTTATAACCATAAATCCCTGGCGTAATTCCATTTTAATAATTTGGGGAACATTGATAGAGTTTATTTGAAAAAACTTTAATATCTTAAGGAAGCTGACCATCTCATTGTTGGAGCTTGCAATAACCACAATAAAAGTACCATGTTCATCGTTTATGCGAAAATATTGACGCAGCCCAGCATCACCCGTTAATCTACGCATGCTATCTAGGCGCAATTGCGGCATTGCTCTAGAGAGCCAACTTTCTAGCTCATTGAAGTTTTCCATTTTTGGTCCTTTAGCCGCAATATCTGCTAAAAAATTATCAGATATAGTGTTTTTTTTCAATTGAACGTAAGTTTAAGTTATATGTTTCGCTTAATTTTAACTAGTATAGCTTTATTTCTACCGCTTTACACTAAGGCGAGCTTGCCCTCTCATATTGACTGGGTTGCAGCTTGTAATCTTTGTCATGGTGTTTACCAAGAGCCAGAGTTATTGGTTAAAAATTCAAACTCACAGCTTATCTTAGAGGCCGATAGCGCCGATATAAGTTTGCAAAATTATTCTTTTTTTAAAAATGTAAGTGCTTACTACCAAGATAATGCTTTATTTGCAGCTTATGCTAAGGTTGCCAGCTCTAATGCTAAAAGGGTGACCGGTCTTAAGTTAGCGCACGGCTTGAGCTTTTTTAGGCCAGGAATGCGGGTTAATGCCGTTAGCGGCACTTTTAATTTTCTTGATGAATTGCATGAGGCATATGACGTAGAATATTATTTGTACCAATTACATTTGCGCGGGCAAAGTAGAAAAATGCAACTAACCAAAAATAGCGCAATTATTTATAATGGCACTATAACTTCTTGCGCTCCACATGATACTAGCTGGTTATTAAAAACCCAGCGCACCAATATAAATCTTCAAGCCAAAGAGGCTAGTGCAATAAATGCAGTTTTATATTTAAAAGGTTTGCCAATACTATACTTGCCATATATTAATTTTCCTTTAGGTAAACAGCGCAAAAGCGGATTTTTGGCTCCAACTTTTGGCAGCTCATCTATTCATGGGGAGCAAGTGAGTCTACCCTTATATTTAAATGTAGCATCTAATTTTGATTGGCAAATAGATACAAACTATATGAGCAAACGCGGTACCAAGTATAACAATACCCTACGCTATTTAAATCATTATAGTTATTCAAAATTAAAATTTGATTTTTTACCCATGGATAAAATTATGGGTAAGTCGCGATATTATATGAATTTAGAAAGTGTGCTTGAACCTGTGGACGAAAGTGAGGTTAGAGTTATTTTTATTCGAAGCAAAGATAAAAGCTATTCATATGATTTTTTTAATTATGGGCAAAATAACATAGATTCTAGAAGCTACATTAGTGCAACTTATTTACATAAACTAGGTTTATTTAAGTTGCACTCGGATGATTACACTTATTCTAAAGCTCAAGATAGGGAAAAGGTTGCTAATCAGTTTAAATTAAATTCTACTTTAAGCTTTCAATCTAGAAAGATTAAAATTAACTCATATAACAATCTATTATTAGACACAAATTTTGCAAGATTTACTGATGAACGCCATGATTCTAATATTAATAGAATTTCACTTAAAACTAAAATAGATAATACCTTTGCAATTGATTTTTTAAGTGTTGAGAATACTTTAGTTTTAAGCCATGCCAGTTATTTTCATGAAACATCATCTGAAGTTGCTAAAAATCAACAGCAAGCCGTAAAGCATGCTAACATCAATAATTATGCTTTGCGCTCTAAAGTTTATACTAGCTATTATGCCCCGGCTGCTTTGGCAAATTATTTGCCTAAACATAACTTTACTCCCTGGTGCAGCTATGTGTATTCTTCAGGCCAAAATTATGCTTATATGGCACAAATTGAAGATTTGGCTATGAGTTATTCATATAAAAACTTAAATAGAATTGAAAAGTTTTATAGCATTGATGGACAAGCTCCATTGCATGCAATTAATTTAGGTTTAGATTTTAGCTTCTTTGCAAAAACTGCAAAGCTGCATTTTGCTTTAGGTCAACGTTATAATTTTGCTTTTGCTGATACTTGGTCGCCAAGAGCTTTATTGGTAGAAATAACTAAAGCCAACTCTATCTTAAGTTTGGAGTGGAACACTAAAAGATCAACTGAGCAGTTGCGCTTGAATAGTCAATTTAAGCTAGGTGCTAATGCGGTGCTGAATTTTGGCTACCAATATGATGCTTCTTTAATGCCTGATAATATAAAACAATTATATCTTTCTTTAGGGTGGCAAATATTTTCAGGGGTTACAGCTTTTGTGCATTCTGATTATGATTTAGCTAATAAGCGGGACCTGCGCTCTGCTGCAGGTTTTGAATATCAAGCTTGTTGTCTGGGTGTTAGAGCCTTGATTGATAATACTTGGCGAGCTAATCCGCATAATTTATTTGAAGATGAGCTTAGCTTTAAATTGCAAATAATTTTTAAAGGCTTAGGTGGGCTTGGCTCGGCTCCCAATAGCTATTTGGCAAGATTAGTTCCTGGCTTTAAAGCTGCAGATTTTTGGTAATACTAGATATTCTTCAAGTATCTAACTGTGTTATGCTATGGGGGCTGAAGAAAAATATAAAGAGTTGAGTTATGTATAAAAAAATAGGTTTAATGTGTTTATTGATACTTGTATGTCAACATGCTAACTGTAAAGAGCGGCTAGATAGTTTAGCAGCTACTGTTAATGATATAGCTATAGTTGAGTCACAATTAGATGCTTATGTGAAATTTTTGGTCTCTAAAGAACAGCGAGACGGTAAACCTGTTCCAGAAAATATTAAATCTCAAGTATTAGCCAAAGTTATTGATGATAAAATTCAAGTTCAGCTAGCCCAACAAGCGGGTATGCGCATCAGCGATGCAATAGTAAATGATGCTATTGCGGACTATTTAGAGCGGCGCAAAATAAGCATAGATGAGCTTCAAGAAGAACTTCAAGAAGATAATATAACTTTAGAGCAACATCGGGATTTTGTGCGCGAAGCTTTATTAGTAACGCAGCTACAAGAGCGTGCAATAGCCCGGGATGTAATTGTTAGCGAGCAAGAAGTTGCAGATTTATTGCTCTCTCCTATGATGCGCAATCAACTAGGTGAAGAATATAGGCTGGCGCATATTTTATTGCTTCCAAAGAACAATGAAGCATTAGATGACGTTATGCTAAGAGCAGATGAGTTGGTAGATAAATTAAATTCTGGAACTGATTTTAATAAAGTAGCCATGCAAGAATCTAAAGGCCAACAAGCTCTAGCCGGTGGTGATTTGGGTTGGCGTGCTTTATCCCAGCTTCCTACTTTATTTGTAAACTATGCCACCAGTATGCAAGAAGGTGAAATTTCTAAACCTATTCGTGCAAGTAATGGTGTACATATAATCAAATTAATAGAAAAACGCCAGCAAGATGATTTTACAGAAGAAGTTAAATTGCAACATATTTTAATAACTCCAGGTGAGCATTTGTCGCATCAAGCCGCTAGAGATAAATTAACAAATATTCGCAGCGCTATTTTAAAGGGCGAAGATTTTGCTCAACTAGCAAAGCAGCATTCTCAAGAAAGCGCTACGGCATCTGCTGGAGGCATAATTGATTGGGTGAGCCCAGAAGCTTTAACTAAAGATTTTAATCAACATATTCAAAATTTAGCTAGCGGTCAATTAAGTGAAATTTTTGAGACCTCACAAGGATTTCATTGTGTAAAAGTATTAGACAAACGCCAAATCAGTAACTCTCAAGCTATGCTTGCTCAAAAAGCTAAGTCTATTTTATATGAAAAGAAAAAAATGGAAATGTTGCAATTATGGTTAGAATCTATGAAAGAAAATGCAAGAATAGAAATTTTAAATAAAAATTATAAAATATAATTGTATGCATGTAGCTAAAAAAAAATTCGGCCAAAATTTTTTAATAGACCATAATATTATTGCCCAAATTATTGGTGCAATTAATCCACAGATAAGTGAATCTATATTAGAGATTGGCCCCGGCAAAGGCGCCATAACTTCAAGCTTGTTACAAGCGGGTTCTAAGGTTACGGCGGTAGAAATTGATAAAGATTTGCATGATTTACTTGCAAAAAAATTTGCAAATTTGCCTAATTTTAAATTATGTAAACAAGATATTTTAACTTATGATTTTAGCCAAATAAGAAAACATACTAAAATAGTAGGTAATTTGCCTTATAATATTTCTACCCCTATATTATTTAAATGCCTACAAGCTCTAGAAAATATTGATAGTTTAATTTTTATGTTGCAAAAAGAAGTAGCAGATAGAATTGTAGCCTTGCCTGCTACTAAGCAATATGGCAAGTTAAGTGTAATGTTGCAGTATTTTTTTGTTGCAACTAAATTATTTGAGGTTCCAGCTACGAGCTTTGTGCCACAACCTAAGGTCACTAGTAGTATAATTAAGCTTACCCCAAGGACTGAATTTGCTGAACAAATAATAGACTTAGATAACTTTAGAAATTTAGTATCTAAAGCTTTTACTATGCGTCGTAAAATTATTATTCACCCTTTTAAAGGACTTTTATCTAAAGAAGAGCTAACTTTAATAAATATAGATACTAAACTTAGAGCAGAAAACTTAAGCGTGGCAGATTTTGTGAAATTAAGTAACTTTATTAGTCAAAAGCAATTCAAGGCATAATATGGCAACTTTTGTTATCGGTGATTTGCATGGTTGCTCAGTGCAATTAGAAAATTTATTATCCCATATTAAGTATAAGCCTTCAGATAAATTAATTTTTGTAGGAGATATTATTAATGGTGGACCTTCTTCTTTAAAGACTCTATTACGCGTTATTGAATTATGTAAGATTCAAGGTAATGAATGCTTACTTGGCAACCATGAGCTGTATTTATTAGCCGTGCTGGATACCCAAAGGAAGCATATATCTAATAGAAAATATGGAATTAATGATATTTTGCAATATACAAATAAGCATCAACTTATAGATTGGTTACGTCAACGCCCTCTCTTAATTAAAAATAATGATCATAATGCCTTAATAGTACATGCAGGATTGCACCCAACTTGGAATAGTGTTCAAGCTATAGAATTTGCTCAACAAATAGAAACTAAGTTAAGAGAAGATAATTGGCAAAATTTTTTAGCAAATATTCTTATGCATTTCGATAATGCTTCTAATGCGCAACCTGAAGCAAACCATCAAAAAATGAAATATTACTTAGATGTATTTTTACATATGCGCTATTTAGACGCCGCCCAAAATTTAGTTCTAGAATTTAAATCTGCCCCAATAAGTTATAATAATAAAGATATATTCCCTTGGTTTGAATTAGACAAAGCAAACAATAGAAGTGAGACAGTATTATTTGGTCACTGGTCATCTTTGGGAGGCTTAAATCAATATCCTCACTATGTGGGCGTTGACTATGGTTGTGTATGGGGCGGCAAACTTGCCGCTTTTTGTTTGGATGATGCAACATTGTATTCAGTTGCAGGTCTGAGTTGACGTAAATAATGCTAAGTTTCATAATTTAACTTAGGTTTTCAGGAGTTATCTCTAAATGTTTCATCTCATTAAAATACTAATAGTTTTAGTTGCTATAGGTCAAAAGGCTTATGCAAATATGAGCTTGAATATGCCCGTAGGCGTAACTGATGTTAGCGCTAGAGTATACTCGTTACATATGATAATTTTTTGGATTTCTATAGTAATTGGCATAATAGTCTTTGGAGTGATGTTTTACTCTATAATTTTCCATAGGAAATCCCGAGGCTATGTAGCTGCTACTTTTCACGAAAGCACTAAAGTTGAAATCATTTGGACTATTATTCCTTTTATTATTTTAATTGCTATGGCAGTGCCGGCAACTAAAACTTTGATTTTTATGGAAGATGCCGCTGATTCAGAATTAACTATTAAAATAACTGGGTATACTTGGCATTGGGAATATGAATATATTGATTATGATATTGCTTTTCAAAGTTTTTTATCAACTTCACAAGAATCTATTAATAATCGTGATATTAAAGATGAAAATTATCTTCGGGAAGTAGATAATCGTTTAATATTGCCAGTAAACAAAAAAATAAGATTATTAACTACAGCAAATGATGTTATTCATTCATGGTGGGTACCTGATTTTGCAGTAAAAAAAGATGCTATTCCAGGATTTATTAATGAAACCTGGACTAAAATTAATAAAATTGGGGTCTATAGAGGACAGTGTGCAGAATTATGTGGTGCAAAACATGGTTACATGCCTATAGTCGTTGAGGTTGTTAGCGAAGAAGATTTTGATTCTTGGGTTAGGGCACGACAAACTGCAGCTGAAGCTACCTAAGCTTGGATGTTAGCTTATTTTAAATATAGACTATAATATATGTCTTAGTTGACGATTATATATTCTACTAGATATTATTAAAACAATTTATATTCACTACGGTATTAATATGACGCATGATCATGGACCTGCCAAAGGTATTACTCGTTGGCTATACACCACTAACCATAAAGATATAGGTACTATGTATTTAATCTTTTCGTTTTGTATGTTTTTGGTAGGAGGGCTCTCTGCTATGCTAATTCGCATAGAGCTATTTAAGCCAGGACATATATTGGTTTCACCTGATTTTTATAATCAGCTTATTACTATGCATGGTCTAATTATGGTGTTTGGTGCTTTAATGCCAGCCTTTACCGGATTTGCTAACTGGATGATCCCTATGATGATAGGGGCACCAGATATGGCTATGCCTAGAATGAATAATTGGTCTTTTTGGATTTTACCTGTAGCTTTTAGTTTATTAATTTCTACCTTTTTTATGGACCAAGGAGCCCCAAATTTTGGTTGGACATTTTATGCACCCCTTTCTACTAAATTAGGTCCACCCAGTACTGATTTTTTTGTATTTGCTATTCATATTATGGGAGTTTCTTCCATAATGGGTTCGATTAATATAATTGCCACCATTATTAATATGCGCGCTCCTGGAATGCAATATATGGATATGCCTATATTTTGTTGGACTTGGTTAGTTACTGCGTTTTTATTAATAGCTGTTATGCCGGTACTTGCTGGAGCTGTCACTATGGTTTTAGCTGATAGACATTTAGGTACTAGTTTTTTTAATGCGGCTGGTGGTGGCGATCCGGTTTTATTTCAACATATATTTTGGTTTTTTGGGCATCCTGAAGTTTACATAATTATTTTACCAGCTTTTGGCATAATATCTGAAATTATTCCAGTATTTTCGCGCAAGCGCTTATTTGGTTACGCTTCTATGGTATATGCTACTTCAGCTATTGCTTTATTATCTTTTATAGTTTGGGCGCATCATATGTTTACTACAGGTATGCCTGTAGCGGGTGAATTATTTTTCATGTATGCAACTATGTTAATTGCAGTGCCTACTGGGGTTAAGGTTTTTAATTGGGTTACTACTATGTTTAGAGGCTCCCTAAGTTTTGAAGCCCCAATGCTATATGCCATTAGCTTTATTATTTTATTTACCATGGGAGGATTTACTGGATTAATGTTAGCTATTGTTCCGGCTGATTTTCAGTATCATGATAGTTATTTTGTAGTCGCCCACTTTCATTACGTAATGGTAGCAGGTTCACTATCGGCAATTTTTGCAGGATTGTTTTTTTGGCTGCCAAAGTGGACTGGTAAAATGTATAGTGAAACTTTGGTTAAATTTCATTTTTGGCTAACTATGATTTCTTTTAATCTAACCTTTTTTCCTATGCACTTTATTGGGCTAGCTGGGATGCCAAGAAGAATTCCTGATTATGCGTTGCAGTTTGCCCAATTAAATAAAGTGGCAAGCGTTGGCTCTTTTATTTTCGGTTTAACTCAATTGTTAATACCTTTAATTTTATATCGCACTATAAAGCACGGTAAATTAGTAGACGCCCAGGTATGGGAGGGTGCTTCTGGTTTAGTCTGGACAACTCCATCTCCAGCTCCCTATCATACTTTTGTAACTCCACCAGTGGTGCCTAAAGCTTGATGAATTCTAAATTAATTAATACTTTAATTATTATAATTGCTAGTAGCAGTTTATATTTAGTATTTTATCATAGTAATATTATTTTAAATAACAAAGTAGTCATGGCAAGTATTATACTAGCTATATCTACTTGTTGTTTAATTTTTATAAATGTCAAACAGCAAGTTTTACGTAATTCTTTAATTACTGTATTTGCTATGGCAGGATTTGGCTTTGTGTTAGTTCCAATTTATAATGTTTTTTGTGATATTACTGGATTAAATGGCAAAGTAGATTTGTCTATCCAGGCAGCATTAGCTGATGGTATAGAGCTTGACCGAGAGGTAATAGTAGAATTTGTAGTCAGCCATAATGAGCGAATGCCCTGGAGATTTGAGCCTAAACATATAAAAATGACAGCGCATCCAGGCGAGCTTATGAAAACTGCTTATTTCGCTAAAAATAATACAGATAAAACTATGATAGCTCAAGCAATTCCAAGTATTAGTCCAGCTAAAGCTAGTAAACATTTTAAAAAAGTTAAGTGTTTTTGTTTTAGCCAGCAAAGACTAGGGCCTCAAGAAAGCCAGTATTTTACTTTGCATTATTATGTGGATAAAAAATTACCCAAAGATGTAAAACGAATAACTTTATCTTACACTTTATTTGATATTACTAAAGATGTAAAAAGCAGTTAAGGGAGAATCATGGCTGAAAATAATGAGTATGAAAACCAAGAATATGAAAGTTATTATGTTCCCGCTCAAAGCAAGTGGCCATTTTTTTCATCTATAGGCCTTGGTTTTTTAGCTTTTGGGGCCGCAATGCTGTTCCAAGGCAGGGCTTATGGGGTTTTGGTCTTTGGTATTGGCTTAATTTTAACTGCAAGCATTATTTATCTTTGGTTTAAAGATGTAATTAAAGAAAGCCTAAGTGGCTTGTATAGTAATCAAATGGATTTAAGTTTTAGATTGGGTATGTTTTGGTTTATCTTTTCTGAAGTCTTTTTCTTTATATGTTTTTTTGGCGCATTATTTTATGTGCGTAATTTTTCTGTGCCTTGGTTAGGTGGGGCAGATAATAATTATTATACTAATAGTTTATTGTGGTCGCACTTTAGTGCACACTGGCCTTTATTAAATAATCCATCTTCTGCAATCGTTGGTCCTCAAAAGGCTATGGGGCCGCTATGGTTGCCAACTATAAATACCTTTATTTTAATTATATCCAGTATAACTGTAACTCTTGCTCATCATGCAATTTTAAAGTTAAAACAAAACTCGGCTAGTTTATGGATGGCCATTAGTGTAATGTTGGGAGCTTTATTTATTGCTTTGCAGGGACTTGAATATGTTCATGCTTATAACGATGGCTTAACTTTATCTTCGGGGATTTACGGCACTACTTTTTTTATGCTAACTGGATTTCATGGGCTGCATGTAAGTATTGGCACTATCATGCTAGCGATAATGTTTGGTCGCAATAGATTAGGACATTTTAGCAAAGACAAGCATTTTGCTTTTGAGGCTGCAGCTTGGTATTGGCATTTTGTAGATATAATATGGTTAATATTATTTGTGTATGTATATATTTTGCCTATTAACTAGTCTTGGGCTTGATTTTTATTAGCAGAATGGGCGGTTTTTTTGGCTTTAGTTTTCTTGTCTTTTTTAGGCAAAGTAAAAGATACACTTTTATCTGCTTGAAATTTATCTATAAAATTTTCGCCTAGTTTTAGACCATGCTCGAGGGCTTTGTTTTCATCTTTAAAGCTCTCATTTATAGCCAAGGTTTTTAAAAAGTCATTTTTTTCATCTTTGATGAATATATTAGTATTTACCATAAATTTTGAATTGTGGTTTTCTAAAGTGTAAGTATAACTTTCTATTTTATAGCCTTGATAGCTGTGGGTATGGCTTAAGCCCAGCGTAGCTCGATTTTGTTTAGTTTTAAGTATCATATATGTACTCATGAGAATTCGATATATACTTTTAATATAGATAATTAAGGACGATATTGGGTCATTATGCATTAAATTTTACTGAAAGCTGGTCAACCTCCTGTATAGCAAAATTACTTGTTTGAGATAAGTGCATGTGATATTTTAACATAAATTATTTGTTAAGTGTAGGTGCAAAATGCGAGCTATGATTCTTGCTGCAGGTCGTGGACAACGCATGGGTGAATTAACTTGTGCCACACCTAAACCATTACTTAAAATTAACGACCTATCTTTAATAGAATATCATTTATACGCTTTAGCTAAAGCCAATTTTAAAGAAGTGGTAATTAATATCTGTTATCTTGGCAACCAAATTCGTGATTTGGTTGGAGATGGTGCTAAATATGGGCTAGCTATTCAGTATAGTTTTGAAGCCACAGCTTTAGATACGGGCGGTGGTATTATGGCAGCTATTGAGTTATTAGCGCCTAATACTAATGATAGCTTTCTTGTAATAAGCGCTGATATATTTACTGATTTTGATTTTACCCAAATATTTAAGTCACAAGCATTAGCGCATTTATATATGGTGCCTAATCCTAGCTATCATCCTCAAGGAGATTTTTGTCTAAAAAATGGCATGCTATCTTTAGAGCAAGACAAAAAACTTACATATGCTAACATTGGGGTGTTTAGCAAGCATTTTTTTAAAAATGCCCCCACGGGCGCGTTTCCATTATCTTTGCTGCTTAAACAACATATAGCAAAAAAACAAATTAGCGCTGAACTCTTTTTGGGGCAATGGTTTAATGTTGGTACCCCACAAGACTTAATCCAAGCAGAGTTATCTACAGAGTTATCTACATAATTATTTAAAAAATTAGGCGTTGGTGCCGCTATATATTACATGCGTGCCTTATTAGCCTTATTAAGTTTGTTCTTCTTTATTATGCCAGTTCGAGCTGCGCATATTAATGTTGCTTATGGTTATGGTGTAGATAACTTGACTATCGCAAGGTTAGGCTTTTATAGCAAAATTGTTGATAAATGGATGCAAAGCGACACTTGGCGCTTAGATGTATTGCTAGATTATGGTGCGGCATACTTACATACTAATAAGAGTGAGTGCTCAACTAGACTTAATGTAATTAATCTTAATCCTATTTTAAGATTTAAGGCACGCAATTTTACGCAACACAAACTATTTCCATACTTAGATTTAAGTATTGGCCTAAGTTATGCATCTAATAAGAATTTTGGGTGTAGAAACTTAGGAAGCCACTGGCTATTTGAAGATAGGTTGGGCTTGGGTGTAGTTTGGGGTCAGAATCAGCAATTTGAGTTAGGTTATAGGTTTCAGCATTATTCAAACGCATATCTTTCTTCACCAAATCATGGTATAAATTTAGGCATGCTTAATTTTGCTATTAAATTTTAATTTAATCTTAATGATTTATAAAATATGTCTCCAGCTTTTAATGATATACTAGCGCCTTCTATATTGTCTGCTAATTTGGCCTATTTAGCTCAAGAAATTGAAGACTTGATAACCGCCGGAGCGCACTGGATTCATTTTGATGTAATGGATAATCATTATGTACCTAATTTAACTTTTGGTCCTATGCTTTTAAAAAGTCTAAGAGACAATAATATCTGTGCATTTATTGATGTGCATATTATGGCAAAACCTGTAGATACTTTAGTAGATGAATTTATTGTAGCTGGAGCTAATGCTATAACTATTCACCCTGCCACAGCTAATAATCCAAAAGCCACACTAAACAAAATTAAGTCTCATAATATTAGTGCGGGCCTTGCTATAAACCCAACAGAGCCTTTAGATAAATTCTTTGCATTGCATGCGCAAATTAATCAATTATTAATAATGACAGTAGAGCCAGGTTTTAGTGGACAAAAATTTATCGATAGTACTGTGGCGAAAATCAAGCAAGCTGCAAAGTTTATTTATGAGAACAATTTACCTATACGTCTATGCGTCGATGGCGGCGTTGATTTGAACAATATAGCTATGCTAAAACAAGCAGGATGCAATACCTTTATTGCTGGCAGCAGCATTTTTAATAAAAAAGAGAAAAACTCCAATCCATATGCTCATATAATAAGCCAATTTAAACTTAATTTAAGAGGATAAATTTAAAATTATCACAATTTGAAGGCCATCATTTAGCTGTTGGAGTTGAATGCTTGCATTATTTTTTTTTAGAATTTTTTTGATCATAGATATTTTCAGGCTGTCTTGTCTATCTGGTTCTTGTGAATTTAATCTAAGAATTAATTGAGTACGTGTGTGGGTATCTTGTATGCAATTATCGTTTATATAAATATAAATTTTATTAGATATTTGGTTTGCACTTAAATTTAAAATATAGGTTTGGTTTGTATAGATATTGCTCACAATCAACTCTTCTAGCAATTCTATAAGCATTTGCTGTATTTGTGGTTTATTACCAATAAGCTCTATTTTTGGTTCTAAATTGTAATTAATTTGTAGCGTATTATCTTTAATTAAGCTGTATATGTGTGGTTCATTACATATAATATCTACCGTTTCTTTAAATAAATTGTGCGTGTTAGTTTGCTCTTTATTGATACCTAAATGGCTTAGGTTTAATAAATTTTTAACTATAGTTGTAGATAAATCTGACATTTTTTTAATTTTTTTCAAATGATTAAGTATGTCTTTAGCAACTAAATATTTATTGACGTTTTCTAGTTTTATTTCAAGCATTTGTGCGATTTCCATGTTTTTAGGATTTTTGACTTCTAGTCTGCGTAAAATATTTTGATTGCTTTGAGATATTCCTCCTAAAGGGTTATTAATTTCATGTGCCATCCCCGAGGTTAACACCCCAAAAGCCGATATTTTTGCTTCTTGTAGTAGATTTTGCTCTATTAATACTTCTTGAGTTATATCATCTATGCGTACCACATAACCATTGACTAAATCATCCAAAGGGTAAATAAAAATTTTGATAAACAAGCTATCTATGCTATCTACTTGCAAACGATTAAGTTTAAATTCTTGTTGTTTTGTCAGAGCATTTATTATATCTGTTTTATATGGTAATAAAAAATTAAAAATATCAAAAATATTTTTATTAGGTTCTAATTTTTTGTTGCTGGGAAGCTGCATGGCAATGTGATTGAATTCAGCAATTAAAAAATTTGTTTGCAAAAAAACAAGAGCTGCAGGTAAAGAATTTAAAATGCTTTGTAGGTCTTTTTTGGAATCAATTAGACTATTAGTATAATTTTTATTATTTTCTTGAGAAGATTTAAGATTAATTAACATCGCATTAAAAGAATTAGTTAAAGTATATAATTCATCTGTGAATTTAGTTACTTGATTAATAGGCTTTAAGTCTATAGCTGTTAACTTATCTAATTGTTTAGTTAGTTTGTTTAATGGTGTAGTTAAAAATTTATTTGAACAGTAGTTTAATATTATAACTAATAGGCTAAAGTTTAACATGGTGCCAAGTATAATTATTAAAAAATCAAATTTTAAATTATTCATTATATAAGTTTTTTTGCTATACAAAGTGCAAACTCCAACTATATTTTGCGCAGTTTGCTCTTGCTCATAACCATAAATAAAAAAACTGTAAGATAAAAAATTTTTAGGACCTGGGACTAGCCGGTATTGTTGTCTTGTGGTTGAATGGGACACAATAGATGGACCTTGACTTTGAGTTTGGGGGTTAAACTTATTTAAATGTTCTATCTTAGCGCTATAAATAATAGGGTTGCTTAAAAATTTAGCTAAAATGTTATCTATTTCTTCACTTGAATCTAGCCATATAGCGTAAGCCAGGGAGGGTCGTGTAGCTTTAGCCTTTATATTTAGTGATTGCTCGGTTTGGCGATATTCTTCTATATATCTAAAATACAATCTAAAGGCGGTAGTGACTATGCCAATACATAGAAAAACAGTTATAATATATGTCAACAATTTTGTACGAATATAAATTGGTGGCTTTTTTGTTCTAAATAGAAAATAAATTTTATTAAACATAGGTCTGTTAAATTGTATAGGTTGCCAGTATAATTTTAGGATTAATTCAAGGTGGTGAGAAGTATAAATGAAAAAAACTGGCATATTTTTATTAAATCTAGGCACACCTGAATCTTATACATATAATGATGTACGCAAATATCTAAGAGAATTTCTTTCAGATTATAGAGTAATCAATTTGCCGTGGCTTATTCGTTTTTTTTTAGTGAATTTTATTATTACCCCTTGGAGAGCTTGGTTTTCTGCTAAATTGTATAAGTCTATTTGGACAGCACAAGGCTCGCCTTTATTAGTTAACAGTATAAATTTACAAAATAAGTTGCAATCAGCTTTAGGTGAAAACTTTCAAGTTGAAACTATAATGCGTTATGGTCAATTAAATGCTAAAAATATATTACCTAAATTTGATAATAAACTTAACAAAATAATTATTATTTCAATGTTCCCGCAATATTCATCTGCGGCCAGTGGCTCATCTTTAGAGGCAGCTCTTCAGGTTATTAGCAAATTTAATGTTATTCCTGATACCCAAGTAATAACCAAATATTATGATAAAGAATTTTATTTAGATGTTTTAGCAAAATTAATTAAAGACAGACATAATCCAGATTTTTACTTGCTTTTTAGTTTTCATGGATTACCCACTCAGCAATTAACTAAAATAGATACTAATAAGGTTTGTCATAAAGAAGACTGTCCGCCAATAACTTATATGAACGATAATTGTTATAGAGCACAATGCTTTGCTACAGCAAAACAACTAGCTGCTAAGCTCAACGTGCAGCGCGATTTTTATTCAGTATCTTTTCAGTCTAGATTAGGCAAGATTCCTTGGATAGAACCCTATTTAGAGCCACATTTGGATAGTTTATATTTGCAAGGCGTGCGCAAGCTAAGTATAGTTACGCCCTCATTTAGTGCAGATTGTTTAGAAACATTAGAAGAAGTGGCTGTTGCTACTAAAGAATATTGGCTAACCAAACCTAATACAGAATTTAATTATATAGAATGTTTAAATGATAATTCTGCTTGGGTACAGGCTTTAGCTAGTAAAATATTAAACCTATAGTCGCTACTAATCTTTATGCACTAACTATAAATTTAATTTATCTAGTTTTTTTAGGTCTAAGACCAATAACTACATTTAGTTTGACATTAGTGCCATCTCGAAAAATTGTAAACTCATGCGCTGTTTCAGGTGTAAAAGCTGCTATCATTCTTACCGTTGAAAACACTTCAGAAGCCAATTTTCCATCAATATGCGTTATAATGTCCGTTGGCACAATGCCAGCTTTTGCAGCAGGTGATGATTTACTTACGGATTCCACATAAACCCCAAAAGGTAAGTCATATTTTAGATATTTTTTCATTTCATTAGAAATTTCAATTAAGCTGCTTCCTAGCCAGCCACGTTTGATATAACCATAATCAATTAGCTCTTGAGTGATACTTTTTACTTGATTAATAGGTATAGCAAAGCCTATACCTTGGTTGCCACCAGATTGGCTATAAATAGCCATATTTATTCCAATTAATTTGCCATGCTCATCAAGCAATGCACCCCCGGAGTTACCAGGATTTATTGCAGCATCTGTTTGAATTAAATTATCTAGCATAACTCCAAAAGAGCTTTTGCTGGTCCTAGATTTAAAAGAGCCTAAACCACTTATAATTCCACTAGTGACCGTGCCGCTTAGTCCAAAGGGATTGCCCATTGCAATTACTCTTTGCCCCACTCTTAAAGTATCAGAATTGCCAAAGCGTAATGGCACTATTTTTTTACGCTCAACTTTTATGATAGCTAAGTCTGTTAATGGATCTAGGCCTATCATTTTGGCTTTAATTTTTTTGCCATCATGAAATTTAACATAAATTTCAGCAGAATCATCAATAACATGGTTATTTGTAACAATATAACCTTTATCATTAAATATTACCCCTGAACCAAAACCAGATTGTTGAGTTTTATCTTCTAATTCATGCTCTTCTATATCTTTAGGTTCTAGAAAGAATCTAAAATATGGATCTTGTAAATAAGGGTGAGCTTTAGGATCCATTTTCCGGGTGGTAAGAATGCTGACCACACTTGGTGCCACCATATCAATTGTTTCTGGCAAAGAAGGGCCATTTTGATTACAGCCATTAAGGCTGCAAATCAAACTTATGATAATTGATGCTAATTTAATTTTCATTTTAATCATTTTTGAATTATTGTACATAAGCAGAGATATTCTATGCCCCTAATAATTAGCAATATATAGAGCTTTGATAATAGCATCAAGTCTTATGTGGCATAATTAACCAAGCTAGCTATATTCTTCAAAATTAATGAATTTTATTGTGTATTTATTTAACTTAGTTATAAGTTTAAAATAATTTATTGCTAATTTTAATCATAGCTTAATTTGGGGTAAAGTTATCAAGAAGCTACAGTTGAAATAAGCAAGTACAGATGCTAAATTTATAAAGGTAGGGGGGCAGATGGCTCAAGATGACATTATAAAAGCCGTTACAGTGGTTAGCAAAGACTTGCTACCCTTGTGTTGTCCATTGCCTGGCACAGAGGCTTGGAATATGCATCCTCGAGTATATCTGCCAATAGATAGCAAATCAGATAAAATAATCGCTTGTCCTTATTGTGGCGCTAAGTATGCTTTAGAGTAATAAGTTATGAGCCGCAAATACTTAATCATTGGACCTTCATGGGTCGGGGACATGATAATGTCTCATGCATTATACCAACAACTTAAAATTCTCTATCCTGATGCATCTATTAATGTTTTAGCACCAGTTTGGTGCAAAGATGTAGTGCAACGAATGCCTTGTATTGATCAGTTAATTGAGCAACCCATACCTCATGGTAGACTTAGTTTAATTAAACGTTGGAATTTGGCTGTTAAGCTGCGGGCCCATGGTTACACTCATGCTATCGTACTTCCAGGCTCTTTTAAATCTGCTTTAATTCCATGGCTTGCAGGTATTAAGCAACGTACAGGCTGGTTAGCAGAGATGCGTTTTGGTTTATTAAACAATATTCATTATAAAAGTTCGCGTTTCGCTAAAATGGTTGAGCGTTACTGTGCGCTAGCTTTTTCTCCAAAATTATTAAAGGATGCTAATAAATTAGAAGTGCCATACCCCAAATTAATAACAGATATTGCTAATATTTATAAATTACAACAAGAATTTAAGCTAGATTTTAAAGAGGTAATTATTGTTTGTCCTGGAGCTGCATATGGTCCGGCTAAGCAGTGGTTAGCACCTAATTTTGCCAAAGTATGTTTAAAGCAATTAACACTTGGTAAACAAGTTTGGTTTTTTGGCTCGTCGCAAGAATTAGGAATAATTAATGAAATTATTAGTATAATTAAATTAACTGCCCCTAGTTCTGAACAAGCAAGAGTGCGATGTTTTGCTGGTAAAATTAAATTATTAGACACCATAGATTTAATGTCACAAGCGCAAGCGGTGGTAGCTAATGACTCAGGACTTATGCATATGGCTGCAAGTGTTGGCACTAAAGTTGTGGCATTATACGGCTCTTCTAGCCCAGAATTTACCCCACCATTAAATGCAAAAGCTAAAATATTATATAAAAAAGTAGACTGTAGCCCTTGTTTTAAAAGGGTTTGTCCCTATGGGCACTATAAATGTATGCATGCTATTAGTGTTGATGAAGTAAATATGGCTATAGAGCATGAATAAAAAAAAAATCTTAATCATTAAATTATCATCTATTGGCGATTTGATTCATACTTTTCCAGCTATTAGTGATTTACAGCAACATCAGCCAGAATTAGAAGTTGATTGGTTGGTTGATGCAAGCTTAAAAGAAATCCCCACTTGGCACCCATTTATAAATAAAGTATATCCTTTAAGCTTGCGGGCGCGTAAATTAAAAGTAGTTGCTGAATTTTTGCAAGTTAGAAAAAATAATTATGATCTTATTATAGATGCGCAAGGATTACTTAAAAGTGCTGTAACTGCCAAACTGCTACAAGCTAAAATTATTTCAGGTTTTGCTAAATCTAGTATCAAAGAGCAACTTGCAGTTAAATTTTATCAACAAACCCATGACATAAGCAAAGACTTGCATGCTATTTCTCGGTTGCGCTTATTGTGTGCTCACAGCTTAAATTATACTGTGGATCTAAACAAAATTGTTTATGGCCTTAATTTGGCTGAAATTAATACAGCTCCATATCCTACATTGACGCCTAAACCGTATGTAGTCTTTTTTTATGGAACTACTTGGGAAACTAAGCATTGGCCACCAAATTATTGGAAACAGCTGGCTTTATTGCTGGGTAGACAAGGTTTTGAGATTCAATTAACTTATTCTAACTTGTCACAAGAGCGTTTTGCTAAAGAGTTGGCAATAGTCAGCAATGCAGTTAGAGTATTACCCCCAATCACTTTAAATCAAAGTATTGGCATAATTAAAAATGCACATGCAGTTGTTAGTGTAGATACTGGATTTGGGCATATAGCTGATGCTATGGGAGGCAATTTAGTCGCATTATATGGCCCGACTGATTATCAAAAGGTAGGGATGCAATCTAATTTATCTAAAAATCTTTTTTCTAAATTTAGTTGCGCGCCTTGCCAAGCTAAAAAGTGTACTTATAAAGGGTATAGTTTGGTGCAACCGGCATGTTTTGCAGAATTAACTCCCCAAATGGTATGTGACGCTATTGCTCCACTAAGTTAGTTGAAAAAATTTTTCTAACCTCAGCTTCACTTAGCATATGCTCTTCTTTTACAAGAACATATAAAGCACTACAAGTTACCCAGGTATCGTGCTCTGGATTTAGAAAAGTACTTTTATTATCAGCAAATGCTAGGGGCATCCCAATCCCATGCATCATACAAGTTTTAACTAAATCAATCCAAATAAGCTTTTCTAGGTTAATATTGTAGCGAACACATTCATCACCGCCACTTGTAAATACTTTCTCAAGAATACTTTCGCTCCCAGGTGCAATTAATGCGCGGGCTAGCATTTCTGGATAGGCTGTGAGGGGGCGCAGTACAATATTGGCGCCAGCTCTTAATACTCTTAGCCTATTTGGATCATCAAATATTTCTGCAGTTATCATAGCTTTTTGATTGAGCTCCCGGCAACGGTGAACTAAGTCAAATACTTCAGCATCAGATAATAGGTCTTGAGTATTTTTAGCTATAGCAATTATATGAGAAGCATCGCTGATATGTGCATCTACTAACGTTTTGTAGCTGTTGGGCAAAGCATTTTTATAATAATAGCCTAAATCAGCTAAAGTCTTAGGTAAACCATTGGTAAAATCTTGAGTTATTATTAATATTTTTTTATTTTTTAAATCACAGCTAGAACTATGTAATTGTTGGGCAAATTTAGATAAAAACCAGACGGTATTTATTTGAGGTATGTTTAACATAACTATATGATTTTTCAATTTCCACTCCCACAAGCCTGAATAAATTTTTCTGTGTTTAAGGTTTTTATAGTCAAGATATAAGCCAAATGTTTGGGCAACTACGTAAATACCCCCTACATAAAGCAATATTATGGTACTTAATCTACCTAAAAGCGTCGCAGCTGATAAATCACCATAACCTACAGTAGTAATAGTACTAAGAGTAAGCCAGATTGCTTCAAAATAATTAAGGTTTTCAAAATACCTCATTGCCAAAATATGTAGGCTAATAATTACAGCAATCCACAATGTTAATTTGTTGATTTGATATTTTATAGCGACTAAAGACATATTATTAGTCTTAGCCTTTACCCTAGGTATTGAATTAGGTATCATGCTGGAATCCCGAGTGACATATATATTTTAGTTTCAAATTCAAATATTGAAAAGCTTAAGAGATAAATTATGGAGCAAATAGAGCCGCATATTATAATGCCTAAACTAGCTAAGATTAGGATATTGGTAATAGGTGACTCTATGCTTGATAGATATATTGAAGGTGATGTCCAGCGCATATCTCCAGAAGCTCCAGTACCCATAGTTACACGTAAAAAAGAATTTTTTCGTCTAGGGGGTGCGGCTAATGCTGCTCTTAATATCCGCAAGTTAGGCGCAAATGTAGATTTAATCTCTGTGGTCGGCGTAGATAATTATGCTGATAAAATGAAAGATTTGCTCTTACAAGAAGATATTAAGCCTCATTTAATAGTATGTCAGCAAGCACCAACTATAACTAAAATAAGAATTTTATCTAAAGGGCAACAAATGTTGCGTATTGATAATGAGTCAATGCCTTTTATTGATGTGCAACAAGAATTATTAGATAAAGCTTATGCATTAATTCCAAATTACGATGTTGTATTGTTATCTGATTATGCTAAAGGAGCTTTAGTTAAAGCTCATAAAATTATAGATAGTTGTAATGTTCACAATATTCCAGTGATTGTTGACCCTAAGCAAAAGTTTGCCGCTTACCGTGGAGCTACTTTAATTAAACCAAATTTTAAAGAATTTGCTGAACAATTAGATATTAGCTTAGCAAATGATTATCTTAGTGAAAAAGCAATAGAAGATGCTGCTACAGAGTTATTAACTAAATTTGGTTTTAAGCAAATTTTAGTTACTCGAGGCAGCGATGGCATGAGCTTAAAGTCAATTAATTCTCCAATGCAAACTGTCAGTTCAATGTCCCAAGAAGTGTTTGATGTAACCGGAGCTGGTGATACGGTAGCCGCTTGCGTGGCTATTAGCATGGCCCTAAAATTTTCAGCTAAGCTAACTATGAAAATTGCTAGCATAGCTGCAGGAATTGCAATTACTCGAGTAGGTACTTCATTTGCAACTTTTGCAGAAATTAATGCGCAATATATACTTGAAAAAAATAAATCTAATCAAGCTTTAAGTAAAGACGAAGCTTTAAAGCATGTGATGGCAATGAAAACCAAAGGTGCTAAAATAGTCATGGCCAATGGATGTTTTGATATTTTACACTACGGCCATGTTAGGTTTTTACAACAAGCTAAAGCTTTAGGTGATTTTTTAGTAGTAGCTCTAAACTCAGATTCTTCTATTGCTCGCGCAAAAGGCACTAATCGTCCAATAAATAAGCAAGCTGAACGTGCTGAATTATTGTTAGCTTTAGATGCTGTAGACCTTGTAGTTATCTTTGATGAAGCAGCTCCGGGTAATATTGTAAAATATTTATCCCCAGATGTATTAGTCAAGGGTAGCGAGAACTTTGCAAACATCCAAGATATTCCAGCAAGTGAGGGCGTTGAGCATGTTATAGCGCATGGAGGTGAAGTTAAATTAATAGGCAGAACTAAAAATATTTCTTCTAGCCAAATAATTAGTAAAAGCCAACAGCATGCATAGGCAATATTTACTTAAGCAAATTCATAATTATGTTGCGCATAATAAAACAGATATACAAAATAAACAAAAATTTATTGATTTTATTAATTCACGCCCTAATTGTTTTGAAAGAGACAATGATTTTGGGCATATAACCGCCAGTTCATGGGTAATTTCAGCCGATGAAAGCGCGTATTTATTATTACATCATCGCAAATTAAATATTTGGTGTCATCCCGGGGGTCACTGTGATGGTGAAACAAATACCTTAGTTGTGGCCCAAAAAGAATTAGCTGAAGAAGCTGGATTAGAAAATCTTAATTTATTGCATAATGGAATTTTTTCTTTGGCAATATTTAATATTCCAAAATATGCTGATATTCCAGCACATTTGCATTTTGACGTTACTTATATTTTTAAAAATGATAAAGCTAAAATTGCAAAAGCCAATAATGAAAGTTATGCTTTAAAGTGGGTTAACTTCGCTCAAAATAGCCTGCAAGAAAAACATGTAAATCATTTGGCTGAAAAATCCATGAAATTTTTAAAAGATCCCAAATTAATCTTATCTTAAAATTTGCGCTCTACACTAAAATTTGCCAAGTCTATACAGCTTTGCTTAAATTTGTTTTTGGGCAATTCGGCTAAAGCTTCAATGGCTAGCTGGGCTTCGCGCTTGGCAAAGCGCGTAGCATATTGGATTGATTTTGTGCGCCGCAATATTAAATTTATTTTAGTTAAAGATGTAGAGCTATTTTTAGTTAATGCTTGGGTTAATATGATTTTATCAGCAGCAGGGGCATGTTGTAGCGCATGAATTATAGGCAAAGTAGCTTTACCTTCATCTATATCCTTGCCCTGTTTTTTGCCAAGCTCTTCTTGATAGCTAGTATAATCTAAAACATCATCAATTATTTGGTATGCAGTTCCAAGGTGTAACCCAAAATGTTTAAAGGCTGTGCATACATATGAACTGCTATTGGCAATAATAGCTCCCGATTCTGCTGCAGCTTCAAATAGTTTAGCGGTTTTATTGCGAATTACTTCCAAATATTGCAATTCAGTTATCGTGGTGCAGCTTTTATTGATAAGCTGCTGTACTTCACCTTCAGCTATAGTGTTAGTTGCCTCTGCCATTATTTGCATGATCTTAAGATCATTTAAGGTAGCCATCATTTGAAAAGCTCGTGAGTAAAGAAAATCTCCAACTAGCACTGCTGCTTGGTTACCCCATTGTTCATTGGCAGTTTGTTGCTTGCGGCGCACTAAGGATGCATCGACTACATCATCGTGCAATAAAGTTGCAGCATGAATTAATTCAACAATCACTGCCATAGTTATATGATCATCACCTTTGTAGTTGCAAGCATTTGCACTTAGTAGCACTAGTAGGGGGCGTATGCGTTTACCGCCATTTTTGACTATATGCTGAGCAATATTGTCTATCATCGGAATTTTGGAAGATAACTTTTGTTGGATTAAATTATTCACAGCAGCTAACTCTGTAGCCAATGGTTCATGTAATTTGGTTAATTGCATTTAAACATCTAATAAAACTTTGTGACAATATACCTTAATTTTTTAAATTCTAACAAGCCATAAGTAAATTAAAAATGTTAGTTAAGCATATAATTAAAAATTAATTGCTTTTATATATGGATTTTGGCTTTAAAGGTCTTAAGGCTTGCAACCAAGAGCTTTTTTTATTAACATATGGGCCTTATAGGAGAAGGTGGAGTAGGCAGTCATGAGCGCTGTTATTGAAAGTTGTGGCTCGAAGTTTCGAGTAAATATCGGCCAGGTTGTGCGCCTGGAGAAAATTGAGCTCGGTAGTGGCGAGACGATAGATTTTAAGGTGCTAGCTGTTGGCGAAGGTAGTGATATCGAGCTTGGCAGGCCTTATGTTGATGGTGCTAAAGTTGTGGGTGAGATAATTAATCATGAGCGTGGTGATAAAATTACTACAATTAAGTTAAAGCGCCGCAAGCATCATATTAAAACAATGGGGCATAGACAGTGGTATACCTATGTGCGTATCACTAGTATAAATGCTGCTTAAATTTAGAGGAATATAGCTATGGCACATAAAAAAGCAGGTGGTAGTACTCGTAATGGACGTGATTCTAATCCTAAATATTTAGGATTAAAATGTTCTGGTGGCCAAAAAGTGCCAGCTGGAAGTATAATAGTGCGCCAACGTGGCACCAAATTTCATCCTGGCAAATATGTTGGGCGTGGGGGTGATGATACTTTGTTTGCTAAAATTGCAGGCGTTGTAAAATTCCACATACATGGACCTAAGAACAGAAGATATGTTAGCATCATGCCTGAAAAACAAAATGAGGAAAGTGCAGCTTAAATTTATGCTGTATTTTGTTTAAAAGGCCTCAAATGAGGCCTTTTTTATTGGGAAATTTATATGAAGTTCATTGATGAGGCAAATATCTTGGTTGCAGCTGGCAAGGGTGGCGATGGTGGCTTGTCATTTAGGCGGGAAAAATATATTCCATTTGGTGGTCCAGATGGGGGCGATGGGGGTGATGGCGGCTCTGTGTACGTTGTAGGTGAGCGTAATTTGAACACTTTAGTCGATTATAGGTTCAAAAAGCATTTTCATGCACAAAATGGCAGCCCTGGGAGTGGTAGTAATTGCACAGGAGCCAAAGGTTCTGATTTATTATTAAAAGTACCATTAGGTACGGTTGTCTATAATATAGAAACTGATGAAATTTTAGCTGAGGTACACGCCCATGGTGAGCAATCTATGATAGCCCAAGGTGGTTTTCATGGTTTAGGCAATTTGCGCTATAAAAGTAGTATTAATCGTGCCCCACGCCAATTTAGTAAAGGAAGTGCTGGAGACAAACGTGAAGTTAAATTAGAGTTAAAGTTATTAGCAGATGTTGGGCTTTTAGGCTTACCTAATGCCGGCAAGTCAACCTTAATTAGTGCAGTATCGGCAGCGCGTCCTAAAATTGCTGATTATCCTTTTACGACTTTACATCCTAATTTAGGTGTCGTTCGCCTAGCTCAAGATCAATCATTTGTGGTAGCTGATATTCCAGGGGTGATTGAAGGTGCAGCCCAAGGAGCAGGCTTAGGTTTGCGTTTTTTAAAGCATTTAAGTCGTACTAGTCTATTGTTGCATGTAGTAGATTTTGCTCCTATTGATAACTCTAATGTGTTAGATAATATTAAAACTGTGCAGCAAGAGCTGTGCGAGTATGGTCAAGGTTTAGATTTAAAGCCTTGTTGGCTGGTTTTAAATAAAGTTGACTTAATAGACGATAATGCATGTGATGATCTTGTACAAACAATTAAAGAAGATTTGGGCTGGCAAGGTCCAATATTTGTTATAAGTGCGGTAAGCGCTAAAGGTTTAAAAGAGTTATGTTTTAAAATCATGGAGCACATAACAACCTATACTGAAAAAAATGTAAACAATGAACAATGAAGGAGCCTATTAAATTATGACAGAATCTATAGATGAATTAACGGTACGTTATGAAGAGGATGGAGTTGAAACTGTTAAAGAGCTAGATAAGCGAGTTTTGACTAAAGGGGCATGGAGCACCATTATTTATAGGTACCAAGATTGGGATCAACGTAAGGTGGAGTATAGCGCGGATAAATTTACTATACGGCGTTATCAAAAGCAGCATGGAATTTACAAGCAAAAATCCAAATTTAATATTTCAAGCTGTGCGCAGGCAGAGAAAATAATTGAGGTTTTAGGTGAGTGGCTACAATCTCAGCCAGGAGTTCCAGAAAAGAGCGAGACATAGTCGCTCTTTTTTCTGTATTAAGCAGCAGCTTTAAAAATAAGGCTATTTAAACGACTTTTAAGTCTAGCAGCTTTATTTTTATGGATTAGGCCTTTTTGGGCTAATCTGTCTAGCTTAGAACTGGCTTGAGTAAATAATGTTTTGGCATTTTCTAGTTGGCCTTCAGTCACGGCTTTTATTACTTGTTTAATATACGTGCGCATAGTAGAGCGTTGACTCATGTTATGTTGACGTCTTTTGTCGGCCTGACGGGCTCTTTTAGTTGCTTGACGGGAATTAGCCAAGGTAGTTTCTCCGATTAAAAAATTAACTAGTAAGAGGTAGTGATATTCGCGTAAAATGAGTTATAAGTCAAGAGGATAAGAGGCATAATGGATAAAAAGCTAGCAAAATCATCTTTATTATTTAGTTTGATGACATTATTTTCTAGAGTCTTTGGGTTTGTCCGAGACATAGTTTTAGCGACCGTTTTTGGCGCAGGGCCTGCACTTGATGCTTTTGTGCTAGCCTTTAGAATTCCAAATCTACTACGCCGCCTATTTGCTGAAGGGGCGTTTTCGCAAGCTTTTGTGCCTACCTTGGCCGAAGTTGAGTCTTCTTTAGAATCAACGGAGAAATTTACCGGAAAAGTTATGGGAAACTTAGCTTTAGTGGTTGCTATTATAAGCTTAGTAGGTATGTTCTTTGCCACTTTTTTGGTGAAAATATTCGCGCCAGGTTTTGCGGCGGATGATCCACGCTTAGCTATAGCTAGCTCAATGTTGGTTGTAACTTTTCCATATATATTTTTTATTTCTTTAACAGCTCTATCTAGTGCTATCTTGCATGTTAATAATAGATTTATAGTGGCAGCTATTACACCAGTTATTTTGAGTTTATCATTGATAATAGGAGCTATATTTTTTAGGAATTATTTTGTAGTGCCAGAAATGGCACTAGCCTATGCAGTATTTATTGCAGGTCTTTTGCAAATGATTTTTCAATTGTATGTCTTAGCTAAATTAGGCAAATTGCCTCATTTAAGAATTGATTGGCGCGATACTCGAGTAATTAAAGTTATCACTTTAATGATCCCTGCAACTTATGGCGCAGCTATTGGCCAAATTAATTTGTTAGTAGATTCATTTTTTGCGTCATTTTTGCCAAGTGGCAGCATGTCTTGGTTATATTTTGCTGATAGACTTATGGAGTTTCCTTTAGGGGTTGTGGGAGTAGCTTTGACCACGGTATTACTACCTAATCTAGCTAAATCGTATACTCAAAATAATACCATAGAATTTGATAATAGATTAATTTGGGGGCTTCAAACAGCGTTTATTTTAGCTTTGCCTGCAGCTGTGGGTTTATATTTAATTGCTTTGCCTTTAGTTAAGGTTTTATTAGGAAGCAATAATTTTATGCCACAAGATATATTGATGACAGCAAAAGCTTTACAAGCATATGCTGGTGCAATAGCTGGGTTAATGCTTGCTAAGATATTTTCTAACGCTTTTTATGCACAACAAGATATTCGTACTCCGGTTAAAATAAGCACTATAGTTTTATTAGTAAATATAAGTTTAAATTATTTGTTGATAGGTAAATTCCAACATGTGGGCTTAGCTTATGCGACATCTATTGCATCTCTTGTAGATATGGTTTTGCTCGGTAGTATTTGGGGATTTAAATATAATTTTAAGTTTACAATTTTATTTAAAACTTGTGTGCCAAAAGTTATGTTAGCAATGATTGCTATGGTGTTATTTATTAATTATTTTACTCCAAGCGCTGCGCAATGGATTATATATACGCGCTTTCAAGGCTGCATTCATTTGGCTTGGATAATTTCTGGGGCAATTTTTTGTTACTTTTCTGCCCTTAGATTGAGTGGTTATACTTTGAGTCAATTGCTTAGTTCTTAATTAGCATATTGGAGCTTGTCTTTATTTTTTAAAGCTTAATTCAAACTACGGGGTTCATTTAAAATCATAAAAAGCAGTATTTTTCAGTATAATTGCAGTTTTTTTGATTGAAACTCTTTTGTTAATAATAAAAAAAGTATATGATTAAATTGTGTTAATTAGCTCATTTTTCAAAAATGAGGAGAATGCAATGGTAACACGTATTGTTGGAAGTCATGCTCATGTCACGCCTTGGAACCTATCAGATAGATATTACTATTGGTATTATACCAAGCCATATTTTACCACTGGAAATAGGGATGACGTAGATATTAAAAATGATGTTGAAACCCTTTTAAGGTGGGATGGAACTGTAGATTCTGATAAAATCAAGGTTGAAGTTAAAAATGCTAATGTGACTTTAAGAGGAGATGTTGATTCTTTTTTTGAAAAAAGAGTTGCCGGAGATGATGCAGCTGATGTTTACGGTGTAGCTAATGTGAACAACAATCTTGAGGTTGCAGCTTAATTGAAATTATAATGGAATTGTACTTTAGCGTTAGCCTTAGCTTTAATTCAAGTTCAGCTAACGCTAAAGTTTTATGTTAAATCGTCATGCTAAGCTTTCTATGCTAAATCTTAAATTAATTAAATTATTCAAATTTAATTACATAAACTATAATATACCAGCTTAAGAGCTAACTTATACCCTAGCCAGTCAACCAAAAAATCAATGTAAGCATTATTGAGCTTGCTAGCAAAAGCTTGTACAATAGCCTTCTTTTAGACCTGCGATGCATTAAAATATGGAAGATATGGACTATAAGCAAACCTTAAATTTGCCCAAGACAGCTTTTGCAATGAAAGCTAACTTAGCACAGCGTGAGCCCCAGATGCAAAGGTTATGGGCCCAAGATAATTTATATCAAAAGGTTTTAGCCACTAAAAATAAAGATGCTAGCTTTATTTTAAATGATGGTCCGCCATATGCTAATGGTGAGATTCATATAGGGCATGCGCTGAATAAAATTTTAAAAGATATAGTAATTAAATCTAAATTGCTAAGCGGCAACTATGCTCCTAATATTCCAGGCTGGGACTGCCATGGTTTACCTATTGAAATCCAAGTAGAAAAAAAACACGGCAAAGCCGGAGTTAAAATTGATAAAAAACAATTTAGACAATTATGTAGAGAGTACGCTGCTAAGCAAGTAGATATTCAGCGAGAAAGTTTTAAGCGTTTAGGTATTTTAGCTGATTGGGATAATCCTTATATAACTATGGAAAGCAAGTTTGAAGCAGATACTATTAGAGTGCTTGCGGCTATAGTTAAAAATCAACATATAGTTAAAGGTGAAAAGCCTGTGCATTGGTGTGTTGATTGCGCTTCGGCTTTAGCCGATACTGAAGTTGAATATATGCTAAAAGACTCTAAACAAGTTGATGTGGCATTTAATGTAGTAGACTCCCAGGCTATATTGCAAATGTTCAAAAGCTCCATCTCAGGAGCTGTATCTTTTATAATTTGGACCACAACCCCTTGGACTTTGCCTGCTAATGAAGCTGTAGCGATTAATAAGGAATTAGATTATGCTCTAGTACAATGTGCAGATAGATTAATCGTAGTTGCTAAAGATTTGGTTGACAATTTAGCCCAACGCTATGCTCAAGAATTAGTTGTTGTAGCCACATTAAAAGGCTGTGCATTAGAAAATACTAAACTTTGGCACCCTTTTATTGAAAAACAAGTGCCAGTTATTTTAGCTGAGCATGTTAATTTAGAGGCAGGTACGGGCTGTGTACATACTGCACCAGCTCATGGTTATGATGATTTTATAGTTGGGCAAAAATATAAGTTACCAGTGACTAACCCAGTAGATGCTAATGGCTGTTTTTATGCAAATATAGAATTTGTTGCGAACATGCATGTTTTTAAAGCTAATGAGCAGATTATTGAGGTCTTATTAGAGCACAATAATTTATTACAGCAAGCCAAGTTAGAACATAGCTACCCTCATTGTTGGCGCCATAAAACTCCATTAATTTTTCGTGCAACATCTCAATGGTTTATTAGCATGGAGCATAACAATCTGCGCACTGCAAGCTTAGATGCAATCAAACAAGTGCAGTGGTTTCCAAGCTGGGGCCAAACCCGCATTTCTAAAATGTTAGAAAATAGACCGGACTGGTGCATTTCACGCCAAAGAACTTGGGGTACACCTTTGACTTTAGTTATCCATCATGAAACTGGTCAATTGCACCCGCAATCTTATGAATTAATTTTACAAGCTGCAAGCTTAGTTGAGCAACATGGTATAGACATATGGTTTGATTCTAGTTTACAGGAGCTATACCCAAAATTAGATTTAAAAGACTATATTAAAGTTGAAGATGTCATGGATGTATGGTTCGATTCAGGAGCTGTGCATTATTGTGTAGCCAAGGTGCGCCCGGAAATCGAGCAAGAAATAGTTGACCTGTATTTGGAAGGTTCAGATCAACATCGAGGTTGGTTTCAAACCTCACTCATGTCTTCAGTTGCAACTAAAGAGCATGCACCCTACAAACAAGTGCTAACGCATGGTTTTACCGTAGATGCTAATGGGCGCAAAATGTCTAAATCTTTAGGCAATGTTGTAGCTCCAGATAAAGTTATGAAAACTTTGGGAGCAGATGTTTTAAGGTTATGGGTAGCAGCTACAGATTATTCTGGAGACTTACATGTGTCGCAAGAAATTTTAACGCGCACCTCTGATGCTTATCGTCGCATTCGTAATACTGCTAGATTTTTATTAGCTAATTTGCATGATTTTGACCCTAACCTTAATATGGTACCTGCAAATAAAATGTTGGCTTTGGATAAATGGATAGTGATTCAAACTAAAAATTTACAAACCGAGGTTATTGAAAATTATAAAAATTACAATTTTCATGTTATATATCAAAAACTACATAATTTTTGTTCACAAGAGCTAGGCAGCTTTTATTTAGATGTAATAAAAGACAGACAATATACTGGAAAAACCGATGCTACACCTAGGCGCTCAGCCCAAACAGCACTTTATCATGTGATAAACTCCTTAGTGCCATTGCTCGCTCCCATTCTTTCATTTACTGCTGAGGAAATTTGGCAACAATTACAAGCATTAGGGGAATCGAAATCTTCAGTATTTATGACAACTTGGTATGAAAATTTTCCAAAATTTGATGATTTAGAGTTTGAAAATAATTTTTGGAAACAAATTATTTATATTAGAAATATTGTCAATAAAGAGCTTGAAGTTGCGCGTAGCAATGGTGTTATTGGTTCGGCTTTAGAAGCCGAGGTAACTTTATATTGTGACACTAGCTTGTATAAAATTTTAGCAAGTTTAAAGTGTGAGTTACGTTTTGTGTTTATTACTTCAAAAGCCTTGCTTGGCAAAATAGAAGAAGCTAAACATTTAGTTAGTACAGAAAATCCTAGTTTAAAATTGCAAGTTGTTAAATCTAAAGAGACTAAATGTGAACGCTGCTGGCACAGAAGAGAAGATGTTAATACAGTTAAGAAATACCCTAATATTTGTAAGCGTTGTGTTAGCAATATAGAGGGCCAAGGTGAGACTCGTCAATATGCCTAAAACTACTAAATTATTTTACAGTATAATTATAGGCACTTTCCTTAGTGACAGGTTGTCTAAGTATTTTTTAATAAAGAATTTTTCTTATAAAATACTGTATCCTGTAATTCCTGGTTTGAATATATTTTTTACTAAAAATCATGGTGCAGCTTTTGGTTTTTTGTCTTCTTATGGTGGTTGGCAGCGCTGGTTATTAATTACAAGTTCAGTAAGTATTTGTGCTTTACTTTTTTGGTGGCTTAAAAAAAATCGCGTTTCGTTATTGGAATATTATGCTTTTGCTTTAATTATAGGTGGGGCACTTGGTAATTTATACGACCGAATATTTTATGGTTATGTTATCGATTTTATTGACTTTTATATTGCTAACATGCATTGGTATACTTTCAACTTAGCAGATAGTGCTGTGTGCTTAGGGGCTTTAGCTATATTTTTTGGTCAAGCTAAAATTAATGACAATTTTTTGGAAAAATAAAATCTACTCTAGAAGATAGGGTTATTTCTTGGCAGTTAGTATCGTTCACTTGAGTAGTGCCAGCTACAGGTACGGCGTTGATTAAATAATTGTTGCTCCCATCTAAGCTATAGTCTAACGTATAATAACCTTTGGGAGAGTTCGTGGTACTCATAAAAGTGGCATCTAACGGTAGCGCTGCATTAACATCAAAATATTCTTGTACTTCAATTTGAATCGCCTGAATACCAATAATGGCATCTTGCCGTCTTGATTCAATTATCAGATCTGAATACACAGGATAAGCTACAGTAATAATTATTCCCGTAATTGCAATTACTACAATTAGCTCCATTAAGGTAAAACCTCGGTTCATAATTCAAAACATTCCGTTTGAGAAACATCAATACTACCACTTTGGGATAATTTTATTACTCGAGCATTTTTGCCACTGCAGTGGGGTGGAGAAACATAAAAAACTCTCTCAAATTCTCCAGCAAAAGCCGATGCTTCAGTATAGCTCCAACTATTTTTATCAGTTAAGTCAGCAACAGTATCCCAATTCCAACCTGTTACTTCACTATTATCTAAATCAATATTAGCCAAGCCATATGGGTCAAAAATTATAGCCCCACTAATATTTGATTTTATAGAATTTTCTTTAATGTTAGCATGATAGCTAACGATTGAAGCTTCTGGAGCATCTATAGTTTCAGGGTTTACTGAGTTTGCTTCAAATATAATCCAAGCATTCCAAATATCTGTATCTTGACAACGTACATCACCTAAATCATTTATTGAGGTAATATTTTCAACATCGCCAGCTGTTACTGGGCAAATTGTGATTAAGCGCTCTTTGGCAATTGCTTGCGCGCGAGCAGCCCGCAAGGAAGAGGTTAATTTAGCCGAGTAAGATAAAGACTCACCATTAATTAAAAAATTTTTAAAACCAGATACCGAATAAGTTACCAAAATGCTCATCATAATTAATACAGTAATTACTTCTATGATTGAAAAAGCTTTACTACCAGCATTGAGTCGTACTAGCATCAGCTTCTACTCCATTATCATTAATTGATTTACGTTCATAATTTTCAATAAAAATTACCTGGCATAAAGGGTCTCTGGTTGAAGTAGCTGTAGCACTTAAGATATAAATATTGGAATTAATAGTTATGCTAGTAGTATAATAAGCATTAGGGGTTAAGCCTGTATTAAAATCTGCAATATTTAAGCTACTAACATCTAGACCTTCCTCTAACATTTTGCGCTCAATTTCAGCCTCTAGCGCGACTAAAGATGCATGGGCTTCAGAGCGCCAACTTTGAGCTTTTAGCCGGGAATAGCTCGGATAGCCTATACCAGCTAAAATACTCACCAAGCCAATAACTACTAGCAGTTCAATTAAATTAAAAGCTTTAATTTTTTGTAATAGCATCGCGATAATATAACCGTAACCGTTTATTTACTACCAATTCCCTAGCCTTAGTATAGAACAATGATTTCGTTACGTAGTGAAAATAGCCATTTTGATGCGAGGTCCCATCAGCTAATAATTTTATACAATTGTCTTTTCTTGCAGCAAAGCCTCTAGCTTGTAGTATAGCTGCAAAATTTTTAGGATAATGCTGATATGCTGACTTATCAGCAGATTGCTCTAGAAAAAAATCCCAGCCATGCGCCCAGTTTGCATGTATTGGACACATAAGAACATTTTTTTGGTTATTTAGCGCAATAGCTTGTCCTAGTTTAATATGGCGCGCTAAAATATGTAAATTGTGTTTGGCATCAAAAATTGCAAGTAGTCGTATAGGTTGGATGCTAGCTAAGATTAAAATGCAGCTTATTGCTATGACAAAAATAAATTCTAGTAACCCATAAGCCCTAGTAGCAACAATAGTATTGCTTATTGATTTTTTTTGCATCTTCAATAGCCACGTACCTGCCACACTCGGCGCATTTTACCATTTGATGAAAGTTTTGCTGCTCTTTTTTTAGTAAATTAATTCGTAACCATAGTTTAAGCCCAAGGTGAATGACTAAAATAAATAAGGTTATAATTAATGTATATGCGAGCATACTTGTAAAATACCTCCTCCATCTAGAAAATATTAGCTACTTATGTTAACTTTCTCAGTCATTAAATTGCTTTATAAAAACAATTATGCCGACTTATGAACACTAATGTAAATACTGTAACTATAAGTTTTACATATTACCAAAAGAGGCCAAACCTTAATTGATACATTGTTTTGAATATATTTGTGAAAATCTGGCAAAAGTAGTTTAAGCTTTTATTTTCAGATTCAAAGGCAAGATATGGTATAAAACTGATTATAAAGCTGCAAAGAATAAAAGACTAGATTAAAGTCGGAACAGAATAATTATATTTTTTGGACAAATATGCGAACACATTATTGCGGTAAAATTTCTAAAGCAGACCTTGAGACAGTTGTTATTTTAAATGGTTGGGTACACCAGCGTCGCGATTTGGGTGGTCTTATCTTTGTGCAAGTGCGAGATAACAGTGGTATGGTACAAATTGTATTTGACCCAGCATCTAGTTGCTTTAGCTTAGCTGAACAGCTGCGCCGGGAATATGTTGTGCAAATTAAGGGCCAAGTGCGCATGCGCCCTCAAGACATGATAAACAATAATATGGCTACTGGCAGTTTTGAAATAATTGCCAGTGAATTGGAAATTCTTAATGTAGCTAAACCATTAGCTTTTTATCCAGATGATAAAATTATAGCTAGTGAAGAGGTTCGCTTAAAATACCGCTATATAGATTTACGTAATCAACAAATGTATCAAGCTTTGGCTTTTAAAGCTAAATTTGTAACAGCTATGCGTAATTTTTTAGCAAAAAATAATTTTCTAGATATAGAGACGCCAATTTTAACCAGAGCAACCCCTGAGGGTGCCCGCGATTATTTAGTGCCTAGTAGAGTTTATCCTGGAAGCTTTTTTGCGCTACCCCAATCTCCTCAGTTATTTAAACAATTATTAATGGTTGCAGGTGTAGATCGCTATTACCAAGTAGCACGCTGCTTTCGTGATGAAGATTTACGTAAAGATAGACAGCCAGAATTTACCCAAGTAGATATAGAGCTATCATTTAGTAATGCCAAACAGATAAGAGACCTTATTGAACAAATGTTAACTGAGGTTTTGGCAAAAATGCAAATAGCCCATAGTAAATTTAATCTTATGTCCTATGCCAAAGCCATCCAAGATTTTGGTATTGATAGACCGGACTTACGCAATCCTTTGCGGTTAAAAAGTGTAGAAGACGTCTTTAAAGATAGCCAATTTAAAATTTTTGCAGATGCCGCTACTAATGATGAGATGCGCCTGGCAGCTTTAGTAGTGCCTAATGGTGCAAGTTTATCTCGCAAGCAAATAGATAATTATACTCAATTAGTAGCTAAATATGGTGCTAAAGGATTAGCTTATCTAAAAATTAAGTCCCTAAATACTCGAGAAGGGATAAGTTCGCCTATTGTTAAAAATTTAAGTGATTTAGAATTGGAGCAATTGCAGGCTAAATTACAATATAATGAGGGTGATATTGTATTTTTTGGTGCTGGTGATTTTAATATAGTAAATGAATCATTAGCGGCGCTAACACGCGCATTAGGACATGATTTGAATTTACTTAGCTCAGGCTTTGAATTTGTATGGGTCGTGGATTTTCCAATGTTTGAATATGACAAAATTGCAAAAAGGTATGTTGCTACCCATCATCCATTTACTGCCCCTAAAGTTGCTAATGTTGAGCAACTATTAGCTATGGATTTAGCCAAATGTTTGTCTGATTCTTATGATCTAGTTTTAAATGGAGTAGAAGTTGGTGGTGGCTCCATTCGCAATCATAGCTTAGATATGCAACAAACAATATTTAATAAACTAGGTATTAATTTAGAAGAGGCCCAAGCCAAATTTGGATTTTTGTTAGATGCCTTAGGTTCAGGTTGCCCGCCCCATGGTGGTATAGCTTTTGGTTTAGATAGATTTATAATGTTATTACTAAATAAAGACTCAATTCGTGATGTCATAGCCTTTCCTAAGACGGCTAATGCTAGTTGTTTAATGACTCAAGCTCCTGCAAGTGTGGATGATTTACAGTTAGAAGAATTAGGTATTAACTTAGAACCTTTGCAAAATTAATAATTTTTTATCATAAGAATTTGTATTGTATAAATAGAGGCGATATGGCTGGACACAGTAAATGGGCGAATATTAAGTTTCGCAAAGCTGCGCAAGATGCTAAACGAGGTAAATTATTTACTAAATTAATTCGTGAAATTACTGTTGCTGCACGCATGGGTGGGGAAGATTTAACTATTAATCCAAGATTACGCACCTCTGTGGATAAGGCTTTAGCGGCTAATATGACACGTGATATTATTAATAGGGCCATAAAGCGTGGCGCTGGAAATGAAGCTGAGACTGATTTAGAAGAGCTAAGTTATGAAGGGTACGGTCCTGCAGGTGTTGCCGTTATGGTTGAATGTTTGTCCAATAACCGCAACCGTACCGCCGGCGAAGTTAGACATGCTTTTAGTAAATTTGGGGGTAACTTAGGCACCAATGGCTCGGTGAGCTATTTATTTACTAATGTTGGACAAATAGTGGTGGAAACTCCTTTAGAGGATGAGCTTACAGAATATGCTATTGAGCTTGGGGTTAATGATATTGAAAGTTATGAACCTCAGATATTTATGCTAGAAACCCTAGCTGAAGATTTATTTGTCATAAAACAACAATTAGAAAAAAAAAGCTTTAAAATAAGTTTTGCCGAGCACACAATGTTAGCGTCGGTGCAAGTTGATTTAGATAATAATGATTCAATAAAAGTATTAAAATTATTAGATGCATTAGAAGATTTAGATGATGTGCAGTTGGTGCATAGCAATGCTAACTTAAGTCATGGATGATTAAATGATAATACTTGGAATTGATCCCGGTTCAAGACGGATGGGCTTTGGGGTGATTGAGGTAAAACTTAAGGTTATTAACTATATAACTTGTGGATATATTAGTTTAGAAAAATTACCTAATGTAGGCGCTAAGCTGCAACAAATTTATAAAGATGTAACTGCCATAATTAAGCAGTACAAACCAGAGCATGGGGCAATTGAGCAAGTATTTGTGCATAAAAATCCTGCTTCTGCATTAAAGCTAGGACAGGCCAGAGGCGCGGCTATAGTTGCTATTGCTAATCAACAGTTAGTGTTAGGGGAATATAGTGCTCGAGAAGTTAAGCAAGCTGTGGTAGGTTATGGTAATGCAGATAAAGCTCAAGTTCAACATATGATTGCAACTTTATTAAGTTTACAGCAAGCTCCTCAAGCAGATGCAGCTGATGCTTTAGCTATTGCAATGTGTCATGCTAATTCGCTTACGCAAAAATTGAGGGTTTTATCTTGATTACTCAATTATCTGGTATTTTACTTGAGAAAAAACCTCCATTTATAGTTGTGGAGGTTGCAGGCATAGGCTATGAATTGCAAGTTTCAATGACAACATTTTATACTCTTGCTAGTGAGGGAAGCTCTATTAAAATTTATACGCAATTTATAGTGCGTGAAGAGGCCCAACTTTTATATGGTTTTACCAATAAAATTGAACGTAATGCTTTTAATGAATTAATCAAAGTAAGTGGTGTGGGGCCTAAATTAGCTTTAACCATATTATCTGGCATGAATTCAGATGCCTTAGCTACTTGTATTAATAATAAAGAAGTTGGGCGTTTAGTTAAATTGCCAGGAGTTGGCAAGAAAACTGCTGAGCGATTAATTGTTGAAATGCAAAATAAATTGCTTTCGCATCCATCATTTAAAGTTAATAGCGAAATCCAAGACGCCATTAGTGCCTTAGTGGCATTAGGTTATAAAGAAAAAGATGCTCTAAGCGCTGTTAATAAGCTTGCAGATAATTATCCAGATAGCCAATCCTTAATTAAAAACGCTTTGCAAGAGATGAATTAAAATGATTAAAACAGAAAATATCGTTTCAGTAAATTCTGCAAATAATGAAGAGGTACAACTTGATAATAGTGTACGCCCCCAGTTACTTGATGAATATATCGGTCAAAATAAAGTTCGTGATCAGATTAGTATTTTTATTCAAGCGGCTAAAAAAAGAAACGAATCTTTAGATCATGTTTTAATTTTTGGTCCTCCGGGTCTGGGTAAAACCACTTTAGCTAATATTATTGCTAAAGAAATGGGCACATCTTTGCGGCAAACCTCAGGGCCTGTATTAGATAAACCTGGAGATTTGGCTGCATTATTGACCAATTTAGATGCAGGGGATGTGCTTTTCATTGATGAAATTCATCGGTTAAATCCGGTAATTGAAGAAATTTTATATCCTGCCATGGAAGATAAGCAGCTTGACATAATGATTGGTGAAGGCCCAGCTGCACGTTCAATTAAAATAGACTTGCCGGCGTTTACTTTAATTGGAGCAACCACTAGAGCTGGCTTATTAACCTCGCCTTTGCGCGACAGATTTGGCATTGTGCATCGTTTGGATTTCTACTCTGCTCAGGATTTATGTTTGATTGTCAAACGCAGTGCAGCTATTTTAAATATGAATATTGATGAAGAGGGTGCTTTTGAAATAGCGCAGCGCTCGCGAGGCACACCACGTATCGCCAATCGCTTACTGCGTAGAGTTAGAGACTATGCTCAAGTAGAACAGCAAGATATTTCCTTAAAACTTGCAAATTATGCGTTAAACCAATTAGGTGTTGATTGCGCAGGTTTTGATAATCTAGACCGTAAGTTATTGGAGACCTTAATTAAAGGTTTTGCAGGGGGACCGGCAGGTATTGATAGCTTAGCGGCAGCTATTAGCGAAGAAAAAGGTACAATTGAAGATGTAGTTGAGCCCTTTTTGTTGCAACAGGGCTTTTTAATGCGTACATCTCGTGGTAGGGTTGCGACTACTAGCGCGTATAAGCATCTTGGGTTAGAGGGGTTACTTAAAAATGATGTATAATGCAGCATTCTTATAGCACCAGAATTTATCACAAAGATACTGATGCCCAAGGAGTTGTGCATCATGCTAATTATTTAGTTTTTTTTGAAAAAGCAAGAACTGAATTTTTACGGGAGCTAAATATTGAGCTACCCTTGTTGTTACAAGAATATGGGGTGCAGTTTGTGGTGGTTGGGATTGACATTTCTTATAAAAAGCCCGCCCAGCTTGATGATTTATTGATAATTGATACTAAAATCAAAGAAGTTTCACGAGTTAGAGTTTGTTTTGAGCAAATAGCATATAAGCCATCAGATAAAGCTGCAGTTTTAACTCAAGCTGATGTGCATTTAGTTTCGGTAAATAAAGATATGCGAGCTTGTGAGCTTCCAAGCTCAATTAAATTGGAGTTCTTAAAATGACAGACTTGTCTTTGCTAAGTTTATTTTGGAATGCAGGCCCTATAGTAAAGCTTGTGATGCTGCTATTATTTTTAGCCTCTATTTTTTCTTGGAGCATAATTTTAGGTCGTACAGCTTTATTAGCCCAGGCGCGCAAAGCTTGTGCAGCTTTTGAAAAAAACTTTTGGTCTGGTATTGAGCTTAGTAATTTCTACCAACAGCTGCATACCCAAAAGACTAAACTTAATGGTTTAGAAGCTATATTTTTTGCAGGTTTTAAAGAATATTTAGTGCAGTCAGAAGCTAAGGTGGAGCTAGAAACAATGTTGCATGCAACAGAGCGCCAAATGCGAATTCAATATGCAAAGCAATTATCTGTGCTTGAAGACAAGTTAAGCTTATTGGCAACTATCCAATCAACTAGCCCTTATGTGGGCTTGTTTGGCACGGTATGGGGCATAATGCATTCTTTTAAACAATTAGGTAGTGTCCAGCAAGCAACGCTTGCAATGGTGGCGCCCGGCATTTCTGAGGCTTTAGTGGCCACAGCTATGGGGCTAATTGCGGCTATCCCAGCTGGCATAGCTTATAATCGTTATCTTCAACAAACTGACCATCTTGGAGAGCAGTACAATATTTTTATTGAGCAATTGCTGGGTTTATTTACTAGAAAGGCTGTAGTTGGAGCTCAAAGTGCTTAGCGCTAAAAAAAAACGCCCGGTGGCAGAAATTAATGTAGTGCCTTATGTGGATGTAATGTTAGTTTTATTGGTTATTTTTATGGTGACAGCACCTATGATTAATCAAGGGGTAGATGTTAATTTGCCTACGGCCAATGCTAAAGCTTTAAATGCGCAAAGCGAGCTACCCATAGTTATCAGCGTAGATAAACATGGTGAAATATTTCTTAATATAAGTGAAAACCCACTTAACGCTATGTACGCTAAAACTCTTCAAGTAGAAGTAGCAGCAGCTTTGTTACGTAGCCCTAAGCGTTTGGTAAGTGTGCGTGCAGATAAAGATGCTAATTATGCAAATGTATTGCGCGCAATGGTTTTATTGCAAGATGCAGGTGTTGCCAATATAGGCCTGGAGACGTCTCCTAATGCTGCTTAATAAATATAAATATTTCAATATTTCCCTAGCACTGCACTTTAGTGTATTAATTTTTAGTTTGTTAGGTGCTAGAGCTACATTATTAAAGCCTGCCCCGATTGGCGCCAAACTTGACGTTGATAAAACCACAAATAAACCAGTGGTTAGGGAAAAAATAGTGCAAGCGGCTTTAGTTGACTCCCAAGAAATAGCTAAAGTTGCTAAAGCCCAGCAGCAACGGGAAGTCAAGCGCCAAGAAGCAATAGCGCGGGATGAAAAAAAAGTCCATGAATTAGAGCAAAAGCTAGCAACCATGCAGCGCCAACAACAAAAAGCCCAAGAACAAAAAGCCCAAGCTCAAGCTCAACTTAAAAAAGCCACTAAAGAGCGTGAACAATTAAAGCAAGAGCAAGAGAAAATTAAGCAAGAATCTAAAGCACTTACTAAAGAACATGAAGCTGCGCTTCAAAAAGTGCAAGCTGCAAAGCAAGCAGCTCAAGCAGCTGAGCAAGCAGCTAAGTTACAGCAAGAGCAGCAAGAAGCTTTAATTGCTAAAGAGACTGTGTTGTTTGCTACTAAGATTCGCGATAAAATTGTGCAAAATCGTAATACTTTGTTATCTTTCCCTCAAGAATTAAGCTGTGACATTAAAATTCGGCTTTCATCTGAGGGCGATTTAATTAATGTAGCATTAGAGCAATCTAGTGGTAATTTAGCTTATGATGAAATTCAAATTAAAGCTATATATAAGGCTGCTCCTTTTTCCATGCCATTAGACCCTGAATTAGCAAAAAAAATAACTAACGATATAGTATTGACATTCAAAAATGATGATGAGGTAACTAACATTGATGTATGATGAACAAGTTTTTCGGGTAAGTTGCTTTGTGGCCCGCGTATTGAAATTATTTGTAATTGCGCTTTTTTTATTTGGAGTTTGGAATAGTCTTTGGGCTAAGCCTTTACGTATAGAAATCACTGGCTCAAAATTATCTGGTGTACCGTTTGCTGTAACTAATTTTACCGAAAGTCATGATCTTGATATAAGCGATATTGTGCGCCAAGATTTGCAAAATAGTGGTCAATTCCAGCTAAAATCTCGTGAAAATGTTGATGATCATGAATATTGGCGTGCAATAGGCGCTGATATTTTAGTGCAAGGTAATATTTTACAAACTGATATGGATGATTTTGATGTCTCATTTCAGCTAATAGATTTATATAAAAAAACTAATCCTGTAATTTTAAGTTATGTTTTTTCAAAGCAGCAAAAAAAAAAATTTCGCGCACTAGCTCATCATATTAGTGATTTAGTTTTTGAGAAAACCACAGGGGTTAAGGGGTTTTTTTCTACGCACATTGCTTATATTACGGTAGAGCATACTAAAAATCATACGATTCACACTTTAACTGTATCTGATACTGATGGTGAAAATGATATAGCATTATTAAGTGCGCAATATCCATTAATGTCGCCTAGTTGGTCCCCAGATGGTAAAAAAATTGTTTTTGTCTCATTTAAAGACAACAGAGCTTCTATTAAAACTATAGATATTGCCAGTGGTGCTATAGATAATGTTACTAATTTTCCAGGAATTAATGGCGCCCCTAAATGGTCGCCTGATGGCAGTAAATTAGCTTTAGTATTATCTAAAGATGGTGCTCCTAAAATATATACTTTAGATTTAGCTACTAAAAAATTAGATAGATTAACTCATGGGGGCGCCATTGATACTGAGCCATTTTGGCACCCAAGTGGCAAATCTTTAGTATTTACTTCCAATCGTAGTGGGCGTCCGCAAATTTATCAGGTGGGCTTGGAAGATCAAAATGTAACCAAAATAACTTATGAGGGAGATTATAACTCAACTCCTTCTATAACGCCTGATGGGCGCAATTTATTAATGTTACATCGCAATGAAAATGGTAATTTTAATATTGCTGTACAAGATTTAACTAGCGGCAGGCTTCGTAAATTAACTAATGCGCAAGCAGATGAGTCACCAACTTTAGCTCCAAATGGCATGATGGTGCTCTATGGTGCTCGAGAAAGTCAGAATAATATCTTGAGTGCTGTGACGTTGGATGGTAAATTTAACATGAGACTGCCGGTGCAAGATGCAAATGTCAAAGAACCTGCGTGGTCGCCTTTTTCTCATTAATATAGTTGGAGCATTAATATGTCTATAAAAAAACTAGTTGGAATATCAGTAGCCTTAGGTGCTTTGTTGGTTTCTGTAGGTTGTGGTAACAAAGGTTATTCAAGAGCCTCCACCAATACTGATGATACATATGCTCAAGGTTTAGGTGAGGGGGTACGTTTTAGAGGTAAAGACTTGACTCCAGAAGAAGCCCGTCATTTAGCTACTAAGCGTTTAGTGCATTTTGGCTTTGATAAATACGACTTAGCTACAGAAGATGAAAAAGTAATTTTAGCTCATGCTAAAAAACTTTTAGAAAATCCAAGTTTGCGTGTAAGAATCTCTGGTCACACTGATGATATTGGTAGTAGAGAATATAATGTGGCTTTAGGACAGCGCCGAGCAGATTCTGTAGCCCGCTTATTGGAAGCTCATGGTGTATCACCTAATAGAGTAGCAGCGGTTAGTTATGGTAAAGAGCAGCCTATATCTTTAGGTAATGATGATAATGCTAGAGCATTAAACCGTCGTGCTGAAATAGATTATGAAGGTTAAGCTTAAAAAAATAATTGTTGCTAGTAGTTTAGTAATTTTTATGCTGTGCCCACATTTATTGTGGGCACGAGCTTTAGATGACGAACAAGCTTTAGATGAACACCAAGCTTTAGATGACGAACAAGCTTTAGATGAACACCAAGCTTTAGATGATGAACAAGCTTATGCTAGAGCTTATGAGTTTATTAGATTAAAGCAGTATGTTAATGCAAAAACTGCATTGCATGATTTTATTTGGAATTATCAAATTAGTATGTACTTGCCGCAGGTACATTTTTGGTTAGCAGAGCTTGCTTTATTAGATTGGAATAATGATAAAACTAATCTTATTGCCAAAGCTGAGGCTATAAAGCATTATAATTTTGTATATGATAATTTTAATCAACACGATAAAGCTGCAGATTCCTTACTTAAGCTTGGGGATTTGTATTTAGAAGATGCAAAATTTGCGCAAGCGCAGGCGCTGTTTAGCAAAATAATTGAAGAATATCCTAACACTACCAGTGCAACAATGGCCCAGTTGAGGTTGCAAGCGCCTAGCTTAAAGGTAAGTAGAGATTAATTGTCTCAGTCTTTATTTTTTTAGTTTATGATTAAATTTTTTTGAAAGCTGATAAAGAGGCTGTATTTAATTTAAGTTGGGTTTATTTAATCTTTTTGTGCAAAATTGGATTTTAGTTATCTAGAGAGTTTAATTAAATTTTAAGAACTAGGTAAATATTTATCTTCTTAAGCTTAAACTTGGGTTTTTGATTTAGCTAATTAAAATACTTTAATTTAGTGTTTAAAAAATCAGCAATAAAGCAATTAGAAGGTTAAAAGATATATTGTGCATTAATATATATTTAATTAATAGTGGGCCGTGAAGGATTCGAACCTTCGACCAATGGATTAAAAGTCCAGTGCTCTACCAACTGAGCTAACGGCCCGTTATGGGATGCAATTATACCTGTATAGGCGCAAGTGTCAAGGTGCTAATTTTGTTTAGCTGTTGATTAAATTGTTTTTTATTGATTGTAGACGCTAGGAGCTAGCTTGAGTATAATTTAAAAATAAGAGGAGTAGTCGCATGCGTATAAAATTATTGGTGACTTTGACGGTTTTTTGTTCTATGGCTGTTGCGGCAAGTAGCATGGGGTCTGTTTCAAATAACTTATTATTTGGGGCTAACTTGTTGGTTAAATTGATGTGGGCCGCTTGTGTGATTACTGGCATTGCATTAATAGCGGCAGCTTTTACTCAATTCCAAATTCATCGTTATAATCCTAAGTTAGTTCCATTGATGACTCCAGTGTTATATTTAGTATTCGGAGTCTCAGCAGTGGCGCTACCATTTCTTGAACGTATTTTTGCTAAAGAAGATGCTTATGAAATGCAAGATCAAACCGTTGATTATCCTTATGAGGATAATTATATAAATGGTAATGATGTTGATGATCCATACTAAATTTTAATTAAATTTAAAATATATTTTAATATATCTAGCAATACTTATTCATTTGCAACTAATGGTTGAATGGCATTAATTGCAGATTTTAATTCAGCAATTTGTTGCTTATGGGCAGTATCAGCGTTTACAGCTAAGCTTTCAGCGGTATTAGTTTCTTGTAATGCGGCTTCTAAATCAGCATGCAATAAAAGCCAATAAGCATTTGCATAGTGAATATAAGAACGCTTATCTAATCGGGCAGCGGTTTGGCGCAATAGTAGATAAGATTTGGCATCATCAGGAAATTGCTTAGCATAATTTAAGGACAACTCAAAAGCTGGCAAGTTTTGGTTAAGATTAATTAGATTTTCAATTAAATAGAGGTTAAGTGCTTGATTGTTAGGATAAAATTGTTGTAATGCGTTAAGTTGTTCTTGTGCAAGCTTAGTATTAATTTGCATATTAATTTCAATAACAGTTAATTTTACAATAAAATTATCTTGTGCTTCTTTGGATAAAGTAGCCAAGGTTGCAAGCGCAGCTTTATATTCTTGCGCACACAATAAAGCATATCCTAGTTTATACTTAGCAACATCTTCAGATTTATATTTTTTTTGTTTAATTTTATTTTTAATTTTTTTTATATAAAAATTAATATCAATCAAATCTTTAAGCTCAAGTCTAGTTTTAATTAATTCAAAGTCCAATTTATTAGCATATTGTTTATATTTGATAGCTTTTGCAGTTTGGGTGCTATCTGCAATGCGTGATTCATACCACGGATGAGTTAATAAATAATCTGGGGGCCTTGAATTATATATACTATTTTGGCTCATCCGTTTAAAAAAATCTGGCATTCCTTGGGGGTCAAAATCTGCTTCAATTAAAATCTTAATACCAATTCGGTCTGCTTCTTTTTCGTGTTCTCTAGTAAAATTTATACTATGTTGAGTACCAACTCCCAATACTGGGATCATTAAGTCTGGTCTACCAATTAGCATAGCAGCTAAGGTTCCAGCTATAGTCATCGGCATCATTTTACGCTGTTCATGGATTTGGCGTAAAAAATGTTTTTGTTTTAAATGTGCAATTTCATGGGCAATGACGCTAGCTAATTCGCTTTCTGATTCAGTAAGTTTAATAAGCCCACTATTAATTGCAATATTAGCTCCCATAAAAGCAAATGCATTTACTTGATTGTTATTAATTAAATGGAATTTGGGGCTAAAACCATCTATATTGCCACCTGCAAGACGTAATCCTAGCTTATTTAGATAGTCTGTACTAACTGGATCATCGCTTAGGCTGCCAGAGCGGCGTAGTTGGGCAAGCCATGCTTGAGCTATTATTTGTTCGTCTGTTATAGATAATACTTGTCGGAGCGGATCTGGAGTTTCAGCTGCAAAGCAAAGTTGGTTAATTAGCATTATAAGTATAAGGCTAATTAAAGTTTTTTTTAAATACATAAGCGCTATTTGCATATTGTTTTTATTATTTTACAATATAGCTAAAGTATACCCAAATCGGTGCGGCATGCAAAGTTTGTATAATGTGGTGGTTGATACATGTGACTTGCAGTGTCCCCAGCCTATGCTAGCAACTAAAAAACAGTTATCTGGATTAACTGTCGGTTCAATTGCATTAATTAAGGCCGCAGATCCAAGTTTTGTTTTAGATTTACAAGTATTTGTGCAACAGCATAACATGTGTTTAGTTCGCAGTTGGCAAGAGCAAAAAATTTTTTATTTTGAGGTTCGTATTTAGCATTTAATCTAAGGATACAATATGCGCAGAGTATTTGAGCATTGGCTTGAGAAATATTTTTCAGATCCGCAGGCAATTTTATTAATCGTTTTAATGCTAGGTTTTTCTTTAACTTTAGTATATTTTGGCAACACTTTGTTGCCAGTTTTTGTAAGTATAGGTTGTGCTTATTTGCTACAAGGTTGGATTAATACCTTAGAGAAGAAATTTAAGTTATCTCACACTTTAAGCTATATACTAGTTTTTACTATTTTTCTTAGTATATTTGTGACAAGCTTGGTTTTATTGGTGCCTTTATTGTGGCGCCAACTAGTAGCTCTTATTACAGAATTTCCAGGATTAGTTCAATCTACGAAAAAACTTTTAATGCAATTGATAGATGATAATAACTTCTTTTTAAATTCGCAACACGTAGAAGCTATAGGTAATGCTATAATTTCAGAGGCACAAAGCCTGGGCAAGAGACTATTTAGCATATCACTTTCTTCTATTACGGGGATAATTAGTTGGGCCTTATATTTGGTGTTAGTGCCTTTTTTAGTGTTTTTTTTACTAAAAGATAAAAGCTTGCTAGTGAATTGGGTTAAAAATTTATTGCCCCAACAACATGATTTATTTAGTAAGTTGTGGTCAGAAATGGATGTCCAAATGGGTAACTATATTCGAGGCAAGGCAACTGAAATAGTGGTTGTGGGTGTGGCTAATTATGCTATATTTTGGGCTCTAGGGTTACACTATCCTGTATTATTATCTTGTTTAGTTGGTTTATCTGTAGTTATTCCCTATGTAGGAGCTACGGTAATAACTATTCCCGTATTGTTAATTGCCTATCTTCAATGGGGCTTAATTGGGGGCATATCGGGTAAGTTTGCTATGCTAGCTTTAAGTTATGGCATAGTTCAATTTTTAGATGGCAATATTTTAGTCCCATTATTATTTTCCGAAGCAGTAAATTTACATCCTATAGCAATCATTGTGGCTATTTTATTATTTGGTTCATTAGGTGGAGTTTGGGGGATCTTTTTTGCCATTCCTTTGGCAACTTTCATTAAGGCTGTGCTTAATGCGTGGCCTACTTATAAAAACCCCTAAATTAGCTCGCGTATTGGCTCAAAGCTAGCATCTAAGTTTATAGTGTCGCAATATGTTAGAAATTTTTCACGTAAACTTGCAATATGTGCTTCTCGCTCTATTGCAATATTTATACTTAAATTTAGCATATTTGTACCACGCAAAGTTGGAAAAGTATCTACTTCAATTTCTTCAATATTAATATGGTGGCGTTTTAAAAAGCTACCTAATTGGTTTAATACGCCGGGGCGATCGGCTGTTAGTACACTTATATTATACAATAACGTGCTAGTAGTTTGAGTTTCAAATAAAGTTCGAGTAAGGTTGATTTTTAAGTCATGTTTTTTTTCTAAGGTCTTAATGCTAGCTTCGGCTTTGGCAATTTCATTCCAATTACCGCTTAGTAATAAATACATCGCCAAATCAGTGCCCAAGCGGTTAAGCCGGGTGGCAACTATGTTGCAACCAGTAGTTGCAATGCTTTTAGTTATTTGACTTATGTCAAGCTGAGTATTATTAGATAATATTGTCAATGCTAAATAACTAATGCCAAGCTGTTGCATCTAACCTCCTAAAAGTTCAACAATATCAATATCTTACCAGTTATAGTATTAATGTAAATAGCTAAATTAAATTAATAAAGCTAAAAGCTTAGTAAAATTGTGGAGTTATGATTGAAAGCAAGGCTTTGGATGCAGTATGATGTTCAATTGTAATTGTTAGCCCAGAGAATGAATGTTTATCAATAGTATTTGCGCCCTAATAACGCCAATGCACCCAGATGGTAGTATTGATGAGCATGCATTTGCTAATTTAATTGAGCGCCAAATAGCTCAAGGTAGCTCAGCAGTGGTTATCAATGGCACAACTGCCGAGGCTAGCACCTTAGATGCCAAGGAGCGGGGGCGTCAGTTATCTTTAGCTAAAGAAATAATAGGCACTCGTATTCCAATTATGGCAGGAACTGGTACAAATGTGACGGCATCTACCATAAATTTCACTAAACAAGCAAAAGAATGTGGGGTAGATGCATGCTTAGTTGTAACTCCTTATTATAATCGTCCCACCCAACAAGGTTTGCTAGCCCATTTTCGTGCAGTAGCTGCTAATGTAGATATACCTATATATTTATATAATGTACCTGCACGTACTGGCTGTGATTTATTACCTAATACGATAGTAGAGCTGGCGCGGGTGTCTAACATTTTAGGTGTTAAAGAAGCGACGGGGGATATTGATCGTATAAAATTTATTCGTGCAGCTACAGCAAATAGATTTATTTTATTAAGTGGTGATGATCAAAGTGCGCATAAGTTTATGCAAGCAGGTGGCGATGGCGTAATTTCAGTTACAGCAAATTTGGTCCCAAAGCAAATGCAGCAATTAATGCAAGCTCTTAGGCAACAAGAGTTTGAATTGGTAGATAATTTAGTTAAAGATTTAGCTGAGCTACATCAGGCTATGGGGGTGGAAACTAATCCTGCTCCTGTAAAATACGCGCTGCATCAAATGCGATTAATTGAAAATAATTTACGCTTGCCCTTAGTCCAATTGGAACCAATTTACCATCAATATATAATTAATATAATGCTAAAACATGGCTTGTTAGCTAGTGCTAAAGCCTTACACAGGGAAAAAAGTTAGTATGCAAATTAAAAATTTATTGCTGTTATTAAGTACAGCTTTGTGCATGGGATGCTATGCAAATGGTCAAAATGATTATCATAAGGTAACCCAGGTAGAGCAAGTGTTATTACCACAAACTGCCGCGCAACCATCTACTCAATATCAAATTCCAAAAGTGGCATCTATAAAGCACGAACGTATAATTTCTGAGCCGCTACCGCCAGATTTTGAGTAATTATGTGCGTCCATTTTTAAAATGGCTAGGTGGCAAATATCGCCTATTAAATGAAATTCAAAAAGTGCTACCTCAAGGTTGTTGTTTAGTGGAGCCATTTGTAGGCTCAGGTGCGGTTTTTTTAAACTCAAATTTTAATAATTATATATTAGCTGACTTAAATAAAGATTTAATTTATATGTACACGGCTGTCCAGCAAAATTATCCTAATTTCTTGGCCGCCTCTAAAAAGCTATTTGCAGCAAAATATAATAATGCAGCACAATATTATAAATTACGTGAAAAATTTAATGCTAGTGAAGCAAGTATAGAGCGCGCAGCAATTTTTTTATATTTAAATCGTCATGGTTATAATGGTTTGTGCAGATATAATTCTAGTGGATTATTTAATGTGCCATTTGGGCGTTATGATAAGCCTTATTATCCTGCTAAAGAACTTGAGCATTTTCATTTTAAATCCCAAACGGCTAAATTTTATTGCCAAGATTTTATAACTAGTATGGCAAACTTGCCTGAAAATGCAGTAGTGTACTGCGATCCCCCTTATGTGCCAATATCTGATACAGCCACTTTTACTGAATATTTTGCTGGCAAATTTTTATTAAAACAGCAGGAAAAATTAGCCCTTATGGCATGCGAGCTAGCAAATCAAGGGGTGCCGGTATTAATTTCTAATCATAATACAGCATTTGTGCGTAAGTTATATAAAGGTGCTAAATTGAAAAAGTTGCAAGTATCGCGCTTTATAAATTGTGTTGCTACTAAGCGCCAGCCAGTTATGGAATTATTAGCATTATTTAACACTACTAGTCAATTGCGGAAATAATTTGCAGTTTTTAACCATATTATCTTGAATTTGTAAAATTTCAATTGGATAATTATTTAATAAGACACAAGTATTAGATTTGGGTATTTGCTCTAAATAATTAATAATACTACCACTTAGAGTTTTAGCATTATTACTGGGAATATTAATTTTTAATCTTTTATTTAGACTCTTGATATTAATGCCTGCATCTAATATATAAATTCCATCCTTTTGCTCAATGATATCGTTGCTAAGATTTGCAATGTCCGTAGTAAACTCACCAACAATTTGCTCGAGGATATCAGCTATGGTGATCATACCAATGATATCTCCATATTCATTAACTACAAGTCCAATACGTTGTTTATTTTTTTGAAAGTTAAGTAATTGGGTGGTCAAGGGGGTACCTTTAGGTACAAAGTATGCTTCATTAACTAAATTTAATAAAGTTTGCTTATTAAATTGCTCAGACATCAAAGAGCGCGAGATGTCACGAATATGTAAAATACCACGTATGTTATTTAAATCATCTGCAAATACTGGTAATAAAGTATGTTGTACTGAACGCAATTCTTTTATAATGTCGGTTTCAGAGTCATTAATATTAATACCAGTTATATCTAAATTAGGGATCATAATATCTTCTATTGTTTCAAGCTCTAGGTCTAAAATGCTAGTTAGCATTTCTTGATGCTTAGGGGATATTAGCGAGCCTTTATCATTAACCACACTTTTTAATTCATCACTAGTTAAAGAGTCGTAAGTTCTAGTTGATGTAGAAATACCAATAATTCTTAGTAGTAAAGTTGAAAAAAAATTAGATAAAAGGACTAATGGATATAAGATATAGGACAGGATTTTAATAGGACGGCAAACAATTTTAGCAATAGTATAAGATTTGTAGCTAGCAAAAGTTTTTGGGGTAATTTCAGCAAACAACAAAATCACGACTGTTAATAAAATTGTAGAGATTATAGCGCCTATATCACCAAGTAAGCGCAAACCTATTATAGTTGCAATGGCCGAGGCTGCAATATTTACAAAGTTGTTTCCTATTAATATTACGGCCAGAATTTTTTCTGGTCTTTTAATTAGTTGTTGAATAAAGGCGGCAGTAGCATTAGTGGTAGCTTTGTGTCGCAATTTGTATTTGTTTAAGGACATTAAGCTTGTTTCGCTAGCAGAAAAAAAAGCTGATAACGATAATAATAAGCCTAATATATAAAATAAAGTTTGGGTGGAATAATTCATATTTATCTCTATAAAATCACGCTACTCATGTAGCCCAGGGTTAATAAAACTAAGCTTATGCATAGTATTTTATTTATAGTAGCTATTTGCCAGCTGGATTTATACATAAAATATAAAGTGTAGCCAAGAATTAACCAGCCGCTTAAGGATAAAACAACTTTATTAGATATGTGAGTGGACATATTTAACATTACAATTATAAAAGATAAGCTGATTACACTAAAGCCGCTAACAGTTAAGAGCATTGTAGCTTTTAGTTTTTCTTCTAAAGAAGGCCCACTTGTTAATAAATTATGTTTAAGTTTATATTTGGTATTGAGAGTATCTAAAGCTTGCAGTAATGCAAATAAAATTATTGACAGGCCAACTAATGCAAACAATATATGTATCAGCATAAAAGAGCTAATATCCTTATAAATATTGGTGCTATTTTTAATTTGTGGAATAAACATTGCCAGGGCACATAAAGTAAAAATATATGGCTGGAGTTTATAGTTGTTAATTTTGTAATTAAATAACTCATAAAGTAACCCAAGGCACCAAATAGTGAAAGCTAACATGTTAACCATGGAAAGATCATGTCCGGCATTGGTATCAATTAATAAATAGAGTAAATAAGAATGCAACAATAGAGCTAGATAACTTATTATCTTGTAAGGCCATTTATTAGGACTTATGGCACTTATGCCATATAGCATGGCCAAAGCAAAGCTTGAAATTAATGCCTGCATATTTAGTCTCCTTTAACATATTTTAACCATAATTTGTTATTTGTTGTAGTTATTATGGTTTAAGGTTTGGTTTTATTAACTTTTAGGTTAATATGAGAAATTTGCAGGAGCTATGATGTTTGGAAGTTTAAGCGAAAAATTAAGTACAACTCTTAAAAAGATTGCCGGCAAATCCAAGCTTACTGATGCTAATATTCAAGAAGCACTTGATGAGGTAAGACTTGCACTATTAGATGCTGACGTAGCGCTTGAGGTAGTTAAAGAATTTGTACAGGCTGTAAGTGCTAAAGCTTTGGGCCAAGAAGTTAGTAAAGGCCTAAGCCCAGGACAATTTTTTATAAAAATTGTGCAAACTGAGTTAACTGAGCTTATGGGGACTAGTAATAGTGAGCTAAACCTTAAAACCGTGCCCCCTGCAGTTATATTATTAGCTGGCTTACAAGGTTCGGGTAAAACTACTTCTACGGCAAAACTTGCTAAATATTTAATTGCTCAAAATAAAAAAGTGTTAACAGTCAGTTGCGACATTTATCGACCCGCTGCAATTTTACAGCTTGAAACTGTAACTAAAGCGGTAGGTGCTGAATTTTTCCCTTCTAGTGTTGATATGCAACCTAAGGCTATTGCCCAAGCAGCAATGGCGTATGCTCGCCAGCATCAATTTGATGTTTTATTAATAGATACAGCAGGTAGGATGCACATTGATAAAGCGATGATGACTCAAGTAGCTGAGCTGCACGATATAACATCTCCGGCTGAGACCTTATTTGTGGTCGACAGCATGACAGGCCAAGATGCTGTGCAAACGGCGCGAGCATTTAATGAAACTCTAGAATTAAGTGGAGTCATTTTAACCAAAACAGATGGAGATGCTCGTGGGGGTGCGGCTCTTTCAATTCGTCACATCACAGGCAAACCCATCAAGTTTATGGGGACTGGCGAGAAACTAGATGCTTTAACCCCATTTTTTCCAGACAGAGTAGCTTCTAGAATTTTAGGCATGGGTGATATGTTATCACTTATTGATCAAATTCAGCAGCAAGTTGATGAAAAGCAAGCAAAAAATCTTACTGATAAATTTATGCGCGGGGGCCGCGGGTTTGATTTGGTGGATATGCAAGAGCAATTAAAGCAAATGGAAAAATTAGGTGGTATGGGAAGTATGATGGATAAGATTCCAGGCCTAGCAAGCGTGCCACCAAATATGCGCAAAAAAGTTATGGGCTCAGATGGTCAATTTAAGAAAATGATTTGTATTATAGATTCAATGACGCGCACTGAAAAATCCCGGCCTCAATTAATTAAGGGTTCTAGAAAAAAGCGTATTGCTGATGGTTCTGGGGTTAATTTAGCTCAAGTAAACAAATTACTAAAACAATTTGAACAAATGCAGCGTATGATGAAAAAGTTTGGGAGTCCAGCTAAGTTTGGGGGTATGATGCAAAATTTCAAAGGAAAATTGCCTCCAGGCATGTTTGGTGATGGTTTATAGATTAAAAAAATCATTCTTACTAGCTTTTTTCCTTAAAAAAATAGCTCTGCTCTGTTAATTTTATAGCAAATGCCTTAGAATACCGGGTTATTGGGATAGGTGGCAATAATATGTCAACTAAATTACTAAATAGATTAGATTGAGGATTAGGCTAAATGGTTGTTGTAAGGTTAGCAAGAGGCGGTTCTAAAAAACGTCCATTTTACCATGTTGTTGTTGCTGATAAGCGCTCGCCCCGAGATGGTAAATATATTCAACGTTTGGGATATTTTAATCCAGTAGCCGTGGGTGGTGAAAGTAAAATTGTATTAGATAGAGAAGCCATTAGTACGTGGATTGCTAAAGGGGCTCAATTAAGCGAGAGAGTTACAAGTTTAGTTAAGCAATTTGATGCTAGTGCTAGTTCTGTAGCTTAAAAATGCAAAGTGAGCGCGTGTCAGCTGAAGTTAATACTGAGGAACTTATAGTAGTTGCTAAATTTGGAGCACCGCATGGCGTTCGTGGTTGGTTGCGCATTTACTCGTATACCGAACCCGTAGAAAATTTATTTGCATTAGCGGACTGGCGGATTTTAGATAAAAGCTTAGGCTCTATAGAGCTTAAAGTTGAAGAATATAAGCCGCATCAAAAATGCTACGTGGTAAAATTAGCTGGGGTTGAAACTCGCGAACATGCTGGCAAATTCACCAATAAATTGGTGCAAGTCGATCGCAGTGCTCTTCCTCCATTAGAAGCCGGTGAGTTTTATTGGAATGATTTATTAGGCTTTAAGGTTATAAACCAGCTTAGCGAAGATATAGGAACTATTAGCTATTTTATAAATGCTGGAGCCAATGATATAGTTGCAGTAAAAAATAAAGCCGGTAAAGAAATTTTATTACCTTTTGTTTTTGACGATTATGTTTTAGAAATTAATGAAGCTGAGCAGTTTGTTAAAATGCAATGGGATAATGAGTATTAAGCATGCGCTTTGCTGTTGTTAGCATATTTCCACAATTATATTTAGCTTTTATGCAGCATGGGGTGTTTGCCCGTGCCTTAGATGCTAACTTGTTGGAATTAAAATTTTTTAATCCGCGTGAGTATACTCAAGCTAAGCATGGTTTGGTAGATGATAAGCCCTATGGCGGTGGCCCGGGGATGGTAATGATGTATCAACCTTTACGGGATGCCATAAATGCCGCTAAGCAGTATTTGCCAGCAGCTAAAGTCGTATATTTAAGTCCACAAGGTCATACAATTTCGCATGCCATGTTACATAAAGAGATGCAACAAGATTTTGCCGATTATATTTTTATTTGTGGACGTTATGAGGGTATAGATGAGAGGGTACTGCAGCATGTAGATGCTTGCTGGTCCATAGGAGATTATGTATTGACAGGGGGAGAACTTGCTTCGCTAGTTGTAATGGATGCAATGGCACGTTTAGTACCTGGAGTGTTGGGTAGTATAGAGTCTGCGCAACAAGATTCTTTTGTTAATGGCTTACTAGATTACCCGCATTATACGCGACCGCAAGTTATAGATGGTATGGATGTACCTTCGGTTTTATTAAATGGCGATCACTTAGCAATAGCTGCGTGGCGCCAACAACAGCAAGAATTAATTACGCAAAAGTTGCGACCAGATATTTTAAAAAAAATTGAATTTGAGGACCAGGGGAAAAATTATGAGTGAGATTATTCAACAAATTGAACAAGCACAAGTGCGTAAGGATATACCAGATTTCAGGCCAGGAGATACGGTAGTTGTTAAGGTTAAAATTGTAGAAGGAACTCGTGCACGTGAGCAGGCTTTTGAAGGTGTGGTCATTGGTATTCGTTCAAGAGGTTTAAATTCAGCATTTACTGTGCGCAAAATTTCGCATGGTGAAGGTGTTGAGCGGGTTTTTCAAACTCACAGCCCAGCTATTGCCAGCATAACAATTAAGCGCAGAGGTGATGTAACCCAAGCTAAATTATATTATTTACGTGGTTTATTAGGCAAAGCTGCACGCATTAAAGAAAAACTTGGCAGAAAGACCAGTGCAGAAAATTCACCTCGGGAAAGTTTTACTGAACTTACTGAAAAAGAGGGCGAGAAACTAGATACTAATGCTGATTCAGCTGAGTCTTAGTTTCAATTTCACTTTCTTCTAAATACATCAGCATGGAGGCAAAATGAGGTATTTATTATTTATTTGTATATTTTTTATGCACACACTTGTTGCTGCTAGCATGCAGCAACAAGCTCTAGCAACTATAAGTAGAATTAATCAAAAAACTGGCGCTAAAATGGAGCTAGAATCAGTAAATCCCACGCCGGTTGCTGGAATTTTGGAAGTTACTACTAATCAAGAAATCTTGTATTTTAGCGAAGATGGACGTTATGTTTTTGCAGGGCTATTAATAGATACTCAAGCCGATCCTAGCTCTTGGAATCTTAGCTTAGAAGCCAAAACCACTCTTAGAAAAAAAGCTTTAGATGCTATGGCAGCTGAAGATTTATTAATTTATAAAGCTTCTAATTCTAAAAAAGATCATATAAGTGTATTTTTTGATACAACTTGTCCTTATTCTCGCAAATTGCATGAGGAAGTTTTAAAGCTTAATGCTGCAGGGGTTGAGGTTCGCTATATTTCCTTTCCGCGGGCTGGTGAAGATAGTGTAGCTTATAAGGATGCTGTATCTATTTGGTGTAGTAAAGATAAGCATAGCGCCATGGACAAGCTAAATGCGCAAGATAAGTCTGTAGAGCAATCTTGTGCTAATCATCCTATAGAAAAACATTTGCAGTTAGTTAAAAGTTTAGGTATAGACTCTACACCATTTGTTATAGATAGTCAGGGTAGATTTATGGGTGGTTATATGAGTGCTCAAGATATTTTAAAATCTTTAAAAATATAAATAAATTCTAAGGATCAGAGGTGTTTAATCGTCTTATTAGTTTTAACTTTGGCGCCGCTATTGCTATTATAACTTTAAGCATCTTGCGTCAATTAAATACCGTGCATGTAATAAATGCAGAAAGCCTTTCTATAATTTTAGCAATAAGTGCTTTAGGAATTTTCATAGGAAATACTATTCCTAAATTCAAGCTCTCAGCATTAAAAAGTACATTAATCCAGACTATTTTTTTAGTTTTTACTTGTAATAGCATATCTTATAGATTTGTAACTTGGTTTTTTAGCCAAAGCAAAATATTAGGGCTAAATACTAAGTTAAGCTTATTTTTATATGCTCTTGTTTGCGTCTTTCCTATTTATATATTTGTGGGCAAAATCTCTAAAAAACATAGCGATCATGCTTTTAAGCTAGGCTTTTGTCTAGCTTTGCCTATAACGGCATTTATAGGCTTTGCTTTGTTTGGGGTTAATGAAAGTATTATGTTTGCTGGGGCTTTATTGATTTTAAGCTTGTTTTTGCAAAGAGTGCACATCTTTAACCTAATTTATCTTATAACTTTTCCCATTTTGTTTTATCAGCTCTTATATGTTGACTGGAATTATAATATTAAATCCAACGCTCATACAACTTCATATATAATTAAAAGGTTTAATATTGCCACACAAAAACAAGTAGGCAAATTATATGTTTCAAATAATACTCCACAGTCTTTTTTGGATAAACAGCAGCATGCATTTAATTACATTCAAACAATTAAAAGTTTATTGTTTGATGAATTAAAGTTAGAGCATAAAGATATACTAGTTTTAGGTGCTGGAGGATTTACTTTAGCTAGTGAAAGATTATCTAACAATTATATTTGGGTAGATATTGATCCTGATTTATATAAAAATATAAGCGAAGAGTTTAGACGTAATATTCCCGGAGAATTTGTAAATAGTGATGCACGTCAATATCTAGCTAATACTAATAAGAAGTTTGATGTAATAGTTATGGATGTTTTTGGAGCAAATTTTACTATTCCGGCTCACTTATTAACTGCAGAATATTTTACTATGCTGCGCTCTAAGCTAAAAAATGATGGCTTGGTCTTGATGAATATAATAATGAATCCATATTTATCTGATAGTTACTCTATGCATTTATATAACACAGTTATGCACACTTTTAATGCTTGCATGGTAATTCCAGAAAAAAATATAGATAAAAGAAATAATGTATTATTTTCATGTGTTAATAAACCATATGACAATATAGTTTATGTTGATAATAATTCTGGTGCTAGTGTAGAGTCATTAGGGTGAGAATAATTTTTAAATTTTTACAGTTGGTTGAATTAACTTAAAAAAATTAACTTATTTTTGCATGGTAAAAATAATTCCCGTAACTGGCTTGCCACTTTCTTGGCGTAGGATTGTTTTTTTTATATAAATATCTCGAAATTTATTTTTGTATGCTAGGTTAGTTAGATAGTCTTTTGAATGTTTATATCTTCCACTAATATCTAGGCTGTAATTAAATTCATTATTTAATTCTACAGTCGCATAAAATAGCCCATTTGGTTTTAATCGAAGAAAGACTAATTGGATTAATTCGCTTAAATCACCTAAATATACTAAAACATCGGTGGCTAGAATTAAATCTACCGCGGTTGGAGTGGATTTTAAATAATCTATAATTTCAGCTTCATGCAAAGCTGTATATACATTTTTAGCATAAGCTTGTTCTAGCATCTTATTGGAGATATCAATTCCTGTGATACTGCTTAGCTTAAATGTTGTTGCTAATTTTGAACCTAATAAACCTGTGCCACAGCCAAGCTCTAAAATATCACCCAATTTTTTATCTTGCTTTTTAAGCATTAGCGTAATTAATTCATCTATTGCTTTATACTTTAGCAAATTAACTAAACTGTTCTCATATGAATCAGCATAATCATTAAATAAAGAGCGGATATATTCTATAGGTGGCTTTTTTGTTTTATTATTATTAAGAGCATTTAACAGATGTTTGGCTGTGGCATTTTCAGGATGTAAGCTTAATACTTTTTCAAAGGCTAATATACTTTTTTTGGATTCATTATTAGCTTTGTGTAAGCAAGCTTTGACATACCATAATTTAGCGTCATCTGGATATAAGCTAACACCATAATTTGCAAGCTGAATACCATCTTCATAGTGGCTAAGGTCTTTATAAAGCTCAGTTAACATAATTAATGCGCGATGATTACCATGATTAACGCGTAATATTTTACGTAGTAAACTTATGGCTGCGGAGCGTTTTTTATTATGTATTAAGCTCGAGGCCTCAAATAACATATCCGCTACTCGAGGCTTCTCAGGTTTTA